>ERZ779890.1903-NODE-1903-length-20561-cov-3.881352_pt1 | contig 20561 bp, 17 predicted proteins | sample MGYA00511553_ERZ779890 | MGnify/ENA primary metagenome ERZ779890 (study PRJEB29588, sample SAMEA2152064) | human gut metagenome | biome: human gut; feature: human-associated habitat; material: faeces | place: Denmark | collected 2008/2010 ... | reverse complement strand
CGGCAAATACGAAAAGGCCAGCCACCACATGCTGTTCCTCGGAAATCCGGGAACGGGTAAGACGACCACCATCAATACGATCATCCATTATTTCGAGCAGGAAGATATGGATATTCTTCTGGCTGCCCCGACGGGCCGCGCAGCGAAGCGCATGACGGAGGCGACAGGATACGAGGCGAAGACGATCCACAGACTTCTGGAGCTGAATGGAATGCCGGAGGAAGAGCAGGAAGGCCGTGCAGTTCATTTTGACAGGAATTCGGAGAATCCGCTGGAAGCGGATGTGATCATCATTGATGAGATGTCCATGGTAGATATCGCACTGATGCATTCATTGCTTCTTGCAGTGACAGCAGGGACCAGACTGATCCTGGTAGGTGATGAAAATCAGCTTCCCAGTGTAGGCCCGGGAAATGTTCTGAGGGATATTATCCGCAGTGGCTGTTTTCCGGTAGTAGAGTTGAAAAAGATTTTCCGCCAGGCATCCGAAAGTGATATTGTGGTGAATGCCCATAAGATCAACCGGGGCGAGCAGGTGACCATCAATAACAAGAGCCGGGATTTCTTTTTTCTGAAAAGATATGATGCGGATATCATTATCCGTGTGGTGATCGCACTGATCCAGGAGAAGCTTCCGCGTTATGTAGATGCAAAGCCCTATGAGATCCAGGTGCTCACGCCTATGCGTAAGGGACTTTTAGGTGTGGAGCGGCTGAACCAGATCCTTCAGAGATATCTGAACCCGCCGGATGAAAAGAAAAAGGAGAAAGAGATCGGACAGCGTCTTTTCCGTGAAGGGGATAAGGTGATGCAGGTGAAGAACAATTACCAGCTGGAGTGGGAAATCCTTGGACGATACAAGATTCCTGTGGATAAAGGCGTGGGCGTGTTTAACGGAGATACCGGTATTATGACGGAGATCAATGAATTTGCGGAAACGGCCACCGTGGAATTTGAGGATGGCAGACAGGCAGAATATTCCTTCAAACAGCTTGAGGAACTGGAACTTGCCTATGCAGTGACCATACATAAGTCCCAGGGCTCAGAATATCCGGCAGTGATCCTTCCGATCCTTTCCGGACCAAGGATGCTGATGAATCGGAATCTTCTGTATACAGCAGTGACCAGAGCCAGAAAATGTGTTACCGTAGTAGGCAGCGAGACCACTTTTGCGGAGATGATCCGTAATGAAAAACAGCAGCAGAGATACAGCTCTCTGGACAGACGGATCCGGGAGCTGGATGAATCTGAACAGAAAGAGAGCGCCATCGGGGAGAAAGGACTTTCTTGAAAAAAACAGCAGATTTTTTACTGGACATGCTTTACCCGAAAAAATGCCCGCTATGTCATCAGATACTGAAAGAAAAAGACCGGCTGATCTGTCCGGAGTGTTCTGGAAAGGTCAGGCCTATATCCGGTCCCAGGTGTATGAAATGCGGAAGACCGGTAAAAATGGAAGAGGAATACTGTGAAGACTGCCGCAAGGGTGCCCATCATTTTACGGAGGGCAGAAGTATTTTCTGGTACGGAGAGGTCTGGAGACAGTCTCTGGTACGATTTAAGTATTACGGATGTCGGGAATATGGGGATTTTTATGCAAAGGCAATGAGCGTCTTCGGAAAGAAATATCTGGAACGGTGGAAGCCTGATCTGATCGTTCCCGTTCCTCTGCATCCCAGAAAAAAAAGGATGAGAGGTTTTAACCAGGCAGCATATCTGGCAGAAAGGCTCAGTGTTCTTACAGGGATCCCATGGAATGAGCATCTGGTAAAGAAGATACGAAGCACAAGATCTCAGAAAAAACTTAGTGCCATACAGAGGCGTCAGAACCTGAAAAATGCATATCAGGTAACCGAAAAGATCCCGGGTTTTTCTGTACTTGTGGTGGATGATGTATACACAACAGGAAGTACGGCAGATGCCATGGCAATGTGTCTTCTTGAGGCCGGTGCAGAGAAAGTTTATTTTCTGACAATATGCGCAGGAAGGGCATGAAACAGCCGAAAAAACACTTTTCATAGGTATGGAACTATGCTACAATAAATTTGATTGCAGTTAAACAGTATAACTGTATGGAAAGCGTAATGCGGATCATATATTGGGGATTTTCCTGATAAAGAAAGCTTATGAGGAGTTATTTTTATGGTAAATGAAGAAAAAGTGAAGATTATGAATCGTCTGGCTATGTATGAACATGGCGAAGGCAGGAAGTATCTTCCGGTGAGCAGATATTATCGAAGTGATTATATTGGACTTGCACTGATCAGAAACTTTTTTCTGGTAACGATCGGATATGTATTGGGACTTGCAGGCGTTGCCGCATATTTCAGCGAATATCTTATGGATAATGTGAATAAGATTAATCTGGTCGAGGTTGGGATCTATATCATCGTCGGTTATCTGATCGTGCTTGTTGTATATTCGATACTGACCTACATCCAGTATTCTGTGAAATATTTCCGGGCAAAAAAAAGTGTCAGGGAATATTATCAGGATCTTACAAGACTGGAAAAAATCTACGGGCGGGAGGAAAAAAGAAATCCGGTCCGGAGAAATGCAGGAGGACATAGAAAATGACAGCTTTACTTGAGATCAAACAGAATATCAAAAGATTTTACGGACAATATGAAGTATATATACTGCCGGTCCTGAAGTTTGTTCTGGCATTTGCCTATTTTCTCTGGATCAACAGCAATATGGGCTACATGAAACAGCTGGATAATATTTTTGTTGTCCTGATCCTGGCGCTTGTATGTTCGATCCTTCCGGTTTCCGTGATGATGTTTATGGGATTTGCGTTGATGATCGGGCACTGTTATGCAGTCGGGATCGAAACGGCAGGATTTATGCTACTTCTTATTCTGTTAATGCTGATCCTGTTCCTAAGATTCAGCAGGTCACAGAATCTTGCAATGATCCTTACACCACTTTCTTTCGGATTTGGTGTTCCTGCACTTATGCCGATCGGAGCAGGCCTGCTGGGTAGCGCATTGTCAGCGCTTCCAGCCGGATGCGGTGTTGTGATCTATTATTTTATACGGTTTGTACATGCACAGTCGGCGGCACTCAGTGATCCTGCCGCAGAGATCACAGAAAAACTGAAGCTGATCTCTGACGGACTTGTCCATAACTGGGCAATGTGGATCACGGTGATCGCGTTTGTGGTAGTGATCCTGTTTGTGAACCTTCTGAGAACACGGGCGTTTGATTATGCATGGAGGATCGCTGTCATTGCCGGTGGCGTGATCTATATCCTGGTTATCCTTGCCGGAGATTTCTGCCTTAGTATTACGGTAGCCATGGTGCCGATGATCCTGTCCACAGTGATCTCCGTACTGGCAGGATTTGTTCTGGAGTTCTTTGTTTTTGGCGGAGATTACAGCAGAACAGAACATCTGGAATATGAGGATGATGAGTACTATTACTACGTAAAAGCCGTTCCGAAGGCATCGGTCGCCACTTCTGAGAGAAGTATCAAAAAGATCAATGCGGAGCCGGTAAAAGAAGAAAAAAAAGAAGACAATATTGTGTCTTTCAGTGATGATGTATTTCCTGAGAAGAAAGAAATGCATACAGTAAAGATGCCGGATATGGTTTCCGAAAATACAGTAAGTGAGAAACCGCAGGGATTGGACAAGATCGATTTCGAAAAACAGCTGGAGGAATCGCTGAAGGATCTTTAAACAGGAACGATTGGAATAGCTCAGGAAGAAAGGAGGAGACTTATGCAGAATGTGCTGACAGTTGTGGTCGGATATCTTGGGAAGATTTCCCTTCCGGGATTTGGCGTGATAGATATCATTGAGATCGGACTGATTTCCTTTTTTGTATATCAGTTTATGGCATGGATCAAATTTACACGTGCATATACCCTTCTGAAGGGCATTTTGATCGTCCTTGGATTTATCCTGGTCGCATATATCTTCAAAATGAATACGATCCTCTGGATCTTCCGGAACTTGGCTAATGTGCTGGTGATCGGTGTGATCGTAATCTTTCAGCCGGAGCTGAGGAAGGCGCTGGAGCAGCTGGGACAGAAGAAGTTTGTTTCCAACATTATTCCCTTTGATTCCGGCAGGGAAGTGCAGGAGCGTTTCAATGACAAGACTATCAACGAACTGGTAAAGGCCTGTTTTGATATGGGTGAAGTTAAGACCGGAGCACTGATCGTGATCGAGGAAGAGATCCGGCTTGATGAATATGTGAGAACCGGTATCAATATTGACGGTATCCTTACCAGTCAGCTGCTGATCAATATTTTTGAGCATAATACACCTCTTCATGACGGAGCGGTGATCGTGCGGGGAAACCGCGTAGTAGCAGCAACCTGCTATCTGCCTCTTTCAGATAATATGGAACTGAGCAAACAGCTGGGAACAAGACACAGAGCAGGTGTGGGTATCAGCGAAGCTACGGATTCTCTTACGATCATTGTTTCGGAAGAGACAGGACAGGTTTCTGTGGCCAGAGGCGGTGAGTTATCCAGAGGGCTTAACAGTAAGCAGCTTCGTGAAGTACTTGTTTCTGCTCAGAATAAAAAGGTTGTTGACAACGGTAAGCTGAGAAATCTGCTGAAAGGGAGAGTGAAACATGAAGAAAAATCTGACTAAGAACATCCCTTTGAAAATCATGTCGATCATTGTGGGAATCCTGGTGTGGCTGATCGTAGTAAATGTTGATGACCCTATCATTACAAAAGGCTTTGTGATCTCAGATGTGCAGATCATCAATGAAGCTTATGTGGATCAGCTGGGCGAGATGGTCATGCAGGATGATCGTGAAAATTCAGTACGTGTTTATATTACAGGTGAGCGGAAGATAGTCAACCGTCTCACCTCAAGTGATATTAAGGCAGTTGCAGACCTGCAGCAGGCTCAGTCTACCGATACAGACCCTGTAATGATCCCCATTACAGCAACCTGTTCCGGGATACTTCCGGAGAATATCCAGGTGTCACCGCAGAATCTAAGTGTCCATCTGGAAAAAAAGGTGACCAAGGAATTTGCGATCAACGTTACCAGTGATGACAGCAAGCCTGCACAGGGGCTGGAGGTTGCTTCGCTTACCGCAAATCCGGAAAAAGTCCGTATTACAGGACCGGAATCCCTAGTTGGTAAGATAGACAGTGTGAGTGTGGATGTAAGTTCAAAGCTTGAGGGAATCGACCAGGATACGACGATCACAGGCGCAGAGCTGACCATCACAGATAAGAATCAGGATACACTTTCATCAAATTCCATGAGCTATCTGAAATTTGACAACAACGGAAAGGTTAATGTCACGGCAAAGCTCTGGAAGGTGCGTTCTGATATACGGATCAGTGCGGGATATACGGGAGAACCGGCAGAAGGTTATGTTGTGGACAGTGTCACGACAGTACCGGAGACTTTCAGCGTAGCCGGAAGTGAAGAAGCACTGAACAATCTGAAACTTCAGGGAAATACTATTTATCTTGATAATGAGAATGTGGATATTTCAGGAAAGAGCAATGACGTGGAAAAGAAAGTAAACCTGTCAGAGCTTCTTCCGGATGGCCTTAAGCTGACATCCGGATCCAGTACAGACCTCTGGATCACAGTCAATATCCTGCCGGAGGGCAGTAAGATATACAGCTTCCCGACAGAGGATATCAAAGTAAAGGGTCTGCCTGATGATCTGCAGCTGGCATTTGAAGTTGCAGATATTGAGCTAAAGGTGCAGGCGGAAGACGGAGATCTTTCCCAATTTGATCTGAAGTCGGTAGGAGCAGCACTTTCCATGGATGACTGGGAGGAGGGCAGCTACGAAGTACCGATCAAAATCAGCCTTCCGGAAGGCTACAAGCTGCTGGAGGATGTAACCGCCGAGATCAAAATCTCCAAGGTTTCCAATGTAGACAGCAGCAGTCAGTAAGTAATCACAGCTTTGGACAAGGCTTGAAGGATAAGTAATATAAAGGGAGACAGCAGCAATGTTAAGTTATAAGGTAACGGTCAGGAACCCGTCAGGGCTTCATCTTCGTCCCGCAGGGCTTTTGTGCGGCGAGGCAATAAAATACAAATCGTCCATAACATTTCAGTATGCCGGAGGTACAGCGAATGCCAAAAGTGTTCTGAGTGTTCTGGGTGCCTGTGTTAAAAGCGGGGATGAGATCACACTGGTCTGCGAGGGTGAGGATGAACAGGCTGCGATAGATGCGCTTGTGGCTCTTATCGAAGGCGGACTGGGCGAATGATACGTAACAGATACAATAATTATTTACAGCAGCATGATCAGGAGGGATTATCGTGAAGAGAAGAGTTGTGGCAATTTTTCTCAGTCTGACATTATGCATGGGCGGAACTCTGGAAGCCGGCGCTGCGGCTTTGGGAAGTACAGACGTGCAGATGGCAGCAGAGACAGCCGGCGATCCGGCTGAGGATGTATTCAGTGATGAAGCGGAAACGACTGTACAGCAGCCGGAGACAGAAGCGGATCAGACAGGTAGTACTGACAGTACAGACAGTTCAGAAGAAACACCTGTTACACCGGAGAACCCCGCAGAGACACCGGATGTTATAGAAACACCGGAGATTACAGAGATACCGGAAACTACAGAAGCACCGGAGGCTACAGAAGCACCGGATGCGACAACAGAAGACAGTACAGATCCGGGCGATGATTTCAGTGCAGGTGATGCACAGGAACTGGATGCACCGTCAGCAGATACCGCAGTACAGAACAAAGTAGAGAACAACAAGGCAGAGGAAACTTCTGCTACCGGAGCATCACTGGTAAACGGTGTAGTCGTTGCCAAGACAAGTGACTGGGTTTCTGCAAACGGTTTTTACAGACTCCGCAAAAAGAAGGTTGCTGCATCTGCAGCCCCGGAGGGAAAAGCTTCTGAGAATCCTGCAGAAAGTAGCGAAGAAGAGCAGAAAACAACAGTTGATGAAACAGCTGCAGCAGCACAGGAGGTACAGCAGACTGAAGAGCTTCCGGATGGTGCAGCAGAGAGTGAGCAGGCTCAGGTACTCCAGAATGAGTCAGCAGAAGGAGAGCAGGAGACTGCAGCCGAGGAAGGTGCAGCAGAAGAAGTTTCTACAGAGGAAGTATCCGCAGCAGAAGCTTCTGCAGAGACAGCACCCGCAGAAACAGAGACGGCAGTCGAAACATCAGAGAGCGTAGATAACGCAGAGACTCTTGCCCAGGATGAAGGGAACGCTTCTCAGGTATCAGAAACAGGTTCCATCGAAGATAATTATTTTACTGCGCAGGATGGTCTTCTTAAGATCAATACCAACGGACATGTGGGATATTATCTTTTTAATGAAGACGGATATCTGGTAACCGGCCGTATGACCCGTGAGCCAGGTGCAGCAGGTTATACCGGAACACAGAAGACAGAATGGTATTTCCTCGAAAACTCCAAAGCTTCCCTGTATTCGGATTCCACCGGAAAAGCAATCACACCGTGGACATCCAATCTTGGCCAGCAGAAGAGAAATTACTGGTTATGGACAGGAACTGTTTTCCGCTATTATAATTCCCAGGGTGATTACAAATCCATAGAGGCTCAGAACCTTGTAGGCAAGATCAAGAAGATCGGAAATGCTTATTATACACTGATGCGTAACGGAAAACCGCGAACAGGAATCCTGAAGCTGACAACCGGTTCCACAACATATCAGTATTACTTCCAGCCGGCATCAAAGGCAGGAGAGATTCCAGGAAAGCTTTTTTATGGCGGATGGACATATGTTTTAAACAGCAAAAATCAGAAACGTTTTATCTATTGTAGTCCGAAGGCTGCCACACGTGGACAGATCATGAAACATGGAGTTTATGTATCACCTGTAATGTCCAAGAAATATCGATATATGCTGAATGCCAGCGGCTATGTTATGACGAATACAATGGCGAAGGCGCAGAATAACGCATATTATGTTTCAGACAGCAAGGGCCGCATCATTACAAAAAAACTTGTGAAGTATAAAGGCAGCAGATATTATTTCGGAGGCAATGGCCAGAGAGTTTCCTGGAAGAACTGCTGGCATGGCTGCCCGGGTGCATCCAACAAGATTTATTATTTCGGAAGCACAGCAGGAAAAGTTGTTGAAAAATATGGCTGGCAGAAGGTGACCGACGCAAAAGGCCAGTTCTTCGGATGGTTTTACTTTGACAAAAACGGAAACCACTATAAGAGCCAGATGATAACAAACAAGTCCTCCAAAAAGAGCTATTACTTTAATAGCACAGGACAGCTTGCAACAGGAAAAACAAAGATCGGCAAAAAATACTATTTCTTTGCAACATCAGATGCCAATGCGCACAGAGGCTGGATGTACAAGAGTACATTGATCCGTTACCAGAATAAGTGGTATTATGCAGGCGGCAACGGTGTTCTGAAAAAGTCAGGCTGGCAGAAGGTAGGTAAATACTGGTACTATCTGCAGAACTATACCGTTGTGACAAATAAATCCATGAAGCGTGGTTCCGTAAATGGTTATCTGGACAGCCAGGGACGTTTTTCCACCGGCTGGGTGATCGTCAGCGATTACTATGATCAGGTCAAATATATCGATCCGGACAGCGGTTCCAAGTATCTGACCAATACAAGCAGATGGATCGATGGAAAACTGTATTACTTTGATAAGGATGGTTACCGCCGTAATGATGTTTCCAGTATTTACGGAGGACCATATTACCTGGAGGTTGATAAGACCAACGGTGTTATGACTGTATACACAAATAGTAGCAAGACCATTCCGGTTAAGACAATCCGTGTTTCTGTAGGTCTCTCCGGAACACCTACATGGGATGGTACATACAGACTGACCCGCAGTCTGAGATGGCAGCCACTGATGGGACCGTCCTGGGGACAGTATGGAACACATGTTGACGGATGCGGACAGGGAGGAATCTTTATCCATTCCGTAGCCGGATCGACCAGGAGTGTTTATAATCTTCCGGCAGGCGAGTACCTGAAGCTTGGTCAGCCTGCATCTCACGGATGTATCCGTACCTGTGTGGCTGATGCGAAGTGGGTATTTGAGAACTGTAACGGTTCTACGATCCACATTTACAGCAGCGGAAATTACGTTAACAATGAATCCTTCAAGGGACCGTTAGGCCGCAGACCGCTGGCAACCTTCCGTGGAGCCGGAAACTTTGATCCTACAGACCCGGAAGTTCCGTGATCTTTACCGAACAGTACCAGAAAGAAATATATAGAATAACTGAAGACCGATGTTCAGCTGTATGAAGCTGACATCGGTCTTTTTCCATATATGGCTTTACTTTCCATTTTTTCATATGTATAATAAAAGTTATGCACAAATAAACAACATAATTTATGGAAGGAAACTAAAATGAAAAACTGGAAGAAATGGCTGGTGGCAGGCTGTATGGCAGCACTGCTGGGAATCGGAACAATGGGAACTACAGCGATGGCCATGGGCGGCGGAGGCGTAGACCGAAGCGAGGCAGTTGCTGAGGAAGAAAAGGTCCCCAGCGGGAAGGCAACACAGAATTCCAGGGTAAGTTCAAAGGCCTGGAAGAAGATCAACGGTGTCTGCTATAACGGAAGCGGCCAGAAGCTGGAAGGTGCTGTTACACGTGGAATCGATGTTTCTGAGTGGCAGGATACCATCAACTGGAGCCAGGTCAAAAAATCTAATGTAGATTTTGCCTTTGTCAGGATCTCCTATGGCCTGAACCATCTGGATAAGACATATGATTACAACATGAAACAGGCAGAGAAGGCAGGAGTTCCGACAGGAACCTATGTGTACAGCCTTGCGCTGAATACACAGCAGGCACTGAAGGAAGCACAGCTTGCCATCCGCAAAATGGATGGATATAAAGTATCCTATCCGGTGGTTTATGACATTGAATATGATCAGATGCGTAATCTTTCCGCATCACAGATCGCGGATCTGGCAAAGACCTTCTGCAATGAGATAAAAAAAGCCGGCTATCATCCAATGATCTACTGTAATACAGACTGGTATGACAACAAGCTTGACTGGAGTAAGATGACAGGGTATGATGTATGGCTTGCACGGTACGGTGATACGATCCTGGCTCCTGACAAGAAAAAGTACAAATATACCATCTGGCAGTCCACCGATGGTGACGGCGGCGGATATCTGAATACCACCAAGGGTTTGGTTGCAGGAATCCCATCTTATTCTACTGTAGATATTGACTTCGGTTATGTTGATTATACCAAGATCATCACACCCAGATGGCATGCACAGACCGGCTACAAAGCATCCACCAGACCGGATACCAGCAACTATAAAGGAAAAACCGGCTGGGCAACAGAGAACGGAAAGAAATTTTATTATGTCAATGGTGTCAAAAAATACGGCTGGGTTCAGGTAAAAAATAAGAAATATTATATCCATAAGACGGCAGGAATGTACCGTTCAAGGCTGATCAGGGATTCCAAGAACATTTCCAGATATGTAAACAAAAATGGAGTCCTTGTGAAAAATACCTGGATCACCTATAAGGAGAAAAAATATTATTTTGACAAAAACGGACATGCATTAAAGGGCATGAAAAAGGTTGGAAAGAACTATTATTATTTTCAGGCCAAATACGGATACATGATGAAACACGTGCGGTACATGAATAGCAGGAATGATGTATATTATTTTGGCGGTGACGGCGTTATGGTCAAAAAGGTATTCTATACATGGAGCGGAAACAATGAAAGCCATACCTATTATTTTGGCTCCAATGGAAAGATGCAGAGAGGCTGGCTCAAACTGGACGGAAAGAGATATTATTTTGATCCGGAAACAGGAATCATGTACAAAAACTGTACTATTGAGAAAAACGGAAAGAGCTATACATTCGATGAAGATGGTGTATACACAACTGTATCCGCAGCAAATAAGAAAAAATAAAAAAATGCCGGCAGCGAACATAAAGCTGCCGGCATTTTTATGATCATAAGGTATAAACAAGGATTCCCAGGATGATGATCAGATTTCCGATGATCTTTCCGCGGGAAATCTTTTCTTTCAGGATCCGCCAGGAAAACAGCAGGACAAAAACATAGGCGGCAGTATCGATCACCGGTCCGAATTTCATATCCACTTTGGTGTAGCACCAGGTATTCAGGAGCAACACTCCAAAAAAGATACCATAGGCCAGGATCACCCTCCAGTTCAGATATTCCCGGAGGGGATTTTTGTATTCCATATTGGCACTCTGCTTCAGAAGTACCTGGGAAATTGCCGAAAAAAAGGTTCCTGCCAGCATGATCAGCATAAACGTTCTATTCATATCTCTGCACCATCCAGACTCCGATCAGAACGATCAGGATGCCGATGATGTTCTGAAGCGAAAGATTTTCGTGAAAAATGATCACAGCCCATACCTGGGACCACAGAAGATAGACGCTTTTGTTGGCGTAGGCCGTGGAAAGGGAAAATTTTTTGATCACCTGCTGCCATGCAATGGCGTAGATCCCACAGTTTGCGATCATAAGAAAAAGAAATACATAGAGAAGAGGACTATGAAGCCCTTCTTTATTGTAATAAACCGATGCAAGCTTGGAAAAAACGCTGGTAAGAGAAAACAGCAGGATATTCAGATGAAGCTGAATATAATCTTTGATTTTTGTCATGTTTCCTCCATATCATAAATGCGATTATCATAGACTGATAATCAATATATATCATCCGGCAGGTTTATGCAAGAAAATGTTTGAACAATGTAACGGTTTACAACAGGAAATGAAAATGATAAGATTAAACGATAAGTGTCAATTGATACAAAAGAGAGGAAAAACGATATGTGTTTATATTCAGTGGTTGTTCCTGTATACAATTCAGAACATACGCTGCAGGAACTGTACACCCGTCTGGAAAAAGTATTCCGGGAAACGATAAAAGAAGAATTTGAACTGATCCTTGTAGATGACGGGTCCAGGGACCGGTCTTTTGCGGTTATGCAAGAACTCCGGGAAAAAGATCCCCGTGTCAAGATCATCCAGATGGCAAGGAATTTCGGACAGCATCCTGCGCTTCTGTGCGGATTTGCCCATGCAAAGGGAGAGTTCATCGTAACTATGGATGATGACCTTCAGCATCAGCCTGAGGAGCTCCCCAAAATGATCAATGTAATGAAGGAACGTGACGATGTGGATGTGATCATTGCAAGCTATGAAGGACGTAAGCATAATCTGATTCGGAAGCTGGGCACAAAGCTGTCTGTATGGGCAACTTCCAAAATGCTCGGCAAGGATCCGAACCTTCAGATCACCAGTTATCGACTGATCCGCCGGTTTCTGGTGGAAGCCATGCTGAAGACCAATACATATCTTCCGCAGATTGGAAATCTTCTGGTTTTAAGCTCCAACCGTATCATCAATGTTCCGGTGCAGCATGCAGCACGTGCATATGGAAAGAGCGGATATTCTTTTCGCCGCCTTGTGAAGGATCTCATCTATGATATTACTGCCCATACGGCATTTCCGTTGCTTATGGTGCGAAACATCGGCATTGCCAGTTTTCTGGTAAGCTTTTTACTGGGGATCTATTATCTGGTGAGATATTTTCTGTGCGGGATCTCAGTGGAAGGTTGGACATCTCTGATGCTTGTGATGCTGGCATTTTTCGGACTGACATTGCTTTCGATCGGGATCATCGGTATTTATCTCATGAATATTCTCAATGAGGCCAAAAAGATGCCGCACTATGTGATCCGTCAGGAGGAGACAGACTGATGAAAAAAGAGATCGGCGGCTATCTGGAACTGGAAGAACCGGCGGGACAGGAATACTATCCGGATCTCTGCGGCGTGAATCTCGGAAGAACAGCGCTTTTGTGGCTGATGGAAGCACGCAGGTGCAAAAAGATCTCCCTGCCATTTTTTCTCTGCGATTCCGTAACCGGTGCCTGTGAGAGGTCCGGGGCAGAAATCGAATTTTATCATATGGATGAAGGTCTGCATCCGGTTCTTGAGGAGAGAACTCTTCCGGAAGGAGAATATCTGTATCTGGTAAATTATTATGGCCAGCTTACTGATGATAAGATCCGGAAATATAAAAAAATCTATGGAAATATCATTGTGGATCATACGCATGCGTTTTTTCAGAAGCCGCTGCCGGGTGTGGACACTCTGTACTCCTGCAGAAAATTTCTCGGAGTCAGTGACGGAGCATATCTGTCTACCGATGCGGAACTGGAACCGGAAAAGAAGCCTCTGGACCATTCCATGGGAAGAATGGAGCATATTCTGGGACGTTATGAATATGATGCCGGAACCTTCTATCAGAAAATGCTGGATAATGCAGCAAATTATCATGAGATGGAGATCCGCCGAATGTCCCGTCTGACCGGAAACCTCCTCAGGACTATGGATTATTCCGGTATCAAAACAAGAAGAGAACAGAACTACCGTCTGCTGTCGCAGCTTCTTCCTTCAAGGAATGCTTTTACAGGGGAGGTGCCGGAGGGACCGTTTGCCTATCCGTATTATCATAAGAACGGATTAGAGCTTCGACGCTGGCTGGCAGGCCGGAAGATTTTTGTGCCGACAAACTGGCGTAATATCCTGGAAGAATTTGACAGGGATACCATGGAATATGACTGGGCTGCCAATGTGCTGCCGCTTCCCTGTGACCAGAGATACGGGGCAGAAGAAATGCAGTATATCGCGGATTCCATAAGAGAATGGGAGGAAACGGAATCATGAAACACAGATTGCTGATACTGGGAACGTTGGGAGAATTTGAGCAGCTGGTGCAGAAGGCCCGCGAAAAAGAATACTACACCATTGTCTGCGACGGATATCCGGATGGTCCGGCAAGAAAATTTGCAGATGAGGCATTTCAGATCCCGGTAACAGATACGGAACGGATCGCCTGTCTCTGCCGAGAAAAAGAGATCGATGGGATCATCACATCCTTTTCCGACCTTCTTCTGGAATGTATGGTAAAGATCGCGGACCGGGCAGGAATCCCCTGTTATCTGAAACCGGAGCAGCTTCCCTGGTATCGTGATAAATCAGCGACCAGAGCACTGCTTACTGAACTGGGACTTCCCACTCCAGGCTTTCGAAAAATCCCGATCGCATATTTTAAAGACAGGTCCAAAAGAACTCAGCTGCAAGAGCTGCTTGAGGGACTTCGTTATCCGGTGGTCAGCAAGCCACTGGATAAATACGGCTCCCGCGGGATCTATATATCCGAAGATCTGGAGGAGCTGATAAACGGGGCAGAAAAAACAGCAGGATTTTCTGATATGCCGGAGATTTTGGTGGAAGAATATAACGATGGCTATGAATTCAATATGATGACCTGGGTGCGGCATGGAAAAGTCCATGTGATCAGTATTGCAGACCGTGAAAAGACATTTGTTGCCAAAGGTGAGATCCCCATCAGCACAAGAAATGTGTATCCTTCCAGATTATTGTCAAAAGTTGAAAAGCCTGCCACAGAACTTCTTCAGGCATATGCGGACAGAACCGGTCAGAAAGACGGAGCCCTTTCCATGCAGTTTTTCTGGAAGCCGGGAGAAGGTATCCAGGTCTGCGAGATCGCCGCACGATTTTTCGGATATGAGCATGAATTGACCGATATGGTCTATGGCTTTAATATGGAAGAGCTTCTTCTTGCATCTCTCTATGATCCGGATAAGCTGGAAAAAATGCTGGCAGAACACGATGTTCATAAACCACAGTGCTGTGGAGCTGTCATTTATTTTCAGGGAAGGCTTCTTACCATCGAAGATCAGTCTGCGGCAGTCCGGCTGGGAGAGAAAGAACAGGTGGAAAAGCCCTGGATCTTTTATCAGGAAGGAGAGAAGGTCATTGAGCATGGCCCTAATCCGTATCTGGCATTATATTATGTAAAAACAGAGAATCGTAAGGAAATGGATCTTCTCACAGAAGAGTTTTATGAGGAAATGCATATTCTGGATCCCAACGGCCAAGAGGTGGCATACCATAATCAGATCCCGGATTATGCACCGGCAGAAAAATAGGCATTGAATTTACAACATGAGTGTGAGAAAATGGAATGTGCAGTTAATGTAGAAAAACCATGAAGAATAAGAAATAAAGAGGAAATACATGATTGATTTTAACAGACCTGCGTTTACAGGTAAGGAATTTGAGTACATCCGTGACGCAGTAGAACGGGGAATGCTCTGCGGCGACGGGATCTACACGAAGAAATGTTCTGCATGGATGGAAGAGCGCTTTCATGTGGGTCATGTGATGCTGACAACCTCCTGTACCCATGCACTGGAGATGGCTGCTTTTTTGGCAGATATCCAGCCTGGCGATGAGGTGATCATGCCGTCTTATACTTTTGTATCAACGGCAGATGCCTTTGTGCTTCGCGGTGCAAGAATCGTATTTGTGGATATCCGGCCGGATACCATGAATATTGACGAGAAGCTGATCGAACAGGCGATCACAGATAAGACCCGCGCGATCGTTCCGGTCCATTATGCAGGAGTAGCCTGCGAGATGGATACGATCATGGAGATTGCCGGAAGACATGATCTGAAGGTAGTGGAAGACGCGGCCCAGGGTGTGGATGCCTACTATAAGGGAAAAGCCCTTGGTACTATTGGAGATTTTGGCTGCTACAGCTTCCATGAAACTAAGAACTATACCATGGGAGAGGGCGGTGCGATCCTGTTCAACGGGGAGCAGTACCTGGAGAAGGCAGAGATCCTGAGAGAAAAAGGAACGGACCGCAGTAAGTTTTTCCGTGGTCAGGTAGATAAATACCGCTGGATGGATTATGGATCATCCTATCTTCCGAGCGAATTGAATGCGGCATATCTTTATGCCCAGCTGGAGCAGCATAAGAAGATCAGCGATAAGCGGATGCAGATCTATGATTTTTACAATGAGAACCTCAGGTTTCTGGCGGAGGAAGGAAAGATCCAGCAGCCTTATGTACCGGAAGAATGCACACATAATGCACATATGTACTACATTAAGGTACATGATATCCAGGTACGCACAAGGCTTCTGAAATATCTCCGCGAAAAGGATATCTGCAGTGTGTTCCATTATGTACCCCTTCATTCCGCACCGGCAGGAAAAAAATTCGGAAGATTTTCCGGAGAAGATGTTTATACTACAAAAGAAAGCGAGCGTCTTATGCGACTGCCCATGTTCTATAATCTGGATATGGAGGATGCGAAGAGAGTTGTGGATGCGATTGCTTCCTTTGACGGGTTTTAACAGAAGAAGGGGAGAGCTATGAAAAAAACAAAAAAATTACTGGCAGTTTTCGCAGCAGTCAGTGTGGCGTTGATGCTGCCGTTACAGACCATGGCTGCAGTGGATCTGAATGCGAAATATGATATCAGCACCAACCAGATCCAGGGATGGCCGGCAGGACCGGATATTACCTCAGATACCGGTATCCTGATGGATGCAGACACAGGAGTTGTTCTTTATAACAAGGGCGGAGATGAACAGAGATATCCGGCCAGCATTACCAAGATCATGACCTTGCTGGTGGCAGTGGAGAACTCCACCATGGATGAGAAGGTGACCTTTACAGAGACCGGGGTGCGTAATGTTACGGCAGATTCCAGTAATATCGGCACAAAGGTGGGCGAAGTCCTGACTATGGAGGATTGTCTTCATGCTCTGATCATCCAGTCTGCCAATGACGTTGCGGCACAGATCGCAGAGCATATCGGCGGGACAGAGCAGGCATTTATCGATATGATGAACCAGCGCGCCAGTGAGATCGGATGTACCAATACACATTTTGCAAATTCCAGCGGACTTCCGGATGATAATCATTATTCTTCAGCACGGGATATGGCGCTGATCTTCCGAGAAGGCCTGAAAAATGAAACATTCCGTACGGTCGTGGGCACACCGGACTATATCATCCAGCCTACAAATATGAACAGCCAGCAGAGGATCCTGCATACCCATCATCCTATGTTTGCACCGGAAAGCGGATTTTACTATGAAGGCTGCATTGGTGGAAAAACCGGAACTACCGTTGCGGCAGGGCATACACTTGTCACAGGAGTGACCAGAGATAATACCACATATATTGCAGTGACTATGCGTGGAACAGAGCTTTCCAATTCCTGTATGGACAGTACAGCTATGTTTAATTACGCATTTGAGAATTTCACAAAAACAGAAGTAAATGGCGGCTATGTATTCCTTCCAAAAGGGGTGGAGCTGAATTCCCTTACCGAGAAGTCAGAGAATACCAATGGGAAAACAGAAACCGGTTACTATTTCGGAGATTATCTGATCGGTACCGCAAGTGTTGCACAGGCAACTGATACACCGGTACCGGAACCGACCGCGGCGGCAGAGGACAGCCAGGAAGCGGACAGCTCCGAAGTGGAAGCTTCCACAGAATCAGCAGAGGAAGATAACAGCAAAACAACAGAGAAGAGTACAGCCGGAGAGAGTACCAGCGAAAAAAAGAGCATTCCTGCCCTGCGTAAGATCCTTCTTATGATCATGGCAGCGATGATCCTGATCCTGATCGCCCTTCTTGCGGCTCTCAGAATAAAAGAAAAGAAACATCACAAATAAATCAAAACAGAAAAGGAGAAAGAAAAAATGGGAAAAATAAAAGTAACACAGTGCGGAGATATTGAAGGACTGAAAGTGATCGAGCCAACTGTATTTGGTGATTCCAGAGGATATTTTATGGAAACATACAATTATAACGATTTCAAGGAAGCAGGCATTGATGTGGAATTCGTTCAGGACAATCAGTCCAGCTCCCGTTACGGTGTTCTCCGCGGACTTCATTTCCAGATCAGCTATCCCCAGGATAAACTGGTACGTGTGGTAAACGGAGAAGTGTTTGATGTTGCGGTTGACCTTCGTGAAGGCTCCAAGACCTTTGGAAAATGGTATGGTGTAGTCCTTTCCGCAGAAAACAAGAAACAGTTCTTTATTCCTAAGGGATTTGCTCATGGTTTCCTAGTACTTTCCGAGAATGCAGAGTTCACCTACAAGTGCTCTGATTTCTATCATCCAAACGATGAGGGCGGACTGATCTGGAATGACAAGGACATTAACGTTGAGTGGCCGATCCCGGAAGGCATGGAGCTTATTTTCTCCGACAAGGACCAGAAGTGGGGAAGCTTCGAGGAATATAAGAATCGATAAGGAATTGCAGAATGAAGAAAATATTAGCTTTGCCGGCGGAGCTGTACCAGAATCGAAAGCTGGTTTTAAGCCTTGCAAAAAATGATTTCAAAACAAAATATGCAGGATCCTATCTTGGTATTGTCTGGGCATTTATCCAGCCTATCGTAACGATCCTGGTCTACTGGTTTGTATTTTCCGTAGGACTGAAGGCCGGAACGGTATCGGATTACCCTTTTGTACTCTATCTGGTATCCGGTATCGTGCCGTGGTTTTTCTTCCAGGATGCATTAAACGGTGGAACCAATGCCCTGATCGAATACAATTATCTTGTGAAGAAGGTTGTATTCAAGATCAGCATCCTTCCCATCGTAAAGATCATCTCCGCACTTTTCGTGCATGTTTTCTTTGTGGCCTTTGCACTGATCTTATGTGCATGCTACGGATATACACCAAGCCTTTATACACTGCAGATCATTTATTACTCTGTCTGCACCTTCCTTTTTGTACTGGGACTTGTGTATGCTACAAGTGCGATCGTCATTTTTTTCCGTGATCTGACCCAGATCATCAGTATTTTTCTTCAGGTGGGTGTATGGCTTACACCGATCATGTGGGATATCAATATGCTTTCTTCACATCCATGGCTGATCAAGCTGTTTAAGCTGAATCCGATGTACTATGTAGTTACGGGCTACCGTGATTCCATGCTTGGGCATATCGGGATCTGGAACCATGCTTCATGGACGATCTATTTCTGGGTAGTTACGATCCTGCTTTTCGGACTGGGATCTGTGATATTCAAACGTCTGAAGCCGCATTTTGCAGATGTGCTTTAATTGAATGCGGATGGCGGATATCCGCCTGATCCGGATCGGACAGTTCCCATGGGGGATTTGCTCTGTAAGGATAAAAAGCAGAATGGCGGCAGATTGTGAGAGTGAACGATTTACACAAAAGTGAGGTTGAAAATGGCAGAAGATATTGCGATTTCAGTAAATGATGTCAGTAAGATGTACAAGCTTTACGATAATCCTATGGATCGTCTTAAGGAGTCCCTGGGATTATCCAGAAAAAAGAAATATAAAGAGCATTATGCGCTCAACCATGTATCCTTTCAGGTGCATAAGGGAGAAACAGTGGGAATTATCGGAACAAATGGTTCCGGTAAGAGTACGATTTTAAAAATTATTTCAGGAGCATTAAAGCCGACAAAAGGGAAAGTTTATGTGGATAAAAAGAAAATCCAGCTTTTAACGCTTGGAACGGGATTTGACGTGGAACTGACCGCAAGGGAACAGAACTACGGTCTTGCAAAAAATGTGATCGAGGGCGTGACTGCGATCGTAAATAAATATGGAAAAGTGATCGTTTTAGAGGATGACCTTGTCACAAACCGCTATTTTCTTTTGTTTATGAATGACGGATTAGACCGTTACCAGAACGAACAGAAAGTGACCGGAATCACAGGGTTCTCCCATTTCGGGGATACTTTTTCCTACCCGTGTGAGTCCTATTTTAACACGCTCTCAGGCACAAGCTGGTCGTGGGCGACCTGGAGCGACCGCTGGAAGTATTTCGATGCGGACTGCGACGACTGGACGGATATGGTTTCCGATAAAAAACTGCGCAAAGCATTTAATTATGACAATACCTATGATTTTTACAAGATCATGAAAATGCAGAAAACCGATGAAAAGACCAACTCCTGGGCGATCCGCTGGTACTGGACGAATTTCCGGAAACAGGGACTGATCTTATCCCCGACAAAGTCTTTAGTCAGCAATGAAGGCTGGGATGGCACCGGGATCCACTGCGGCAATGAAAAGGGACCGGTATTCGACCATAAACTGATGACAGATCACAGGATCACAGAGTTCCCACAGGAGATCTGTGAAAAACCGGAGCTCCATAAGGCGATGAAAAAAGCACTGATCCATGAGTCACAGCCGAATCTGATCAAACGGATCTACCATGTGGTATTCCGGAAAAACTATATCGGACAGGCATAGAACATTTGAATGGCAGGCAAAACAGGCTGTCTGGAAATGAGGATGAAATAAATTATGAAGATACTTGCAATTTTTACCTGTTTTAACAGAAAAGAACTGACAAAGCGGGGCATGACAACACTCTCAGAAAATAGAGACGTCACGTTTGACTATGTGATCTTAGACGACAATAGTTCTGACGGAACGCGTGAGATGTTAAAGCAGATGCGCGATGACGGCACATATCAGATCGACCTGATCGAGGGAGACGGAAGCAATTTCTGGAATGGCGGCATGCACAAGGCGATCGAACACATCAAAAATACGCATATGGATTACGACTACTATATGCTGATGAATGATGATACAAAGTTCTTCCCGGGCATTTTTGATGAGATGGCACCACATCTGAAAAAGGATGAGGTTACAGTCGGTGCGATCTGTGGCGAAAACGGCGGTTTGAGTTACGGCGGTATCAAATACACCAAA
>ERZ779890.1900-NODE-1900-length-20601-cov-11.269103_pt1 | contig 20601 bp, 17 predicted proteins | sample MGYA00511553_ERZ779890 | MGnify/ENA primary metagenome ERZ779890 (study PRJEB29588, sample SAMEA2152064) | human gut metagenome | biome: human gut; feature: human-associated habitat; material: faeces | place: Denmark | collected 2008/2010 ... | reverse complement strand
TTTCCGAATCCATCCGCGCACCCGTTTTTCATCAAATATGTACGGATAATGCTGCATAATATCCGAATCCGCAAGCACACAATATAAGTCATCAAAATCTTCTTCGTTCATCTCACGAAGAATTAAACGCTCCGTCTCAATTTGCATAATACACCCTCCATTATTTCAGCTCATATTTCCAGACACCATCTTCTCTGCGGTAATGAAATTCATTGATATCTTCTTCTAAAAATACGCGAAGCATATCATCCATTCCATTCGCAAGTTTTCCCTTTTTCATCTCTTCTAACGGCATCCACTTTACTTCCCCTTCATGTGAGGATTTGAGTTCACCGCTGAATTGATTTGTTTTATAAAAAACAACAAGATACCTTGAGCCGTCATCCCGCAGCCAGTCTTTTGTGCCACAGATTCTCGGCTTTTCTATCGTGAGTCCGGTCTCCTCATAAACTTCACGAATAACCGAATCTACAAACGATTCGCCCTTCTCAATATGTCCGCCCGGAAATGTAAGTCCTGACCACTTTTTATCCACTTTGTCCTGAACCAAAACATTCCCCGCATCATCGTAAACCATACACATATTCGTTAATATTACTGTCTCCGTCCTCATCACCTTCTCCTCTCGCGATTTGTGTCTCAACATTATGATGAGTTTATTATAACATAAAATCGGGGAATTGAGAGGACTGATTATACTAAAGTTTCATATTCGCTTAATTCTTCAAAATCCTCTTCCGGCATCTCCAGGAAATTTACAACCCGAAACCCCCCATAACCAGCCGGTGCATCGGGATTTACTACCGTTGTGCCATTTACCTGGCAGGTATAATAATGGAATCCCGGTTCGATGCCTGTTACTTCACCCACCCAAAATTCAGATGTGGATGCATCCCCCGTTTCCGGAATCAACTCATATTTCCCTACTCCCCACAGATCAACCTCTACCTTTCGGGCACCCTTTGCAGGAATACGGAATACTGCTGTTCCAGGTGCAGTCACCTGTTGTCCCGGAGCAACATCAACATAACGTCCGGCAGGCTGTCCCAATTGATCAACCTCAAATACAAGTCCCTTATATATAGGATCAAAGAACAGCATATCCTCCCGCCAGGTCTGCTGATCAAGCATTTCAACTGACATCACCTGTTCTTTCCATTCAACCTTCTGATTGTTATCTGCGGAGCCTGTGCAAATGTCCTCCTCAGGATTTTTGAAAATCAACTGTGCAAAATCTCTCAGGCACTCTCTCCATACATGCCACTCATGATAGCCGGTATAAGTTTTGTGGGTAACCGGTACCCCTGCTTCTTCACAGTCTGCAAGAAATTTCTCCTGCTTTTCCTTAAGCTCAGTTTCTCCATTGCCGCAGCCTAAAAATACCCTTTCCATAGGCCACTCTTTATTCTGGACGATCAGTCTCTTCATTTCATCGGTACGTACTCCGGAGAAAATACCCAGTGCGCCAAACAAATCCGGATGATTTGCGGCAGCAAGAAGCGCCTGTGCAGATCCAAGTGAAAGACCCGCAACTGCTCTGTGCTTCCTGTCTGAAATGGTACGAAAATGTGTATCTGTGTATCCGATACAATCCTTTGTAAGCTCACTGTCAAAGTCTCCCGGATAAAATACGGCCTGTTCACCCTCACAGAAAGCATAATTACAACAGGAAACCACTATCATTTCCCGGCATTTTCCTTCCGCAATCAGATTGTCCATGATGAAATTCAGCTTCCCGTTCCAGATCCATCCGGTCTCATTCTCTCCAACACCATGCATAATATAGAGAACCGGATAATTTTTGTTTCCCTGCTGATAGGTGGGCGGTGTATAAATATAGCAGCTCTTCATATGTCCGTTTACGCTGCTTACATACTTATGCAGCTGTACATCTCCATGAGGAACATCTTTGATAAACCAGAAATCCTGCCCCGGTTCCGGAAGTTCAAAGAAATTCTTTGCCCCAAAGCATCCATAACAAAAGGGAGCAATGGGGTTGCGAACCTGCACTCCATCCACATACCAGTCATGATAATGGAATCCGGGAGCAATGCCCGACACTTTTTTCGTATAATAGCCCTCTGCATCCTTTTCGAGGACAATTCTGTCTTTTCCCATGCTTCCTCCCACACCCGAAACCTCCACGCTCTGTGCATCCGGTGCATACATGGAAAAAATTACCTCATTATCCTTCGTTACAATGATTCCCGGCCTATCTTCCTGATATCCAACAAATTCCTTTCCATTCTTTTTTATCAGCAATGCTTTTTTGTTAACAGGGTCAAAAAATAATGGATGTAATGTAATTGCCTGATTTAATTTACTTTGCATGATTCATTTTCTCCTTTGAAAAAGTTTTTATCCACTTTCCGCTCCTCAAGCGGAATACACACCATATCGATTTACAAATCTGATCTATTTTCAGAAAAACATAGATCCAAAAAGCATCCAGATGCCATACCAGCCCCGCCAGAATTCCAAGGGGCAATGACGCAGCCCACAGAAAAATAATATCTGCCACCATGAGAAATTTCGTATCACCACCGCCACGGAGCACTCCCTTTGTCAGAATGCTGTTCATAGACTGAAAAATAACAATAAATGCGATGGCGTCCATAAGCTCACCGGCAATCTGAGCCGTTTCAGGTGTTATATTGTAAAGTCCGATAATGGGTCTGCTTAATACCTTGATCAGACTTCCGCCTAAAATGCCCACTACCAGGCCAAGAATCAGGAATGTCCAGGCCTGCTGCTGTGCCTTTTCCCGTTCACCATGGCCTAATGTGTGACCGGTCATAATGCAGCTGGCGTGACAGATTCCCTGAATTACCACGGTCGTAAGCTGCTGTGTAACAACTGTTATTGAATTTGCCGATACAAATCCCGTTCCGATTCTTCCCATAACCATTGCTACCGCTGAAGTACCAAGAGCAAGCAGTGAATCCGAAACAAATACCGGAATGCTGATAGAAACATAATCCTTAATCAGGGAATTACATTTCATCCGCAAATCCTTCAGTCGATAGCCGATCTTGCGATCTACAAACAAAAAATATCCACATATCAGCGAAAATTCAAATACTCTGGCAATCAGTGTTCCCACTCCTGCACCTTCTACTTCCATCCTGGGAACTCCCAGCTTGCCGAATATAAACATATAGTTGAATAATATATTTACAAAAAAAGAACCTATGGATGTAAAGAGCGGAAAATTCACCTGCCCGACGCTTCGAAGCACAATCGTACAGGTCATGGTCATTCCCTGCAGAAGATAGCAGTATACCATCCACTTAAAATATTGAACTCCTTGCGCAATTACCGCACTGTCACTGGTATACATCCTCATAAGCAGCTGAGGGATCAATATGGTTGGCAGCATAAACAGAACCGCAAGTACGATGCAAAGCCGCAGCATCAGGGTTATGGTCTTTTTCAGAGAAGTAATATCCTGCATTCCCCAGAATCTTGAGGTCAGCACGCTGGCTCCCATGGCGATTCCCATACAGCAGATCTGGTATATATTCACAAACTGATTAGCCAGAGCCGTAGCAGAAAGCGAGGTTTCCCCAAGCTTTCCCACCATGACGGTATCGGTCATATTGACACCGATGGTGATCATGCTCTTATCTTCTGTTCAGCGTCAACCTCTAAAACGCTTCGCACTTCTTCAATCGCAAAACACTGACAGAATATGGCGGTGCCTCGTATACGAACTCTGAGGAAGCGCCATGCATATTCACGGTAATATTCTTCACCTTCTCCGGCTCTTCAAAGCTGTTTTCATCCCCCTTTTCACCGCTAAGAAGTGTTACGGTATAGTCGCCCTGTACCTGACAGTCCAGTGTAATGGAAACCGGATCCACATCTCCTGCAAAATTAACCGCCTTAATAATGATTTCGTCCTTGGTGTCAGTTACTACCGAAACAAAAGCAGGTCCGTAGGGAATCGAAATTTCCTTCTGAAGCTCACCATCAACATACAGGCGAATCTGTTTTCCGTCCGTTTCATATCCAAAGCGGTGATATTCTCCCGGTTTTACTGAAATAGCAAAGTCCTCAGTCAGCTTGTTGTCATGCATAAAGCCAAACTCTTCCAGTGAACATTGTCCTCCATTAACCTTCCAAAGGAACGGACGCACCAGAGCTGCATCCCATTCTTTTTCCACTCCGGCCGTAATCACGAGCTGCTCCTCATAATAGGAACGAACCACCCTGGCACTGAATATACCCAACTCGAAGTAAGCATTTTCCTCAACAAAAATATCGGTCTCAAATCTTCCATAAGTCTGGTCTTCTTCTCCAAATACCACAAAGCTCTTGGTCTCATCAGCCCATTCCAGAATACTGTGAAATTCCTTTTTCTGCTCCTCATCCGGAAGCTGAAGCAGGCAGCCATCCTCTGTATCCTGCACATGTCCCATTAATTCATGAGTAATCTTTGCTTCTTCTCCATTCCAAATGGGATTTCTGAAGCGAAGTTCCTTATTGGATTTTAAAGATGCCATTCCGGTTCTCGGACGATAAACACGTCCTCCCTCATCTTCGGATCGCACCACATATTCTCCGCGATTTTGACCGAACATTTTCCAGACATAATAAGTAGGAATTCCAAGGCTCTGATGATTATTGAAACGAATCAGATTAGGATACCACGCTCTGTAATTTACATTTTCAAATAATGGAGCATAAGAGGCCAATGTTACGATATCCTGATTTTTCTCAATACCCATAAGGAAAGCCGCTTCTCCCAAAGCCGCATACAACTGTCCCATATAGTTGCCTTCGTTTACAGCCACCTCTCCTACAAAGATTTTTGGTCCCTTACGATCGTAGTCATCATAATAATTTACACGTTCTGCAAAGAACTCTGTTGTATTGTAAAAATGTTCATCCACGCACTCGGCAGGACAACCATTTTTCTCTACATGCTCATTGGCTATGGTTTTAATCTGGGGATACAGTTCCTTTACCTTCTTATAAATCATGTTGTATCGCTTTTCATAATCCGGACCCCAGTTTTCATTACCAATTTCCAGATAGGTCATTTTAAAGGGTTCCGGATGCCCCATAGAAGCACGAAGCCTTCCCCATTTGCTTTCCTTAGAGCCGATAGCATATTCAATGGCATCCAGTGTATCCTGTACCATTTCATCAAGAGCCTCTCCTTCCAGAAGGACACTCTTTCTTCCCTGACAGGTCATTCCGCAGTTACATACATACAGGGGCTCCATCCCCAGATCCTCGCAAAGCTGCAGATATTCATGAAAGCCAAGTCCTAATGTACTTCTGTAATGCCATACAAACAGCTTACTGGGTCTTTCCCATACCGGACCTACCGTATCCCGAAATCTCATCGCTGTGGACGGTGTCGTTCCTTCCACAATACAGCCTCCGGGAAAACGCATAAACTTTGGACTCATTCCCTTAAGCTTTTCTACAAGATCTGTTCTGAGTCCATGCCCCATGTAGGTATTGTCAGGCATTAGTGAAATAAATCCCAGCAGAATCTCTCCGCCTTCTTTGCAGGAAATAGTAAGCTGTGCCTCGTGACAATCCTCAGCTGCTGTCAGCTTCATGTCATATCTTGTATACTCCTGACCGGAAACCACCAGACTGTTTCCAGTCAGTACTTTTCCCTGGTATTCGATCGCTACGTCCAGTCCTATTTCTTCCTTTGCTTTTGCAAATAAATACAAAGAGTAACTTTCTCCAGCCTTTACGGATATACCGCAGTAACCGGTATTAGTCAGAGATCCGTCCTTTTCAAACTGCATACGCAGAGCTGCGTCCCGATGTTCATTCAGGGTATCCGTCAGTTCCAGTTCCATCTTTGCATTGTGTGTATACCATGCCGGTATTTCTGTCTCCGGAATATTGTTGCCCTTTACCCAGCGGCATAAGCCTTCTCCGTTGCAAAACTCATCCAGCCATCCGGATACGGTTTTTACATGGATGCCATCCTCCTGCTGTATATAACCCTCCGGTAAAACGGAATCTTCGAAGCTTCTGTTTCGAAGCATTTCCGGATAAAGTCCTCCGTCTCCGGCACGGTTAATGTCTTCAAAAAAGATTCCGTATAAATCCCTGGCTGTCTCAAATCGTCTTTCCTTTGTTTTAATCTTTAACTTGCTCATTGTAGTCTCCTTTTTTACATTCCTAGAGTTTTGATCACTGCCTGTATATGCAATAACATAGATTATGATAACTCAAATGATCTTAATGCAGCATTTCCGTTACCGCGATAGGTCAGGTAAAGCGCCTGTATTCCATCCGGAATCGTAACCGGTGCGGTATACTTTTCCCAGACATTGGTATATTGAACCTCTAATGTCGCCAGTACCTCTCCATCCCATGCTGTCTTTACTTCAAAAGTGCCATCTGCATAGCCCCGGGTCCAAATACTGATTTCACGAATATCATGGCAGTCAAAATATTTGAAGCCGATGGTAGTTGAATCTGTAATATTGGCAATATATCCAACTTCTTCGTCTCCATCCCTGCCGTCCTGCATTACTCGTGGAAAATTCCCTTCGCCCACATAAACTGATGGGGTATCGGTAAACAGATTACATGCAAGATAAGCGGGGTATTCGCCTTTACCCTCAAGCGGACCTCCATTTAAACCGCAGGAGGTAATTTTTACCTGTGGAATACTGCCGTCCGGCATAATCTGCAGCTTTTCAGCACATCCCTGTCTGCTGTAGTAGGTATTATTGGTATGCCTGTGATAAAAAATGTACCAGTCCTCTCCGATCTGCACAATACTTCCGTGATTATTGGCACCGTAAGCTGTTGGCATATCTGCCGGCTTGTAGGTATCGATGTGCAGATCACAATTGCTGACAATAACTCCGCCATAGACAAAGTCCCTGGTAGGATTCTTGCTGGTGGCATAACATAATTCGTGCATTAATATGGATGAATAGACAAAATAATAGGTGTCACCTACTTTACGGATGGAAGGTGCCTCAAAAAACTCATGTCCCTCAAATCCGGTACCGGCACCATATTCACAGCCGGGGGCCACAAACACCGGAGCTTCCCTGATCGTCAGCATATCTGCTCCCAACACCGTAGCCATAGCTCCGGTACGGGATTTATCACCTTTTCCGCAAAATCCGGTATAAAGATATGTCACATCTCCTTCCGTCAGAACCCCCGGGTCAAACTGGGGCTCATCACCTTCCTTTTCGCCCAGACGTGTGCCATCTTCATAATGAACATAGCCATAAAATTCATACTTTCCTGCCGGAGTATCACATACAGCAACTGAAACTACCGAAACCTTGTCCAACACGTAATAAAGATAGTACCTTCCGTCCGGTCCCACCGTAACATCCGGGGCATACAGACACATTTTGCCTTCCGGGTTCAGCGGATCGGCTGTCTTCGGATAAATCACACCCTCATATCTCCAGTTGCCCAGGTCATCGACCGGAGCTGACCAGCACACATAGTCTCCCATGCAGAAAACATATCCGTTAAAGTAATCATGGGATCCGTAAACATATACGCGATCGCCAAAAACATAAGGTTCTCCGTCCGGAATATACTCCCAGGACGGTAAATATGGGTTAAACGCTTGTTTTTTCACTTTGATAGCCTCCTTTGCAAGCCTAATACATGTACATTGTTTCATAAAGCAAATTACTAGTTTAAGCCTTCAAGCTGACCACACGATCATAGTCATATCCTCGATCCGGATTCACCTTTCCGGCATTCAGTTCGAAATAAACCACACCGTTTTCGTTTACAGGAAGCTCTATGCAGATATTTCCGTCCTCCTGCTTTTTACGCTCTGTTTTTACAAAAGGTCTGGATGATTCCCGAATCAGCTTCGTCTGTTCCTCACTCAGATTGGCAGGTTCTCCCATATCATGCCATACCTTCAAAGGATTACATGTTTCCTCATCTACCGTCTTAGTCAGGAAGCAGTACTCCTCCTGTTCAGCCGGAAATGTAAACTCCAACAGCATTTTTTCTTTACCCTGTTCTGTACTTTTACGGGCAATATTCCAGGCTACACCTAGATAATCACCATTTGCACGTTTCAAAACGACAATATTGTCATCCTTATATACACAATTGGCTTCACTTTCCTCAAGCTTTTTGTAAAAAGCAAATGTCCAGAAGGTCGGCTTGGTAATACAGCCATTGGCAACCAGTCCAAAGCCGCCGTGGAATGGTGTAAAAGGAACTCCCTGCTCTTCAAACACATCACCAAATGTCCAGTAGGAATAGGATTCATTCACATCTCCCAATCTGGAAAGCTGCTGTGCTATAAGGGCCGCATTCAGGTTTGTATCATGAATGACGCCCTGAGGAGTATAGGAGCTGTTGAACTCCGTGATATGAATCTGCAGACCCTTATATTCCGGGAAACTGTCAATAATATCTCTGGTTGTTTTTAAATTGGCAAAGCCGTCCTCTGCCTTCATCAGTTCAGAATATGCATAATGTCCAATACATTCCGGCGGATCAATGGTGTAATGATGTCTGGTTACGAAATCCACAGGTATGTGATTCTCATGGCAATATTCCATAAATGCCTGAATCCATTTCTCATCCGTTCCTCCACAAACAGCAGGGCCTCCTACACGGAATCCCGGATTCACTTCCTTTATGGCATCAAAGGTTCTATGGAACAGCTTAAAATATTCCTGCATATCCGCATTTTCCCAGAAGCCGCAAAGATTGGGCTCGTTCCATACTTCAATGGGCCATTGAATAACTTCCTCTTCTCCATAGCGTTCCATCAGATGCCGTAGCAATGAATGCACCATATTACACCACATATCATAATCTTTTGGAGGAGTGGTATTTCCCTGCCAGTAAAATATAGTCTGACTTCCACTTGCCAACTTTTTAGGCATAAAACCCAGTTCAAGAAAAGGTCTCAGCCCCACCTTCTTATAGGCATCCATTACTCTATCCAGATAAGTATAGTTGTACTCGACCCTTACCTTACCATCCTCCTCATAGGTCTGAAAGATCGCCATATCATCACAGAATAATCCATGTCCCCGGATATGCTTAAATCCGATTTCCTTTTGAACCAGGCGCAGCTCCTCCTGATATTCTTCTGTCAATGCAAGCCCCATTCTTCCGGTTCCCACACAATAATCTACATTATTGTGAAAAAAGGCCTTTGAATCCTTTGTAATCACGATCTTTTTTCTGTCATTCTCTGTTGCCCCACCAAAATTTACCATGCATGTATCTCCTTCTTCTAAATCATGTTCCTATGCAGTCACGCATCAGATGTCTGACCGCTGCACGATCCGCAGCTCCCTGATGACGATTGCCATATTAATATGATACTATCGCATTGATTTAAAATTTCCAATGATTTATACTATAAGAAAATTGATATATCCTCTGATGTATCAGAACGGAGATTCCAGATGACTGAAATTGAATTTGTCGGCTACAGTGCCGTTCACCCCTCAGATTTTATATATGATGTTCCGAATGGCTTTACAGGCTATCTTCTGCTTCTTTTCGACTCTCCCTCGGAGCTGCTCATAGACGGAAGACTAATGCGGACAGCCGCCAATTCTGCTATTCTGTATACACCAGGAAGCAGGATTTATTACCGTGCTGCCGGTGAAGAATACCGGAATGACTGGATTCGTTTTCGTTCCGATCACTCCTTCGTGAAGCTGTTTCCGTTAACAAACACCCCATTTCCCGTAACAGATCCGGAATACTGTCATCAGCTTTTTAAATTACTAACCTGGGAGTCCGCCTTTTTCTCCTCTGAAAGCGAAGCAAACATTACTCACCTGCTGCGGGTTCTGTTCTCCAAATTAAGAGAAGGAATCCAGAATGAGTCCCCGGGTATTCACGATCATGAGCTGGTTGCATTGCATAAGATGATCTACAATAATCCTCAGCTTCCATGGAATATAAACATGATGGCTGCGAAGCTTCACTTAAGTCCCAGTCATCTTCAGACTCTCTATCACCGCAAATTTGGCTCCTCCTGCATGGACAATGTCATCGAAGGACGTCTGCGCCGTGCACAGGATTTATTAGAGTACAGCGAATACTCCATCCGCGACATTTCCGAGCAATGTGGTTATAATAATGTAGAGCATTTCTGCAGACAGTTCCGTCAGCATAACGGCTGTACCCCTGGACAATACCGGAAAAATGCATCAGCGGGAAGCAACAAAAAACTTCTCACCCACAATACCCTGGGAGGAAGGGAGTTTGAGAAGATTAATCGGAATATCCGGAAATAGTGATACTGATATGGCAGATGAGATGACAAGATTCTCGAAAGAGAGCATCTTGCAGCAGGCAGCTACTTCCATGCTTGCTCAGGCAGAGGATGAATAAATTCTTCTTTTTCTTCTTTTTCCCATTGCAAATCCTCCATTTTCCTGTATGATAGAGATATATTAACAGTAAGGAGGCATACAGTTATGTTGCAGATTAAAAATCCGGTTTTGCCGGGATTTAATGCAGATCCATCCATTATCCGTGTGGATGATACATATTACATTGCGAACTCTACGTTTGAGTGGTTTCCGGGAGTTCGTCTGCACGAGTCAAAAGATTTAGTACATTGGAATCTTCTTCCATCCGCATTGTCCACGACGACATTGCTTGATATGAAAGGAAATCCGTCATCGGGAGGTATCTGGGCGCCGGATCTTTCCTATGCAGATGGAAAATTCTGGCTGATTTATACGGATGTAAAAGTAACCGAAGGACCGTTCAAAGATATGATCAATTATCTGACGACGGCAGAAGATATCCGCGGACCATGGTCGGATCCGATCCGTGTCAATGGTGTGGGATTTGACGCATCGTTGTTCCATGATGATGACGGACGCAAATACCTTGTTCAGCAGACATGGGATCATCGCGAATACCACCATGCTTTTGACGGTATTACAGTGACAGAATTTGACACAGAGACAATGAAATTAAAACCGGAGACAGCACGTACGATCTACGCCGGAACGGACGTTAAACTGGTTGAGGGACCACATTTGTATAAGATCAACGGATATTATTATCTGTTTGCTGCACAGGGTGGAACCGTTTGGACACATCAGGAAGTAGTAGCTCGTTCAAAGACGTTAGATGCGTTGAGTTTTGAGACAGAGCCTGGCGATCCGTTTATTACAAACTTTGATACGCCGGAACTTGAGATCCAGAAGCAGGGACATGGTGCTCTCGTAGAGACTCCCGGCGGTGAGTGGTATTATGCAAGTTTGTGTGGAAGACCGTGGCACCACGAAAATGAAAGTTCGATCGACCCACGCGGCTGGTGTCCGCTTGGCCGTGAGACGGCAATTCAGAAAGTATACTGGGATGAAGAAGGCTGGCCTCGTATCGAGGGCGGACATGGCGGAAAAGTGCTTGTGGATGCGCCGAAAGATGCAATCTTGACTGAAGCACCGGCAGATCATTCGATGCATGATGAATTTGACACACCAAAACTTCATGATGAGTGGAATACCCTCCGCGTACCATTTACCGAGGAAATGGGTACGACAGGGGATGGCAGGCTGACATTGGTCGGAAAAGGATCCCTCTGCAATAAGCATGAGCTTTCGTTGGTGGCAAAACGCTGGCAGGCATTTAACTTTGATGCCGAAGTGAAAGTGAAATTTGATCCGTTCAACTATCAGCAGATGGCTGGATTGACAAATTTTTACAATGATAAGCACTGGTCATTCGCTTTCGTTACGTGGAATGAGAAAAATGGCCGCGTGATCGAAGTGGCAGAGTGCAATCGTGGCGGATATCGTTCGTTCCTTCGCGACGATGCGATTCCGGTGCCGGATGATGTTGAATTTGTATGGCTTCGCACAAAAGTAAGAAAGCAGTCTTACAGCTACGAGTATTCCTTTGACGGAAAGAACTATACAGAGATTCCGGGCACACTGGATGCCGCTGTATTGTCCGATGATTACGTACTCCAGTCATACGGTGGATTCTTCACCGGAGCATTTGTCGGCATGGCATGCGTGGACTACTCCGGATACGATCAGACAGCAGAATTCCGCAGTTTTGACTATAAAGAACTGGATTAATCAATAGCAAGAGCCTTTTTTAAACCAGGCTCAATCAGATGGCTGGCGATGCCACAGAGGATTCCGGGAAAAAGGACGAAAAGTCCGGGAACCAGGAAGACGATGAGGCAGGCGCCGGCCATTGTAAATAATAAAATGAAAGTTTCTTTGATGTGACCTGCCATCAGGCGCACGGAGAGCAGAAGAACTGCCGGAAATGAAGCGCGCAGGTGTGAGATCACGGCAAAAATATAATTGGCGAGAACCCAGAGGACGAGGCAGATTACCATCCATAAAAAGGGCGGTAAAAGATTGCCGTTTTTTCCGGTAAAGACTTGGGAAAGATCTACAGCCATCGTGGCACCGTAGCAGAGAAACAGGATTGTTGGTGCAAGAGACTGGAAAAAATTGGATTTGAATGCCGAAAAATATTCCCGGCAGATGTGAGCGGAAGTTTGTGTGTGACCGCGCGAGATACAATGATAAAGCGCCGTCAAAGAAGCCCCTGAAGTGATAAGAGGGATACTCGTAAATAAAAATAAAAAGCCAAGCACGATTAGCTGACATGCAGTAGTCAGCCAGTCGTACAATTTGTTTTCAAATAATGATTTCATAGAAACCTCCCCAAATAAATGATAAATTAAACGAATTTCCGGTTAGGTGGACAGCTGCAGTTTGAGCAGTTCGGAATACGAACTTCCGGTATATTTTTTAAAACATTTTCCAAAATAATTTGGATCCGGAATGCCGACTTCTTTTGCCGTCATATACATAAGCATCCGCGATTCCAGACATTTTTTGGCCTTTTCCATGCGGCAGGCCGTGATGTAATCTGAGATATTCTGGCCGCAGTCAGCTTTAAAACGGCGGCTCAGGTAACTCGGATTGTAGCCGAATTTCTGCGCAATCGCGGTGAGATTTAAAGCGGAATCCGGATAGTGGTTATCAATATACTGCTTGACGTGTTCCGTATCCGAAGGGACATCCTGCAGAACGGGCTGCTCCGGTACGGCGGCAGGCAGGGCATCCAGTTCGCGGATCGCTTTTTGGCAGGCTTCCCGGATGTCTGTGCGAACGATCGGTTTTAGAAGATAATCCGTGATCCCAAGTCCGATGCACTGCTTTGCATATTCAAATTCGTCAAAGGCAGTCAGGATAATGATTTTCATCTGCCGATACCGTTTTAACGCAATTTTGGAAAATTCGATACCATCCATAAAGGGCATACGAATGTCTACAAAAATAATGTCCGGACGAAGTTTATCGATAATATTGATCGCTTCAATCCCACTTGCTGCTTCGCCAACAACTTCCAGCCCCATTTCCTGCCAGTCGACCGATGCTTTTAAAAGATTGCGAAGCGCCTTTTCATCGTCAATGATCATAACACGATACATAATAACTACACTCTCCTTTACATTATAACAAAAATATCTAACAGCCATTTGAAAGTGGCAGTTTCAAAATAATCTCACAATATTCCCCTTCTGTACTGTGTATCTCAAAAACATCTTCCGTTTTATAATAATAACGGATTCTTTCAATGGTTCCCTGAAATCCAAAACTTCGGCTGTCTTTGCCGGAAAATAGAAGTTCCCGCTGGTGTGCGGACATACCAATTCCATTGTCGTAAACGCTAAGAAATAGAAAATCTTCCTGACGTTTTACCGTGACACGGATAACCCCATGTTCGCCTTTTGGGCGAATCCCATGATAAATGGAATTTTCTACGAGCGGCTGCAGAATCAGGCGCGGAACACGGATGGAAGACAGGCCTTCTTCAATTTCATATTCATCTGTAAAAATATCCTCAAAACGTGTTCTCTGCAGTGTAAGATAGCTTTTTACAATTTCTATTTCTTCTCCCAGAGACAAGTCCGTGCTTCCTTTACTTAAGAAACGACGGTAAAAATTTCCAAGAGTTTCCAACATATTATATACTTCATCGGTTCGGTTTTCCAAAGCCATATAACGGATCATATCCAGAGTGTTATACAAAAAGTGGGGCTTCATTTGCTCCTGAAGAGCATCTAATTCAGCCATCCGCAGTGTTTTTTCTTTTTGAAGAAGTTCTTCGATCAATTGATTGATCTCAATCAGCATAGCGTTGTAGCTGTTTTTTAAAAGACCGATCTCGTCATCGTTTACATTCATACTAACGCGGTGCAGCCAGCCGTTTTGCACTTCGGCCATGCTGTCGACCAAACGCTGGATCGGGTAGATGACATTTTTGGCAATATAAGTATTGATCAGCCACATAAATGCTAGAAGTATAAAAGCGCCGATGATCAAAGCGACCAGTAATTTGGCAGGGAGCCCGTCTAAAATCCGTACTTCCAGACGGGAAGCAAGGATGAAATGAGAGTCTCCCAATGTGTCGCAGGTAAATATACTTTTGTAAAATAGTTTGTCCGTTTCTTCGCGCGTGTTTTGAAGTAGATTTTCCGGATTTAAAGAGAAAAATGTGCTTTCATTATCCTTGCAGATTAATCTGCCGGATGTGTCATAAAGAGCAAAATGGCTGGTTTCGCCGGAAAGCCCTTCAAATGCCTGTTCAAAGAAGCGGCTTGGGAGATTGATTGCCAGGATACCGATCGGTTTTTGGGTGTTTATGTCATTGATGACACGGACAAAAGACACCATTTCGCCAATGTTTGAGCGAAAGGCATCGCGAGTGTCTGCTTTAATAACGTAATTTCCCTTTTGAGCCATGACTTCGTCCAGCCATTCTGTTTCAAAAATCTTGCCGGTATTGACATAGGTGATTCCCGGACCGGTGTTAAGGTATTGGCCGTCCATGCGGAGAATCACAACATTACAGGAAAGATTAAATGTATTTAGAATTTCGTGGATCTCCTGGAGAGCATTTCGTGTGCAAGAAGTAGAATTACTCTCTGCAAGTAAAAAAGTGCGTACAGTGCTGCGAAGCATGGTAAGGTGGCTGATGCTGTTAATGGACTTCATGGTGCTGTCCAAGTTATTGGAAATAGCAGTTCGATTACTGATTTCTTTGTCGGCGATCGATTGCTGCATTTGATTTTCCACAATCAGATAGAAGATACCTGAGCAGAATAAAATACATACAATCATTGTACAAATAAACAAAAACTGAATTTTTTCCCGAAGCCCCAATGACAAAAAACATTTCTTCATAGTGCGTTATATCCCCAAAAAATAACTATAAAATAAATTTATTATAGCACATTTATCCTTTAATTGCACCTGCCATTAAACTTTCTTGTATTTTTTTGCTCATAAAACAATAAATGATGAGTGTCGGGAATGTGGCGATGACAAGAGCAGCACCGATTGGCCCCCATTTGGTCGTGTAAGCCCCGGAAAGTGCCTGGATACCTACCGACAATGTACGATATTTACTGTCACTGATAAAGATGACGGCAAACATAAGCTCATTCCACGCTTGTAGAAAGGTAAAAATGCCAATGGTAGAAAGTGCCGGTTTCATGAGCGGAAGCACAATGCGGAAGAAAATGCCATAGACACCACAGCCGTCGATACAGGCAGACTCTTCAAGTTCACGTGGAATATTTTCAATGAAACTTTGACAGATCATAATCGCCATCGCCAATGCAAATGCGGTGTAAGGAATTATGAGTGCCTGATAGGAGTTTGTCATCTTTAATTCGCGTAAGATGATAAAAATTGGCAGGATTGCCGCGTGAATCGGTACCGTTAAACCGAGCATAAAAATGCTGTTGACAAGTTTGCGGCCGGGCCATTCCATGCGAGAAAGTGCATAAGTCGCCATCAGGGAAAAGATGACAGTCAATGCAATCGTAGCAAAGGTGACAATGGCACTATTGACAAAGTAAAGTGCCATATTTCCGGTATCGAGAGCCTCCGAATAGTTGCTCCACAGCCATTCTTTTGGCAGGCCGATGATGTTGTCGCCAAAGATTTCTTTATTTGTCTTTAGGGAGAAGGTAAACATCCAATACAGCGGAAATAGGTTTACCAATGTCCAAAGAGACAGTAAAATGTACATTACACTGGTTTTTACTTTTTTCATTTAGTCCACCTCCGTTCGAAAACAGCGTTTGATCAGTATTGCGAAAAAGAAGCACAGGAAAATGATAAACATGGCAATCGAACTTCCAAGTCCATAGCGGCTTCGGTCGAAGATCATGTTAATCATCAAGGTACTTGGTACTTCACTTGCGTGAGCCGGACCGCCGCCGGTCAATACATAGATCAGGTCAAAGGCCTTCAAAGAACCGGTTACCGCAAAGATCACACACATACGCAAAACCGGCTTGATCATAGGAATTGTGATATAACGTGATAATTGGTGGTCATTGGCACCGTCAATCTTAGCTGCTTCACGGATATCCGGTGACAGACTTTTAATGCCTGCGTACATGAGGAGCATGTGGTAGCCGACGTATTGCCAAAGCATCGGGATAAAGCAGGCCGCAAGAGCATATTTTTGGTCGCCGAGCCAGGTCTTGCACCATGTGTCAAGACCGACGGCATGCAAAAAGGAATTGACAATACCGTATTGTGGATTGTATATTTTCATCCACAATTGTCCGATGACGGTTGTGGATAACAAAACCGGAATGAAGAACACCGCCACAAAAAATCGTTCACCCTTGATGCCCTTTGCCAAAGTCAGAGCCAAAAGCAGGGCGAGGGGAAGCTGTAAAAAGACAGAAAGTCCGGCAAAGATAAAGGCATTTCGCACGGTAGGGCCGAAGCCAAGACTTTTTTCTGTAAATAATTCAATGTAATTTTGTATACCAACAAATGTGCCGGAAGTGATGCCGTCCCAGTCTAAAAGACTATAATATCCGGACATAAAGATTGGTAAGATAATAATGGCTAAAAACAGCAATGCAGAAGGAAAGAGAAAAACGAAGATTGCTGTTTTGTTTTTTCTTATTTTGTCCATGAAATCCTCCTTTAAACGAATCGTTATAATGCCGGGCGGCTCCCGGACTGCAGCAATGCTGCTGTCTGGGAGCCGCCCGGATCAAATCCCATTCACAAAATTAACGTGTGATTATTTTTTACTTAACTGCTTATCCATGCTGGCAGCAAATTCTTCCGGTTTCAGATCGCCTGCGAAGAGGGACTGAAGGAGTGTCAGATATTCTCCAGCATCATCGGAAGACATCAACGTATCAAACCACAATGTATAGGAAGTTGCTTTTCCGGCAATATCTGCTACCTGCTGTGTTAAGGCAGGGACGGAAGAAGCATCATAATCTACGGTCCAAGCCGGAATTCCAGCACCGCTTAAGTAAGCATATTTGGAAACTCCTCTTGTAATCTCAAAAGCAGCGGCAGCGGCAAGGTCTTTGTTCTTCGTGTCGGCGGATACCATCAAAGTATCGGAACCTCCGCCCATGAAGTCGGTTACACTTGCATTTTCGCTGTTGACAACAGGAATTGGTGCAACTGCAAAGTTATCCGGGTTCTCGGCATCGGTAATGATGGAACCACCCATCCAGCTTCCGGTGAAGTACATTGGAACCTGTTCTGCATAGAAAGAAGCACTTGCTTCATCATTGGAAAGACCGGTTGCACCATCGATGAAAGCGCCCATATCAACCAATTCTTTGATGCAGTTAGCAGCTTTTACAAAGTCCGGATCGTTGTAGGACTGACCCTGTTTTGTCAAGGCCTTGGTGACTTTGTCTGCTCCGGCAGATTTAAGTGCTAATCCGTCATGAAGCATAGCAAGTACCCAAGTGTCTTTTACACTGGTTCCAATCGGTTTAATGCCTGCATCAATGAATTTCTTGCAGACAGCTTTGAAATCATCCCATGTGGCTGGTACTTCGACACCTTGTTCTTTGAACATTTCTTTGTTGTACCACATTACGGATACCGGTGTACAAGTTACGGAACCATACAATTTGCCATCGTAGATATCGTTGGCAAGAGCGGCTTTACTGATTTCCTTTTCGTAATTTTTGTAATAATCATCCAGGCACATTACTTTTCCGGAAGATACGAAAGATTCGGAAAATCCACCCGCCCAGGTAAAGAAAATGTCAGGAAGCTCATTGGCAGCGACGGCCGCTTTGATCTTCGTTTTATAGGATTCATTTTCAAATGTTTCCATATTAATCTTTACACCGGGATGATTTTTCTCAAACTCCTCGATTGCCTGAAGATACGGTTTGTGGAAAGAGTCGCTTTCTGTGGCGATCGTCCACATGGTCAGGGTTGTCTCTTCCCCTGATGAGCTGTCTTTCTCTGAACTGCTGCCACAGCCGGTCAACGCGGACACAGCCATAATGGCAGATAAAGCCAGAGGAAGAATTCGTTTTTTAAGTAACATATAAAACCCTCCTTGTTCAAATAATGATATAGCCATTATAAGGAAAATGCAATCGAATTTGAACGGATTAATTTTACTTTAAGGGGTAAAATTTTTACTTTTGTAAAAAAATCCCCTGCCGCATTGCATGTAATACAGCAGAGGATTTTTGCGGTAACCATTCGGTTACTTCCTATCAGCCCATTGATTTTGCAGCGTTGATAAATTCAACGAGATTGAGCGTCTTCTGAATGCCAAAATAGGTATTGTAGTCATTGTAGAATAACGTTACTTTATCCTGAACATTATAGGCTTTTAACATTCCGTAGGCGAGTTCAAAGGCTTTCTTTACATAACTTAGGGAATCGCCGCTGTTTTTGTAAATGTTTGTCCAGGTTCGCGCAAAACTCTGGCTGTGCCATACCAGGGTGTGGGCGCGCATCTTCAATCCGTTTTTCGCAGCGACTTCGAGGGCGCCGTCCACTTCACGGAAATTCAAGGAAGGCACGGTGCTTTCATAGTCAAACCGAGGCCTCCTTGTGCTTAGAGTATATGAAGTTTTAGCTTTGTCTTGTAGTTTACGAATATCCGAAAATCAAAAAAGCCCTTTGAGAAAAGGATTTCTCCTCTCTCAAAGGGAAAGTTGGCAAACTTGAAGTTGTCTCAATCGAACAGCGTTGCCGCATTTGGATTTTCATACGAGTCAAAACACATCAGAATTTGTTCTTTTGTGCATTTTTCTACAGCAAGATCAGACGGGAGATTGTTTTTATCAAAAAATCTAATTTCTGTAGTTTCAATATTTTTTTCAAACTCTCCACCTTCATACCTGCACAGAACAAAAATCTTCACTACTCCATAAGCATAATTCACCACATTATGCTTTCGCCAATCTTGAACTGCGATTATTTTTTCGGATATTACCGAAAATCCTGCTTCTTCCTGCACTTCTTTTTCCGTATTGGATACAACAGACTGGTCTACATCGCACCACCCTCCCGGCAATGACCATGTACCATTATTTTCATGTACAAGCAAAATTTTACCGTCAACAAAAACCGCAGCCCGTGTATCTACTTTTGGTGTCTGGTAGCCAGATTCATTACAAAACAAATCGAAAATTTTATTTACCGGAATATCCGTTTTCAGAGACAGCATTTCTGCTGCAATCTGTCTCAATTCCTCATAACGCTCTCTGTCATATTTATCTTTCCCGTACTGAAGCCCAGCCTGAGCAATACTTTGAATACGAATTGCAAACTCAACCCATTTATCATTCATACAGTTTATCACCTCCACAAATCCCGATTTGTTTAACTCTATTATACATCAAAAAACAAAGGGGCGAAATAATTTCCCGCCCCTATCTTTATACAGTTTGCATTAAATTATTAACCGCAAGACGTATATTCAGTGAAACGCCTTGCATTTTTATGTACTTAGCAACAGTTGAGCCGCTTCTTCCTATTTCACGTCCAACAGCGGCATAAGTTCCTAATTTCGCATAAAGTCGATGCATTTCTACAATCTCTTGCGGCGTTACACGCGGCGCGCCCATCTTATTTCTCCTTTTTAGCAGGTTTTTTGCCCGTCATGACGCATTTATCAGAATTTTCCATGCACTCTTTCCAAATATCATTTATGTATGAAGTGAAAGTCTTGCATTTTGTTTTATCATTACTAATTTCAAGAACCAGCTTATTATATTCCTCTAATTTTTGCTGATAATTCCAAGGAACGGTAATTGTTTTCTTGTCTGTGTCCAAAATAATACGCATATTTTTTCCTCCGTAATCATTAAAATCTTTGCAATCGCCATGAAACGATAATCCATATATATAATTATATGTGCATACGTCCAAAAGGTCAACAGTTTTAACAAAAAATATGTGCTTTTCTGGTTTTTTTCTCTCGTTTTTGCACAAATTTATTTCGTTTTCTCGTAAAGCGCTATGTTTTTACATATATTTTTAGTTAAACGCTCTATTCCTCGGAAAAACGCTTCAAAATGATATGTTTTTCTATGTTTTCAATCCATTTTTTATTAAAAATCTATTTTTCTAACGATAACGACAAATATAAATTCGATTTCGTGTCGAAATTGTCCACACATAAGCCGCGCCACGCGTAAAAATAATATTTTTCCCGAAATGGGGGCGGGGGTGGCAACAGGTTTATTGTATTCTCCTGCCAAGTTAAAACGCCCTTTATTTTATTCAAATAAAAAATTTTGTTATAATATGTTCATAAGAAAAAGAAATTTCTTAAATCTAAAAGAAA
>ERZ779890.1899-NODE-1899-length-20605-cov-10.637567_pt1 | contig 20605 bp, 15 predicted proteins | sample MGYA00511553_ERZ779890 | MGnify/ENA primary metagenome ERZ779890 (study PRJEB29588, sample SAMEA2152064) | human gut metagenome | biome: human gut; feature: human-associated habitat; material: faeces | place: Denmark | collected 2008/2010 ... | reverse complement strand
GGCAGAGCACCAGCTGACAGTTGACGGCGATGCCGCCCTCCACCAGACGGGGCAGATACTTGAGCACCTCGCCGCCGCGCTTGTTGGCCAGCATCCGTACCCGCAGTGCGGGGTTTGTCGTGTGGACCGAGACGAAGATCGGGCTGATATGCATCTGGATGATACGGTCAATTTCGTGGTCGGTCAGATTTGTCAGCGTGATATAGTTGCCGAACAGGAAGGAGAGCCGCTCGTCGTCATCCTTAAAATAGAGCGGCTCCCGCATACCGGGCGGCAGCTGGTCAATAAAGCAGAACATACAGTGATTGGCGCAGCTGTGCTTTTCGTCGCCCAGATAGGTCTTGAAGTTGCAGCCCAGCGGCTCATACTCCGCCTTGGTGATCTGCACGGTGCGGTGCTGCTCGTTCTCACACACTTCCAGGGAGAACGAGGTGGGCGTTGTATAAAACTGGTAGTCCAGTGCATCGTTCAGGGGATGACCGTCGATGGCCAGCAGCGCACAGCCTACGGTAAGGCCGAAGCGCTCCGCGGGGGAATTTTCATCTACCGCTGTCACATACAGGGCCATGGTGTCACACTCCTTTGCGATGGTTGTTCAATAAAAAATGGGGAAGGCATCGCCCTCCCCACGCAAGAGACTTACGCCTCTTTCTTGATGACTTCCTGGCCTTTGTAGTAGCCACACTTGCCGCAAACCTTATGGGGAACCTTCAGTTCGCCACACTGCGGGCACTTCACCAGCGTAGGCGCCTCCAGTTTCCAGACATTAGAGCGACGTTTATCGCGGCGGGCTTGAGAATGCTTTCTCTTGGGTACGATAGCCATAATCGGACACCTCCTTGGTGAAATTCAACTTAATAGTTGTTTTAATATGCTAAGCCTTGCATCTGCAGGGGCAGCATTGTCTGCCGGTTGGCAGGAACACCCTGCCGCCTTCTTCTTGCCGCAGATGGGGCATAGACCTTGACAATCAGCACTGCACAGCAGCACTGCGGGCACCTCAAAAATCAGCTCCTGATAGGCGAGCTCCTCGAGGTCGAGACAACCGTTCTCATTGCACGGCAGTTCAAAATCCGGATCCTCCAAATCACGATCCCGCACGAAGTATTCGCGTGTAAAATCGTAATCCCGGGTCAGCGGTTCCAGGCAACGCGCGCACTCGGCATCAATATGAGCCCTTACACACAAAAGCATCGCTGCGCCGTCTTCGGTCAGCGTCGCCGTAAAGTCACATACTGCTGGGTTGTTTACGCTGTAACCCCCGAAATCCGCCTTGGAGAAATCAGCCTCAAAATGCGCCTCAAACGGCTTGCGGCCACTCTCCAGAAAAGAACGAATATCAAATTGCATAGTACACCTCAAAAGGTTGCTTAAATAGTATACACAAGCGAAAGGGTCTTGTCAACCTGTAAAACACAAAAAGTTGAGATTTTTTTGGATTTTCCGCAGAAAATCGGGGCGGGAAGCACTTTCCCGCCCCGAAATCTCAATTTTTGCGGTTCAGAAGGTTCAGATGACGAACTTCTTCAGGTCCTCCGGCAGGTCAGCCGCATCGGCAGAAACCGTGACGACGACCTCGATGTTGGAGGTGATCTTGTCGATGGCGTTCAGGACCTTGGCGGCAGCGGCCATATCGTGGTCGGTGATGCGCAGGATGCCGTCGAGGAACAGCTCGGTAATATCGTAGTTGCCTGCCAGCACACCTGCCACAAAGCCGTACAGCATATCAGCACCGGCAACGCCGTACTCGTCAACGTCTACCAGACGGGCGGAGTGGTTGATCTCGGTGGTGAGCTTCATGCACTTTTCAATGACAACAATGTTGCCGGAGGTGGTCTTGACGGCCTTGTCGATCATATCGATCATGGTCTTGGTCTTACCGGAGCCTTTGGTTCCAACAATCAGTTTCAGCATAGGGGGTTACCTCCTTATATTCGTCAGCGCGCAGTGCGCGTAGTTCCTTTACTCTTTCAGCGCGGCCTCCAGCTCAGCCTTGCGGTCCTCATAGCCGGGCTTGCCCAGCAGCGCGAACATATTCTTCTTGTAGCTCTCAACACCGGGCTGGTCGAACGGATTGACACTCAGCAGGTAGCCGGAGACGGCGCAGGCACGCCAGAAGAAGTAGATCAGCTCACCGACATCGTGGGCGGACAGGCTGTCGACCTCGATCAGGCCCAGCGGCACGCCGCCGTCGGTGTGGGCGAGAATCGTGCCCTCCATCGCCTTGCGGTTGACAACGCTCATATTCTGGTTGGCCAGGAAGTTCAGGCCGTCAAAGTTGCCCTCAAGCTCCTCAATATAGAAGTCGTTGCGCGTGTGCTTGACGTCGACGTAGGTCTCGAACATGATGCGTGCGCCGTCCTGCAGGAACTGGCCCATGGAGTGCAGGTCGGTGGAGAAGATGCAGGAGGTCGGCATCAGGCCCTTCTGGTCCTTGCCCTCGCTCTCGCCGAACAGCTGCTTGTACCACTCGTTCATCATCGTGAAGTCGGGCTCGAAGCAAGCCAGCGTCTCAACGCTCTTGCCCTTGCGGTACAGGATGTTGCGGGTCATGGCGTAGCGGTAGGCGTCGTTGTCCGGGGACAGCTTGCCGAACTTCTCGCGGCCATCGGCAGCGCCCTGCATGAGCTCGTCGATGTCGATACCGGCGCAGGCAATGGGCAGCAGGCCGACAGCAGTCAGGACGGAGTAGCGTCCGCCGACGTCGTCGGGAACGACGAAGGTCGGCCAGCCCTGCTCGGTTGCCAGCTGCTTCAGCGTGCCTTTGGCGCGGTCCGTCGTGGCGTAGATGCGCTTGTTGGCCTCCTCGGTGCCGACAGAATCCTCCAGCAGCTTGCGCAGCACGCGGAACGCGAGCGCGGTCTCGGTGGTGGTGCCGGACTTGGAGATGACGTTGATCGAGAAGCGCTTGCCCTTCGTCAGCTTGATGATGTCGTTCAGGGCCGTGGGGCTGATGGTGTTGCCGCAGAAATAAATCTTCAGGCCGTCGTCAACCTCATTGTGGTACAGGCCCTTGACAGCCTCGACCACAGCGCGTGCGCCCAGATAAGAACCGCCGATACCGGCGACGAGCAGCACATCGGAATCCGAGCGGATCTTCTGCGCAGCCTCCTTGATGCGGGCAAACTCTTCCTTGTCATAAGTAACAGGCAGGTCCAGCCAGCCCAGAAAATCATTGCCGGCACCCGTTTTGGATTCCAGCTGATTGTGGGCCAACTCGACCTGCGGATAGATTGCCTCATATTCTTCAGGACGGATGAATTTTGCAAGATGCTTGCCGTTAAAAGAAACAGCCATCTTTAGCTCCTCCTTTATGATTTTTATATCCCCATGATACCGTTTTACGTCGGTATTGTCAAGCAAAAGTAGGGGTCTTTTTTCGACTTTTTCATGAAATTTGCACAAATTCAATTCCGGAGCAGCAGGCTTTGGGCAAGAAGGCGGAGGCAGTAGCGGAAACTTAACGCATCAACGTTCTGTGCTGCTGTGATGGGATAGCTGCACATTTCCGTGCCCTGATGCAGTATCTTAATGCGGCCCACCTGTTCCCCCGCCGCGACGGGCGCAGACAGCGACGCGGGCAGCTCGACGACGGCTTCCAGGGTGCCGCCCTCGCCCTTGGGCATCAGGCAGTGTCCGGGGCTTTCGTAGTTCAGCGGGACTGTTGCCGCCGTGCCGTGCTCCACGGGCAGCGTCTGCGGCGCGTCACCGGGCAGCGCGGCGGCTGCGCTCTCATAGTGGGCAAAGCCGTAATCCAACAGCGTACTGGCTGCCTGGAAGCGTTCCTTGCCCGACGCAGAGCCCAGCACAACAGCAATCAGCCGCAGGCCGTCGCGCTCGGCGCTGGCGGAGATACAGACGCCCGCCTTGCCGGTGGTGCCGGTTTTCAGCCCCGTGATGCCGCGGTAGCTTTTGAGCAGCTTGTTGGTGTTGACGAGCTGGGTCGCGCCGCCGCGCAGCGTGTCCATCCAGATCGAGCAGTAGTCCCGCACCTCGGTGTGGTGCAGAAGCATTTCGCGGCTCATCAGGGCGACATCCCGCGCGGTGGAAAGGTGCCCTGCCTCGTCCAGCCCGCAGGCGTTGACAAAGTGGGTATTCGTCATGCCGAGCTCATACGCGCGGACGTTCATCATCTCCGCAAAAGCGGTTTCGCTGCCGCCGACATACTCAGCCACGGCCACCGCGGCGTCGTTGGCGCTGGAAATGCAGATGGCCTTGAGCATGTCGTCCAGCGTCATCTGCTCGCCGGGCTCGAGCCAGATCTGACTGCCGCCCATGTGGTAGGCGTGCTCACTGACCGGGACAAAATCGTCAAGGTGTATCTTGCCCGCCTCGAGGGCCTCAAACGCCAGCAGCAGTGTCATGACCTTGGTGATGGAGGCAATCGGGCGCCGGGCATCGGCGTTTTTCTCATAGAGCACCGTGCCGGAGTCCTCGTCGATCAGGATGGCCGCCGCACAGGGCACGTCAAAGTCGGCGTTGGTCGCCGGGATGATGCCCGCAGCGGACGCGGCAAACCCGCGTAGCAGCGAAAGCACCACCAGCACCAGGCAGAGCAGCAGGGTCACGGCACGTTTTTTCATGGCAGCACACCTCCGGCGGAAATCGCTTTGGTACTACGATATGCTGCTCTGTGCGGAATTAGTATTGCGCTTTTGGCCGGATTCTATTATAATAAATCATGTATGTCTACTATTTAAAAAAGCAAAGGAATCGTACACCATGCGGGTAACTTTTTATACCTTGGGCTGCAAGGTAAACCAGAATGAAACGGGCGCGCTGGCCCAGCTGTTTGAGGAAAACGGCTACACCGTTGTCTCCAATGAAGAAGGTGCGGATGTCTACATCGTCAACAGCTGCACCGTGACGAACTTCGGCGACCAGAAGAGCCGCAAATGGCTGCGCCGTGCCAAGCGCGAGAACCCCGGCGCGGTGACCGTGCTGACAGGGTGCTACCCGCAGGCCTTCCCGGACGAGGCCGCCGAGATCGCCGAGGCGGACGTTGTGACCGGCTCCGGCAACCGTCACGCGATTCTGACCGACGTGCAGAAGGTGCTGAACGGTGAGGAGGAGCGCGTCATCGACATCCGCCCCCACGAGAAGGGCGAGCGCTTTGAAGAACTGCCCATGGATAAGTTTGCCGAGCACACCCGCGCCTTTGTCAAGGTCGAGGACGGCTGCAACCGCCGCTGCGCCTACTGCGTTATTCCGCGCGCCCGCGGTCCGGTGCGCAGCCGCGATGAGGCGAGCGTGCTGGAAGAGCTGCGCCGCCTGGCCAACGCCGGGTATAAGGAGGTCGTGCTGACGGCCATCAGCCTGCCGAGCTACGGCACCGACAGCGGTACGAGCTTGGTGGAGCTGATCGAAAAAGCCGCCGAGGTGCCCGGCATTGAGCGCATCCGGCTGGGCAGCCTTGACCCCGACATGCTGCACGATGACGACATCCGCCGCATGGCAGCCGTAAAGAAGCTCTGCCCGCAGTTCCATTTAAGCCTGCAGAGCGGCTGTGACAAGACGCTGCGCGCCATGCGCCGCCCCTACACGACGGCCCAGTACGCCGATATTGCAGCCAAGCTGCGCGCAGCATTCGGTGCGGACAACGTCAGCTTTACCACCGATGTCATCGTCGGTTTCCCCGGCGAGACGGAGGATGACTTTGAAGCCAGCATGGCCTTTGTGACGGGAATGAGGTTTTTGAAGGTGCATGTGTTCCCCTACTCCCGCCGCGAAGGCACGGCAGCCTACGACTTTGCCGACCAACTGCCCGAGCATGAGAAGGAGGCCCGCAGCCGCCGCATGACCGCCGCGGTGGAGGAAGTACGCGCTGCCGAAGCAGCCGCTATGCAGGGCCGCAAAGCCAGCGTGCTGCTGGAAACGCCGCTGTCCGCCACAATGTTCACCGGCTACACGAAGCAGTACCTGCCTGTGCTGGTCAGCGCACCCGGGCACAAGACCGGCGACATTGTGGAGGTCACGCTGGGTGCCTGGGACGGGAAACGGTGCAGGGCGGAGATCGTTTGATTTGTATTGATTGCTGCAACGCCGTTATTCATGCTCGATGTAGGGGGCAATGCTTGCATCGACCCGCGGGCGGATGCCTGCATCCGCCCCTGCAAGGCGGGGATGCCGCCGTGCCGCAAGAGATATTGCATCCATTCTGCAGGGAAATCTCTGGATTTTACAGAGATTTTCCTGTTTTTTGTTGCCTGCCCTCTTGCAAAAAGTATGGATTTTTGGTAAAATTTTAACAGGAGCGGGTGTACCCGCTGATACGTCACTTTTGGAGCAAACAGAGCAAAACAAAGGAGCAATTACAATGAGAGGCATTTACACCCCCGTAACGGATATCCGTCGCAAGGTGTTCACTGAGGTTGCCCGCATGGCCTATGAGGTCAACGAGCTTTCCGACTACGAAAAGCTGATGCGTGAGCTGCCCTTCAAGATCATTCCCGGTGAGGAAAAATCTCTGCGCAGCAGCATCTTCCTGGAGAGAGCCATCATCTCCGAGCGCGTCCGTCTGGCCATGGGCATGTCCCTGCGTCCGCTGGATGAGAGCGTGCCCGCCAGCGAGGGTCTGGAGCACAGCGTCATTGCAGACAAGTACTACGAGCCGCCGCTGATCAATGTCATCAAGTTTGCCTGCAACGCCTGCCCGGAGAAGGTCATCAAGGTCACGGCCATGTGCCAGGGCTGCCTGGCGCACCCCTGCCAGGAGGTCTGCCCGAAGCACGCCATCAGCTTCCGCAACGGCAAGAGCCACATTGACCAGAGCCTCTGCGTCAAGTGCGGCCGCTGCGTCAACAGCTGCCCTTACAGCGCCATCGTCAAGACCGAGCGCCCCTGCGCCGCGGCCTGCGGCATGGGTGCCATCCACTCCGACGAGCATGGCCGTGCCGAGATCGATTACGATAAGTGCGTTTCCTGCGGCATGTGCCTGGTCAACTGCCCGTTCGGCGCTATCGTTGACAAGGGCCAGATCTTCCAGTTGATCCAGTCCATCAAGCGCGGTGATGAGGTCGTTGCCATCGTTGCCCCCGCCTTCATCAACCAGTTCCCCGGCATGACCCCCTCCAAGCTGAAGGAGGCCATGCGTCAGCTGGGCTTTGCCGATGTGGACGAGGTCGCCATCGGTGCCGACCTGTGCACCATCGACGAGGCGAAGGACTTCATGGAAGAGGTTCCCGCCAAGATCCCGTTCATGGGTACATCCTGCTGCCCTGCGTGGAGCGTGATGGCTAAGAAGCTGTTCCCCCAGCAGGCCGAGTGCATCAGCATGGCCATGACCCCCATGGTCCTGACCGCCCGCCTCATCAAGAAGGAAAAGCCCAACGCCCGTATCTGCTTTATCGGACCCTGCGCCGCCAAGAAGCTGGAGGCCAGCCGCCGTTCCGTCCGCAGTGAGGTCGACTTCGTCCTGACCTTCGAGGAGCTGATGGGTCTGTTTGAGGCCAAGGCTGTCAACTTTGCCGACCTGCCGGACAACCCGGAGGATGCCTTCAATAGCGCCAGTGCAGACGCCCGCGGCTTTGCTGCCTCCGGCGGTGTCGCACAGGCGGTTGTCAACGCCATCAAGAAGATGGACCCGGACCGCGAGGTCAAGGTCATGAGCGCCCAGGGTCTGGCCGACTGCAAGAAGATGATGATGATGGCCAAGGCCGGCAAGTACAACGGCTACCTGCTGGAAGGCATGGCCTGCCCGGGCGGCTGCATTGCCGGTGCCGGTACGCTGGCTGACCCCGCCAAGAGCGTTGCTATGCTGAACAAGTACAAGAACGAGGCTACCATGAAGGTCGCCACCGAGACCCCGTATCAGGATTCTCTGGATCTGCTGCACTATTGATATGTAACTGAACAGCCCCGCATGGAGATGAAAACTCCATGCGGGGCATTTTTTTGGCGGTGATTTGCGGGCTGATGCGAGCATCGGCCCCTACAGGGAGCAAACTTTCCGCTTGCAGCGGCGAAAACGCCTGCGGGCGGATATGGGATCCGCCCCTACCGATTCGGCAAAGCGTTTCTTACTTGTGGTACTTCATTCCCGCGTTGATCGTGCAGGCGCGGTAGAGCTGTTCGGTCAAAACAAGACGCGCCAGCTGGTGCGGCAGCGTGATGCGTCCCAGGCTGATGCGGGCCTGTGCGGTGCGCTTGACGCTGTCGTCCAGCCCGTGGGAGGAGCCGATGACAAACGCCATATCCCCTGCGCCGCTCATGGCGCGGTCTGCAATCATAGCCGCCAGATCCTCACTGGATACCTGCTTGCCCTCGACACAGAGCGCAACGAGATACGCCCCCCTGCGCACGCTGGCCAGGATAGCCTCCCCCTCCTTTTGCAGCGCTTTGGCAATCTGCCTGTCGCTGGCGTTCTTGTCGGCAATCTGCACCTCGGGCAATTCGATAATACGGAAATTGCAGAAGCCGCCGAGGCGCTTCTGGTATTCGGCCACGCCCTGCGCAAAGTAGGCGGCGTTCATCTTGCCAATGGCAATCAAATCAATATTCTGCATAGGCTCCCCCACTCAAAATTCAATGTACGGGCTGACCTCACTGCGGGACTGGGTCTGGATCAGCACGTCCCGTCCGGGCTGGATGCCCGCGGCCAGCAGCACATTATAGACGGTGGTCATGACCAGCTCCGGCGAGTTGTTTGTCTGGCTCAAATGGCAGAGCGCAAACTTTTTGCAGCCGTCCTGGATCAGGTCCAGAATCTCCGCCGCGCAGGCCTTGTTGTCCAGATGGCCGCGGTCACTGGCAATGCGCACCTTCAAATAATACGGGTACGGCCCGCCGTGCAGGCTGAATGCGTCATAGTTGGCCTCCAGCGCGACGAGATCGCAGCCCATCAGGTTGTCCTGTACGACGGGCGTCAGGTAGCCGAGGTCGGTGGCGAACGCCATGACGCGGCCTTCCGGTGTGCGGATGCGGTAGCCGCAGCAGGGCACATCATGGCTGGTGGGAAAGCTCGTCACCGTGAAGCTGCCGATTTCCAGCGTCTGACCGTCTACAGGGATTGCCTCCACCGCGGGCGGAATCGTGCCGCGGGAGGCCAGCGTATCCAGCGTATCGGCACATCCGTACAGCGGGACGGGGTGCTTTTTCAAAAAGGTATCCAGTCCCGAGACGTGGTCGGAGTGCTCGTGCGTGACGAGGATGCCGACGCAGTCGCTGACCGCCAGACCCAGGGATTTCAGCGCAGTCAGAGTCGTGCGGCAGCTCTTGCCCATGTCGATCAGCAGATACTTGTCCTCGCTGCGGATCAGCGCGCAGTTGCCGGAGGAGCCGGAATACAGGGTGGTAAAATATGCCATTCGTTTGTCCTAACGCTTTCCATAAAAATTGGGCCGCCCGGTCAGCGGCCCAAGAGTCCTTTTAGATTGCCCGGCTCACTGCATTGGCCGGAATCTCGACGCGGCGGATGTCCGCGCCCAGAGCCTGTAGCTTTTCTACGATGTTCTCGTAGCCGCGCTCAATGTGGATGGTCTCGTCGACCTCGCTCACGCCGTTGGCGGCCAGAGCAGCCATGACCATGGCGGCACCGGCGCGCAGGTCGGTAGCGCGCAGCGGCGCGGGATGCAGCTCCTTCACGCCTTCAATGACAGCGACCTGGCCGTCGACCTGGATGTTTGCACCCATGTGGATCAGCTCATCCACATAGCGGAAGCGGTTCTCCCAGATGCCCTCCGTCACGATGGAGGTTCCCTTCGCCAGCGTCAGCAGTGCAGTCATCAGCGGCTGCATATCCGTGGGGAAGCCGGGGTGCGGCATAGTCTTGAGCTTGAGCGGCTTAAGCTCGCCGGTGCGCGTGATACGCAGCGCGTCGTCGAATTCCTCCACCTCGCAGCCGGCCGCGCGCAGCTTGGCGGTGATGGGCTCCATGTGCTTCGGGATAACGTTGTGCAGCGTGATGTCCCCCTTCGTGATAGCGGCGGCCACCATATAGCTGCCGGCCTCGATCTGGTCGGGAATGATGGAGTAGTTGCAGCCGTGCATCTCCTTGACGCCGTGGATCTTGATGACGTCGGTACCGGCGCCGTGTACGTCTGCACCCATCATATTCAGGAAATTGGCCAAATCGACAATGTGCGGCTCACGGGCCACGTTTTCAAGAATCGTCGTGCCTTCGGCCAGGACAGCGGCCAGCATGGCGTTCATCGTGGCACCGACGGAGACCGTGTCAAAAAAGACGTGTCCGCCGACCAGATGCTCCGACCTGACGTGGATCTGGCCGTACTCCACGGAATCCTCTGCACCAAAGGCGGTGAATGCTTTCAGGTGTTGGTCAATCGGGCGCGGGCCCAGATTGCAGCCGCCCGGCATGGCGACCTGACCGGAACCAAAGCGGCCCAGCAATGCGCCGAGAAAGTAGTAGCTTGCTCGCATCTGGCGTGACAGCTCATTGGATACCTCGGTGCTGTCAAAATGCGACGTGTCAATTTCATAGGTGCTGCGGCTGACCATGCGGATGCTCGCACCCAGCTCGCTCAAAATCTGCAGCGACGCCATGACATCACTGATACAGGGCAGGTTTTCAATCAGGCACTTCCCGCCGGCCAGGATCGTGGCCGGAAGTATGGCAACCGCGGCGTTCTTTGCACCGCCAATGTTGACATCGCCAACAAGCGGCTTACCTCCGCGAATAACGTATTTTTCCAAGTGTAGCTCTCCTTTGTGCGGTAATCGGCTCGTATACCCTCTGTACAGGGCCGACCTATAGTACACACTTTCTAAGATTATACAACATTTTGCGCTAATTGAAAAGGCCTGTCCCCTGCAATTGCAAAATTTTTGTGAAACAGCACAAGATATGTTGACCATGCACCGTAATTTCGCCGGAAATCACATACCCGAGAACAGCGTATAGGCGCTGAACAGCGCACCGTTATAGGACATCTCAAAATGGCAGTGGTTACCGGTGGAGTTGCCCGTGGAGCCGACATAGCCGATGACCTGCCCCTGCGTGACGGCCTGTCCCTGAGAAACAGCGATGCTGGACATGTGACCGTACAGCGTCTTGTAGCCGTTGCCGTGGTCGATCTCCACATAGTTTCCGTAGGAATAATGCCACCCTGCAGCAATGATTGTGCCGGAGTCGGAGGCCAAAATCGGCGTGCCGTAGGCAGCACAGATGTCCGCGCCGCGGTGGCCGTTGCCCATCCAGCGGCTGACGTACTTATAATTCGGCACAGGCCAGATGAAGGAGCCGGAGCCGACCTTGGCAATCATACCGTTCTTCAGCTTCGTGCCGGTGACGGTGATTTCCGGGGTCGGGGCCTGCAGCACATTGTAGGCCACGGCCTGACGGTCTGTGACCGCGCCGTCGATCATCGTTGTCTCGTAGGTGATCTCCTCGGAGCCGTCTGCACCCTCCTGCAGTGTCACGACCTTGCCGAAATCATACTGGTCGGACTCGGTGTTCTGGGTGTCGAACGGGATGGCGACAGTTTCGGTGTCGCGGCGGACGACCTTGACCTTGATGAGCTCTGCCGAGGACGCACCGGTGGTGATGACCGTGCCCGCAGGAATCTCCTGGTCGAGCGTCAGCAGTTCGGGGTTCATCTGTGCCAGAGAGTCAAACGAAACGCCGGTAGCGTTGACGACGCTCTCGACGGTGTCGCCGTCGACGGCTGTATAGGTGTGGATGCCGCCGCCCTCGGTCAGGGCGTTGATGACGTCCGCGTAGGAGCTGACAGACTCCTGCAGATAAACACCGTCCACGAGGCGGATGTTGTGGGAAAACGCCGTGTAGACGCTGCTGTCCATCGCATTTTCAAACGGTGCCTTGATGTTTTCCAGATAGCTGCGCAGGTGGTCGCCCTCGGTGGTGACGTAGAGCAGCTGATCGTCGACGTAGACAGCCGTGCCGTTGATGATCTCATCACTGGCCGTGCGCAGGATGGCGTTGGCGATCTCGCTCTCGGTCATCGTCTGGTTGCCGATGGAAAGCGAGTAGGTCGGGTAGACATCCCAGCTTGTGTCCTCCACCGCAGAGCCGGAGGCCTGCAGCATACGCTTGGCCGTGTTGATACGGGACTGCACGTCCTCACGGGCATTTTCAAACACCTGCTCGCTCTCCACGTAACCGACGTTCTCGCCGTTCACCTGCACATTCAGCACAAAGCGCAACCCCAGCCCGCTGCGCACCAGGACCACAAGCCCCGCTGCGGCAACTGCCGGGAGTATGTAAGTGATGGCGTTCCAGACAACGATGGAGTATTTTCGGATGCCGCTGGCAAGGTATTTTTTCTTGGCACGACGCACATCGCCATCCTCGCTCTCCACGAGGGTATCGGGGATGTCGCGGATATGGCGGATGCCAGAGGCCATCCGCACGAACGGGCTGGTCAGGTCCTCAATCAGCGTGATAATACCGATCAGAATCGGGCGCAGGACAATGAGCAGCAGATTCAGCACGGTATCACCGATGCCGCGCACAACAGCCCCCACTCTGCGGCCTACGCAGACAAAAACATACTCGACCCAGAAGCCGACCATGTACAGCATATCGCCGACAGTGTTGCGGCGGTGCAGGTCCTGCATGTAACGGGCTGCCTTGCGGCGGTTATCGCTGCGCTTTTTTTCCTGCGATGAGTGAGAAAAGCGCGTTACAGGGGTCATCTCCGGGGGTTCGGTGATGCTATCGTTTTTCGGATTGGGATCAGTTTGGATGGGATTCAAAATACGGAAGCTCCTTTCCGTGTGAAGCGGTTTTGCAGCCCTTACTCACAGGGCAGCTGCGTCAGGGTCCAGCCCTGCAGCAGGTTTTCAGCTTCGGCCAGTGCGGTCATATCGGCAGGCAGTGCGCTCTCGACCCGGACGATTTTTGTTGTCAGCGGGTGTGCAAAGCAGATGATTCCGCAGTGCAGCGCATGGCGGGCAATCATTTTATCCGACCCGCCGTACAGCGTATCCCCCGCCAGCGGATGGCCGATATAGGACATGTGTACGCGAATCTGATGGGTGCGCCCGGTGCGCGGCCAGCAGGCCAGCAGACTGTGGCCCGGCCCCGCGGCCAGCACCGCGTACTCGGTCAGGCTGTACTTGCCGTCCGCGCACACGCAGCGGCCAATGATGGAGTCACCGCGCCGCGCGATAGGCGCTTCGACCCGGCCCGGCCCCAGCGGCATTGTACCCTGCACAATCGCAAGGTAGCACTTGTGGGCAGACCCGGCCAGCAGCGGTGCGGCAAAGGCGTTTTTCGCGCACAGCACCAGGCCGCTTGTGTTTTTGTCAATGCGGTTTACCGGACGGAAGATGCCGCTCTCCCCCTGCCGCTGCAGGTGGTACAGCCAGCCGTTGGCCAGTGTGCCGTCAGGGTAGTTCAGCGTGGGGTGCACGGCAATGCCCGCGGGCTTGTTGAGCACCGCGGCAAAATCGTCCTCATAGGCGATGGAAAACGGCACGGGCTGCGGGGTGACACTCGTCTCCTGCTCGGGCGGGAGCGCAAAGCGGATGCACTGCCCGGCGTGTACAGGCTCATTCGTGCGGATGGGCTGATCGTCGGCGTAAAAGCCGTCACCGTCATATTTGACGGACTTGATCAGTCCTGCCGTAACACCCTGCAGGCGCAGGAACAGCCCCAGCTTGCAACCCTCGTTTTCCGGCGGCACGGTATAACGCAAAACGGTCACAGTACCGCCCTCCTTAAAGCCTATATGAGGGTATTATACCACAAAATGCCCTGTGATGCAAACCCCAATGTCTGGCAGAAAGGTACGCTGCAACAGCAAACGGCCCTCCCGGAGGAGAGCCGTTTGTGTTATTTCTGTGATTGCAGCTCCGCGGCGCGCTCCAGCACAGGCCGGAGATACTGCCCCGTGAAGGAGTGCGGGTTCTGCGCGACCTCCTCCGGGGTGCCGGTGGCGACGATGGTGCCGCCGCCGCTGCCGCCCTCGGGGCCGAGGTCGATGATATAGTCGGCGCGTTTGATGACGTCGAGATTGTGCTCAATGACGATGACCGTATTGCCCGCATCAACGAGCTTATCCAGCACCTTGACCAAGCGGTGGACATCGGCCACATGCAGGCCGGTGGTAGGCTCGTCGAGGATATAGACGGTCTGCCCGGTATCGCGGCGGGCCAACTCATTGGCCAGCTTGACGCGCTGCGCCTCACCGCCCGAAAGCGTCGTGGCTGCCTGACCCAGCTGGATGTAGCCAAGGCCGACCTCCTGCAGCGTTTGCAGCTTGCGCGCGATCTTCGGAATGTTGGCGAAAAATACGCAGGCCTCCTCCACCGTCATGTCCAGCACGTCGGAGATGGTCTTGTCCTTGTACTTGACCTCGAGCGTTTCACGGTTGTAGCGCTTGCCCTTGCAGACGTCACAGGGCACGTAAATATCCGGCAGAAAGTGCATTTCAATCGTCAGGATGCCGCCGCCTTCGCAGGCTTCGCAGCGTCCGCCCTTGACATTGAAGCTGAACCGCCCGGGGCCGTAACCGCGCATTTTGGCATCCTGCGTGTTGGAAAATAGCGTGCGGATGTCGCCAAACACGCCTGTGTAGGTGGCCGGGTTGGAGCGTGGCGTGCGGCCAATCGGCGACTGGTCGATGCCGATGACCTTATCGACCCACTCCATGCCCTCGACTTCCTCACATTGGCCGGGGCGGCTGCGCGCACCGTTCAGGGCGGCAGCCAGCGTTTTGTACAGAATTTCGTTGACAAGCGTCGACTTGCCGGAGCCGGACACGCCGGTAACGCAGATCAGCTTGCCGAGCGGGAAGTCTACGGTAATGTCCTGCAGATTGTTCTCATGGGCCTTGACGACGCGCAGCGCCTTGCCGTTTCCCTCGCGGCGTGTCTCGGGAACCTCTACGAATTTGCGGCCAGACAGATACGCGCCAGTGATGCTGCGCTTGACCTTGCAGATGTCCGCGACGCTGCCTGCGGCGACGATCTCGCCGCCGTGGACGCCCGCACCGGGGCCGACATCGACAATATAGTCGGCCTGCCGCATCGTGTCCTCATCGTGCTCAACGACGATCAGCGTGTTGCCAAGATCACGCAGCCGCTTCATCGTTGCAATCAGCTTATCGTTGTCACGCTGGTGCAGGCCGATGCTAGGCTCATCGAGCACGTAGAGCACGCCGGTCAGCGCACTGCCGATCTGGGTCGCCAGACGGATGCGCTGGCTCTCGCCGCCGGAGAGCGTCGCGGCCGAGCGAGAGAGCGTCAGGTAGCTCAGGCCCACGGCCTGCAGAAACGACAGCCGGGAGCGGATCTCCCGCACGATCTGCTCGGCGATGACAGCCATGGAGCCGGTGAGCTTCAGACTGTCGATGAATTTCAGTTCCTCAGAGATCGGCAGCGCGCAGAAGTCCATGATGTTCATCCCGCCGACGGTGACGGCGAGGCTGATGTCGGACAGGCGCTTGCCGTGGCACTTGGGGCAGGGCCGCTCGGACATGCACTCCTCGAGCTCCTTGCGCATGGCGTCGGACTGCGTCTCGGTGAGGCGGCGGGCGACGTTGTTGACCACGCCCTCGAACGGCCGCTCGAGCGTGCCGCGCCCGTTGGCGCGCTCATAATAGATGGTGAGCTTTTCCGTGCCCGTGCCGTAGAGGATGACGTCGAGCGCCTGCTGCGGCAAAGACTCGATGGGGTCGTTCAGCGAGAAATGATATTTCTTGGCCAGCGCCTCAAAATACATCCGGGAGATGGAATCGTCGCGCACGTTGTTCCAGCCGGAGGCCTGGATGGCGCCCTGCAGGATGGACTTCGAGCGGTCGGGGATGATGAGCAGGGGGTCGGCCACCTGCTGTGTGCCGAGACCCGAGCAGACGGGGCAGGCCCCGTAGGGATTGTTGAACGAGAACATGCGCGGGGACAGCTCCGGCATGGAGATGCCGCAGTCCTCGCAGGCGTAGTTCTGGGAGAAGAGCGTGTCTTTGTCCCCGTCCAGCTCGTTGAGAATGACGAGGCCGCCGGAGAGATTGGAGGCCGTCTCGACCGAGTCGGTCAGGCGGCGGGCCAGGTCCGGCTTCATGATGAGCCGGTCGACCACGACCTCAATGTGGTGCTTCTTGTTCTTGTCGAGCGGGATCTCCTCCGTCAGCTCATAGAGGCTCCCGTCCACGCGCACGCGGGCGTAGCCGCCGCGGCGGGCGTCGTCGAAAACCTTCTGGTGCTCGCCCTTTTTGCCGCGCACGACGGGGGAGAGGATCTGAAATTTTGTCCGCTCCGGCAGGCCCATGATCTGGTCGACAATCTGGTCGATCGTCTGGCGGCGGATCTCCTTGCCGCATTTCGGGCAGTGCGGCGTGCCGCAGCGGGCCCATAACAGACGCAGATAGTCATAGATCTCCGTGACCGTGCCGACGGTCGAGCGGGGGTTGCGGCTGGTGGTCTTCTGGTCGATGGAGATGGCGGGGGACAGGCCGTCGATGGCGTCGACGTCCGGCTTGTCCATCTGCCCGAGGAACATCCGGGCATAAGAGGACAGCGACTCGACATACCGCCGCTGGCCCTCGGCAAAGATCGTGTCGAAGGCCAGGCTGGATTTGCCGGAGCCGGACAGGCCCGTCAGCACGACGAGCTTGTCGCGCGGGATCTCGACCGAGATGTTTTTGAGGTTATTGACGCGTGCGCCCTGCACGCGGATACAGTTTTCCATGGTTCGCTCCTGAAAAAAATAGTAACAGATCAAGTCTTTCCATTATAGCAGATTTCTTTCCGGACTACAACATCATTTTCAAACAAAAGTTTTTAAATTGGGAGAAGCCGCGATCGAGAGAACCGCCGGAAAAGCTCCGCCGCCCGCGGGGCGGGGGAGCTTCAGAAGTTCTTAAGAAACCTGTCCCTTGCGGGCGGGCGCGGAACATGCTATAGTATCGGCAGAAAGTCTGCGTGAGAAACGCGAAGGGAGGCGGCGCTGTGCGGAATCTGTCCAAGCTGGTGTTCCAGCGGGTCGTGGCGGTCTCGGTCGGCATTTTGCTGCAGATCGGGTTCCTGATCGTCATGGCGACGTATCTGCGGGCCGATTTTTTCTGGGTCCGCATCGCCATGAACGTGCTGAGCTGGGCCATGGTCATCTATATCATCTCCTGCGGCGTCAATCCCAGCTACAAGATCGCGTGGATCGTGCTGATCCTGGCCTTCCCGGTGGCGGGGCTCACGATCTATCTGCTCTTTGGCGGCAACAAGATCTCGAGCTATGAGCACCGGAAGATGCAGTCGATCGAGGCCGTCACCATGCAGCAGCTGCAGCAGGAGGAAGAGCCCCTCTGGGAGCTTGCGGCCGCCCGGACCCCGGCGTTCAATCATGCGCGCTATCTGCTCTCCGCCTCCGGCTATCCCATCTATGACGACGCCGACGCGACCTACTTCCCGAGCGGCGAAAGCTGCTACGCGGCCATGCTCGAGGAGCTGCAGAAGGCCGAGCACTATATCTTCATCGAGTTTTTCATCATCGCGCAGGGGAAGATGTGGGATCCCATCCTGCAGCTCCTGCGGGAAAAGGCTGCGGCGGGTGTCGACGTGCGCGTGGTCTACGATGATTTCGGCTGTATCACGCGCCTGCCCATGCAGTACGCGAAAAAGCTGCGGGAGATGGGCATCCGCGCGCACGCCTTCAACCCCTACGTGCCCATCCTCTCGGCCCGGCTCAATAACCGCGACCACCGCAAGCTCATGATCATCGACGGCAGGGCCGCCTTCACCGGCGGCGTCAATCTGGCGGACGAATATATCAACGAGCTTGAGCGCTTCGGCCGCTGGAAGGACTGCGGCATTCTCGTCCGCGGCAAGGCCGTGTGGTCGATGACGGTGATGTTCCTGTCGCTCTGGGGCTATGTCGACCGCTGCGAGGAGGATGTGAGCCGCTTCCGCGTCGCCTGCGCCGAGAAGCAGGGCGGCACGGGCTTCCTGCAGCCCTTCGCCGACAGTCCGCTCGACAATGAGGACGTCGGCGCGACGATGCTGCAGTCGGTCATCTCCTCCGCGCAGGAGCGGATGTGGATCATGACGCCGTATCTGATCCTGGACGATAAGATGACCACGGCCCTGTGCGTCGCGGCCAAGACCGGCGTTGATGTGCGCATCATCACGCCCGCCATCCCGGACAAGTGGTACGTGCACGCGGTCACACGCGCGAACTATGAGGAGCTGGCCCGCGCGGGCGTGCGGATCTACGAATATACGCCCGGCTTCATCCACTCCAAGGTCTATCTGGCCGACAGTGTTCAGGCGGTCGTCGGCACGGTCAATCTGGATTTCCGCAGCCTGTATCTGCACTTTGAAGACGCCGTCTATCTCTGCGATACGGCCGCCAACGCGCAGATCGAGGAGGACTTCGTGCAGACCTTCCCGCAGTGCCGCGCGATCACGTATGAGCAGTGCCGCCACGTGCACCTCTATCAGCGCATCCTGCGCGCGCTATTGCGGATGTTCGCTCCACTGATGTAAAAAGAGGGAGACGGACGTGAAACTGAATTATTATCTGTCTCTCGCGGCGCTGATCCCGGCGGCGATTTTGTTCGTCCGCATCTATCAGCTCGATCATATCGAAAAGGAGCCGCGGCGGCTGCTGGGCAAGCTCGTTTTGTTCGGGGCGCTGGCCGCCGTTCCGGCGGCGCTGGCGCAGCTGGGCAGGCGTGAGCTTTTCCATCTCCACGCCGTCAATGACCACGCTGCCCTCGGTGGGGCGCTCCAGCAGGTTGATGCAGCGCACCAGCGTGGATTTGCCCGCACCGGACATGCCGATGATGCCGTAGATGGAACCATCCGGAATGGTCAGGTTGATGTCTTTCAGCGCATTCACCGCGCCGTCCTTCATCTGGAAGGTCTTGGAAAGGTGTTTGATCTCGATCACAGAAATTGCTCCTTGCTGTTGAATAAGCTCCTTCAGTCAAATCCTTACGGATTTGCCAGCTCCCTCATAGAGGGAGCCTGAAACAGAACGGTCAGGCAAAGGCCCCCTCCCCGAGGGGGCTGTCACCGCAAGGTGACTGGGGGAGTTCGCTTAACCCTCGATCGGGCTCAGGTCGCTCTGCTTGCCGCCGTAGATGCCCATGGGCTCAACGTGGATACCGGCAACGGAGACCAGGTGGGTGCCCTTCTCCTCATTGAAGTTGTCCAGGTAGGGCTGATGCTGGAAGTAGTTGGTATCGCACTGGCCATCCTCAACGATGGTGTTGGGGATCACATAGTCATCGTACTCCTGGATGTCCAGCGTAATGCCCTTGTCGGCCAGGATCTGCTTGCAGACCTCCAGGATCTCGCAGTGGGGGGCGGGGGTGGCAGCGCAGCTGACAGTCTCACCGTTCAGTGCGTCATAATCGATGGAAGGATCATAGCCGTCGGTGGGGTCCTCCACAACGGAGACCACAGCGCCGCCGTAGCTCTCGGTCATAAAGTCCTTGACCTGCTGGCTCTGCAGGGCAGCGACCAGAGCCTTGATCTTGGGCTCCTCCTCATTGCCTTCCTTGCAGACCAGAACGTTAACGTAGGCAGAGGTGCCATCCTCCATGGCCAGAGCGTCGGTCATGGGGTCCAGACCGGCGGAGATGGCATAGTTGGAGTTGATGACAGCGTAGTCCTCATCCTGCAGGACGTTGGGCACCTGAGCAGCCTCGACCTCGTCCACATTGACGTTCAGGGGGTTCTCCTCGATGTCGTTCTTGGTGGCGGTCAGGCCTGCATCTGCCTTCAGCTTGAAGAAGCCGTTCTTCTCCAGCAGGGTCAGAGCGCGGGCCTCGTTGGTGGTGTCGTTGGGAACAGCGACCTTGATCTTGTCCAGCTTGGCAGCGGTGGAGGCAGCCTCAGAGGATGCAGCGCCGGATGCGGCGGAGCTTGCGGTGGAGGAAGAGCCGCCGCAGGCGGTCAGGGCAGCGGCAGCAGCGGCCACGCCGGAAACTTTCAGAAAATTACGACGAGTGATCTTAGACATTTTGTTTTCCCTCTCTACTTTTACAAAAATGTTTTTGTGCGGTGCGGCACAATCCGCACCCTTTGCACCGGAAGCAAAATAAAAAACGCTTCCGTCCTCAGCGGGCATACACCCACAAGGACGAAAGCGTAAAACTTCCGTGGTACCACCTTGGTTTACTGTCCCCTCACAGAGACAGCCTCACTGCTGCGGCGTTTTGCAACGCGACAACCGGACGCTGTAACGGGCGCTCCCGTCGCAGGCTTAGCACTCTTGCACTTCGCCCCCGCGGCTCCGAGACCATTTTCAGTTCCCTGTTTCCTGCCCTTTTCCACCGCCCGGGCTCTCTGGAAGGATCAATGCGAAAACCTACTCTTCTCTTCACAGCCATTTTTGTGATATTGCATACATAATACCCCACTCTTCCGGGTTTGTCAACCCTTTCAACGAAGTTTTTCAGTAGGGAATTGCCCGCTTACTGCCGGCCGGCATCCTGCTCCGTGCTGTACAGCACCATCAGGTGGTTGGCGCTGGCTTCCAGCTGGGATTTTGCCTGCCGGAGGTTCGCTTCCTCGGTCTCGTTCATCTTTTCGGGCTTATCCTTGCGCAGGCAGCGGCGCAGGCTGGCAAGGTCGTTCTTGACTCGGTTCTTCTCGTCCTTGTCCAGCTCCTTTTTGCACTTGGAGAGGGCCTCATCCACCTTGTAAGCCAGCATCTCGGCCTGATTGTGGAGCTCCAGCCGCTCCC
>ERZ779890.1898-NODE-1898-length-20624-cov-5.440274_pt1 | contig 20624 bp, 34 predicted proteins | sample MGYA00511553_ERZ779890 | MGnify/ENA primary metagenome ERZ779890 (study PRJEB29588, sample SAMEA2152064) | human gut metagenome | biome: human gut; feature: human-associated habitat; material: faeces | place: Denmark | collected 2008/2010 ... | reverse complement strand
CGTCCTGCGGTACAGGAAAACGATTTGTGATGTGCCCACGGTACTGTGAAATCTTTGGCCCCGGCGCGTGTGCAGGGGTATTTGACGAAAAGGAGTGTGTGATGAGCACAGCGAAAAAATCGGTAATGGAAAATGTACGCCTCGAACTCCCTATCCCTCCGCTTGTCAATCACTACTGGCGGCACATTACCATCAACGGAACCCCCAGAACGCTCATATCCGCCCGTGGACGCGATTTTAGAAAAAACGTGGTGCAGATTGTGGGTGATGAAAAGAAGGCTCTAAAAATCGATTCTCGAGTCAAAGTCAATGTGGTTGTTTGCCCGCCAGATCGTCGCAAGAGGGATATTGACGGATACCTTAAGTCCCTTCTTGATTCCCTCACCCATGCCGGGGTGTGGCTGGACGATGAGCAAGTCGATTCGATTTACATCACACGCGGAGAAGTGGTGAAGGGTGGAAAGGCCATTGTCGAGATCCTGCCGATGGGGGTGTGAGCATGGCTGAGAATGAACGGAAATTGCTGTGTGGATGGAAGCGCATCACTGAGTACACCGGAGTTAGCCGACTCCTCATGATCCGCTACGCCTACCCTGTCCACGACTGCGACAGGTCCGCTAACCACGGGTACGGCGTCTGTGCTTACACCGACGAGCTTGACGCCCACAGGGAGGCTATCAAGCATGGGAAAGCCTAGCGGAAGCAGGTTGTGGGCGTATGGGTGCGTTGGCGTCGTGTTGATTATCGCGGCTGTGGTTGGAGTCATAAGTAAGGCAATGGGGTGGTAATCATGGAAGATCTTTGTGGTTTGGCAAGTGGGAAAGTAAAACCCATGACCATCAAATTCAAACGCCTTCATCCTGACGCCGTTACCCCGAAACAGGGGTCGGAATGGGCGGCGGGATTCGACATTACCGCGATCAGCCGCAAATGGCTTCCCGATGAAGCCTGTTACGAATACGGTACCGGGCTTGCTATTGAAGTCCCCAAAGGATTCGCCGCCCTCCTGTTTCCTCGTTCGTCCATTTTCCGGGTTCCGCTCCAGCTCTCCAATTCCGTGGGCGTGATTGACGCTGATTACCGTGGGGAAATCAAGGCAAAGTTCAGGCGTACCGATGGAGGCGAGCCGCTTTACCAGCCCGGTGACCGCATCGGACAGCTTGTTATCATCCCCATTCCGTCAGTCCAGTATATCGAAGCAAAGGAACTTTCACCCTCCAAGCGTGGAACAAACGGCTACGGAAGCACGGGAAGGTAAGCATGAGAAAACGCGCCAAGCTGGACTTTGAACGCAGGGGCGGGTTGACCGCTATTGACGATGCGGCTTTTGCCCGGATTCTCCCTATCATCCACCAGTACATGCCCCGCATCCATCTTTCCATGTCTGCCATTGAAATCAGGGCGCATCTGGACGCTATTCTGTATCTGTCCGTTTTCTACTGTCCTTGGCGCAAAATCAAGAACTACCGCTCCATCTATCGCTTTTATCGGCGGTTGCGCAGCCGTGGCGCGCTTACCATCATTCAAGTCAAAATAGGACGTTCTACTCCCCTCGAAATCATCCGTCCACGTAAGGAAGCCCGGACTGAGCCCAGAAAGCGCAAGTGCCCGCCGTGCCCCAAGTGCCATGAGGACGCAATGGTGTGTTATCACACCAAGAAAAAATATGACGATGATGGGAACATCCGCATGATTGTCAGGTACTCAAAGTGCTCTTCCTGTGGGCATACCTCCGTTTTCATTGAGACGAAAAACAACAAATGGTGGAATAATCCAAACTTCGTACCAACATGCTGTTGATTTTTCTCCTCCAGAAGCTCCTAGTATCCAGAAATAGGAGCTTTTCTTATGCAAATTTCTCTTCGCCATTTCTCTCCGGGTGAATTCCGTTGCAAGGACGGATGCGGTGGCGGCATTGAGCACATGAATCAAGACTTGCTCATGATGCTTGATCAAGTTCGAGATCGTGCTGGTATCCCGCTGGTATTGTCTTCCGCCTACCGTTGTCCGGCGCACAATCAGGCAGTCGGTGGAGTGGACGATTCCGCCCATACCCGTGGGTACGCCGTAGATATCAAGTGCATCAACTCGCACACCCGTTTCCTGATTCTCCAAGCTGCGCTTGAAGTCGGATTCCGGCGCATCGAACTGGCCCCCACATGGGTTCATCTCGACAACGATCCGAACAAGCCGCAGGACGTCGCCTTTTACCAACATGGAGGCAAATACTGATGGAAACCACCGTGATTGACTTCATTCTGTCTACCTTGGCGCAGCTTTCTGCACAGTATCCCGACGCGGCATGGATCATCACCGCCGTGAGCGTGCTCATGACTGTGTGCGGCCTATGCGCCGTAGCCACCGTATGGATGCCCGTACCCAAGGAAACAACCGGGGCCTATGCCGCCGTATATCGGTGGGTTCATGCCTTTGCAGCGCATTTTGGACAGAACAAGGGGGCCGTGGCTGACGGGAAGTCCCCCGCCGTACAGTCTGAAGTTAAGGCCGTGACCGGGAAGTGAGGGCATGTGTCGAACATTACCGCCGTCATTCTGTCCTTCCTGCAACTTGCTTTACGCCTTCTTGATACGGTGGATAAAGCCGCTGCTGACGATTTTCGGCGGTCTGTTGCTCTTGATGCTTCTGGGGTGCTCGTCAGCAAATTGGGCGGAAAGAACACAGATACCGTCTACGCCCATACTGGCGAGCATCCGAAAAGTGAATCTTGATGGAATCGATGGCGTGTGGATGGATTCAAGAGATGCCGGGACTCTCGCCCAATGGATCAATGACGTGGAACAGGTCAAAGCAAGGTATTAATATGGCTGGTTATGCTGGAAAAAATTATCGCGGATTTTTCCCGTGCTATCGACCTGCTTTCGGGCGGAATTACTTGGATCATTCTTGGGGCTGTAGGCGGTGTAGCCGTGGAATGGGAAACCGCTAGGGCATATCATCGTGAGATGAGGGTGAGCGACATCCTCGCCTCGTGGGTTATTGGCATTTGCTTTGGTGCCATGACTTGGGTGTGTGCCGCAAATTCATCCGAAGGTATACGTATGGTTTACACGGTTTCGTCTGCTATGTTCGGACATGGTTGCGGGCCTCTTATCAAGAGAAATATCAAGGGAATCATAGAAAATCTCGGCAAGAAATAGCCTCATCTTGCCCTGCCCAAGGTTTTCATGCGGGGCCGATAGCGGAGTTGGGAAAATGGATGGACACTTACGCCTTACAACGGGTTATCCTGAAAATGGATTTGCTGCCCGGTGAACGCTATGTCGGAATGGTGCTTGCACTGCATCTCAATCAAAAAACGGGAACCATCCAAGTCCGTCAGAAGACGCTCATTGAGGAGACAGGCTATTCACGGAACACGGTACAAAAAGCCCTTCAACGCCTGATAGCTTCCGGGGTGTTCATCTCTCAGCAAACAGGACGCGCTGCGGTTCTTGCGCTTGGAAATAATACTGGAAATATGGATACCCCAAATACTGGGCATCAGCTACCCCAATTTTTGGGGTATCGGCGCAAACGGAAAGGCGCACCTTTTGATTTGGACACGTCGCTCAGTACGAGAATCGAAGAACTGAACAAGCGCGATGAAAAACGGTTCCAGAGGGAACAGAAATAGGTTTCTTGCCCCCTCGTTATGTGAGTGGGTTTGAAATATCGGCAGAGGCAAAGCTTTACACATCAACAAAGGAGTTTGACATATGGGCGCTCGTGCAAGGGCTCTTGCGGCTACCCGTAGGCAGATGGCGGCGGGAAGACGGGCCGGACGTGGGGGCGGTACAGCCGCTTCCCGGGCTGGCGGTGGCAGGGCTGGAACCTGATTTAATAATCCTCAACGAGGGCTAGCAGGGCTTTGTCAGGCTTGGCAACAGCCCTCAGTCCGAACGGAACTACAGGAACATCAAGGGATATGCCGAATTTCTTTTCTACCGCGTTGCACACGTCTTCTACGTGTATGAACTTTCCTTCCGGAAGGGCAAGCTTCTTGCGGGCGGCTTCCATGTCTTTCTCGGAAGGGAAGCATACGGCGATCCAAGTGCGGTCTTCGGTATATCCCTGCATCTTTTCTTGTGTCCGCTTTACTTCCGCCCGGAGCTTTGAGTATTTTTCGGCGTTGGTGGGTTCAGCCTTTGCAGCTACAGGGGCTTCCCGTTTGGCGAAAGGATTTTCCCGCTTGTATTCGGAGAGTGAAGTCCCTTTCTTCTCTTTCAGAAGTTCGAGCGAGCCCATGAAGGCTTCCCCCGTCCAGTACTGTTCACCGTGCCGTGTCAGGCTCAAGGCTTTTCGGAAAGCTTCACGCTGTGCGAAGCTTTCAAAAGCTATCGTAAAGAAAAAACGCGAATCAATGCCGTACGGTCCTTTATTCTCTCCGGCATCAGAAGCGCGAAAAGCCTTGAGCACAATCTCAAGCTCTTTGAGGGCGTCCGCGCTCACATTTCCCGAGTATTTGAGCCCGTCGAGCGGGTTTTTCATGGTTACATGCCGGGTATTACGGTCTGCCATTGTTGCGGGCTTGTCGTATTTGTTTAGGAACATCTCAATTTCCTCCATTGGCAAGGTGCCGTTCATATCTCCATACCTCAGCCTCAAGCATGGGGAACCATTCCAGAAGCCGGGCATAGTCTCGCGGGGAATGCTTTTTCAGCCCCCACGAGTAGAGCAGTACAGGGCCGTCAAAGGTGCGCCCGAAAAATTCGTATTCTTTGGAAAGCTTCACCCCGTCCGTCTTCAGCTCTTCAAGCAACCGCGCCTTGTTCCAGTCCCAGATAGGGCTGAAAACCTTTCTTTTGTCATCAACGGGGCCGTGCTTTTTGAAGTAGCTACCGCGCATGATGGAATCCGCCGCCCTCAGTCCAAGAGCCACATAGCAAGATTTTTCAGGAAACCCGCAGTCGTTTTCAACACAGCGGTGCAAGTCGTCTTTGGTGAAGCGGGGGAGTTCAAGATGTTCAATCGTCCAACACCGTTGGGGGGCCTGTGCCGTACAGCTTGTGAGCATATCGTACAGCATAGGATGCGGGTATTGCCGGATTTTACCCACCCGCTTTTCACATCTGGATAGGTATTCATCAATGATTTCAAGGCCGGGAACGATATAGTAATAGAAGGGCGTCACGTTGAAATGGTCACGAATGGCGAACCATGTCCCCCATGCATCCTTCCCGCCTGAAAAAGATAGCAACACATTGTTCTCATATGTTTTTTCTTGAACGTGGGCGATCATTTCGTCAAAGGTGGTGATCATGGCAACCTCCAAAGCTGATAAGCCAGTAAAGCATAAAACGGCAAAAAAAGATACTACAAAAAAGATCAAAGTCTGCCGTAGGCCGTCTCTTAACGCTATACTAAAAGCAATTGAAGGGACAGGAGGCATTATTGTAAGGATAGCTGAAAAGCTTAGCGTGTCTCGACAAGCCGTTTATGACTACATAGATAGATATGATGAAGTGAGACAGGCTATCCAAAATGAGAAAGATACAATACTTGATGTCTGCGAAGAAGGTCTTTTTTCTATGATTTATGGTGGAGACTTTGAGGCGATAAAGTATTATCTTGAACGAAAGGGAAAGTGCAGAGGGTACGGAGGGCAAGACAGGTTTGGGAAGGGTCCGGATGATGAAGTGGACATGGACAAGCCCGAGTCCGGTGTCCTTGTGACTCCCGGCTTGCTTTCGGAGGACGCATGGGAAACAGCAGCCCAAAAGTAATCTGGAAGCCGAACAGCAAGGCCCAAACCCTTTTCCTTTCGTGTCCCTATTCAGAAATCCTGTTTGGTGGTTCTCGTGGACCGGGGAAAACGGACTCGTTGCTGATGGATTACATCCAGTTCGTAGGTTTGGGATTTGGACCCTCATGGAAAGGGATTATTTTCCGGCAAACCTATAAGCAACTTGAAGAAATCGTTAGCAAATCAAAAAGGTTCTATCCTGCCATTGTCCCCGGTGCCCATTGGCGGGGGTCGGCTATGGAATGGGTATTCCCGAAAGGGGAAACCTTGAAGCTGCGCCATGCCAAGCGCCCGGCTGATATGGAGAACTACCAAGGGCATGAATATCCTTTTGTCGGGTTTGACGAGCTTTGCAACCTGCCATCACAGGAAGTTTACGAGAAGGCCAAAGGGTTCTGCCGTTCTAGCGATCCCAATGTTCCTAAGATGATTCGTTGCACAGCCAACCCTCTTGGGCCGGGCCATCTTTGGGTTAAGCGATATTTCATTGACCCCGCACCAGCTTTGACCCCGATTGTCGAGTCACATGGGGGTAAGCGCGTATTCATTCCCGCTACCATCTACGACAACAAGAATCTTGTGGAGGCAGACCCCGATTACCTGCGACGTCTTGAGTCCATCGCTGATGATAGCTTGCGCCGGGCATGGCTCAATGGGGATTGGAATGTCGTAGCGGGCTCTTTCTTCGGAGATGTGTGGTCAGCCTCACGCAATATTGTAAAGCCTTTCAATATTCCTAGGAATTGGTATTGCTTCCGCTCGTTTGACTGGGGGAGTTCGCATCCCTTCTCAGTAGGGTGGTGGGCCATTGCTGACGGGACACAGGCCCCGGATGGCGTTTTCTACCCCCGTGGGGCATTCATCCGTTTTGCTGAGTGGTATGGTGCCAAACGTGGCTCCAATGGCATGGTAGTCCCCAATGAGGGGCTCAGGATGTCCAGCAAGCACGTAGCGCAGGGCATCCGTGAACGTGAACGGAAGATGTCCGAGGCTATGGGGATTCGTATCAATCCCGGCCCTGCCGATCCTGCTATCTACGCTAGTACTGACGGCCCAAGCGTAGCCGACAATATGGCTTCTGAGGGGATTAAGTGGGTTCGGGCCGACAATTCCCGCGTCACAGGATGGCAGCAAATGCGGGAGCGGATATGGCAGGAGGGGGAAGAACCCATGCTGTATGTATTCAATACCTGTACCGAACTGATCCGAACTCTTCCCGCTGCGCCGAGGGATGAACATATCCCGGATGACATTGATACGGAATTTGAAGACCACGCGCTTGATGAATGCAGGTACGCGGTAATGTTTAAGAAGCGTGAAGTCTTTTTCGGCAGTTCAATGGGCTAGGAGAAAATATATGGCTGACAACACTGAGTATAGCAAAAAGCACCCGGACTATTCCGAGTCATACCAACGCCGGGGGCTGGCCCTTGACCTGTATGAAGGCGGCAGGCGTGTGGAGGAAAACCCCGCGTATCTTATCCGGCACCCGTACGAGACGCAAAAGCAGTATGATATCCGGTTCCAGCGGGCCACCTACCGCAATTTTGCGGCCCCCATTGTTGACGTGTTCGCCAGCTTCATCAACGAGGGGAGGCCCCAGCGCGTATTGCCCGCCAAGCTTGAGGATATGCAGGAAAACGTTGACCGTCTCGGCACCAAGGCCAATACCTTCTTTGCCGATGTGACGCGCCTTGCCGCTGCCGGGGGCATCAGATTTGTGCAGGTTGATGCGGAGCCTCAGGCGGGCGTTACCCAAGCTGAGGCGGAAGAGGCCGGGCGCAGGCAGTGGCCTTATTTCATCTCCCTTGATCCCACGGACGTATGGGATTGGGAAATCGGCGCGGACGGTTTGGATTGGGTTGTCATCCACGGCGCAGGTATGGAGGGGAATGCACCATTCACCAAGGGTACGCGCTACGAAACCTTGACCGTGTGGACGCGGACGGAATGGACGCGCTACAGGCGGGAAACGGATTCCACGGCAAAGGCAGGCACAAGCCTAGGATGGAAAGAGTACGATAGAGGGATAAACCCTTCCGGGCTGGTGCCCATCGTTCCGTTCACGTTTGAAGATACGGCGGGTTCCATCATGTCTGGCGTCCCGGCGACGGATGACGTCCTTTCGCTTGTTCTCCGCATCTACAGGCGCGATTCCGAACTGGATAAGATGCTGTTCGACAGGGCCGTCCCTCTGCTCAACGTCAATGGCCTAAGCAAAGAGGACTGGGCAGATTTTGTCGTGGGAAGCTCTAACGCCCTCATGAGCACGGACCCAGGCGGCATCACCGCGCAGTATGTGGAATCCACGGGAACCTCCTTTTCGGCGCAGACTGAATTTTTGACCCGTGACGAGAACTCGGTGCGTGAAATCGCGCTCCGCATGATCCGCCCGCAGTCCGGGGTAGGGGAGTCCGCCGAATCCAAACAGATTGACCGTCAACAGCTTGATACACAGCTTGCGAACTTTGCCCGCAGGTGTGCCAATGCTGAGGCGCAGTGCTGGAAAATCGCGGCCCGATGGATGGGACTGGACGATAGCGACATTTCCACGCCCTATACTGAGAATTACGATGTGGAGGCCGCAGGGGATACAATTGTGTCCGCGCTGGTATCCCTGAACTCGCAAGCCATCATCTCCAAGCAAACCATCAGGGACACGTCCGCAGTCAAGAAGATGATGCCCGAGGGATGGAAACCAGAAGAGGAAGAGACGCGGTTGCAGCAAGAGCTTGGAAGCACGAGGGGAGCTTCTGGAACTTTGCGTTTGCCGAATATTCTTGGAGGGACGGGGACGGGCGGCGGGATGGAGATATAAAAATAAAGGCGGCCCATAAGCCGCCTTTTCCAGTTAGAATTTAATCCATCCAAAACCTATAGCCATTAAAAATGACAAAAAGAGTATTGCAGATAATAGGTAAGCGATTATACGCAATTCTAAACGTACAATAGCCTTTTTTACGAAATATATATCTATCATAGTTGATGGTTTCTCTGGATGAGTGCACCCGTATATTTGAAGTTCTTTCTCAATTTTTTTAAGAGATTCTTTCGTACATTCATTTAATTGCTTTAAAAGGTCGTCCATAATTTCTCCTTTGCTTAATAAAAAATTATTTTTTGTCAATATAGTGTCACTATTACTTAGCATTAGAACAGGTTAACCTTGGTAGTTACCGTAAATATGGGTTCTAAGTCGTGGTAAATTTAAGTTTGCTTTAAATTTAGAAAAAGGTCAATAAAATATCAACGTTAGACGCTCTGAGTATTTACTTCCAATGGGTTGTAATGTTTGGTAGAATGGCGGGTATAGGGAGGTGGTTTATGCGTTATCTTTTAGTGTTATCTTTAATTTTTGCTTGGTTTTCTTCTTCGTTTACTGTGTATGCGGGTACACGCAGCATAGATAAAGATGTTGCAACCGATGAAATATCCCAACAAATCCATCAAGTTCCTGATAGAATTGAAATTTTTGAAGGCGCTTTTTGCGATACAAAATCGTTTGAAATTAATAAAAATTCTTTTGATGGTATAATGTATTTGGGAGAGTGTAAGAAGTTTAAAGATGTTGCTAGAATTAGAGATTGTGAACCTATAGGAATGTCTATCAGTATATACTGGAAAAAAACTATTTTTTATTGCAAATAATTTGAGGAATGAAATATGACCAATAAAGAACACCGCGAAAAAATCAATAGCTGTGCTCAAGCCCTAGCCGATGCCGTCAATGGAGCCATTGCGGACGGTATGATTGTCAACGTCGATTTTGATGTAGCCTCATATCTTGGAGATCCTGATAGGGTGGTTTCATCCGTGACTTGTAAGCCGAGCGTTGATCGCATTCTGTTCTCCGATGAAAGCGCCGGGTGCGAAAGCTGTGGGCACTGGTCTGTTCTCACGGGGTGCAAACTTGGCGTTTCCGTGCGTGGAAGGAAGACCGATGGCGATTTCAAGTGCAAGCTCTGGGAGGAAAAAGACTATGAACGATATTGACCTTGCCGAAATTGAACGGTTGGCGAACGGTGCTGTCCCCGGGCCTTGGCAAGATGAAGAATCCGGTGGTGGTGTTTTTAGCAGCAATGAACATCTTCCACCTAAAAGGGCATATGGAGTTTATGGCTATCTACCAAATTTTGTTTGTGATCTTAATGATGGAGAATATCACGAATATAGGGATATTGAAGAGCAGAAAAATACTGCCGCCTATATCGCAGCAATGAACCCCGAAACAACCAAGGCGCTCATTGCCCGGATTCGGGAGTTGGAAGCGCAGGTAGCATATCCACCCGTGGGCACATGCGCAGAGTGTTCGCACTGGGGAGCTTCGTGGGAAAAAAAAGAAGATGACCCAAAGCGCTGTGCTATGATGAAGACTGGTATATGTATGGACGGTGAGCTCGAAAGAGATGATACATTAGCGAAGGGGTATGGGAATATGGATGCAGAATGGGGTTGGGTAAAAACGAAATCTTCCTTTTCTTGCTGTATGTTCGAGAGAAAAGAGAAATGAGAATAAAAAATTACGATGAAATCCCTTTCCCCGATCCTCGTTCTCCAGAGCAGATAAGGCATGACTTTAAATTGTTCAAAAGGTATGCGAAGGGAGAGATAGATTTATCTCATCATTATGCTGAGTTTGAACAATCATGTATAGTTAAACCAGAGATGATATTGAATTGTAGAAATTGTGGAACACGCGATCATGTGGAATTATCATTTAACGCATATGAATACTTTGATTCATTCTATGCAATGTGTTGTCACAATTGTAATGGAGAGAATGTATATGCTCAAAGCATAGAAGATGTTATGATGTCGTGGGGTAGAGAATGACCCCTCAAGACCTCGCTGAACTCTACCTTCTCTCCCGTTCCCTTTGGTGGCGGCATGAACTCGGCTTGCTTTCCGATCAGGCCGTGTCGGAACTCATCAAAGTGCTGCGTTCGGCACGTGCCGGAATCGTGGCGCAAATCGAAGCCGAAGCGCAAGGTCTGGTCTCCATTTCGGAGTGGACGAGGGAAAGGAATGACCAGATTTCCGCATGGATTGACGATGTTCTTGCGGGCACATCGGCAAGCGTCACCAGCTACATTTCCGAAGCGTCCGTAGGCGTGGCCCTTGCGTCCGTGGCGACGTACAATAGCATCCTGTCTTTTGACGGGAAAGCAAAGGCGGTAAAGCTAGTTGAAGGGCTCACACGGGAACAGGTGAAGCAATTCTTCCAAGACCAGCCCCTAGGCGGGAAATTACTTTCCGACTGGGTGGGCAATGCCTTCTCGACCGGGGCGCGGGATTCCATTCTGGACGCCATCCGCGAGGGCGTGGTCATGGGTGAGGGATACCGCAAGCTCGTCAAACGCGTCATGACGGCGGCTGATGCGGGGTTCTCCATTACTCAACGCGAGGCCACAACCTTAGTCCGAACGTACGTTCAGAGTGCCAATACAGGCGCACAAGAAGCGGTTTACGAGCAGAATGAGGGAATAATCAAGGGATACAAGCGCGTTGAGACGCTCGATAACCGTACATGCCGAATCTGTGCGTTGGCAGATGGAACCGTGTATGGCAAGAACGAGAAACGCCCGGAACTCCCGGCGCACCCGAATTGCCGGGGGGTGTATGTACCGATCTTAAAGACATTTCGAGAGATTGGGTTGAATATAGACGAACTTGAGGAAGTTGCGAGGCCGTGGACTATCCGAGAGCAGGGGCCGATAGGCACGGGCGGTCGAAAAATCCTGAACTTCGGCACCACGAAAGAGAATTTCGGCGGCTGGTGGGAATCTCTCTCCGCAGAAGACAAGCTGAAAACCAGCGTCGGACCAGTGCGTGGAAAGTTGCTTCAAGAGGGGCTAGTGCGATGGGAAGACCTGAGCGATAAGCGCACAGGGTTGCCGTACACGCTGGAACAGTTGGGGTTTGATGAACAGGGCAATCCGTTGCGCTAGTGGCTCTTGACCTTCATAGTAGAAAACGTATATGCTTTCTCAAGCAAGGAAGTGCGCCAACACTCCCCTGCCCCCGGCAGAGTTGGATGTTCGTTTTTTTTTTCGAGGCCTTCTCTCGCTGGCTTGAGGATTAGCTCAACGAATTTGACCCCGACAGGCATACCCCGCCCGTCGGGGTCGTCTCTTTGTAAATTCCCCTGCTTGACCATGCCGTCAAAAATTCTTATCTTACCAACACAAGAAGGGCGGCAAGTGCTGGATACACCCACCGCCCTTTGGGGCCAGTCCCCGGAGTTTCTAACGAATTGCTCCAGTTTTTAGCCCCGGTAAGGAGTGTCAGTCCCTACCGGGGCAACTCGTTTTCAGCCTACCTTTTCAGATAGGGGGCAACGAGAACCACGATGACGCCCGCCAACACGTTGGCGAGAACGTCGAGTAGGAACTGCTCCATAGGCGCAACCTCCTTTCGGAGACTGGCCCACACCCGTACTCTACAAAATCACACCTTCATCCGCAATCAATATCCCCCGTGTCAGACGATGCGGGGGATTTTTTTGTGCCTTTTCGTATTTCGTACCAACATCACGTTGTTTTTTCCTCTCCAGCCTTGTCTATTCTGAGCAGTTACGCGGCACGAGCCGCAGAGGTGGCGTGAAGCCGAGGCAATGAATCCGGCGTGATGCCGCAACAACGAACCGAGAAGGAAAAGATGAAACTCAAGCTCGATGACAACGGCAATGCGGTTTTGCAGGAAGGTATCCCTGTATGGGTAGCCGATGACGGCAAAGAAATCCCCTATAATGTCCCTGATCTCGTAGGCAAGCTGTCCGCTGTGAATGCAGAATCCGCCGGACGCCGTAAGGAACTGGATGACCTCAATGCCAAGTTCAAGCTGTTTGAAGGGCTTGATCCGGAGAAGGCCAAGGCCGCCCTTGAAACTGTAGCCAACCTTGAAGCCGGGAAGCTTATTGATGCCGGGAAGGTGGAAGAGTTCAAGGCGCAGGTTGATCAGGGATGGAAAGTCAAGCTTGAAGATAAAGACAAGGCTCATGTGAAGGAAATTGAAAAACTCACAGAAGCCTTGGATAGCAAGAACGCGGCGATTCGTAACCTCGTTGTGCGGGGTGCTTTTGAAGCAAGTACCTTTTTGCGAGAAAAAACTACCCTTCCCGCTGACATGGCCTATGCCGCTTTCGGAAAACATTTCGAAGTGAAAGAAGAAAACGGCGAACTTAAAGCCGTGGCATCCCTCGACGGTCAGCCCATTTTCAGCCGTTCCAATCCGGGAACATTCGCTTCTCCGGAAGAGGCTATCGAAGCACTGATCGAAAAGTATCCCTACAAAGAACGCATTTTGCGGGACACCATGCCCGGCGGTTCCGGTGCGACCAAGCCTAGCTTTGTAAGTGCAGCTAAGAATCCGTGGGCAAAAGAAAGCTGGAACGTAGGGGAACAAATGAAACTTTTTAGCGTTAATCCGGCCCGCGCCAAAGCGTTGATGCAAGAAGCTGGCATCCCGATTCCTGCGGGCCTCTAAGGAGTATTTATGGCAGTTCAAAGCGGTTCTCAGGTTTCCACTCGTCTCTCCGATGTACCGATTGTACCGGAGATTGCGACCGCAGCCATCATTCTGCGTTCGCTTAACAGCAATGCGTTCGTCAATTCCGGGGTTATGATCCGTGACCCGGAAGCCGACGCCTTTTTGACCAACAACCTCGGCGGGAAAACTTTTGCGCCTCGCTATCTCGGCCCGCTTGCCGATGATGAGCCGAACATTTCCTCGGATGACCCTTCCGAAAAGTCCACGCCCAAAAAGATTACGGGCGGGAAAAATAAGGCTGTCAGGCAAAGCCTCAACCAGTCGTGGTCTTCGATGGATTTGACCAATACCTATTTGGGGTTGGACATTACCACGGCGATCACCAATCAGATCGGCGATTACTGGAATACCCAAGAAAACAAAAGACTTTTGGCTTCTCTTAAAGGGATCATCGCCGCAGATTTGGCGACAGGTAGTCCCGTCATGACCGTAGACGTTACGGGGAAGACGGGCGCTGATGCGCTGTTCAATGCCGAAGCATTTATCGATGCTCAAACCACGATGGGGGACATGGCGTCCTCTCTGACTGCTGTAGCCGTACACTCTACTGTGTACGCCACCATGAAAAAACTTAACCTGATTGACTTCATCCCCGCTTCTGAGGGGAGGGTGGAAATTCCCACCTATCAAGGCCTTACTGTCATTCAGGATGACGCCATGACCTATGTTCCTGCGGTCACTGGCGATTCTCCTTCTCCTGCTAAATATTACACCTACCTGTTCGGACGGGGCGCGGTAGCTCTCGGCGTGGGCACTCCGAAGACCCCCTTTGCTATCCATCGTGATGAAGCTGCGGGCAATGGCGGCGGTGAAGAAATCGTTCATTCCCGCCTTGAATGGATCATTCACCCGCAGGGGTTCAGTTTCGGTCTGGAAGAGACGCCTACCTTGGCGCAGCTTGAAACGGCAAGCAACTGGACTCGTCAGTATGAGCGCAAGCGCATTGCCCTTGCTGCCCTGATTACGCAGGGCTAGGAGGCGTCTTTATGGCGAAAGAAAAAGAATCCCCTGAGCAGCCTGTAGAGGAAAAGATTCCGCCTCAGCAAAGTAAGGAATCAGGTAAAGCCGAGCGCATGAGCGAAAGAACACCCAACCAGCAAAATATGTATATTTCTGAACTGTTGCGGAAAAAGGCACAGGGTCAGAGCATGGATGCCTTGCGGGGTGAAAACCAAATGCTCAAAGCAAAGCTCAAAAGGCTTGAATCAGGACAATAAGACATCAAGGTCACGAGCACAGACCCACAGCAACAGCACTCCTTAACGCCTAGCGTCTGAGCTTGACCACGGGCGGGGCACAGCCTCCCATGTCTCGCCCGGAATCAAGAACGGAACAAAGGACAAAGATATGTCGTATGAAACGGTTGAACTCAATGTCACGAAGCTTTCCGAGAACAAGTATCGGGACGGGAACAAAGTCTATATCGTCGCCAACTTGATTGAGCGGGCGAAAGAGCTTGAGCCGTTTGACTTGCCCCTGATTGCCCTCAACGCCAGTTCCAACGTTTGGCACCCCGTTTCTTGCGCGTATGACCTTGCCCGCAAGATGAAGCGAGTTCAGCAAGCCGATCTGAATTGTCCGATTATCCTTGATGAATCAGGGTTCGTCATGGACGGATGGCATCGCATCGCAAAGGCTCTTTTCGAAGGCCGGGAAACCATCAAGGCGGTACGGTTTAAAGAAACGCCGCCCTGTGACTATGTGGAGACGGAATAACATGGTCCTTATCGTTGAAGATGGAACCATGCCCAAGGGGGCAAATACCTACGCTTCGCTAGCAGATGCGGACGATTATCTTCTGTCCCGAGGCGTTTCTGATTGGCCCGCTCCGCCTTCTTCCGATCTGGAACCAGCCCCACAGCTTGCAGCTAAAGAAGCCGCCTTGATCCGCGCCGCCGATTATCTCAACGGTTTGAAGTGGAAAGGCGAAAAAATTGAGTACGATTGGCCTATGGCGTGGCCCCGCGCCGGAGTACCTACCGGAGTCAAGAACATTCACGGCGTGATGCAATTGGTTGCTTGTGACACTGTTCCCTCTGCGGTCAAGCGTGCCTGTATCGAACTTGCCGCGCTTTTCATTGCCGGAGAAGACCCGCTTGCACCCATCGAACGCGGTGGGCGTGTGGCGTCTGAAACCGTTGGGCCTATCTCTACCAGCTATTTTGACGATGCCGCTAGCGAAACCCTGTATCCTGCCGTTTCCGGCCTTGTATGGGCATTTTTGAGGGAAATTCCCGGTCAATCGGGGAGTATCTCCGGTTTTGCCGAAACGGGGAGGGCATAGCATGGGCTCTTGCATCTACCATCCCGAACTCTCACAAGTCCTTTCCCATACCCATATCCCGGTTGAAGGCGGTCCAAAGTACTGGACTGTCTACCTGTGGACGAACGGGAAGGCGTTGCAAAAGGCGAGGGATTGCCACGGTGATAAATGCTCAACCGCCGTCAAGGGACTCACGTGTCCCGAGTCCTTTACCCTGCGCCGGGATGGAACGGTGGATGCCTCTGACGAACTTGGGGAGATCCATTTCGCGGTTGGGGAATGGGATGAAGAGATTGTTTCCCATGAGTGCCAGCACGCTAGCCAGCAATGCCGCCGTGTGTTGCAGATAAACCCCGACGCCAGCGTCGATGAAGAGGAACGCCTGTGTTACCTGACGGGTAAGCTCACAAAAGCCGTGTACAGGTGGCTGTGGAGGCTAGACCCTGATATGTGGTGGGCTTACCGATGAATCCTACAGCACTTGCCAAAAAAGCGGATAAGCAGTTCAGAAAAAATGGACAGGCCATGACCTTCATTCAAGAGAATGAGAGTGAACAGCCAAATCCAGACACGGGGCAACCCGAAGTCGAGACAATACCAACAGAGTTCTATGGGTTGTGGGACACCATCTCTCTACAGGAGATTGGAACGCTCATCCAAGTTGGCGATGCCGTGATTTGGGCTGGAGGCTTGGCAATCCCCAAGCCTGACAATACCGACTGGATAGATGTTGACGGGGAAGCGTGGAATATCGTTGATGTAGAACCCACAAAACCGGGTTCTATCCCTATCGTGTACAAAATATATGTTCGGAGTGCGGGAAGTTCAAAGGGATATAAGCGATTAGGGAGAAAAGCCTAATGCCCGTTAAAGCCTACGAATACCGCATCCAAGAAATCCGTCGCAGGATCAAGGAACTTGATTCCGTCATGACGGACGATGTGAACAAGTTTGAGAAGATATTACAGGAGCAAGTTCGGCTCACCATTGAGGGGGAAGCCCTCCTCATCGTCAAGAAAGTAATCTCAGAAGTCTTTGTCCGCATCGTCATGCGAACGCCTGTCGATACGGGGCGGGCGAGGGCTTCATGGCAATTCGCCGTCGGAACGGCACCATCGGGGGTTGCTCCGGACAAAGAGTATCCCGAACTCAAAGATAAAGAAATTTCAGAAACTCAGGTACGGGCGGCTGTCGCTTCTGCTCTTGAGGAAATATCGGTAGCTCCTGCATCTGTTTGGTTTATCTCAAACAATCTTGAGTACATCGAAGCGCTAGAGGCGGGATGGTCAAAGAAGCAGGCCCCTGCGGGCATGGTTTCGTTGACTCTCAGAGAAATGACCCGACAACTTGAACAGGAACTTGGAAAAGCATGATTCGGCTCGACCTGATACGAAAGGCTTTTGATAATGCCATGCTTGAGCAGATGAAGAAGCTTTTGCCGGGCACGCCCACTCAGTTCGTTTGGTTGGGGCTTAACGTGTCATCAACGCCTGACTTGTCCAAGCTGCATATCATAACCGGGTTCAATCCGGGGGAATCCTCGACACAAGAACTTGGTGGCCCCGGTTCTCTCGCTGTCCGTGACGGAGTGTATATCATCACGCAATCCCTACCGCAGGGAATGAACGTTGATGAAGCGTGGAGAATTGCCAGCGGGCTAGAGAGCTATTTTTGGCAATTCATCAGGGAAAAGCCCTTTTACACTGGCGAGTGTCGTGTATGGCTTGATGTGCCCTCTACCGCCAACAGAGAAACAGACCCCGATCAGGGACGTTACCTCATTTCTACAACCATTCCGTGGTATACCGCCTACTCGGGCGGTGCAAAGGAGTAAACGATGTCGCAGTACTGCCCCTCTGTGCAGAAATCGAACGTCCAACGGGCGTTTGCGATGATTGAGACGGTTCCGGGAGAGTTGGAAAAACCGACGGCTTCCGGTTTTGTGGCCCCGGCAGGCCGTGGTTCCATTTCTCAAGCCCCCACCTATACCGATTCCCCCGAACTCTCCAATACGCTTGACGTAGTGAGCCAGTCCAGAGACGCCATGCCGCCCGGCGATTGGTCTTTACCGATGGTGGCGCGGCTTGCTGCCAATGCCGGAGCACCCCAGGGGGACGCCATGTTTCATGCGGCACTTGGCAAGCTTGATACTTCGGTATCCGGCAAGCGCGCCTATAAATTGGATACCTGCCGCCCCACGCTTTCCTTGTGGCTCCAGAATGATGAAACCGTACAGTTCATGAGCGGTTGTACCGTGGAGTCCTTGGAATGGGCCGTAGATCGTGACGGATTGACCATCTTTACTTTCTCCGGTCGTGGAAGAAGGGCAGGGATTATTGGCGTTGGGGAACTGGCGGAAGCCCCTACTTCCGCTACCGTCAAGCTTGAAACAGGCCAATCGATGGCTTTTTCCATCGGGGGCTATATCACCAACAGAACCAAACAAGACGGAACAGAGTACCAAATCACCGCCATTGATACGGCTACGGATACTATCGTCCTCGACAGTGCCCCTGCCGAGTGGGTGGCTGGTGAAGAGATTGGTCCGTGGCTTCCTGCGGCTGACTCCATCGGTAAAGAGGTCGAAAACAATAGCGTCATTTTGCTTATCGACGATGTGGAAGGGAAAATGCGCCCTTCCACCTTTACCGCGTCCCTTCCGACACAATTCCTTGAAGAGATCGGGGATCAATATCCCGGAGAAAGCGCCGACAACAAACGCTCCATCACGATGGACATGAGCGTCTATTTCCGCCGTGCCGAGGCTGTACGGTTTGGGCAGGCTCTTGAGGGCAAGACCCTCTCTGTAAAGCTCAAGGCGAGAAACGAGAATGGCAGTATCGAAGTTGCCATGCCCCGCGTTCGCATCTCTTCGCCTACCATTGGGGAAGACGACGCCGTTTTGACCCTCGACAGTTCGGGTACGGCTTTGGGGCTTACGGGCGAAGACTCTTTTACCATCACTATTACCAAGGCGGGCATCTAATGCCTCTTACTGTGCTCACGAAAAAGTTTGCTTCCCGTACTTTCAGGCTCGATCTTACCGCTGACGGTTCCGCTTATTTCGTCTGCAAGCCCATTGTTGGCTCAAAACAGAACGAAATCGCTAAAAAGGTCATGGCTGAATACGCTTTTGACGCGCAAATCGCAGCATTCAAGATGCTTCCTGCATTGCTTGAGGCGCATATTGTCGGTTGGGAAGGGTTACAAGACGTTTCCGGAAGTACGGTTCCCTATTCGAAAGAAATGCTTTTGGAATTGTGTGAACATGATTACGAATTCATGGAAATGCAATTGAACCGCATTCGGCGCATTGCCCGAGAAGGGCGGCTGGAAGAAGAAAAAAACTGACGGAGTGGGCCGCATGGCAATTTGCCGAGCGGCCCACGTGTGACGAATGCCGATGGATTTATAAGGAAAAACAGGATTGTTCATCCTGTACCCGCTTTCAACCGCTTTCTCCACGTTCTGAAATCGCCGTGGAACGGTGGGCGTTCCTTCGTCAACATGGTGCGGGCATAGACACATGGGCGGGAATCCCGCTTCCTATCAGATATGAAGCTCTCCGCGCCGAGTGTGACCGTTTCCCTGATTCAGAAGAACTTTTTTGGCGTATTTCCCTGTTGGACAGGCTGTTTCTGGAAGAACAGGCGAAAAAACGCGAGAAAGAAGAGAAAAAGAAGTCCAAAAAATAAGGGGGAGTTGGTAGCTCCCCCTCGACCCGGCGTAGCAGCGCCGGATCACGGCCCTATACGGGAATCGCGGCCCCCGTATAGGGTATCTGCGATCCCTGTCTAACTTGGGAGTGCGGTTAGGGGTATGATTATCATATGCCGCGTCCCCTCCAGATTTGTCCTGTTTGCGATACCTATTCTCTCCGTTGTTCCGAAACTCGCCCTGATGAGACGTACCTAGGGCATTATCTTGAAGCCTCACGGCGTTCGATATGGATATGTCGAACCTGCGGGGCTCGTTTTGTGCTTGATACCCCGGAAGGGAAGTTGACCAGAGTTCAGGACAGTCCGTCTTATTCTTACAGAAACACCTATCCATGTACTATGGATAGGTAAGTAATTATCCATAGTTGAATCATCATGCCTCCAGAAGTTCCGGCATCCCGCCGGGCAAAAACTTTTGGAGGTTTCTTATGGGTATGGACGGTCTCGTTCCTACTTTTTCCGTCAATGGCGACGGGAACGGCTACAATGGCGGCGGTTGGGGTGATGCGGTAGGCGCGTTCGCCGGCGCTCTTATCGGTTCTTGGTGGGGCAACGGTTGGGGCGGTGGCTTCGGCAATGGCGGCGGGAACGGCGGTTGCTGTGGCTCCCCCCCCGCCCCCCCCTGCCGCCCCCTCGGTGGTCATTGCTGGCGGTGCTGGTGGGTGTGGTTCTACTGCGGAACTTGACGCTTTGACGGGCCTTCAGGCCAGCGTCAACAGCCTTGGCCTCCAGTCACTTCAAGGCCAGAACACGACCAATATGGCGATGTGTCAGGGATTCTCTGGCGTGGTTGCGGCTGACAATGCCAACACCGCCAGCCTGATGAACGCCACCACACAGGGCTTTGCGGGCCTGAACACCGCCATCATGACGGGTGATCAGGGGATTCAGCAATCCCTGTGTCAGGGCTTCAACGGCCTGAATACTGCCGTGCTGGTCAGTTCCAAAGACGCCGCTCTCCAGAATTGCCAGTCCACCAATCAGTTGACCAACGCCATCGATTCGTGTTGCTGCACGACCCAACGCACCATTGCAGCGGAAGGTTCGGCTACTCGCGCTCTCGTGTCCCAGCTCGACCGTGAACGCCTCTTGACGCAGATCTGCGATCTCAAGAGCGAAAATTCCAGCCTGAAGAACCAGAACTTCACCACCGCCGCCATTTCCGCGCTGGGCTCTCAGCTCCGTACCGAAATGCAGCAGAACACCCTGAACATTATCGGGCACATGGCGGTTATCCCGCGTCCCACTTCCGGCACTGCTACGGCTGCGGCCTAAAGGGGGGGGTGACCTATGGCTATGCGCTATATGATGGGTTCGGAACGTGGTGACGGCTACAGCCGTAGCGGAAGCC
>ERZ779890.1897-NODE-1897-length-20640-cov-14.163323_pt1 | contig 20640 bp, 20 predicted proteins | sample MGYA00511553_ERZ779890 | MGnify/ENA primary metagenome ERZ779890 (study PRJEB29588, sample SAMEA2152064) | human gut metagenome | biome: human gut; feature: human-associated habitat; material: faeces | place: Denmark | collected 2008/2010 ... | reverse complement strand
CACGATCCTTGGCATTCCAATCGGAAAGCAATGCTTCAAAATGGCCAAGCTGTCTCTAATGCCCTTCGGGGCAACGGTCGTGTAAAGCAATATTGTATGCGGCAGCTCCCACACGGCCTTTTTCTGATCCGCGAAAAAAGCAACAGCTCTAATGAGAACACTCTCAATCGATTGAGGAGGATAAGACATGGGAGAGATCATCAAGACGAACACCGCGATAGAAACTCAGCCTGGCGGCGATACGGGAACATTATTAAATGTTACCCAGAGCCTCTTGGCGGATACAAGGATGGCTCTAAACAGCAGAGGCGTGTTAAGCGTTCCTATGATATCTGTCTCTGTAGCAGTTGTCATTGAACTGCTGGTTTAATCGCCTGAAAAGCTCAATTATGGTCAAAGGTTTGCCGTAGGTGTCTGCCCTTCATTTTCCCATTCGAACAGTGCAGGAAGCGCGCGAGGCGCATAGTCGCGGGAGCGCGTTCCCACAATTTGGGGAGATGGGTCATTTTCTATGATCGATCCGGAGCCTGCTCCAGAATGCGGTCAAAAGGCCCCCTTTTTCTACATTTATTCTGAAGAGCTCTTTCGTTTATGTAGAAGGAGAACCGCATGATGGATCCGAAACTGGAGAATACTATCGGTGGAGGCGAAGAAAACCAAATGAGTGAAATAAAACTTGGTGAAGCGACCTATATTGTCCACCGATCCTATTCAGACACCCAATCTGTTCCAGATTTGATTATAAACCGACTGCTGAAAGAGAAAAACGGAAAATCTGCATTTGACGAAGGTACAGGCGATGCCGTATAATATCTGATAGTGGGTCGGTTCGTCGAAGGAGGTTAATGTGAGAACCGACATTCGCAGAATCGCATTTGCTTACCTGAGACTATCTAATGAAGAGGCTGCCGAGGGTGAATCCTCCAGCATCAAGAACCAGAGGATGATCATTCAAGACTATTGTGAACGGAATGAGATACTCCTGGTTCGCGTTTTTGTCGATGATGGTTGGTCCGGTGGTAACTTTGACCGTCCGGCATTCCAAGAGATGATTGCGCTTTTAGAGCAAGGCAAAGCAAATATCGTAATCACCAAAGACCTTTCGCGACTTGGCAGAGACATGCGAGAGGCCAGCTATTATGCTGAACAGTACTTTCCTGAGCATGGAATTCGTTATCTGACGGTAGCCGACAACTTCGATACCGAGCAGGAAAACGTCATGGCGCCTTTCCAGTTCGCCATGAATGAAGTCTACCTTCGTGACAGTTCAAGAAAAGTCAAGGAGGTTCTGAAAGCCAAGAGGGAGAAAGGCCTATATTGCGCATGTGCCCCCTACGGCTATGTGAAAGACCACCGAAACAAGAATCGGCTGGTGCCGGACGAGGAAACCGCACCGATCATTCAGCGGATTTTTGAGGCTGCGGCGAACGGGGACTCGAGCCGAAAAATAGCCATGGATCTTAATAGCGACGGTATCATGCCGCCATTAAAGTATAAGGTCCTCTATAAAGGGAACTTCTCGGAAGATGGAGCAGCACGAGCGTCCGATTTATGGAATTATACGACTGTCAAGCGAATTCTTAAAAATCCAGTTTACTTGGGTCACACGCTCCTTGGAAAGTCCAAGAAAGTCAGCGTAAAGTCAAAGAAAAAACTGAACGTGCCAAAGGAACAATGGGCAGTCACAGAGAACACCCATGAACCGATCGTAACGCAGGAAGTATTCGATTTGGCTCAGTTCAATTTGGGCAAGGGCACTTTTGACTTTCGCCAATACGATCATGTCCGGCGGAGTATCTTCTCGGGGATTGCTTTTTGTGCGCAATGCGGGCACGCTTTGTGCTCGTGCGGAACTGTATATAAAGGTGAGCGAGAAAAGTACTGGTATCTCAGTTGCAATCGTCATCGCCCTGATATTACGGATCCCTGTGTTGGTGTCCGCATCAAGTATAGCGATATACTTGAGGTAGTTCGCCAAGACTTGAATTCGCTCATTTGTTTAAGCTCCGAAGAGAAAGAAACCGTAGCTCGAGAGGCTATGCAGCGTGCTGGTGATGATAATCTGATTCAGGCCAAACAGCTCCAGCTCCAAAAGGCGAAGGCTCGTTTGGCTACCATCGATAAGGTTATAACGAAACTATATACGGACAATGCCGAGGGCAAAATTGATGACAGCCGTTTGGAACGGATGCTCTCTGAGCTCCAACGAGAGTCGATTGGCCTTGAAAAGACGATTGATTGTCTGAGCGTCGTTGATCCGGTAAATGAGACACAGGAAAGCTATCGAGCGTTTTTTGAATTGACCAATAAGTACACGCACATCAAGGAATTGGATCGGGATACCTTGGTGACATTTGTCAGGCGGATAGAAGTTGGCCCCAAAGAATTGCCGGAAGGAATGCAGAAGGCTACGCACCGCAACCAGCCGTTTCGGCAAAGCGTGCGAATCTTCTATAAGTTCATCGGTGAGCTGGAGGGCCCTCCGATGCGGGAGTTTCCTGCCGCAATAGACCTGTAGAACCACTCGTTACACGAATTGTATCCTCCCTACACACCGGAGTGGAGCCTGTTTCACATTGCGATGCGCATGGCGCCTTTCCCCTCATCGTATCGTAAAGCATGCGTAAATGGGCATTTTAAGATGACCGGGGTACACCAAGGGAGGTTGGCGTCAACCTCAAGCAGGGCTACAACGGCGATCTCACCTCTCGCGAGGCCGGTTCCGTCGGCGGCCAGATGGTCAAGAAGATGAGTACCGTACGAACTGCGAACTATACCCGCGCGGATCGCACTGCGATCGGCCATGAGGTCGAGGTGCGGTACATAGCGGAATTGCTGGTGTGAGCGAGAGAGACGGGCGAACAGCTTAACCTTAAGGTCTAACACGAAAAGTTTTTCGTGTTAGACCTTAAAAACTTGTTGAATATATGAACTCTTTTGGGTATCATCGAGAATATGGGCAAGACTTTCTCGGCAAACGCAATCTCCACCTTCCTCAAAAGCGAGCACCGCAAGGTCTCGGTGGAGAGCATCTACAACTACCTGCGCTGGCTGGAGCAGGCATTCATCATCTACCCCTGCGAACGCTACGACCTGCAAGGCAAGAGTATCCTGAAAACGCAGGAGAAGTATTACCTTGCCGACGTCTCCCTGAAATACGCGCTGCTGGGCTATAACCGCAAAATGCTGGACGGCGCGATGGAAAACATCGTGTTCCTCGAATTGAAGCGCCGCGGCTACGATGTATTCATCGGCAAGAACGATGCAAAGGAGATCGACTTTGTCGCCACGCGCCGCGACGAGCGCATTTACGTGCAGGTCTGCATCCAGATCCCCGAAGCGTCCGACCGCGAGGTGGGGAACCTGATGGAGCTCCGCGACCATTACCCCAAATATGTCGTCACGCTCAACGAAATGGATACCGGCATCGAAAACGGCATCAAAATCGTTCATCTTGCGGACTTTCTGCTCGCTGATGCGTGGTGAAGCTCCAATTCCTCTACGTCAAACTACACAATCAAAAATAAAATCCATTGTATATTCCGTCTATGCCTAAGTCATGTTTTTGCGGTTTTTGCCCCAAAACAGGACTTGGGCATATATCATTTTACGGAAAACTATGGTAGAGATAAGCTGAGACACCGGCATTCCCGCTGTCAGGCCGTCCCCCATTCCGACGGCGGGAAAAGCAAATTTTTTCATGGTTCCGCAGGAGCCGGAAAAGGAGGAAGACGACAAATGAAAAGACAAAATCACGAAGAAGTGTACACTTCTTCCACGAGGAGTTCTCCTCGTGGAAAGAGGCTCCTGTCGTGGCTGCTGAGCATGGTGATGCTGCTCTCGCTGCTGCCGGCGACGGAGATCCATGTTCACGCTGCCTATGAGGACGGAATGGAATGTCCGGGCTGCGGGCACTACCACTGGGACGAAAACTGCTGCGGCAACTGCGGCGCTTGTACCAGAGAGTGCGACGACGACTGTTATGAGGAGACGCACTGTATCAACGACTGCGGCGCGTGCCGCGCCGACGGAAACTTTGCCTGCGACTGCGGCTACTGCTATGACTGCGCCCGGGAACTGGAGCCGGACAAGCACTGCGATTATTGCGGCGAAGAGGACGATGGCGGCATCTGTTCCGAGTGCGGCCTTTGCAGCGAATGCGTAACCGATTTCGAGGATGTCCACTGCTCCGTATGCGAGGAGTGCATTGCCGGCGGTCTGAGTATGTGCGAAAGAGAGCACCCGTCAGGCAAGGAATCGGCGCACTGCACCGGCGAATCGGTCGTCTGCGAAAAATGCGGCGGCTGCTTTTTCGAGCACGAGGGCGATTACTGCTGGGACTGTGAACTCTGCCAGAAGTGCGCCTTGGACGACAACAAGCACTGCTTTGAGTGCGGCGAATGCTCCTCTAACGAGACGCCGTGCGAAAAGGGCAGCAAAGAGGCAGGCGGTTACACCGTCTGCGAGAGCTGCTGCGAGAGTTACGGTCACCACTGCAGCGAATGCTACGAGCACATCAACTTTGACGATTACGACGGCGTTGAGGGTTGGTGCAGCGAAGGCGGTCACGGAACGCACTGCACGAGCTGCGCTGACCTGACCCGCTGCCTGCAATGCGAGCACTGCTGGGAGTGCGCGGGTCTTGAGATATGCGACGACTGTGGCCTGTGCGAGGAATGCTGCCGCGAAAATACCGAAACTAGTCGCTGCGACCACGATTTGTGCGTCGAGAGCAGCGACTACGACGATCACCTTTGCCCCGAATGCAAAGAGTGCCCCGGCGACGACCCCTGCGAGTTCTGCGGGCGCTGCTCTTCCTGTGCCGCGAGCTCCCACTGCGAGCACGACCGCTGCGAAGAGGATCCCGACTACGACTACGAGCATGTGTGCCAGGGATGTGGAGAGTGCTTCGATTCCGATGAGCTGTGCGAGACCTGCGAGCTGTGCGAGGGCTGCAACGAGCACTGCAAAGAGCACAACACCTGCCCGGATAACGCCAGCGAGTGGGACGCCCACGCCTGCCCTGCCTGCGGCGAGTGCCCCGACAAGAAAGGACTCTGCGCAACCTGCGGCCTGTGCGAGAACTGTGCCGAGCACTGCGAGCATGGAAAATGCAAGCACGCCGATGACTTTGGCGAGAATTGTGACTGTGAGACTTGCAGCCACGTGAACCAGAGTGTCTGGCAGTCCAACCGGTACAGCCACTGGAAAATCTGCAGTGACTGCCAAATCACCCTTGAGCGCGCGAATCACCGCGCGGGTGATCTTTTGAAGAGCGATGCCGAATCCACGGCAGAAAAAGATGTCTACATCAATCGCTGCGTGGACTGCAGTTACGAAATGTATAAGGTCAGCTATCCCAAGGGCGAGATCCCGTCCCACGTGCACCGTTACGACGCCAACGGCTACTGCACCGTTTGCGGCAGCGAGTCTGACGGCAAGCCCTATATCATCCGCCAGCCGGAGAACTTTGAATGCACTGTTCAGGGAGAATCCGGTACCGCGATCAAGGCGCGCTTCTCGCTGCGCGCCTACGGCGCCGGCGAGCTGAGCTATCAGTGGTATTACAGCAATGGAAAGGAAATTGAGGAAATAATCCCGGATAATCCCGGCGAGTTCACCATTTCCGGCACGAAAACCCCCAATCTGGTGATGACCGTTCCCGATGACGCCTGCACAGGGGGTTACGGCCCCTACTACTGCGTCGTCACCAACGCAAACGACTCCGTCCGGAGCGCGGAGGCTCATCTCATCGCTAGGCACAACTATCGCGGCTGCTATGCGATCGACAAGCTGGATAGAAACGGGAACCCTATTGAAATTTATCTTCATTGGACGAGCGGGAGCTACCCTGTACGTCTCTCCGACGTCCACTCTACCTTCTGCGTTGGCGGCTGCGAAACGGAAAAGCCCGGCGCGAAGCGCGAGGAGCACACCTACGGCGGTTGGAAGACCGAGCAGAACCCTGTCGGCGAATACAGGGGCATCAAGAGCCGTACCTGTAAAGCCTGCGGACATATCGAGTATCAGTATTTCGATGCGCACGAGTGCGAGTATGTTGTGAGGAATGACGAGAGCAGCCACTGGGAGGAGTGCAAGACCTGCGGCGCGAAAAAGCCGCTTGCGAATGCCAATCAGGAGTGGGGCACCCCCGTCTATAAGGAGGCCCACTGCTACGGCGAATATCAGCGTACCCTTGCTCCTACCGAAGATGCTGTTGGTGAGGAGACTGCGTATTGCCAGAAGGAAGGCTGCACGGCCAGCACCACCCGCGAGATCAAGAAGACGCCCCACGAGCACGTATTCTATACATGGAACGAGTATATTGACATTGCAAGCGAAGGTAAGGGGATTTGGGACATCAAGGAGGATGCTGCCGGCAACCTCATCAGCGCCTGCATGTATACCATGGTCGATGGACAGAAGATCAAGGTGTTCGGCGCGGATGTAACCTACCACTGGTATTACTGCAAAAAGCCGAGCTGCAATGAAAAGGGCGTTCCAAAGGCTCATAAGATGACGGGCTGGATCGTTGACTTCCCGCCTGATGCAGCGACAAGTGGTTCTGCGAAGTCTGAGTGCCTGACTTGCGGCTATGAGGTCCGCAAGGCAATGAAGGCGGGCAGCTATCCCATCGTTGTGGAAAACGGAACGAGCTACAATGCGAAGGGAGAGATGGTTTCCGGCGGTATGATCGGCAATACCATCACCATTAAGGCGAAGCAGCTCGAGGGACTGAAATTCAAGCGCTGGATCGTTCGCAACGGCGGCGTGACGATCGCCGATCCGTCCAGCGAGGAAAGCACCTTTACGGTCAGAGAGATCAAGCCTTCCACCAGGTCTACCTATGTGGACTTTATCATCCACGTGGAAGCCCAGTATACGAACTGCAACCACAGCAGCGGCACGATCATCGGCGCGCCGCTTCCCGCAGGCTGCACCTCCTACGGCAAAGAGGGCGATGTCCTCTGTAAGGAGTGCGGCGCGGTTATCACAGCGGGCAAGCAGACCGAACCCACCGGACATGCGGCAGAAGCTGAGTGGGTGGTGGATAAGAACTCTGTGAAGCAGGGCGACTGCAAGCATTACGGCAATTCCGGCAATCTGGTCTGCCCCCTCTGCAACGAAATCATGAAGTTGGGCGAAAAGACCACGAGAGAGCACGGAAGCACCACACTCAGCGGCTACGTAGCGCCCACCTGCGCCAAGCGCGGCTATTCCGGCGACAAGATCTGCACCATTTGCGATAAGGTTGCGGAGCGCGGCAGCCCCATTGAAAAGAGCGCGCATACCTTTAGCGGGTGGACGCTGATCAAGGAAGGCGGAACCAAGTATATGCGCGAATGCAGCGTGTGCGGCGCAAGAGAATTCCGAGATGGTCCTGCCTCGGGCACGGCGGTGGAAAGCGTGACGTTGGCTCCGAATACGCTGACGCTGCCCGTAGGCAAGAGCGAGACGTTGACTGCCACTGTTCTGCCCGAAGCTGCGACGAATAAGGCCGTCATGTGGACAAGTGCTGATCGGAGCATTGCGGCTGTGGATGAAAACGGCAAGGTCACGGCAGTGAAAGCAGGTAAGACCACCATCACCGTTACCACTGTGGATGGCGGCTACAAGGCTTCCTGCGCGGTGACGGTTACGGCCAATGCTGCGCAGAAAGAGTTGGAAGGTATCAGCATTACGACGCCCCCCAAAAAAACCACCTACGTTGAGGGCGAGAGCTTTGATAAGACCGGCATGACCGTGCACGCAGTCTATAAGGATAGCTCGAGAGGGATCGTTACCAACTATACCTGCAGCCCGACCGGTGCGCTGAAGACCACCGACACGGAGATCACCGTCAGCTACACGGAAGGCGGCGTGACCGTGCAGGCTACGCAGCAGATCAAGGTGAAGAGCAGTTCGGAGATTCAGGTTGCGAAACCTAAAATCACCCCGCCGAGCTGCAGCTTTACCGGCATGCTGAGAGTGAACATCATGGCCGAAGAGGGAACGACGATCTACTTTACCACCAATGGCAGCAATCCGACGACTGACAGCAGCAAATACACCGGCGAGTTTACGGTCAGCAAGAGCTGCACCGTCAAGGCGATCGCCGTTAAAAACGGCGTTGCCAGTCCGGTCGCTTCCGCTAGCTACACCACTACCAATGCTGCTTCCGGCAGCCATACGCCCACTTACGGTATTACCATCCAGGACAGCAAGAACGGCGATGTGACCGCGAGCCACAAGTCCGCCGCCAAGGGCACGACCATCACCCTGACGGTCGATCCCGACAAGGGCTATCTGCTCGATACCCTCACCGTTCTGGACGGCAAGGACAAGGAACTTAAGCTCACCGACAAGGGCGACGGCAAGTTCACCTTCACGATGCCCGACAGCAAGGTCACCGTGGAGGCCACGTTCAAGGCTTCTGCCCCCACCGGCAAGAATCCCTTCGTCGACGTTCCCGCTGGCTCCTACTATGAGGACGCTGTTGTCTGGGCGGTCGGCAAGGGCATCACCACCGGCATGAGCGCTGCGGCCTTCGATCCGAACGGCAGCTGCACCCGCGCGCAGATCGTCACGTTCCTTTGGCGTGCGGCCGGTTCTCCCGAGCCGAAGACCATGAAGGGCTTTGACGATGTGGCGTCCAACGCTTACTACGCCAAGGCCGTGGCGTGGGCCGTTGAAAACGGCATCACCACCGGCACGAGCGCAAGCAAGTTCAGCCCGAACGATCCCTGCACGAGAACGCAGGCTGTGACGTTCCTCTTCCGCTATGCGGCGGCGAACGGCATGGAGGCTGTGACGATGCAGGAGCTGCTCTCCGGCTATGCAGATGCCGCGTCTGTTCCCAGCTACGCTGTGTCCGCGATGAACTGGGCGCTTGCTGCGGGGATCTTGCAGGGTGACGGCGTGAAACTGATGCCGAACGCCACCTGCACGAGAGCACAGATCGTGACGTTCCTGTACCGCGCGATGAAGTAAAGCACTTCTCCTTCGCAGGAATATGATCGACCTGAGCAAAGAAAATAGAAGCGCAGATAGACCCATTGCTACGATTTAAGAAAAGAGCAGTGCCCTTACACGATTTGTTCGTGTAAGGGCACTGTTTTTCTGCGTTTTCAGCAGGGACATCAGCGAATGGATCAGGAGGTTTAAGGCCATACTACTACTGCGAAACGGAGGAATTCTATGGCAGTAAAAATGAGCAGGACCATAGCCCCGGAACAGCAGAGGAAGGCGGCCTTTGAGGAAGCGTGGCTGAAATACTACAACAATGTGCTGTTCGAGAAGGGACTGATCACAGAGCGGGAGCGCAACCTGATGATCAACAAGATCAATGCCAGGACCGCAAGGAGTCTGTCGAGATAAACGCAGTGCAGGAGGCCTATGTGTTTCGTGGGCCTCTTGCTTTTCTTTTTCTGCTCATGTATAATACAGATGATGATTTTACGAAACTTAGGAGAACGATATGGATATACACACCGTGCGGCAGCAGCTTCGCACAAAAAGCCTCTATGACATTCCGCTGCGGGTGACGTATTATGCCCGCGTGTCCTCTGAATCGGATGAACAGCGAAACTCGCTGGAAAACCAGATTCGCTACTATGAAGATTTGATCCGCAAAAATAACACCTGGACATTCGTGCCCGGCTACATCGACGAGGGACTTTCCGGCATCTCCACCAAGCACCGCGAGAACTTCAACCGCATGGTGGACGACGCACAGTTCGATAAATTCGATCTGATCATCACAAAGGAGATCTCCCGTTTTGCCAGAAACACGCTCGACTCGATCCAATACACCAGGCAGCTTCTGAGCGATGGCGTGGGAGTCTTTTTCCAGAATGACAACATCAACACGCTGGACGAGGATTCTGAGCTTCGCCTTTCCATCATGTCCTCCATCGCGCAGGACGAGCTGCGCAAGCTTTCCTCCCGCGTGAAGTTCGGGCATCAGCAGGCCATCAAGCAAAACGTGGTGCTGGGCAACAGCCGGATCTTCGGCTATCGGAAGGACCAGAGGCGGCTGGTGATCGACGAAACGGAAGCCCCGATGGTGAGAGAACTGTTTGAGCGCTACGCTACCGACCGGTATTCCATGAAGCAGCTGGAAACGCTCTTTTGGGAAAAGGGGTATCGCAACCTCAACGGCAACAAGATCGCGCACTCCACCATGTCGGGCATGATCTCCAACCCCAAGTACAAAGGCTACTACGTGGGCAACAAGGTCAAGGTGGTGGATATGTTCACCAAGAAGCAGAAATTCCTTCCGCCGGAGGAATGGGTGATGTTCAAGGACGAGACCGGCGAGATCGTACCGGCGATCGTCAGCGAAGAGCTATGGAACAAAGCAAACGAGATCCTCAAGCGCCGCAGCGAGGATGTAAAGAACCGTCAGGGCATCTGCAACCACGCAAACCTCCTGACCGGAAAGCTCTGGTGTACGCATTGCGGCCAGCCCTACTATCGGCGGGAATCCAAAGACCGAAGCGGCAGGAAGAACAGCAAATGGCTTTGCTCCGGCAAGATCAAAAACGGCGCGGACTCCTGCGCCTCGTTTGCGATCTATGAAGAAGAGATCAAGCCTGTGCTCTACGAAGTGTTCCGCGACACCAAAGCCGACGCCGACGCCATGATCGCAGAGTATGTGCGGCTGTACAACGAACTGACGAGAAACGGCGCGCTGCCGCAGAAAATCGAGGAGCAGCAGAAGATCATTGATCTTGCCAACCGGAAGAAAAATAAGCTTTTGCAGCTGATTGCAGACGACAGCGTGACCCATGCTGACTTCAAGTCCATGACCGCCGCCTGCAACGAGGAGATCCAGGCGGCAGAGGCAGAGATCGCAGAATTGGAGCGGGATGCCTTAGAGGGGGAGGAATTCCGCAAAAAGATCGAGGAGATCCGAAAGGTGCTTGCCAACGCCCAGCGGGACGCGGCAAGTGGGATCATCACCAAGGAGTTCGTGGACAAGTATATCGACAAGATCTTTGTCACTCCCACAGAGGACGATACGCTCCTGCTCCAGATCAAGATCTTCACCGGCGAAACCACGGAAAAATACCTGCGGAAGTTCAAAAGTCGCGCGGGTATCATCACCGGGGATATGGCCGAACAGGGCAAAAAACAAGGAGATACAATACCCTTGGAAGAAGCGGTTCCTGCGGGTCACATGTTCAAGAAGATGATTGAGAGCTACGAGAAGAACCTGTAAGGACTTCTTCCCGGCATAGAAAGGGCGCGGCCAACAGGCCGCGCCTTTTTGCGTTTAACAGAAGGTGGCACGCTCACTCCGCGCGGGTGCTTGCCGCTTACCCGCGCGGAGGAGACAAAAGGGCAGGGGTTTTGCCGCCCTTGCAGACATTTTGCGCAGAATATCGGCAAAAATACATTGTTGCATTTTGGGAGAATATGATATACTATTTTTATATGTGTGCATGCGCTGTGCTGAGAGCGGGAGCCATGCGCGGGAAAGCGGCGAACCGCAGCGGGCGGCCTGCCGGAATATGCAGGGGAGATGTCCGTATGCGTGCTTGGGAGCACTTCAAAACCATCACACGTCACCGCCGTCTGGTGCGGCGGTACTGTTTTCGCCTCGGCCTGTATGCACAGGGAATACGGCACGATCTGAGCAAATACAGCCCCGCGGAATTCTTCCGCGGCGTCAAGTATTATCAGGGGTATCGCAGCCCGAACGACGCCGAGCGCCGCGAGAACGGCGTGAGCCTTGCCTGGCTCCATCACAAGGGGCGCAACCGCCACCACTTTGAATATTGGATCGACTACTGCATCGGCGAGGACGGCAAGGTCTATATGGGCGGGTGCAAAATGCCGCTCAAATATGTGGCAGAGATGTTTTGCGACCGCATCGCCGCCTGTAAGATCTATCAGGGCGAGCAATATACCGACGCCTCAGCCTACGACTACTACGAACGCTCGCGCGGTCATATCCTGATCCATCCCGAAACGGGCGAGCTGATCGGCGAAATGCTGCGCGTGCTCAAAGAAGAGGGCGAGGACGCGGCATTTTCCTATGTGCGCGGCCTTTTGCGCGAAGAAAAGCAAAAATCGACAAAATGAGAGTTTTGTCAGATGCTTGCTTGCAATCTCCTGTATTTAAGAGTAAAATATTCTCATTATTTATTTTTGACAGAGGACGGACAAGAACCAATGACTCATCCCTATAAGACGCGCGAGGGCGGCGCTACTGTAACGATATTTGTGCCTTATGACTGCCGGAACCACTGCCCCTTCTGCGTGAACAAGCAGGAGTACGCCCATGCTGAGGGGTTCAGCGTTGAGGCGATCCTTGAGAGCATCGCCGTGATGAATGAGATCACGCCGTACTGCGACTTTGTATTTACCGGCGGCGAGCCGTTTGCCAACCTGAAGGCACTCCAGCGCATGCTCGACGCGATTCCTACCACGCATAAGGTGTATATCAACACGACCTTCCCCGTGCAGCCCGGATGCAGCGCAGAAGAGATGCTCGCCTTCACCGAGCGCAACCGCGACAAGATCACCTGCATCAACATTTCCCGTCATCTGACGAAGTACGTTGAAGAATCGCCCGATGAGATCGTTGCCCGCATCGCAACGCCCAAGCGCGTGAACTGCGTGCTGTACATGGATTATCCTGCCGATGAGCTGATGGATTACGCCGAGCGCTGGCGCAAGTATAATATCCCCGTGCAGTTCCGCTACGACTATACCGAGACCACGCCCGAAAACCTCTATCAGGAAGAGGGCGACAAGATCCTCGCGGATCTCAAAAAGCGCTTTGTCTACAAGGGACTTGACGGCTGCCGCATGCGCAACGGCTATCATTTCGACTACAAGGGTCTGCATATGACCTATCATAAAACGCTGCCCTACTCCACCATTGTGGAAACGGGCGATGATGGTGTGACCTATGATATCCTCTACGATATTCTCATCAAGCAGACCGGCGAGATCCACTCCGACTGGACGGGCGTGAAGCTCGACGTGGACGCATACCGCAAGGCCGTCTACGAGCCGTATGACCTGCGTGTGCTTGAGGGAACGGTCGACTTTTAAGGAAAGGCGGCAAAAGACGATGCACTATCAGGCAGCTGTCCTCACCGTCAGCGACCGCGCGTCTGCGGGCGTGTACGAAGATAAGAGTGGCCCCGCTGTGACCCAAATACTGAAAGAGGCGGGCTACGACGTTGTGCACACCTCCATCGTGCCGGACGAAAAAGAGCAGATCAGCGCGGAGCTGATCCGCTGCGCGGACGAAGAGCACTGCGACTTGATCATTACAAGCGGCGGCACGGGACTTTCCCCGCGCGATGTGACGCCCGAGGCAACGCGTGCCGTGCTCGAGCGCGAGATCCCCGCGATCCCGCAGGCGATGCTCTATTTTAGCCTGTCGATCACGCCGAACGCGATGCTCTCCCGCGCCGCAGCGGGAAGCAGAGGGAAGAGCCTCATTGTGAATCTGCCGGGATCTGAAAAGGCTGCGCGCGAAAACCTGAGCGCCGTCCTCGGCGCACTCGGCCACGGGCTCAAGATGCTTGCCGGCGAAGGCCACTGAGCAGAAAATGAAGAAAAATGTCCCCGCGTTTGAAAAAACGCGGGGACATTTTTGCTGTTTATCGGAAAGATCCTTGTGCCGAAGAGCGATCCGTCACCCCTGATACCCCAGCGCGGCAGAGAGCATCTGCCCCGCGGCGACAACGGCGCGCTCGGCGTGCGCGAATTCATCCGAGTGCACGGAGCGGAACATGCCGAGCACGCTGACGACATATTTGAGCGTGCCGCCGCCGGTGAAGACCGGCGCGGAAATGGAGCGCAGGCCAATCTTATATTCGCCGTTTTCCACGGCAAAGCCTGCCTCCCGGCAGGCGGGCAGGGACGCGAGCAGCGCAGCTGTATCTGTTTCCGTGTGGGGCGTGAAGGGTGTGAGCGGTGCTGCACGGGAGAGGAGCTTGGAAGCCTCGCTTTCACTCATGTGGGCGAGGACGATCTTCCCCTGCGAGGTGCAGTGCAGCGGCAGGCGCGCACCGGGCGCGGAGACGACGCGCAGGCTGTCGCGCCCCTCCGCCTGATCAAGCGCGACAATGTGTCCGTTTTCGTAAGTGGAGAGCATCGCAGAGCCGCCGGTCTCGTCGACCAGGTGCGCAAGGTAGGGCCGCGCAAGCGAAGAGACGTTCCAGAAGGCGCTGGCGCGGCAGCCGTATTCAAAAAGCCGCAGGCCAAGGGCGTATTTCCCATCGGCGTGCTGCGTGATGACATCGTGATCCCGCATGGTGGTCAAAAGGCCGAAGGCCGTGCTTTTGGGCAGTCCTGCGCGGCTGCTGATGTCGGTGAGCGTCATCGGCTCGCCCGCATCGCTCAGCAGCTGCAGCAGCTCCATTGCCTTGGCAACGGAGCGAATCGTGTTGCCGTCTGCCATAAGTGTCCCTCCTGAATGCTTTTTCTTCGTTCCATTTTAAAAAATCGGGCGGCAAAAGTCAATATTGCGACAATGACAAATCGCTATCCGACAATACCGAACAATAAGATTGCAAGCAAGCGTTATTTTTGGTAAAATATCATGCAATCAACATGGTGAAGGGAGGCGGTTTTTGTGGTGGACAGCTACGCAAGAGCCATTACCTATCTGCGCATCAGCATCACAGACCGCTGCAACTACCGCTGCCGCTACTGCATGCCGGACGCCGGCATTGAAAAATGTGCGCACGGAGATATCTGCTCGCTCGAAGAGCTGCGCGACATGGCTGCGGCGGCTGTGCGCTGCGGTGTTCGCAAGATCCGCGTTACGGGCGGCGAGCCGCTCGTGCGGCGCGGCGCGGTCGATTTCTGCCGGATGCTTGCGGAAATTCCGGGCGTTGAAGAGCTGTGTCTTACCACGAACGGCAGTCTGCTTGCAGAGCAGGCAGCGGCGCTGCGCGAAGCGGGCGTCACGCACCTCAACATCAGCCTCGACACGCTGAAAGAAGAGCGCTTTCGCACCATCACGCGCCTTGGTACGCTTTCTGACGTCCTGCGGGGCATCGAGGCGGCCGAGCGCGCAGGTTTTGAGAAAATCAAACTCAACTGCGTGCTGCTCGGCGGCGTCAACGGCGATGAGATCGCCGATTTTGCCGCGCTGACGCGCGCGCACGACTGGCAGGTGCGCTTCATCGAGCGCATGCCGATGGGCTGCGGCAGGGACTTTGGCGCCTATCTCCCTGCGCAGGCGGTTTTGGAGCGCTGTCCGGAGTTGGAGGTCATTTCGCACGACGGCGTGGCCGCGTGCTACCGCTTCCCCGGCGCAAAGGGAACAGTCGGGCTGATCGCCCCGATGAGCCACGCCTTTTGCAGCGAATGCAGCCGCGTGCGCATCACGGCGGACGGAAAATTGAAGCCCTGCCTGCATTCGGCTGCGGAGCTATCGCTGCGCGGCCTTTCGGGTGACGAATTGGAAGCGGCGATCCGCCGCGGCATTCTGATGAAACCGGAGCGCCACCACATGGACGAGACCGGAGAAACGGAAGCGCAGCGCGGCATGTTTGCGATTGGAGGGTGAAAGCACATGGAACTGACGCATTTTAACGAACAGGGACGCGCCCGCATGGTGGACGTGAGCGAAAAGGCGCAGACCTTCCGCGTCGCGCGCGCCGAGGCAACGGTGCGCATGGCAAAAACGACGATGGACAAGATCAAAGAAGGCACCATCGGCAAGGGCGACGTGCTGGCGGTCGCGCAGGTCGCGGGCATTATGGCCGCAAAGAAGAACAGCGAGCTGATCCCAATGTGCCACCCGCTGTTGCTGACAAAGGTGGACATCTCATTTTCGATCGAGGGTACCGCGCTGCATATCCTGAGCGAGGTCCGCTGCCATGGCGAAACGGGCGTTGAGATGGAAGCGCTCACGGCGGTGAGCGTTGCGGCGCTCACGGTGTACGATATGTGCAAGGCCGTGCAGCGCGATATGAGGATCGACAACGTTCACCTTCTCTATAAAGAGGGCGGGAAGAGCGGCGTTTATGAAGCGGAGGAATGATAAAATGGCTCATGTAACGGCTGTGAACATCAGCGAGAAAAAGGGCGTGCGCAAGCATGAGGTTCCCTATATCGACGTAAAATGCCATCACGGCATTGTGGGCGACGCCCACGCGGGCGACTGGCACCGCCAGATCAGCCTCCTTGCCGACGAAAGCGTGGATACGATGCGTGAGGCCTGCCCCATCGAACTGGACGCGGGCATTTTTGCAGAAAACATCAATACGCGCGGCATTGCGCTCAAGACGCTGCCCGTCGGCACGCGCCTGCGCGTGGGCGAAACGGAACTTGAGGTCACGCAGATCGGCAAGCAGTGCCACAACGACTGCGAGATCAAGAAGGCGACGGGCAAGTGCGTGATGCCGACCGAGGGCATCTTCGCCGTCGTGATCAAAGAGGGCCGCATTCGCCCCGGTGATGAGATCGAGGTGCTGAAATGAAACTCATCAAAACTGAGAATGCGGTGGGTCATGTGCTCTGCCACGACCTGACGCAGATCATCAAGGATCAGTATAAGGACGCGCGCTTCCGCAAGGGTCATGTTGTGACGGAAGAGGACATTCCGGTGCTGCTCAGCATGGGAAAGGAGCATCTCTACGTCTGGGAGATGACAAGCGGCATGGTGCACGAAAACGACGCGGCGGAGCGGCTTCTGGCCCTCTGCGGGCAGGAGAACATGATCCGCAGCGAGGTAAAAGAGGGCAAGATCGAGCTGAAAGCCGCCTGCGACGGCGTGTTTTTAGTCGATTCTGCGCGCCTTGTCGCTGTGAACAGTCAGGACGAGGTGATGATCGCCACGCGCAAGGGCGGCACGGCCGTGCGCGAAGGCGACAAGCTCGCGGGCATGCGCGTCATCCCACTCATCATCGAGGAGGAAAAGCTCCAAAGAGCCGAAACGGCGGCGGGGAAAGAGCCGCTGCTCGTGCTCAGACCCTTCGTGCGAAAGACTGTCTGCATCGTCGCTACCGGCAGCGAGGTGAAAAAGGGCCTCATTCAGGATACCTTCACGCCTGTTGTCATCGACAAGCTCAAGACCTACGGCATCGAAACGCTCGAGGTCGTCTACTCCGGCGACGGGGTGGAGAATGTGCGCGACGCGGTGCTTGCCATGCGCGAGAAAAAGCCCGATATGATCCTCTGCACCGGCGGCATGAGCGTCGACCCCGACGACAACACGCCCGGCGGCATCAGGGCTGCGGGCGCGGACATTGTCTGTTACGGCGCGCCGGTGCTGCCCGGCGCCATGTTCCTGCTCGGCTATTTTGACGACGGCACGCCTGTCATGGGACTTCCCGGCTGCGTGATGTACGCGGGCGCGACGGTCTTTGATCTGGTGCTGCCGAAGATCGCGGCGGACGTGCCCGTGACGCGCGCGGATATCGCGGCGCTCGGTGAGGGCGGGCTGTGCCTTGGCTGCAAGCCCTGCCGCTATCCCCTGTGCCCGTTTGGAAAATAAAATCTCGCGCCTGCGGGCGCGACATTTTAGATCATCGCTATCTATTTGAAAAATAGCGAAAACAAATTCTGAAAGGAAGTACCCTAATATGAAAAAACCGTTGTCTCTGCTCCTTGCCCTTTCGCTCGTGCTTGCCCTGACTGCCTGCGGCAGCAAGAACGACGGCGTGAACACTGACGGCGATGCCCAGAACGGTGAAAACACCGAGAGCGTTGATCTCATTGTCTTTGCCGCCGCCTCCATGACCGAAACGCTCAATGAGATCGCCGAGATGTACAAGGAAGTTGCCTCCAATGTCAACATCACCTACAACTTCGACTCCTCGGGCAAGCTCCTCACCCAGATCAGCGAGGGTGCGGACTGCGACCTCTTCATCTCCGCCGCGCCCAAGCAGATGAATGCGATGGACGGCAGCCTCATCGGCGACACGGAGAAGAATCCCGACGGCCTCGACCTCATCGTGACCGACAGCCGCGTTGACCTTCTTGAAAACAAGGTGACGCTCGCCGTTCCCGAGGGCAACCCCAAGGGCATTGAGAGCTTCGACCAGCTCGCGCAGCTCCTGAAAGGCGGCGATGTGCTACTCGCCATCGGCAACAGCGACGTGCCTGTCGGCCAGTACACGCAGAAGATCTTTGCCTACTACGGCCTTGACGAATCGGCCATGACCGACTGCCTCACCTACGGCAACAACGTCAAGGAGGTCACGACGCAGGTGAGCGAGGCCGCCGCCGACTGCGGCATCATCTACGCGACCGACGCCTTCTCCGCTGGCCTCGAGGTCGTCGACAGCGCCACGGCCGAGATGTGCGGTCAGGTCATCTATCCCGCCGCCGTCCTCAAGGGCGAGAAGGAAGAGGCCGCGCGCGCATTCCTCGCCTATCTTGAGACCGATGCCGCGATGACCGTCTTCGAGCGCGTCGGCTTCAGCGCGGTTTACTAAAATGAAAGCCTAAAAGGCTTTCATTTGAAAGAGCTGCACTACGCTCTGCGCCTTGGCCGCTTACCTCGGTGAGCGGCCTTCGGCGCTCGCTGCGTGAGAGGTATTTTTTGCCACGCACATGTCGCGGCAAAAAATTTCAAGATCATTTGCGCCGTGCGCGGCGCAAACTTTCCGTTCTACAAGGGAGGTCACGATGGACTGGTATCCCCTCTGGAATTCGCTGCGCATCGCGGCGATGTCCCATTGGGCTGCCGCCCAACGGGAACCCTGATTGGAGCAGCGCGGGCGAAAGTGAATCCCGCCCGCGCCAAGGTTTTGCCTGCGGCAAAACGCTTGAACGCCGCACTTGCGGCGAAGGCAGAGATCGCCTGATCTCTGCAACCCTTCTTCATGGGAGGTCACGATGGACTGGTATCCCCTCTGGAACTCGCTGCGCATCGCGGCGATCTCTACGGTCATCATTTTCTTTGCGGGCATTTTTGCCGCCTACTACATTGCGAGGCTCCCGCGGCTTATAAAGGGCGTGCTCGACGTGATCCTGACGCTGCCGCTCGTGCTGCCGCCCACGGTCGTGGGCTATCTTCTGCTGCGCGTGTTTGGCCCCAAGCGCGTCGTCGGCGCGTGGGTGCTCGAGACCTTTGGCGTCAAGATGGTCATGACCTGGTGGTCGGCGATTTTTGCAACGGTGGTCGTTATCTTCCCGCTGATGTACCGCACGGTGCGCGGCGCGTTCGAGTCCTTTGACGAAACGCTCGCCTATTCGGGGCAGACACTCGGCCTTTCCAACGCCTACATCTTCTGGCGCATCCGCATGCCCTACTGCCGTCAGGGGGTGCTGGCGGGGACGGTGCTGGCGTTTGCGCGCGCGCTCGGCGAATACGGCGCGACGAGCATGATCGCGGGCTACACGCCCGGCAAGACCGCGACCATCTCCACGACGGTCTATCAGCTCTGGCAGACGAACAACGATGCCCTTGCGACGAAGTGGGTCATGGTCAATATGGCCATCTCCACCGTCGTGCTGCTGGCGGTCAATATGCTCGAGCGGCGCGACCTTCTGAGCGAGGCGGGCAGGAAGAGGAGGGGCGGCCGATGAGCCTTTGCGTAGACATCGAAAAAAAACTCGGCGCGTTCCGACTGCGCGCGCAGTTTGAGGCGCAGGACGGAACGACGGCGCTGCTCGGCGCCTCGGGCTGCGGCAAAAGCGTGACCTTAAAGTGCATCGCGGGCATCATGACGCCCGACTGCGGGCGCATCGTGCTCGGCGATCGCGTTCTCTTCGACAGCGAGAAGAAGATCGACCTGCCGCCCCAGCAGCGCCGGGTCGGATACCTCTTCCAGCAGTATGCGCTCTTTCCGAACATGACGGTGGAGCAGAATATCCTTTGCGGCATCCGCCGCGAGCACAAGGCGCAGAAAAAGGAACTGCTGGCGGAGAAGATCCGCATGTTCCGTCTGGAGGGGCTTGAGAAGAAACACCCCGCGCAGCTCTCCGGCGGACAGCAGCAGCGCGTGGCACTCGCACGGATCCTCTCGTCCGAGCCGGAAGCCATTCTGCTCGATGAACCCTTCTCCGCGCTCGACAGCTACTTGAAGTGGAATCTTGAACTGGAGCTTGCCGACCTGCTTGCCCTGTTTGGCGGGCCGGTTCTTTGGGTGAGCCACGATTTGGACGAATGCTACCGCAACTGCGGCAGCGTCTGCGTGATGGAGGACGGCAAAACAGGAGCGGTGACGGGTATGGACGAGATGATTCGCCACCCTGAAAGCGTCAGCGCGGCGCGGCTTGCAGGCTGCAAGAACTTTCTTGCAGCCGTGGAAAAAAACGGCGCGGTCTATTTGCCGGAGTGGGGGATGGCGCTGCCAGTTGACGCAAAGGGGAAAACCTTTACGACCCTCGGCATTCCGGATCATGCCCTGGCCCTGAGCGTTAGCGGCACGCTCCGCTGCACGCTTTGCCGCGTGATCTCCGGCGTGGAGCAGGATATTCTTCTGCTGCGCCCCGAGCATTGCGGGGAGGGCGCGCCGGCGCTGCGCGTCGCTGCTGCGCGGAAAAACAGCCTGCGCGCGGGAGAGACTGTCTGCGTTGCGCTGGATGCTGAAAAGCTGCTGCTGCTATAAAAAGAATAACCGAGGCGGAGCATGTGCTCTGCCTCGGTTTTTGTCAAAAAATCGAATACAAAAGGTAATATTCTGACAAAATATAACGAAATACGGCGGTTTTGGGCATATGCCCAAAACC
>ERZ779890.1893-NODE-1893-length-20658-cov-3.477455_pt1 | contig 20658 bp, 20 predicted proteins | sample MGYA00511553_ERZ779890 | MGnify/ENA primary metagenome ERZ779890 (study PRJEB29588, sample SAMEA2152064) | human gut metagenome | biome: human gut; feature: human-associated habitat; material: faeces | place: Denmark | collected 2008/2010 ... | reverse complement strand
ATGGTTGGGTTATGGCGTTATAGCTGTTGTTATTCTTTGCTTGATTATAATTTTTATAATAGGCTGTTATTTTTATTGTTTGCTTAAGATGCCTGAAAGATTACAAACAGAAAAGTATCTATTAGAATCTAGGAGAATGGAATTTCAATATAATACTAAAAATGGCTATAATCCTTCAAATTATGAGGAACTCATAGAAATTGCTCCAGAAGGAACGAAGTTACTTCCATTAACTCATGATGAAGAGGAGAAAGTATAATGGCGGTGTTCTATATTCTGTCAATTGATAATCAGGGGAAATTCAACCCAGACAAACTTAAAGAAAAATTAGACTTATCTTTGGATTGGATAAAAATTATGCCTAATATTTTTATTTTAAAATCCACGTCAAAAAAAGAGAAATGGTATGATAGACTAAAACCAGTTTTAGATGATAGTAAGTTTTTTCTTGCTGAAGTCAACTTAGATAATAAAACAGGGTGGCTGTCAAAATGGACATGGGATTGGATGAAAAAAAATAAATAAAGAACAAATTAGCATGAAACCGCCTCTTTGGCGGTTTTTTTATGAGGTTGACAATGGTTAAGATGAAAAAAGAAAAAGCTGCGGCCGCTGTTCAGCCGGAAAAGAAAAAGGCCAAACCTGCGGAGATGATAAGCGAGCCTGCCTTTGTTGATAAGTTTCATTTGCTGTGCAAAGGCGGCCGCCCGCCGGCTTTTAAGTCTGCGGAAGAAATGGCTGAGAAGGCAACAGCTTATTTCACGGAAAAAGAAAATGCCATTATCTTCTATACCAAAGACGGTATTCCGATTTACGGACAAGGTTCAATCAGCGTGAAGGGCGTATGCGATTATATGGGTATTACCAACCAGACCCTGAACGAATACGGCAAAAAGAAAGAATATGAATATACCGTTACCCGCATCAAACAGATTTGCGAGGTTTATTTAATTGATAGGTGCAATCTGAGCAAAGACCACAAAGCCGACTGGATCCTGCAAAACTGCTTTGACGGTTGGAAAACCGAAACGACAACCAAACTTATCAATGACGAGCCGACGGCAGAACGGCTTAAAAAGTTTTTAACCAAGAAAAAAGGCAGTAAAACAACCAAAAAATAAGGACAGGCAATGGATATTGAATTTGAAGAGCAATTAGCCGAGGCAATGGCTGAATGTTCCAATGACCCGTATGCTTTTGTTATGCTGGCTTTTCCGTGGGGCAGTGGTGCGCTGGAGCACCAAAAGCCGGAAGAATGGCAAGTTCAGATACTCAAAAATATTAGAGATAAATTATTAACCGTTGAAGAAGCGTTGAAGTTTGCCGTAGCGTCCGGCCATGGTATCGGTAAATCGGCATTGGTGGCATGGTTGGTTTTGTGGGCGTTGTGCACTTTTCCCGAAACGCGTGGAATTGTAACGGCGAACACTGAGAAGCAGCTTTTGAATAAAACATGGCCCGAGGTTCGGAAATGGTATAACCTCTGCATTTGCAAACATTGGTTTACAATGACCGCAACCAGTATATTTTCATGTGATGAGCGCTATAAGCAATCGTGGCGCGTCGATTTAATCCCATGGAGCAAGCACAATCCTGACGCTTTTGCCGGTTTGCATAACCAAGGCAAGCGGATTTTGGTAGTCTTTGACGAGGCGTCGCAGATCTGGGATAAGATTTGGGAAGTAACCGAAGGTGCTTTGACCGACCAAGGCACTCAGATTTTATGGGTTGCTTTCGGAAACCCAACCCAAAACACCGGTAATTTTTATGAATGTTTCCATAAAAACCGGGATTATTGGGACACAAGGCAGATTGACAGCCGGACGGTCAGCTTTACCAATAAGAAGCAGATTGCTAAATGGATTGAACAATACGGCGAGGATTCGGACTTTGTCAAAGTTCGTGTTCGCGGCGTGTTTCCGTCGGCATCTTCCAATCAGATGTTCAGCGAGGCTTTAATTAAGGCCGCGCAGGAGCGGGAGAGTTTTGACAATCAGTTTGAACCGCTGTTGATGATGGTTGATGTCAGCCGTTTCGGCGACGACCAAAGCGTTGTCCGTTTCCGTCAGGGACGGAATGCCCGGGATTTTCCGGTACATAAGTTTGAGAAACTGCGTTTGCCGGTTTTGGCTAAAGAAGTCGCAAAATTGGCGGACTTCTACCAGCCGGACGCTATTTTTATTGATGGCGGCGGTGTTGGCGGCGGTTGTGTCGATGAGTTGGTTTTAATGGGTTATCCGGTTATTGAGGTAACTTTTGGCGAGAGAGACACTCTGGATCAGCCGGACCGCTATGTTAACAAACGGGCTGAAATGTACGATGCCCTACATGAATGGATGACCAAAGGCGGCGCGATTGACGATGATGAAGGCTTAAAAAATGATTTGATGTCTATTCAATATTTTTTCAAAGACAGCAGAAAGCAGCTTATGTCTAAAGAAGATATGAAGGCTTGCGGGTTGCCGTCGCCGGATGATGCAGACGCGCTGGCAATGTCTTTTTATTGTCCGGTTCAGAAAAAAAACAAGGGGAGCAAGGAAAGCTCCTCTTTTTCGTATCAACAACAGTCTGAAAGCTATGACTGGAGCAAACTTTAAGGAGAAAAGGAATGTGTGGCGGAAGTGTCGGCGATTTTGTTAACGATGCCGTTTCGGCGGTTTCATTGGGAACGGTCAAATTGAAAGGAGATAAGCCGAAAACGGTTATTTCTCCCTCAAATTACAGCAATGACCCCAAGGAAGCTGATGAAAAGGCAGTTAAGGCCAGAGAAGATGCCAAGAAAAAAGCTCAACAGATGCTGGGACGCAAATCTACGATTTTAACCGGGTCTGAGGGGCTTACCACTCAGGCAAATACAGTCAAGAAAACTTTGTTGGGAAGTTAGGCTTTTGTTTTAGAGGAAACTTAAAATGATAGATAAACGGAAGTTGCGGCAAAAGCTGGACCGGATTCATACGGCTTTATACGATGAATATAAAGACTGGGAACCGGGTTGGAAGAAAGTAGCGGAGTTGTCTCGTTCTTTCCGGGGCAAGTTCTTTAATGAGACGAATAAGCAGTTTTTGCGCCGCAGTGATGATATTGTTGACAATATTCTTAATGATTGTGCCAATGTTCTGGCTGCCGGCCTGCAATCCGGTCTGACAAATCCGACAACCCGTTGGTTCAAATTTAAGCTGCGTGATACTGGTCTGATGGAATTTAAGCCGGTTAAAGAATGGCTTTATCAGGTGGAAAATATTATTTTTGAGATTTTGCTTAAATCAAACTTTTATAAGCTCTCGCCGCTGGCTTATAAAGAAATGGGGTTGTTTGGCCAGCCTTGCATGCTGCAGGAAGAAAATGTGGGGACAATTACGCACTTTCATTTGTTTACCATTGGCGAATATATGCTGGCGGCAAACGATGATGGTATTGTGGACACCTTTGTTCATCCGTTTTCGATGACAACCCATCAGCTTGTGGCTAAGTTTGGCTATGATAATTTGCCGAGAACGATTCGTCAGTCTTATGATAACAGTCAGATTTTGGTCAGACATAACGTTATCCATGAAATTATGCCGAATTTTATGATGAATAAAGGCAAGATAGATGCCAAAAACAAGCCGTATCTGTCTGTTTATTATTTGCAGGATTTTCGTGAAGATGACGGCATTTTGCGAATTTCGGGCTTTGACGGTTTCCCGGCAAGAACACCGCGCTGGGAACCCCTGAGCGGCGAAGTCTATGCGATTTCTCCGGCAATGAACGGCATGGGTATGGCAAAATCTTTGCAGAAATGGCACCTGACCCGGCATTATGGCGTTGACATGCAGGTCAAGCCGCCAATAAACGTGCCGTCTGATATGTATGACAACGGTAAAAAGCCAAGTTTAATTCCCGGCGGCATTAACCCGTACAATTCCCGCAAAGGCGATAATAAAGTAACCCCGACAATGAATGTCAATATTGACCTGTCGGGGATTAATTTATCTATTGCAGATGCCAAAAATGATATCAAAACCGCAATGCTTTATAATCTGTTTAATGCAGTCTTGAACTCTGATAAACGCATGACGGCGACAGAGGTCGAAAAAGTCAGCAGCGAACAGATGGTGCAGCTGGGGCCGGTGCTTAATAATATTACCGGAGAGTTTTTGTCGCCGACGATTACGACAACCTATCAATATGCCTATAAAATGGGGGCATTGCCTCCGCCGCCTCCCGAACTGGAAGGCATGGAACTGGAAATTGAGTATATTTCTATGCTGACAATGGCTCAGAAATCGGTTGAACTCTCGGCAGAGCTTGATTTTACGCAGTTTGTCGGCATGGTTTCTTCTTATGAGCCGAATGCCAAGAAAAAACTGAATGTCTATAAATTGATTGACGATTACGCCGATAAGCGCGGCGTCAATCCGACAATCGTCAATTCTAATGATGAAGTGGCGGAAATGGATAAGGCCGAGGCGGCTCAACAACAGCAGATGCAACAGCTGGCAATGGCTAAACAAATGCTTGAGGGCGCCAAAACCCTTCATGACATATCCGGTTCAGGAAATGGGGGCGTTTGATGTTTTTTGAAGATGATGAGGAAAAACAGCCGGACGCCGCGCCGGAACTGGAGTATCAGAATTTTCTCGATGATTTGAGAGAAGTAACCAAAACGCCGGCCGGAAAGCGGGTGTTCTGGAAATTGCTTGAATATGCCGGTATTCATCACAGCGTCTATGATTCCAATGTTCAGGAAATGTGCCGCAATGAGGGGCGCCGGGAGTTTGGGCTTTGGATTGAAGAGACGCTTGACCGGGTAGATCCCGATTTAATTTATCAAATAGCAAAGGAGAAAGTAAATGTCAGATCCGACAGATAATGCCGCGGCCGGTGCCGCTGGGCAAACTCAGACCAACGAAAACGCCGAAGAGAAATCTTTGGCGTTTTCTTCTATGGAAAATTCGAATGAAGAGGAAAAGGCAGACGCTGCGAAGAGCGACAAAACCGAGGGAACAGAGGGAAATTCCGAAAATGAAGGCACTTCCGACAAAGATAAACAGGGCGAACCGGAGGCCGAAGAGGAAGTTGACTACAGCCAGATTAAATGCCCGGACGGGTTTGAACTGGACAAAGACATTATGGCTCAGGTTTCTCCGGTTCTGAAAGAACTGAAATGTTCAAAGGAAAATGCCGAAAAAATCGTTGCGGCCGGTGCCGAAGTCTTTAACAAGGCGATACAAGCACAGGCCGATGCCTATGCCAAAAAGGTCAGCGACTGGGAAAAAGAAACCAGAGCTGATGAGGTTTTGGGGAAAGATGAAAACATTGCAATCGCCAATCGGGCCGTTTTGGAGTTCGGCGACGAGCGGCTGACTAAAGAGATTATAGAAGCGGGATTGGGCAACCATCCGGCTTTTGTAAGGTTTTGCTACAAAGTCGGCAAAGCCATTTGTGAAGACCAGGTTGTGAACTCGACCGGGTCAGCAACAGCATCTAATCGCAATGAGCTTGGCGAGCCGGTGCTGCAATTTAAGAGTATGGATTAACTTAAAAGAAAGGTTAAAAAATGGCTACGAAACTAGTTAATAAACTGTCGTTGCTTGAACTTGCAAACCGAATTGCGCCGAATGGCGACATGGCAACGATTGCCGAAGTGATGTCTCAGGAAAATCCGATTTTGCAGGATATTCCGTTTATTGAGGCAAACGGAGGATCTGTTCATAAGGATACTATCCGAACTTTTGTTCCGAAAGGCGAAAAACGCCAGTTTGACAAAGGTGTCGGGATTTCGGGAACCAAAACCGAACCGATTACCTTCAATATCGCCATGTATGAGAATTATTCTCGGGTTGATAAAGCCAAGTGCAATTTGGCTCCGAATCCGAAACAGTTTCGTATGGACGAGGCTAAAGGTATGATTGAGGGACTGGCGCAAACATTGGGTGATGCTGTCTTTTACGGCAATTCAAAAATAGATCCCGATGAGTCTGACGGTTTGGCTGCTATCTGCGGCAAAATTGACGGCCGCCGTGTGATTAATGCCGGCGGTACCGGCGACAATCTGACCTCTGTCTATATTGTGCAATGGGATAAGGTTGAAGCCAAAGGTATTTATCCGCGCGGCTCAGCAACCGGCGGTATTGTCCACGACGATTTAGGCGAAGATACGGTAACCGATGAAAACGGTAAAATGTATCAGGCCTATGTCGACCATTTCCAGTGTCATATGGGGCTTGGCATTACCAACCCGAAACGTGTTGCCCGAATCTGCAATATTCCGGTTGACCCGAAAGAAGGCGAGAAAATCAATCTTTCTAAGATGATTATCCGTGCACTGAACAACATGAAGCAGCAGGGCAAAGGTGCCGTGATTTATGGTAATGCTACGGCTATCAACCTGCTGGACATTGAAGCTTTGAACAAGGCAACGGTTCAGCTGGAGGATGCGTTCGGTATGCCGGTTACGCAGTTCAGACCTGGCAACCCGATCAGACTTTGTGAGGCTATTCTGGATTCGGAAGAACAGGTTGCCTAAACAAAACAAGGCGGGGCTGAAATCATCAGCCCCTTTTTTATAACTCTAATTAAGGAAAAAAATATGCGAGACAGTTTGTTGGTATATGCCGATAAGATGGAGCCGCGGGCAACCGGAGCTTCTGAATCGGATGTAATCGATTTTGGCGAAGGCCGGTCAGATTACGGGAAATCAGTTCCGAGCAACTTCTTTCAGGTTCGTGTGACCGAAGCTTTTGCTTCCAGCGGCGCTGGTACGTTGAAAGTGGAATTGAAACACTCGGACGACGGCAGCGATTTTTCAACCGCCATTGCAACGCAAGACATCGCCTTGGCGGGTTTGAGCGCCGGTGCATTGCTTATCAGCCAGCCGCTGCCGGTCGGCTTTAAGCGTTATTCTAAGGTTGTGGCAACGGTCGGAACGGCGGCGATGACTGCCGGTGCCGTTACCGCTTGGGTTGGCGAGAGAATGGAGGCTTAACGCATGGCAAATAAAAGATATGTCTGCGCTCAGGCCTGCCAGTTGGGCGGCAAGCGTTATGAAGTCGGCGAACCTTTGGCCGACGGCGTTGAACCGAACAGCCATTTTAAGGACACCAAAACCGGGGAAATGGTGAAAGCCAAGCAGCCGGAGCCGACGGAAATTCCGGCTACTGAAAACCAGTCTGCGGCGGAAGTTAAGGAGCAGGTCGAGGCTTTTAAGGTGTTGGTTGGCGAACATTTAGCCAAGTTTGACAAGCGGATTTCTGTTTTGGAAAAAGCTTATGCCGAAGCTAAAAGGCCCGATGTTTCGACCAAGTCAAAAGGCGGAAACAAAGGAAAAGAGCCGGAGGTTAAGGACAAAGAGCCTGAAGCCAAAGAAGAATCTGACGAAAATAAGGATATTGTTTCCGGCGATGATAAACAGCCGGACAAAAGTCCTGCTCCGGATTCTTCATCCGGAAACTAAACTGAATAATAAAAAGGCGTTTGAGAAATCAGGCGCCTTTTTTTACAGGGAATGAAAAATGGATAAGACACAATTTTACAACATGTCGCTGGGACTTATATCCCACGGTGAAATCATTGATATTTCGGGGAATGACCCTAAAGCGCAGAAATGCAGACTGTATTTTGAACCCGTAGTCGAAACAGCGCTTTCTTATTATAATTGGTCTTTTGCCCGCAAAATGAAGACGCCGGCAATGTCTGCGGAAACATACGACGGTTTTAGATATTGTTACGTTTATCCAAACGAAGCCGTGACAATTTGGCAGTTTCGCGATGAAGACGGAACCCTGCTTGATTTGAACGGCAATGCGGCGATTATATTGTCAGAAAACGAGGCCAGCCGCTTAATTCTTTCAAATTATAAAATTTCAAAATTAATTTTTACGACCAAGCTGTTGAATCCGGAAATGTGGCCGGCAGCTTTTGCCGAGGCAACGTCTTATCTTTTGGCTAATAAGGTATGCGAGGCGATTGCCGCTTTGAAGAAAGAAGCCCAGAGCAAATACGAACAATATGCCTCTTTGATTGAGATGGCTAAAAGCTACGATGTTGAGAACGAACTCAAGTTTTTTGATAAAAACCTGCATGAAGGTTACAAAATTTACAACGGGGGAATATTCTGATGGGAATGGAAATTGCGCAGGTTTCTTTTAATGCCGGTGAAATCAGCCCGGCTTTGTATGCCCGTACCAATTTGGAAAAATACGGTTCCGCCGCCAAAATTCTGCTTAACTTTTATGTTAAAAAAGAGGGGGGCTTGGACAAGCGCCCCGGTTCATGGTATGTCGGAGGGGTACAAAACAACGGTTATCCGTCCCGTCTGCGCCGTTTTCAGTTCTCTCAAGACCAAGGCTATGCGCTGGAGTTTGGCAATAAAGTGTTAAGAATTATCAGCGAGGGAGGTTTGGTGGCAGCAAAGGACAGCACCGAACCGTATGAACTGGAAACCGCATATGACATAGATGAAGTGTGGCAGATGAAGTTTGAACAGTCGGCCGATGTGGTTTATATCACGCATCCACTGCATGTTCCGCGGATGTTAAAACGCTATGATCATAACCATTGGGAATTTGAAGATATGGTTTTTGTTCCCAAAACCTCAACTCCGGCCAATCTCAAAGCCACAGGTTCCGGTTCCGGGAGGACATATAAATATAAGGTGACGGCAATTGATGATAAGTCCGGCGAAGAAAGCCTGCCGGCTTCGGTTGAAATCACCAACGGCGAACTCTCAGCAACAAATAAAGTCACACTGACTTGGAATAAAGTGGAAGGCTGCGGAAAATATAACGTTTACCGGCTTTATTCCGGTATGTACGGTTGGATTTCGACTGTGGTAGCAGACGAAGGGGCTGCAACTATCAGCATGGTGGATGAAAACGCCGAACTTGACTATAACACCACACCGCCGACCAAAAGAAACCCGTTTGACGGAGAAAACAAATATCCGAGCGCCTGCGGAATCCATGAACAGCGTATGGCGATGGGGGCGACACTGGAAGATTTTGAATTGGTTGAAGCGTCCCGTTCCGGTTGTTATAATAACTTTACAATGTCAAACCCGATACAGGACAATGATGCAATTTCAGTACGGGCAACAGGTAAGCAGGTTAATACGATATATCATTTTATATCGCTCAACGATTTGCTGATGACGACCGCCAACGGTGTCTGGAAGCTGATGCCCGGCGAAACCGGATTCCTCTCAGGCAAAGATCCGAATATAAAACAGCAGAATACCTGGCCTTGTGATAATATTGAACCGCTGATTATCGGCAACATGGCACTGTTTTTCAGCGACGGACATATTCGGACATTAGGATATTCTTTAGCCAGCGACGGCTATGACGGCGAAGACATTTGCATTTTTGCCACGCACTTGTTTGACGGGCGCAAAGTGGTGGATTGGGGCTATTGCTCAAGCAAATATCAGGTTTGGATTATTTTTGAGGACGGACAAGCCGCTGTCTTGACCTTTATTAAGGAGCATCAGCTGGCGGCATTTACCCGCTATGTGACGGACGGATGGATAGAAAGTATTTGTCCGGTTAAGGAAGCAAGCGGAGAAAGTCTTTACGCTGTGGTTGTCAGAGAGGTAAACGGAACCGGTCAGCGCAGTATTGAACGCTTTGTCTTAGAGCAAAACATTACATCAAAGGATTCGGATTACCTTTTTATGGATTGTGCCAGCGAACTGATTTCGGAAACTGATGTCTCGACCGTTTCCGGCATTGATTATTTGGAAGGACGAAATGTCGCCGTTATGGTTGACGGCGGTTATCAGGGACTAAAAACCGTAATAAACGGGGAAATCCGGCTCGATGTTCCCGGAAAACATATTAAAGTCGGTTTGCCTTATACAGCAATGTTGCGCACTTTGAGCGTGGACTATCCGACGGAAATGTCCGCGACATCACTCGGAAACAAGAAAAAAATAACGGCAGTTAAGTTTTTGGTGGAAAATTCCGGTTATTTCAAGGCCGCTCAGGTTGACGAAAACACCGTTAATTATGCGGAAACCTCGTTGACATATCAAAAATACGGCGAAGCTTATGATTTGATTAACGGATATAAGCGGCTGGATTTACTGGGCGGATATAATAATAACGGTGAAATTATCGTCATATCTGAGGATCCTGTGCCGCTGACGATTAATAGCGTGATTGCCGAGGTTACGCATGGAGGTTAAATGGCGATTTGCTGAAAAGGCTGATATTTCGGCTGTTGCAGCAGAAATGCGCGAGATTGATCGCAAGGAACTTGACTTGGCCGGTGGATGGGAGCCTCTTGAGGCGTTGCGGCACAGCTTTGAAACCTCAGCGTATTGCCGTTGTATTGAACTGGACGGGCGTCCGGTTGCGCTGTTTGGCGTTCGCCGGCCTTTTCTTCTGAGCAGGAAGGGACTGATTTGGCTTTTGGGGGCAAAAGATTTAGTCCGAATGAAGAAAAGCTTTGTTGAAAATTCAATGAAATATGTCAATGAAGGCTTCAAATATGCCGACTGTTTGGAGAATTATGTCTGGATTGATAATAAATTATCGATTCGCTGGCTGAAATGGTGCGGTTTTAAGTTTGACGAACCCCGGCCATACGGTTTGAAAAAAGCGTTGTTTTTACATTTTTATAAGGAGAAAGAGAATGTGTGAGCCAATGACTGCCGCGATGGCATTGATGGCTGTCGGAACCGGAATGCAGGCTTATGGAACCTATCAGGAAGGCAAAGCGGAAAGCCAAGCTAATAAATATAATGCCGAGATTATGCGGCAGAAAGCCAAAGATGCTGCCGATGCCGGAGAAAAAGAGAAACAAAAGGCCGCCTTGCAGAATAAACAGTTGCTCGGCCGGCAGATGGCGCAGCTGGCAGCGAACGGCGTGGATCTGACTTCCGACAGTCCGTTGGAGATTTTTCAGCAGACGGCGGAATGGGGGGAGCGGGACCGGCAGGAAATCAGTGATAATACGGCCCGCGAGGTTTGGGGATATAATTCTCAGGCCAGTTTATACGATGCCGCGGCCAAGAACGCCAAACGCGCCGGAAAAATAGGTGCTTTCTCTACTCTGCTTAATGGTGCAGGCAATTTGTTGTTTAAGGCAAACGAAGGCTTATTTAGCGAAGATATGAGTGTATATAATTCACATTATAATCCGGCAACAACAGTGCCAAGTAGAAAACCAAAATATTAAGCTTGCGTTAATTGTTGGATGTAAACAAAATATCTATTGACTTTATGTACAGAATATTGTACATATTAATTATGTACAGAAAACTGTACAAGTTTAATAATTATATACTTCGGAGAAAAACAATGGAAGCTGTAACGTATACCAGTGCGCGGCAGAATATGGCAAGGCTGCTGGATGAAGTCTGCGATAACAGCGAGGTTAAAATCATTACCCGAACGAATAAACCATCGGCGGTAATGATGAGTTTGGATGATTATAACTCGTGGATGGAGACTTGTTATTTGCTGTCTAACCCTTATAATGCCGCGCATTTAAGAAAAAGCCTTGAACAGGCTGATAACGGAGAATTTGTAGATGTCAAAATTGACGAGCTTTAAGTTTACAAAAGAGGCCTATGAAGATTATTTGCTGCTGAAGCGGCAGGAACCCAAACTGGCGGCTAAAATTAAGGAATTGATTGCCAGTATTATGGAAACGCCTTTCGCAGGTTTGGGTAAGCCGGAAGCTCTCAAATTTGATTTAAGCGGCTGCTGGTCGAGACGAATAAACCAGCAGCACCGCTTGGTTTATCGTGTGGTTGATAACGAGGTACAGATTATTTCCTGCCGCTATCATTATAAATGATAATATAAGGACAAAATAATGGTTAATAAAATGAATGATGCAGGATTGCTTGTTTTTAACGGTCATAATGAGGTAGCACAAAAGGCTTTGCCTTTTCAGCCGTCATTGGCAGATGAGCCAAACAAAGCGACACAAATGGCAATGCAAAGGGTCGATGATTATGTAACCGGCAAAAACCGCGAGGGATTTAAGTCATACTCTAGTGTAGAAGAGTTGATGGCAGATATTGAATTTTGATTGCGACCGGTTCACACGACGAGTTATTTAAGTAATAAATAAAAATTTGTTAATTAAAGCTCCGCTTAGGCGGGGCTTTTTTTATGGAGTGAGGAAAAATGGTTAATACCCGGACAGGTACAGTTGTGGTTCGTTCAAGAATGCCGGCACCGCTGGCTAATGCCGCTTCTTTTGGCGGCGGGGTAGCTAGGGCGATGCAACAAACCGGTTATGAAATGAACAGAACCGGCAGAATAATTGAGTATGAAGCCGACAAGCAGGCTCAAAAAGATGCTGTCAACCGGGGAATGGAATGGGAAAGCGATTTTGAAAGACTGCGGCGGGAAAAAGTTAACAGTGATATTTTGACCCGCAAAGGCAAGCAGGCGCTGGGTTCGACTGCCGAATGGGAAAAAGCCGCCGATGAGTGGTATCAGCAAAAGCTTAAAGAAGTCGGCAATGATTATGAGCGGCAAGCCTTAAATAATATGTATAACCGCCGTAATTCCGCTACGCTGGACACTTTAACCCGTTTTGAAGCTCAGGAGAAAGAGCGCTATTTTGACGAAAACACGACAAGCCGCGTTAAAAATTCGCTTGATGATGCTCTGGCTAATTTTAAGGATTCACGATTGGTTGAACAAGCGTATAATTCAGGTATAGCCGCAATTAAGGTCAATTATGCCGGCCGCGGTGCGCTTTTGGATGACAAATTAAAAGAATACCGCAGCAACTTTTATAAAACACAGACGTTGCGCTGGGCGGATGACGATGCCAATGCTGCCGCTGAATATTATGCCAAAAATAAAGGTTCTATCCTTGGCGGCGAACATCAGGCGATTGAAAATATTATCAAACAAAAAAAGCAGTATCAGGAAGATCTGCCGTATAAAATTCTGCAACGGCAGGTTAAAGTCGCAGAGTATCAAACAAAGAAAAGCCAGTTTGAAGCCCAACTGGCCTTTGATAATGAAACCAGCCAGATGAACGACAGCGAGAAACTGCTGTATTTGCAAGAGAATGAAAGTAAATATGCGTCTAATTGGTTTAAGGCCAAGCAAAAGGCATTGCTTTCGGCAAAAGGTATTACAGCAGAAACCAGAGCGGAAACGGCTGAAAATCTTCTACTGAATATTACGGAATTAAACAGTTTCAGCGAAGAGGATTATATTCGCGGAGCTGATAAAATTCTGGCAGACATCGAGGATAAATATGCAGAAGGCGAAATTTCTTTGGCAGACCGTTCCCGTTTAATAAATAATGTTAATAAAAAACGTGAGGAAAATATTGTTTCGCTGGGCGAAAAAGATGATTGGTGGTGGGATTTTGATTTTAAGGATGCTCAAGAGCGGATTTATGACAATGCCAGTGATAAAACAATGAGTTCTAAAATTATGCTGGATTATTTCAGAACCATTGACGGTCAGGATTTTAACAATAAACAGAAGAAAAATGCGCTGGATAGAATTATAAAAGGCTATAACGATAAAATTCTGACAGCCCGCGCATTAGGGAATAAAACGGAATCCAAAGCATCAAACGAGACAAAATCGGTTAAAACTATTGGAAAATATAAGATTGAGGTGGAATAATGCCGACTTACAGAATCACAGCCCCGGACGGCCGGAAACTGAAAATTACCGGAGAAAATTTTCCGAGTGAGCAAGAACTTGATGAAATCTTTGCCGGATTAGATGACAATACAGCCCCTGAAACCGAGAACGTTTCAGGGGTTAATTTTAATCAGACCGCAATAAACGACAACATTTCTAAAGATGACCTCTTCAACGAACCTGTTGAACAGGCCAATAATCAGGAAAACTTTAATCCGGAAGTTTATAAAGCGGCAGATTTGATTGCCGACAAGGGCATGGACAACCACTCTTTGGATAAACAGAATACCATTCTTGACCGGATGATGAAGTTCGGAAACGATACAGAGATCTTTTTTCGGGAAGGAACCAAAGGATTTGTTCGCGGTGGTCTGGAAATGATAAAAGGCTCAGGTACTCTGCTGCAGATGTATGGTGACAACCTTTATGACGGTTCAGATATTTCCGGGCTTGACTTTGAAGAGCAACAGAAAATCAAACAGGGCAATTTTACCGCCAAAAGTTATCAATATGTCGGAGGGTTGCTGAAAAAGTTTGCTGATGCGGGATTGGGCCACAAACTTTTGGAGCTGGACAAAGAAATCAACCGCGGTACTTTTCTTGAAAACCCAAGCTTTACCCGCGCCGCGTCAATTGTCGGCGGCGCATTGCCTTCTTTAATGGTTCCGGCCGGAATTTACAAGGCAACGGGATCTGCAACATTAGGCTACCTGTTTGCAGCCGGAGTTGACAGCGCTGATGTTTATGAAGAGGCTAAAGAAGCCGGAGCCAGCCAAGATAAAGCAAATGCCTTATTTGCCACATCTGTTGCCGGTACAGCGGCAATTGACAAAGTTTTGAAACCTTTGGAAAAGATTTTGGACGGTCAGGTCAATTCAACCGCAAAGCGCATCGTTAAGGCCTTTATGGACGGTGGCAGGGAAGGTGTCGGCGAAACATTTCAGCAGGTTTGGCAAAATGGTGTAAAAAAATATGGTTACAATCCGATGCAGGATTTGCTGGAGGGAACGGTAGAAAGCTTTATTGGCGGTGTAGGTTCCGGCGGTGCATTGAGTTTTGTGACTGCAACATCTCAGGCTCGTTATGAAAGTGCCAGAGAAAACCTGAAAGCGCAAGGCATGACCGAAGAACAACTGGCCGCTACGGAAGAAATTATTGCGCAGGAAATCAGCAATCAGCGGGAAGCTGTTAATCCGATTATTCAGGAAAATATTGAAAAATCGACAGCATCTTTTGATAAATGGCTCAATGAACATTCAGATTTGGAAAGCAAAAAAGCGATTCGTGAAAGTCTGGATCAGGTTTATGGCATGGTTTATGACAATCTGCTTGACAAAATGGATAAGGTTCAAGCCCGTAATAATGCCAGACTGATGCAGGGAATTGCACTGGCCGGAGCCAAAATGACAGGATTGACGCCGATGGAATATATAACGCAGCGCGCGCCGGAAGTTCGCAGCTTTATGGAAGATTCCATTCGGGCAAAGCAGGAGCTTGCCGCTTCTTTGGATAAAATCCGCAATCCGTGGAAAATTAAAAGAGTTAAGGATGAGCGCCAGTCTTTACTGCAATTTCTGAAATCTCAAGGCGGATTGAAAGATACGGGCGGGGAATTAAACGCAATGGATGCCGGAAAATCCGTCATTGGTCTGATAAACAATCAAAACGGGCTAAGTCTTGATGATGCCGCAATGATGGCGTGGGAACGCGGGTATTTTGACGGAAAGGCCGAACGCCCGGAAATTAACGACCTTTTGGATGCCATAGCTGACGAATTGGCTGGAAATAAACATTACAACGAGGAATTTAACGGTAATGAAGAAGCCGCTTATTTGGCTGATTTGACCGAGGAAATTCACCGGGCCGGAAAAAGCACAATGGATTCTGTTGATGACATCTATAACGCTTTATATAAAAATCGAAAACCGGAAGCAGTGCAGGATATTGATGCAGAAAGTATGAGCTTTAATCAGTCTTCAAAACCGCAAATAGAAATTCGCGGTGATGAATTGGGCGAATATAAGGATTTAGCCGATTTGCGCAGTAAGGCGATTGATTATTACCGTAATAATCTTTTAAATGAAGTCATTGACCGTCCCGAAGTCGGCAAAATCCATTTTTCACTTAAAGGACAGAAGGAATATAAACGTTACAGCGGGAATCCGGATAAACTCAAAGCCGTTGTTGCTATTAAGGACATTATTCAAAACGGAGAATATGACGGTTATGAGCTTTCACATAAACCGCGCAAAGACGGAATTGTCGGATTTCATAAATTTAGTGCAACGGTCGAAATCGGCGGAAAAGCACATGACGCTGATGTCTTAGTCGGACAGGATCGTAATGGTAATATGTTTTATGACCTGTTTATGGACTATAACCATGGTGAAGCAAGCAATAAAAAACTCCGTGGGGTCGCTGGCGACCAAAGCCAGCTCGCACGGAGCAAGGTTGAAGATTCAACCTATAATCAAAGTATATCACCAGATAACGATAATTTCAATATAAAATTGGTCGATAAAGCGGCCAATAACCGCGGACAGATTAAATTTCTGGATGACGGACGGGCAATTATTTCTTTATTAGAAAATGCCGATGCTTCAACTTTTGTACATGAAATCGGCCATTTTTGGCTGAATGAGGTTAATGAGCTTGCCGGTATTTCCGAAGAAGCGGCTAAAATGGCGGCGGAAATAGACAATTGGCTGGGCGCTGCCGGCGATGGGGTCTACACTAAAGCCCAACAGGAACAGTTTGCCCGTGGTTTGGAACAATATCTGCGAGAAGGAAAAGCACCGAGCCATTATCTGAAAACCATTTTTAAGCGCTTTATGGAGTGGCTGCGGGAAATTTACCGGACAGCAGATGAACTGGAGGTTAAACTCTCGGATGAAGTTCGCGGTGTCTATGCGGCAATGTTTGGCGGCCGGGATTTGGATTTCTTTATGAAAAACGATATTCCGGTTGAAGATATTGTTAAAAGCAATATTGAACAGCATAAACGCCGTATAACTGATTATCAGGAAGCCGTGACCCGCGGTATTGAGCGGATGCAGAAGAAAAAAAGCCTGAAAGAGCGTGTTGTGAAAGGGACGCGCGATTCGTTACAAAATGCGCGGGAGTGGCTGCAGGATGCATTTATGGTTTCCGAAGATGTTTTGGGCAAATATTCCAAAGAGCTGGTTTTGAAAAACCGGAGGCTGGAAATTGCCAAAATGTCAAATATTCGCGACTATAACGCACGGATTTTGCCGTTTTTGGAAAAATGGCAGCAAATGTCTGATGCGGATAAGTTCCGGCTGGATATGGCTTTGAAAAATCATATTACCTTGGATATTGATGCGCTGGTTGCCCAATATCATATGGAAAATGAATGGTATCAGGTTCGGCAGGTTCTGGATGATATTCATAATGATATGCTTGATGTCGGTATTGATGTCAAATATATGCAGGATTATTTTCCTCGCGGCGTGAAAGATACAGACGGTTTACTCGATGAAATCGAAAAACGTGTGCAGGCAGACCCTGATGCCAAGCATTCAATGATTGAACGTACGCTGGAAGAAAAGTTTCGTAACGGTCGGCAATATTCCGAAGAGGATGTTGTACAGTTGGTTAATGCCTTGATGCGGGGTTATGGCGGCGGTATTACCTTGTCAAATATCGGCAATGTCAAAGCCAGAACTTTGGAACTGATTGATGAAGAACTCAACGAATATTATCGTTCGTCGCCGGATGCGTTAATTAATTACATTGCCGGTTCTGTCGAAATGATTGAAAATAAGCGTTATTTTGGCAAAGAATCTGCCGACATTCAGCTTATCCGCAACCGGATTCGCAATCGGGCTACCAAAATTAAAGATTTTACCGCAATGGAGCCGAAGGAAGTCAAAATTCGGGAAATTAAGCGCCTGAATTATGAAATCGGCGGTGTCGAAGCCAAAATTCGCAATACTTTTGACGCAGAACGAAAAAAAGAATTAGAGGAACGGAAAAAGAAGCTGGAAGACCAAGTTAACTTTTTCAGCAAAAGAAAGAGCGAATATGTAAAGAATATCACGCTTGACCGGATGCGGCAGGAACTTGAACAGGTTCAGGAAGAACTCAATTCTAAAGTTGATGATACTGTCGAAGGTTCAATCGGACGTTTAATTCTCAATATGATTGGGCAAGGAAAAATTAAAGCACATGATGAACGCCGCATCAGGGAATATTTGACGGCAAAATTCACACCGGCCCGCATGAACAAATTTGTTCAGGGAATGCACAATCTTGGTTATCTCAGCACAATCGGCAAGTTTTCGTCGGCAATAACCCAGCTCGGCGATATTGCTTTGTCGGCTTATCAGAACGGGATTATTAATTCCGCTCAGGCATTGGGGCAGGCTGTCCGGGGAAAGTCTGAAATTAGTCTGGAAATGGTCGGCATTGATAATAAAACCATTGCAGAATTTGCCGAAGACACCGGATTTCTGGCTAAAACACTTGATAAAGTTCTGGGATATACGGGATTTACCAAGATTGATAATCTTGGCAAGCGTGTCGTTATGAATTCTGCTTTAGCCAAGCTTCGCAAAGATGTTAAGGCGGAGGATCCTGAAATATTGAAATATTTACAGGATATGTTTGGCGATGGTGCGGCACAGGTCAGAAGTGACCTTTTGACCGGAAGAATAACACCGGAAATTATGGAAATGGCCGTTTTTAAGGTAATGGACTTGCAACCGCTGACAGCCGACCAGACACCAATGTTTTATATGAAAGGCGGAAGCTGGAGAATTGCGTATGCCTTAAAAACTTATATGTTGCGCCTGCTGAACGTTTACAAACGGGATTGTGTCGATAAGCTTTTTATTGAAGGCCGGCCGGTTCAGGCAACCGCTAATTTTATGAAACTGGCGATTTATCTGGGATTGGCAAATTCAGGAGTAGATTTGCTGAAAGATTTGTTGCTGGGACGGGAAATCAGCATCAGTGATACCCTGATGGAGAATATTCTTGGTCTGAGCCTGTTTAAGAAATATCAGGTTGAAAGCTTCAAAAAGGACGGTTTTGAGGCATTTTTTAATATTATGCCTCCAGCGGTTCAGTTTGCCGGTGACGTAATTAATGACATTTTTAACAGCAATAAAGATGTTGGGAACCGTAAAAGTTGGCGTTATTTGCCGTTTATCGGCGATTTTTATTATTATTGGTTTGGCGGAGGCAATGAAAAAAACAAGGCTTATGAACGCAAAAAAGCCGGACGAAGGGCCGCAGAAACCCGGAAAAAAAATAAACGAAGAGAAGGATAAAAGCAACACAGGCAGGTATTAAACCTGCCTTTTCTTTAGGAGGAAAATATGGCTGTCAGCACAGAACATACAAAGGATATTTTAATGGGGGATGGCGTTAACACAAAGTTTCCTTTTACGTTTCAGGTTATTGAAAAAGCCCAGATTCACTGCTTAAAAGTGCTAGCTTCCGGTGAGGAAATAGAACTTTTGAACACGGAATTTGAGATAAAACTGAATGACAACGGCGGAGGAGAAGTGACTTATCCGTTGGTCGGAGAGCCGTTGGCAGAAGGTTGCAAATTTATTATTTACCGCAAAACGGAAATCAAACAGGACTATACTCCGGCAAACAGCACGACGTTTAGTGCCGAATCAATCAAAAACGAGATTGACCGTCTGACAATGCAAAATCAAGAACAGGAAGAAAGCTTGGAACGGTGCGTCCAGACTACAATGGGGTCGGAAGCGGACCCTTCAGAATATCTGGAAAATGTTAACGAAATGCTGGCAAATGCAAGAAAATTGCAAGAAAAGGCCGTTGCTGACAGCCAGCAAAACATTGCAGATGCAAAAAAACAGGTCGATATTGCTACGGAAAAAGCCGCGGACGCCGCGTTGAGTAAAAAAAATGCAGCAGAATCCGCACAAAGTGCCGCTGATGCCGTTAATGGGTTTGATGCACATGTCTTGGAAAAAACGACCGAGTTTGACACTAATGCTCAAGAAAAGACAAAGGCTTTTGACAATAACGCGAACATCAAGCAGACGGCAGTAGACAATAGCGCCGCAAATGCAGAGTATTGGGCTAAAGAAGCTCAGAAAATTTATAATCGGACGGATATTCAGTCACAATCAATTTATCAGGAGAGGGTTATCTTGGATAGTCCCGTAATTGTATTGCAGGAAAGAAAATGCCGGTATTTTCGGAATGTTGCCTCCGGTGACGCTTTTACAATCGACATCAGCAATGTCAAGCAAACGGATCGGGATATTACCGTAGATTTGATTCTAAATATGCCTTCGGTTGTGCCGTTCAGCTTGGCAGCCATTGTTCCGGATGATTCAAAATGGCTGGGCGGGGAAGCCCCGGACTTTTCCGACCCCGGCGAACATTGGATTGCTTTTGTTTCATCGGACGGCGGCGTTACCTGGCGCGGCTCTTATGAAGGGATATTTGTATCATGACAATCAGAACAGCATCCAAGCCCCTCGGCGGCGGGCTAGTTATTGATACAACTCCGGTTCGTTTTGAATACACCGGAGAGCTGCAGGAATATAAAGTTCAGGTCGGCGTTAAGAAACTAAAGGTCGAATGTGTGGGTTCCCGAGGATTTAACGGCGGAAATGGCGGTAAAGTAGAATGTGTGCTGGACGTCAGCTCCGTACGAAAGCTGTATATTTGGGTCGGTGGTTACGCTGCTGCAGCGACAGAACAAATCTATAATGCCTCTGACATTCGGACATCAGCCGAAGGCATAACAGATGATACATCTCTTCATAACCGTCTTGTCGTTGCTGGTGCCGGTGGTGCTTATACTTGGGGATATGCGGCCGGCGCAGGCGGTGGATTAGTTGGCGGACAAGGCGGATGGGATATTATTACCACCGGTTATCCCGGCACACAAACAGCCGGCGGCGCACATTCTTGCAATAATCGAGGTAGTATTCAAGGAACGCCTAACTGGGGGCAAGATGGTGTTTTCGGATTAGGCGGTTCCGGCCCGCATGTAGGCGGTTCCGGCTGGTATGGCGGCGGCTCCGGCGGTATC
>ERZ779890.1879-NODE-1879-length-20764-cov-10.222609_pt1 | contig 20764 bp, 15 predicted proteins | sample MGYA00511553_ERZ779890 | MGnify/ENA primary metagenome ERZ779890 (study PRJEB29588, sample SAMEA2152064) | human gut metagenome | biome: human gut; feature: human-associated habitat; material: faeces | place: Denmark | collected 2008/2010 ... | reverse complement strand
CTTGATTAGTATACCCGACTTTTCCCGTTTTGTCAAGCGCTTTTTCCAAATTTCTGATGCAGTTTTTACATTTTACTGTCCCGGCTTTTGCCCGCCAAAAGGATGCGCGAAAGAGCGTTATTTTCAAAAATCGCGATACACATCTTCCTCATCGTCCTCATGGATGGGGGTGGTGTCGTCCGGCGGTGCGCCAAACTCCACCGTGGCAAAGGCCAGCGCGAATACGCTGTCTGCCCCGGCGTGAAGCAGTGCCTGCGCGCAGGCGGCAGCTGTTGTGCCGGTGGTGATGACGTCATCCACCAACAGGATGCGCTTGCCCTCCAGCTGCTGCGGCTGTGCCGCCCGGAAAGCACCTGCCACGTTGGCTATGCGCTGTTCCAGCGGCAGACCGGCCTGATGCCGTTTGGCGCGGGTGCGCTCCAGTGCCTGCGGTGCCAACGGCACCTCCATAGCCTTGGCCAGCGGCAGCGCCATCAGTTCCGGCACATTGTAGCCGCGCCTTTTACCGGAGGCCGGCACCGGTACGATCAGGTCGTACCCGATGGCCGCCCACGGCACCGGCTGCGGGAGCAGCTCGCCGTACTGCACGGTCAGTTCACCGCCAAAGGCCAGCTGTACCAGACGGTTGCCCATCTCCACAGCCCGCCACGGCTTGCCCTGATACTTCGCGTTCAGGATGCCGCGCCGCACACAGCCGTTGTAACGGTAGGGCGCAGCCGCACCGGCCAGATTGCTGATATAGTGCTGCGCCGGGTCCAGCCGGATGCCGGGCTTGCGGCGCAACACTTCCAGCTGCTCTGCGCAGTCCGGGCAATCCCGTATATCTCCCAGCACCCGGCCGCAGAAAGGGCACTCGCGCGGGTAGAGCAGCTGCCGTACCGCCCGCAGCGCCCTGCGCCGGGGGTCATAGTAGTCCATCAGTCCTTTTTGACTGCCACGATCACTCGCACGCGCTTGCCTGCCGCGCAGCCAAAGTTATCGTACCAGCCGGTCAGGTAGTAGCCCTCGGAGTTTACCTCAGAGAGCTTGGTGGCGTAATACTGCCCCTTGTACCACAGGTACACCTGCATATCGTCAGCCGTCTCGTAGCGGGTGCCGTTGCTCATCACCGATGCTGCGCCCACCTTGTCGATCTTCATGGGCATCAGCTGGATCATGGCCTTTACCGTGCCGTTCACGTTTTGCCGCACTGCCAGACCGCCCGCCAGCACCGGATACTTGATGGAGGTGGAAAAGCTGGCCTGACTGCCGTTGACGTAGCAGATGTAGGTAGCGCCGCCGCCCACAAAGTTGAGGATGGTGCTCATGGGCTGACCAGTGATATCGGCCAGCTGCTTGAGACCGATGCTCAGCAGCGAGCCGGAACTGCTGGTGATGCGGTTCCAGACCGTGCTCAGCAACGAGCCGTCGATCACGCCCCACAGGATCTCGCTGGTGGTGGGCACCAGCACACTGCGCAGATCGTCCACCACGGTGGTGGTGTTGGTGGTGCCGCCGGTAGAGCCGGAACCGGAAGAGCCGTCCCCGGTGGAACCGCTGCCGGAGCCGGAAGAACTGTCCCCGGAAGAGCTATCCCCCGAGCCGGAGGAGCCGCTGCCGGTCAGGGTGCCCAGAATGGAACTGGCGTTGAAGGCCAGATTCTTCACATCGTCCAGCACGCCGTATTTCCACAGATCGCCGGTGACATCGTTCAGGATCAGGCGGTCGATCTGTCCCTGCTCATTCAGCGTATAGTAGCGCACGGCCAGTGCGTTCAGCTTTGTCCCCGCTATTCGGCTGGGACGAACCGTCCCAGCCAACCCCTCCGATGTCGTTTCCAAAATTTGTACGTCATCGGCCAGAGCATAGTCCCCCAGCGCGGTGGCGGTGTCGTTGATGGTGCCGCTGACCGATTTGGACTCGATAGCGGTCACCTGCTCTCCCTCGGGGGTCACGCTGATCTCCACCAGCCAGCCGGTGGGATAGTTCAGGCTTTTGTCGATGTTCACGGTGCGGGTGATGCCGTCGGTGCACATCACCGAGATCTTTTGCAGCACGTCTGCGCCGTTATCCTCCACAAGGCTGCGGGTGGCGGTCTGCACCACACCGTAGAACACGCTGTCGGCTTCCTCGCCGGTGATCACATCGGCTACCTCGTTGTCCATGCCCAGCAGCAGGGTGACCACTTCGCCCACGCCGCCGCCGTTCAGGGTGGAGATCTTGGATGCCACAGCAGAGCTGCCCAGACTGTAAGTGCTGCCCGCCACGGTCAGTGCGGTAGGTGCGCTGGCGCTGGGCGATACCGCCGTAATGCGGCCTGCGGCGCGGCGGGTGTAGATCCACACCGTCTGCAGGCTTTCGCTGTAATAGTACACATCGTACTTGTTCAGCTCTGCCGAGGCAGAAGTCTTATCGTTGCGGTAAACGCTCACCGGCGTAAAGGGCAGCTGGGTGCCCTCCTCCGCCACAAAGGGACCCTTGCGGCTCTTGAGCAGCACCGAGGAGGTATCCACCTGACCGTTGGACACCGTAAAGCCCAGCGAGCTGCCGTAGGCGCTGCCGCTGGCGGTGTTGGCGCGCAGGGCGTTGTACAGCAGCAGAGTGCACTGCTCGTAGGTCATGGCCTGACCCTGCGTACAGGTCAGCTGATCCCGCAGACCGATCTGCTGCGCCTTGTTCAGCTGTGCCTGCGGGAAGGAGCCGGTCAGGTCGGTGGTCTTATAGCTCAGCAGCTTCAGCACCGCTGCACAGGCTTCCTCCAGCGTGACGGTGTTGTCCGGGCGGAAGGAGCCGTCGGTGTAGCCGTTCATCCAGCCCTGCTGCACCGCAATGCGGATGTAGGGTGCCCACTGGGAGGTGCCGGGCACATCCCGGTACAAGGTGCCCACAGTTCCCTGCGCGTCCACGCTCTCCCGGTAGGTGGAAAAGGACACCAGCATTTTGGCAAAGGCACCGCGGGTAACGTTGGCACCAAGCTCCTGACCGGTGGGCACAGCGCCCAGAGTGATAGCCGTCTGCAGAGCCGTATTGTTGATGCTGGCCGCCGAGACCGGCAGCACCAGCACCGACACCGCAATGCTGACCGCCAGCAGAAATGCGAGAATCCGTTTTTTCATTGGTCGTACCTCTTGTTCTTTGTTTATCACGCCGCCGCGCTCAATCGTAGCGCAATGCTTCAATGGGGTTCAGCCGGGCTGCGCGCCGTGCCGGCAGATAACCGAACAGCACGCCGATGCCCACCGAGATGCCAAAGGCCACCACAATGGAGTTGAAGGAGGGGCTTACCGTAACGGTGGTATCGGTCATGAACATGGGCAGCACCTTGTTTGCCGCCATGGACACCGCATAGCCCAGCGCAATGCCTAAAACGCCGCCCAGCGCGGAGGTGGTGGCTGCTTCCACCACAAACTGCGCCAGAATGGTGCGCTCCTTTGCTCCCAGCGCCTTGCGGATGCCGATCTCACGGGTGCGCTCGGTCACAGACACCAGCATGATGTTCATAATGCCGATGCCGCCCACCAGCAGCGAGATACTGGCAATGCCGGTAAGTATCACGATGACCATGTTGATCATCTTGTTCATTTCCTCCAGCCACTCGCTGGCACTGTACACATAGTAGCCGTTTTCACTTTTGAGAAGCGCCTGCAGTTCTTCCTCCATGGTCGCTTTCGTCTCGTTGGCAAGGCTTTCGTCGGCCATCATGGCAGTGTAGCAGTCCACCATGCTCTGGCTGGAAAGCCGCATCACGGTGGTGTAGGGCAGATAAACACAGTCATCGTCGCTGCCCTGCTGCATGGTAGGGTCGCTGACCTTGGCAGACAGCACGCCTACAACGCGGAACTTGTTGGCACCGATCTTGAGGGTCTGTCCCACGCCGTTGCCGCCAAAGGCCACGCGGTTGAGGTAATCGCCGATGACGCAGACCTGCTTATTGTCCTGCATATCCATGTACTGCAGGCCGCGCCCCTGAACGATCTGGTAGTTTTTCATTTCGGTAAAGTTTTCGTCCACACCGCTTATGTTGGACCAGCGGTAGCTGGTAGTACCGATCTTCAGCGTACCGCTGGCGTTGCCGCCGAAGTTGACCTGCGGCGACACCGCCTTGATCAGATTGGAATGCCGCTGGCAGATATCGTACATCTCCTCCACCGGCACGGTGCGGGAGCCATAGCCCCACACCTGAATGCTCAGGGTGTTGGTGCCCAGTGCGGAAAAGCTGTCCCGCATACTTTTGGTCATACCGTTGCCCAGACCCACGATGACGATGACCGCCATCACGCCGATGATGATGCCCAGCATGGTCAGAAAGGTGCGCAGCTTGTTGCTCCACACGTTCTGGATGGCCTGCCGGAAGGTTTCAAAGATCATGCCTGTTCCTCCTTTTCCGGCGTTTCGGGCAGCAGGGTGGGCTGCACCATGGCCTCCGGTGCGTGGGAGTCGCCGTCATACACCACCTGACCGTCCTCCAGCCGGATGATGCGGTCGGCCTGCACAGCAATGGAGTTGTCGTGGGTGATCAGCACCACGGTGTGTCCCTGCTGGTGCAGCTGCTGCAAAAGCCCTAGCACCTCGCGGCCGGTATGGGAGTCCAGCGCGCCGGTGGGCTCGTCTGCCAGAATGACCGGCGGGTTGCGCACCAGTGCCCGCGCAATGGACACACGCTGCTGCTGACCGCCGGAAAGCTGGTTAGGGCGGTTTTTCAGCTTGTCGCCAAGCCCCACCTGCTCCAGCACCTCCCGGGCGCGGACATGGCGGTCGGCGCGTGAGATGCCCGCATACACCAGCGGCACCTCCACGTTTTCCATCAGGTTCAGCTTGGGCAGCAGATTGTACTGCTGGAAGATAAAGCCCAGCATCTCGTTGCGGATGGCGGCCAGCTCGTTGCGGTTCATCTTGCCCACATCCCGGCCGTTGAGCCGGTAGGTGCCATAGGTAGGCACATCCAGACAGCCGATGATGTTCATGCAGGTGGATTTGCCCGAACCGGACTGGCCCACGATGGCCACGAACTCGCCTTTTTCGATTTTCATGGTGATGTGGTCGGCAGCCTTTACCGTGGTATCGCCCATCTGGTAATACTTGCACACCGCATCAAACTCGATCAGAGCGCTCATTCATCCCTCCTGCGTCAATTCACCACAACTGCACCGGCCTCAGCGGGGTCGATGCCTTCTGCCGGCTCTTCAGCGTCCGCTGCGGGTTCTTCGGCGTTTTCGGTCTCCTCCGGCAGCATTTCCTCGCCGCCTTCGGCAGGGTCTGCGGCGTTTTCGGTACCGCCGATCACTTCACCGTCGGAGTAGTCGTAGCCGCCGTCGTCATAGTAGCTGTCGCTGCTCACGGAGCTGGGGTCGTAGGCGATGGTATCGCTCTCGGACAGGCCGCTGGTCACCTGCGTATAGTTGTCATCACTGACGCCGGTCTTGACCTTGACGTACACATAGCCCTCCGGTGCGCTCATGGAAGCATCAGCGTTCACGGCGCTGGGCGAATCCTGCCGCACCAGCACATAATTGCCGCGCACGATGGCGGCATTGGGCACGGTAAGCGCATTTTTGGCCTGCGCCACCACGATCTCGGCGTTGGCGTTCATGCCCGGGCGCAGACCATCGGTCTCGTCAATGCGCACGATCACCGGGTAGGTGGTGGTGCCGCCGCTGGTATCGCCCTTCATGGACACACGGGTGACCAGACCCTCGTAGGTCTTATCCTTCACGGCGTCTGCGGTCACCTGTACGGTCTGCCCCACCTTCAGGCTGCTGACCTGCAGCTCGTCCACGTTGATAGTCATTTCCAGATAGCTCAGGTCGTAGATGGTGCACAGGTCGCTGCCGGTGCTCAGGGCATCGCCCACCTTGGCATTTTTCTCAATGATGGTGCCGCTGATGGGCGAGGTGATGGTGTAGTTATCCATGGTGTCCTGCATATTCTGCATGGACAGTTCCGCACCGCGCAGGGTCTCGGAGGCAGACTGGATGGACTCGGTCAGTTCCTCACCGCTGAGGGTCAGGATGATATCGTCCTTGTTCACGCTGCCGCCCTCCCGCACATTGATGGCGGTGACGGTACCGGAAGCCAGCGCAGTCAGGGTACGCTCGGCCTGATACTGGAAGTTGGCTGCTGCAATGGAGCTCACCCCGTTGATAGTAGCCGTTGCAGCCTGTGCCGTGGTCAGACCACCCGCATTGGACACCGAGAGGGTCACAGTGCGGGTGAGCAGGTTGCCCGTGCTCAGGGCATCGGTGCCGGTCACAGCGGTAATAGTGCCGGGCAGCACCTCAAAAGTACCGTCCAGCGTCACCTGGGCGGTCTGCCCCGCCGAGAAGTTAGCAGCATCCGCAGCCGGGAACTCCAGCACCAGATTCATCTTGGAGCTGTCCCGCACCACGGCCACCTCCTGACCGCTCTTTACCTCATCGCCCTTGTTCACCTTCAGGCTGCTGACGACGCCCGCCACCTCGGCACGCACATACTGATGGTCGGCGGTCTTGTCGTAGCTGCGCTGCGCCTGCTGCAGGGTGATGGCTGCCTGCTCCACCTTGGTGGTTGCATCGGAGGAATCCACCGTGTAGAGCACAGTGCCCTCCTCCACGATATCGCCCTCCTCAAAGCCGCCGGTCAGCACCTTGCCGGGCACCAGCGATTTGACGCTGTAAGTATTGGCAGGCTTCAGCGTGCCAGTGCCGCTGAGCGTGTTGGAGACATCCCGGGTCTCCGGCACTGCTTCTGTATAGGAAGTATCCACGTTGGCGGGCTTTGCACCCTTGGGCTTCAGCAGCCACCAGCCGCCTGCCAGCACCACGATGGCCACCGGCACCAGCCACTTCCAGTTCTTTTGGGCAAAGGCTGCCGCACCGCCTTTTTTGGGTGCAGCCGCTGCGTCCTGCTGCGGGTCGGCGGGCTGTTTAGACTTGTTCCAGATCATTCTTGCCGTTCCTCCTAGGTTCTTTTATGACAAGGTGCTTTTTGCAAAAGCACCCGTCAGAAACTCTTATTTGTAGTGTATCGCATTTTGCCCCGATAAACAAGCGTCCAATTTTCGTTTCACGGCATTTCCACAAAGTTTCAGACTTTTTTAACAAAGAATGGCTTTCTTTGTGCGCCGCTGAGCAGTTGCTTATCTTTATATAATACGATTCAATCCGCCTCTTCCCTGCTCTTCTTCCTGTGAAAAAAGAGATTCTGAAAAGCCCGCAGGCTTTTCAGAATCTCAGACAAAAAATCAAATTCCTTAAAATATGGCCAAAGCGCACGCGGCGACCATTTGGAATCGTTTTCCCTCAAAAAGAAAATCAGCCGGACCCGAAGGCCCGGCTGATTTATTCTTTTTTACCCTGCGTCTGTGATGGGCTCTACCACCACATACACCCCTGCGGGCACACAGGCGGCCCATGCGCCGTCCTTGTCCAGCCAGCCGAATTGCTCACAGACATGGTCCGGGCACTGACTGTCCAAAAACGCGATAGCGCCATCCTTCACCTGCAGGTGCACGATGTAGTCCCCTACCTCGTACAGGTAATCGTGATCCTGCGCAAGGGGCAAAGTCTCGGTAACGCCGTCACCGAAATCCACAACGGCCTGTAAGCCGCTGCCCTTTGCGGGATGCTGTGTCCGCACCGCAAGAAAAATACCTGCGGCCAGCGCCAGCACCACCAGTGCAAAGATCACATTTTTCTTCCACGCGCTGCCCTTGGGGGCGGCGGTGTCAGAATTTTTTTGCTTTATGCTCATGCAGCGTACTTGCTGGCAGCTGCACCGGCAATGCGGCCAAAGACGGTAAAGTCGGCCACAGCGTTGCCGCCCAGACGGTTTGCACCGTGCACGCCGCCGGTCACCTCACCTGCTGCGAACAGGCCGGGGATCACAGAGCCGTCAGCCTTCAGCACCTCGGTGTTGGTGTTGATCTTCAGGCCGCCCATGGTGTGGTGCACACCTGCGGTGACCTTGATAGCGTAGTAGGGAGCGGTATCCAGAGCCTTTGCAAAGCTAGTACGGCCAAAGTCGGGGTCGTTCTTGGCGGCAACGTAGCCGTTCCAGGTCTTCATGGTCTCGGCAAAAGCAGCCTCGTCCACGCCCATGGCCTTTGCCAGTTCCTCGTAGGTCTGGCCGGTCACGGTGTAGCCCTTCTTGATGTAGCCCTGAATGACGCTGGAAGCATCGACCATAGCCTGATCCACCACCAGCCAGCTGTAGCTGCCGGTCTGAGCGATCTCGGCAGCGGAAACCACGTCACGGGTGCCCACTTCATCGATGAAGCGCTTGCCCTCGGCGTTGATCAGCACAGCGCCGTCGCCGCGCAGACCCTCGGTGATCAGAGCAGCGGTGTTAGCCTCCACGGTGGGGTGGATCTGGATCTGATCCATGTCCACAGTGTCAGCGCCCACAGCGGTAGCCATCTCAATGCCCTGACCCTGTGCGCCTGCGGCGTTGGTGGTCATAAAGCCCTTCAGCTCGGGCTTGTACTCGGTGACCATGTCCAGATTTGCGCCGAAGCCGCCGGTGGTCAGCACCACAGCCTTGGCATTCACGGTGATGGTCTCGCCGGTGGAACCAGTAGCCTTCACGCCCACAACAGCGCCGTTTGCATCGGTCAGCAGCTCGGTAGCGGTGGTGTTCAGCAGGGTCTGCACGCCGGCCTTGTCGCAGTTCTCCTGCAGCAGGGGGATCATATAGGAGCCCACAGAAAGGGTCTTGCCCTCGGCATCCACGGGGCGATGGATACGCTTGACGGATGCGCCGCCGAAGCTGGAAACGCTGTGCAGAGTGATGCCGTGCTCGTCCAGCCAGTCGATGGCGTCAGCGCTGTTGGAGCACAGGGTCTCCACCAGTGCGGGGTCGTTGATGCCCTTGCCGCCGATCATGGTGTCCAGCTCCATCAGCTCCACAGAGTCGAAGTAGCCCTTGGGGTCTGCCTGATAAGCAGCCCACTGCTCAGAGACAGTCTTTGCCAGAGCGGTGATGGTAGCGTTGTCGGCATACTTTTCAGCAGCGGTCTTCAGGGTCTTTTCCACGCCTGCGGACTCGCCGAACTCGTTCTCATCCTGATACACGGTCTTGCCGGCGTTCATGCCGCCGGTAGCGCGCACGGAGTTGCCGCCCACCATGGGCTGGCTCTCCAGAATGACCACGCTCTTGCCCTCGGCAGCAGCCGTGATGGCAGCAGTCATGCCTGCACCGCCTGCACCCACGATAGCAATGTCTGCGTCAATGGTGGAGTCCTCGGCCTTGTTCTCCTCAGCCTTGACCTCGGTCTTGTAGTCGTCAGCGTTCAGGCCGGCTGCGACCAAAGCGGCAGCAGCAGCTTCCTTGATGGCGTCGGAGGTGATGGTTGCAGTGGCCACGCCGTCCACGGCAATGCTGCCGCTCTCGGCAATCGCGCCGGGCAGCTGCTCCAGAGCCATGGTGCCGATGCCGGGGGTCTCATCCTTGCCCTCAGCGGTGCAGCCGGTGATCTTGCCGTCGGTCAAAGTCAGAGTGACGGTAACATCGCCGCCCATGCCCTTAGCGGTGCCGGTGAACTCGCCGGACACGCCTGCGGTGGAGGAGGCAGACTTGCTGCCGCAGCCGTAGCCCAGCAGGCTGACGCTTACAACAGCCGCCATGGCCAGCGCAGCCACGCTCTTGCGGATCTGATTCTTTTTCATTGTTTCATCCTTCTTATTTTGGGTTGCTTGTGTTCGGATATCTATCAGCAAAAAAAGGGGAGCTGCTCATTCGGAAAGCAGCTCCCCCTCGCTGAAACTTAGGAAAGACTTAGGCGTTGGCCTGAGCTGCAGCAACAGCGCAGGCAACGGTAGCGCCGACCATGGGGTTGTTGCCCATGCCGATCAGACCCATCATCTCAACGTGTGCGGGCACAGAAGAGGAGCCTGCGAACTGAGCATCGCCGTGCACGCGGCCCAGAGAGTCGGTCAGGCCGTAGCTTGCGGGGCCTGCAGCCACGTTATCGGGGTGCAGGGTACGGCCGGTGCCGCCGCCGGAAGCAACGGAGAAGTACTTCTTGCCGTTCTCGATAGCCCACTTCTTGTAGGTACCGGCAACCAGATGCTGGAAGCGGACGGGGTTGGTGGAGTTGCCGGTGATGGAGCACTGCACGTCCTCCTTCTTCATGATGGCAACGCCTTCCATAACGTCGTTAGCGCCGTAGCACTTAACGGCTGCGCGCTCACCCTCGGAGAAGGGGATCTCCTTGACCACAGTCAGGGTCTGGGTGGGGATATCGTACTCGGTCTGCACATAGGTGAAGCCGTTGATACGGGAAATGATGTAAGCTGCGTCCTTGCCCAGGCCGTTCAGGATGACGCGCAGGGGGGTCTTGCGGACCTTGTTTGCAGTGCGGGCGATGCCGATAGCACCCTCAGCAGCAGCAAAGGACTCGTGGCCTGCCAGGAAAGCGAAGCAGGTGGTGTCCTCGCTCAGCAGACGAGCGCCCAGGTTGCCGTGGCCCAGACCGACCTGACGCTGCTCAGCAACAGAGCCGGGGATGGTGAAAGCTTCCAGACCCTCACCGATAGCAGCTGCGCACTCGGCAGCGTCGGTCAGGCCGCGCTTCACAGCGATAGCGGTGCCCAGAGTGTAAGCCCAGACAGCGTTATCAAAGCAGATGGGCTGCACGCCGCGGACGATCTTGTCGCAGTCGATGCCCTTAGCGAGGAGCATCTCGTTGCAAGCGTCCAGAGACTCCAGACCGTTAGCCTTCAGGCATGCCTCGATTTTAGGCATACGGCGATCCATAGATTCAAAAGTTGCCATTGAGTTGTTCCTCCTCTCTTATTCCTCACGCGGGTCGATGTACTTCACAGCGCCCTGCTCCTTGCTGAAGCGGCCGTAAGTACCCACGTTCTTCTCGTAAGCCTCGTTGGGGGTCTTGCCGTGACGGATATCCTCCATCATCTTGCCCAGCTTGACGAACTGATAGCCGATGACCTCATCGTTAGCGTCCACTGCCAGCTTGTTGATGTAGCCCTCGGTCAGCTCCAGATAGCGCACGCCCTTCTCCTTGGTGGAGAAGATGGTGCCGGTCATGGAGCGCAGACCCTTGCCCAGGTCGTCCAGACCTGCGCCGATGGGCAGACCGTCCTCAGAGAAAGCGGTCTGGCTGCGGCCGTAGACGATCTGCAGGAACAGCTCGCGCATAGCCACGTTGATAGCGTCGCACACCAGGTCGGTGTTCAGAGCTTCCAGAATGGTCTTGCCGGGCAGGATCTCGCCTGCCATAGCAGCAGAGTGGGTCATGCCGGAGCAGCCGATGGTCTCCACCAGAGCCTCTTCGATGACGCCGTTCTTGATGTTCAGGGACAGCTTGCAGGTGCCCTGCTGGGGTGCACACCAGCCCACACCATGGGTGTAGCCGCTGATGTCCTTGATCTCATAGGCCTTGACCCATGCGCCCTCTTCGGGGATGGGAGCCGGACCATGCTTAGGACCTTTGGTGATCGGGCACATATTCTGTACTTGCTGCGAATAGGTCATAATCATACTCTCCTTTTGACAAATGTCGCTTTGGCAGCATAAAACCGCCGCCGCGCCCTGCCGGCACAGCTGCTGCTCCATACTGCTTGCATCCGAACCGGGTGCGCTGCTCTCTTTCAGCGCCTGCACCGGTACTACCACGCATGATTTTATTATAGAGAAAACGGACGAATTTTGCAAGTCATTTCCTGCAAAAAGTACAGCCGGGTTTTACGGTCATCCGGCGCTAACTGGCATTTCCACCGCTTTACACAAATCAGTCGTCAAGTTTTTGTCAATTCTGCCGTAAGCACCGGCAAACTTTTTTGCACCCTTTTCTTTTTGCGCGTTTCAGCGCGGGTCTTTCTGCACCGGATGCAGCGCCCAGATGGCCGCAAAACCCGCCGCCGCACCGGCCATAGCAAGCAGGTGCCGCCCGTTTTCCAGCGCCAGCAGGTTGGCAGCAAAGGGGAATGCAAGGCTGCCCACGCTCTGCCCCAGCGCCAGAAAGCCGTAGTTCACCCCGGCATGGGGCAGGCCGAACAGGTCGGTGGAAAGGGCGGGCAGCACCGCAGCCAGCGCCGAGTAGCAGAAGGTGAGCCCGGCGTAGCACACCACCACCCACCAGCCCCGCGCCGCCCAGAACGCCGCCGACAGCCCAAGCGAAGCTGCAAACAGCCCAAGGTCGGTGGCGCGGCGGCCGATATGGTCGCTGAGCATGGGCATCAGCATCCGTCCCGCAGCGCTGCCCACGCTGCCCAGTACGATGCTCCACAGCGCAGCAGTCTCGTCCAGCCCGCGTTCCATGCCCAGCTTTAAGATGATGGGACTGAACAGCAGCACCGCCGGAGTGGAAAAGCACACCGCGCCCGCACACAACCAGTACTGCTTTGTGCGCAGCATCTGCCCCGGGGAGAGGTCGAGGGTGTTTTTGCCGCTTGGCTGCTGTTTTTTCTGCGGCGGGTCGCTGAGCACCGCACTGCCCGCAAGGCACACCGGCAGGGTGAGCGCGCCAAGCGCCCAGAACGCGCCCCGGATCCCCTGCACCGGGCCAAAGCCCCGCAGCGCCGCCCGGACGAACAGGGTAAGGAACGCGCCGGAAAGTCCCACTGCACCGCCGATGACCCCGGTCGCCAGTCCCTTGCGCCCCGCGTACCACTTTTGGGCGCAGGACTGGATAGATGGGTATAAAAAGGCTGTGCCCAGCCCCGCCGGGATGCTGAAGGCCAGAAAGAACCCCCACCCTGCCCAGCCCGGCAGAAAGGCCGCTGCAAAAAAGCCGCCGCAGAGCAGGGCTGTGCCCCACAACGCTGCGCAGCGCGGGCCCTTTTTATCCTGCAAAAAACCGCCCAGCACACACCCCACCCCAAAGGCGGCGATGAGCAGCGCAAAGGCGTAGCCCGCCCCCTGCTCCGAAAGGCCGTATTCCTCCATGACCGGCTGCTGAAAAACGCCCCAAGCCGCCGGTAAGCCGGTAAGCACCTGAATGGCTGCCCCCGCAGCCAGAATCGTCCACGGGTGTTTTGCTGCAAACTGCTGTTTCATACCTTCACCTCAAAGATTTGTGCAATTTGCGATAGTGTGCCCATTTGGATTGACAATCCGGCATTATCCTTTATAATGGTAAAGTACTGAGTTAAAAACGCTCCCGCCCCTTTTCAGGCATCGAGGGCGGGTACAATTTACAGATAGAGAGGAACTACTGTTATGAAAACACAGGCTTTGAAGGGTATGCGGGACCTGCTGCCCGCCGAACAGACCCTGCGCGACTACATTCAGGGCAAGATTCTGGAGACCTACCGCTCTGCCGGTTTTGAGCGCATCTCCACCCCCATGCTGGAGGATATGGAAAATCTGGACAAATCCGACGGCGGCGACAACCTGAACCTGATCTTCAAGGTGCTCAAGCGCGGCGATAAGCTGACCGCTGCCCTGAACACCGGCGACCCCAAGCAGCTGTCCGATATGGGCCTGCGCTACGACCTCACCCTGCCGCTGAGCCGCTACTACGCCGCCAACAAGGACAAGCTGCCCAGCCCCTTCAAGGTCATCCAGACCGACCGGGTGTTCCGCGCTGAGCGCCCCCAGAAGGGCCGTCTGCGCGAGTTCGTGCAGTGCGATATCGACATTCTGGGCGACGCTTCCCCCAACGCCGAGGTGGAACTGATCGACGTGACCACCCGCGCTTTGCTGAACATCGGCTTTACCGGCTTTACCGTCAACATCAATGACCGACGCATCCTGCGCGGGATGCTGGAGAGCATGGGCTTTGCCGCCGACACGCTGGACTCCGTCTGCATCACCTTTGACAAGATGGACAAGATCGGTGCCGAGGGCGTGAAGGCTGAGCTGACCGAGAAGCAGCTGCCGGAAAGCGCCATCCAAGCACTGGCCGACTTCATCGCCGCCGGGGACGTGACGCTGGACGCCGTAGCCGCCCGCTGCGCCGACCCCGCCATTGCCGATGACCTGAAGTATGTTCTGGCTACCGCCAACACGCTGGCTGCCGGCCGCTATCAGGTGGCCTACTGCCCCAGTCTGGTGCGCGGTCAGGGCTACTACACCGGCATGGTGTTCGAGGTGACCTGCCCGCAGTTCAGCGGTGCTGTGGCCGGCGGCGGACGCTACGACAACATGGTGGGCAAGTTCCTTGGCGTACAGGTGCCCGCCGTGGGCTTCTCCATCGGCTTTGAGCGGGTGTGCGGCATTCTGCTGGAGCAGGGCTACCAGATCCCCGGTGCAAAGCAGAAGATCGCCCTGCTGTACGGCAAGGACACCGACTTCCCTGCCGTGCTGAGCAAGGCCGCTGCGCTGCGCGAGCAGTACAACGTCACCGTGCTGCCGCAGGGCAAAAAGCTGGGCAAGCAGCTGGGTCAGCTGGAAGCCGCAGGCTTCGCGGGTGCCGCCTTTATGGACAAGGACGAGGTAAAGATCTTTGCCCAGCAGTAACCCGCCCGCCTGACGATTTTAGAGTTTTGTGGGTCAGAAACGTCTGCGGACGTTTCTGACCCACTTTTTTCAGCCGTCACGACACTAAAAAAGCAGCCCTGCCGGTGCTCCGGCGGGGCTGCTTTTGCGTAACAGTGTATTTTTTAGAACTCGATCTTGCTCTCGATGTAGCTCTTCAGCTCGCTGATGGGCATACGCACCTGCTCCATGGTGTCGCGGTCACGGACGGTGACGCAGTTGTCGGCAGCAATGCCCTTGGCCTCGTCGCCCACAGTGTCAAAGTCCACAGTGATGCAGAACGGGGTGCCGATCTCGTCCTCACGGCGGTAACGCTTGCCGATGGAACCGGTATCGTCGTAGTCCACCATGAAGTACTTGCTCAGCTCGTTGCGGATCTCCATAGCCTTCTCGCCCAGCTTCTTGCTCAGGGGCAGCACAGCGCACTTGTAGGGAGCCAGAGCCGGATGCAGATGCAGCACGGTGCGGATATCCTCCTTGCCCTTGCTGTCGGTCAGGTGCTCCTCGTCGTAGGCCTCGCACAGGAAGGCCAGCGCCACACGGTCGCAGCCCAGAGAGGGCTCGATGACGTAGGGGATGTAGTGCTCGTTGGTCTCGCTGTCGAAGTACTCCAAGCTCTTGCCGGAAGCCTCCTGATGGCGGGTCAGGTCGTAGTTGGTACGGTCTGCAATGCCCCACAGCTCGCCCCAGTCGGTGAACGGGAAGGCATACTCGATATCGGTGGTAGCGCGGCTGTAGAAGGCCAGTTCTGCGGGCTCGTGGTCACGCAGACGCAGGTGCTCCTTCTTGATGCCAAGGCTCAGCAGCCAGTTCTCGCAGTAGTCCTTCCAGTAGGCGAACCAGTCCAGATCGGTGCCGGGCTTGCAGAAGAACTCGCACTCCATCTGCTCAAACTCGCGGGTGCGGAAGGTGAAGTTGCCCGGGGTGATCTCGTTGCGGAAAGCCTTGCCCACCTGGCACACACCGAAGGGCAGCTTGCGGCGGGTGGTGCGCTGGATGTTGGCAAAGTTGACAAAGATGCCCTGTGCAGTCTCGGGACGCAGATAGCAGGTGGAGGAGCTATCCTCAGTCACGCCGATGGCAGTCTTGAACATCAGGTTGAACTTGCGGATGGGGGTAAAATCGTGCTTGCCGCACACGGGGCAGACGATATCCTCGTGCTCTGCGATGAAAGCGTCCATCTCGTCAAAGCTCATGGCGTCCACATTCACCTCGGGGTGCTCCTCACCGATCAGCTTGTCGGCGCGGTGGCGTGCCTTGCAGGCGCGGCAGTCCAGCAGGGGGTCCGAGAAGCTGGACACATGGCCGGTAGTCACCCAGGTCTGCGGGTTCATGATGATGGCAGCATCCAAACCCACGTTATAGGGGCTTTCCTGCACAAACTTTTTCAGCCATGCCTTTTTGACGTTGTTCTTGAACTCCACGCCAAGGGGGCCGTAGTCCCAGCTGTTGGCCAGACCGCCGTAGATCTCGGAACCGGGGAACACATAACCACGGTTCTTGCAAAGATTGACGATCATGTCAAGGGTCTTTTCGCTCTGTTCCATTGTAGTACATCCTTTCCGTCCGCGGCTGGTTTGCCGTGTCGTATCGTGTTGTGTGCCGACGGCTTTCCCACCGCCGGGCGTGCTTGCGGCTTGCACAAGCACAGTATATTTACTGTACCATGTTTTGCCCCGCTTGTAAAGCCCGGCAAAGAGTTCAGCTGCGCTCTGTCAGGTATTTTACCAGCAGGCGGTACAGGGTATCCGGGTCGATGGGCTTTGACAGATGCTCGTTCATACCGGCCTGCAGCGCTTTCAGGCGGTCCTCCGCAAAGGCGTTTGCCGTCATGGCAAAGATGGGGATGCTCTTTGCGTCCGGGCGGTCCATGGCGCGGATGGCGCGGGTGGCCTCGTGGCCGTCCCGCACCGGCATCATCACGTCCATCAGGATGGCGTCAAAGCCGCCCACCGGCGAGGCTGCAAAGGCCTCCACCGCCTGCTGTCCGTCGGCGGCTTTTGTCACCTTTATGCCCACATCGTTCAGCAAAAACTCTATGATCTCCATGTTCAGGGCGTTGTCCTCGGCCAGCAGCACCTGCCGCCCACGCAGCACAGTAAGGTCTGTCTGCTGCCGCTCCGGCTCTTCGGTTGCAGTATTGTCGATAGCAAAGGGCAGGGTGATGGTGTAGGTGGTGCCTACGCCCTGCTTGCTTTCCACCCCGATGGTACCGCCCATCTTATCCACAAGGCTTTTGGTGATGGACATGCCAAGGCCGGTGCCGCCGTATACCGAGCGCGCCCCGGCGTTTTCCTGCGTAAAGGGCTCGAACATCCGCTGCTGGAACTCCTCGCTCATGCCGATGCCGGTATCCGCGCAGACAAAGCAGATCTGCACCTTGTCCCCGGTACAGCTCAGTTCAAAGCAGTCCAGCATCACGCGCCCCTTCTCCCGGTTATACTTGATGGCATTGCTGAGCACATTCATCAGCAGCCGCTTGACGTGCAGCGGGCTGCCCACCAGCCGGGGATGCGGCAGCCTGCCGTATTCCCGGTGCAGCACAATACCGCGCTCTTCCGCCTGTTTTTCCAGCACATCCGTGATCTCGTGTATCAGCTCGGGCAGATCAAAGGGCACATTTTCCAGCACCACCTCGCCGGACTCCAGCTTGCCCATATCCAGCACCTCGTTCACCAGTTCCAGCAGCAGGGTGGAGGCCTCCCAGATCTTTTTGCGGCAATCGGCCTGCCGCGCCATATCCTCCGGGCAGCGGTCGCCGATCTCCACCATACCCCGGATGCCGTTGATGGGGGTGCGGATATCGTGGCTCATGCGCTGCAAAAACTCGGTCTTGGCAAGGTTTGCGCTCTCTGCCTTCAGCGCAGCCGCCTTGAGGGTCTTCTGGTACTCCTGCTCCCGGCGCAGCTGCTGCTCCCGGTAGCGCCGGGCAGTCTTGCCGCGCAGCAATTGCAAAAGGAACAGCACGACCATGTAAGCAAAGGCCGCCATGCTCACATTGCGCATGGTAGAGGCATACACCTCCTGCTCCGGGCGGTAAACATAGATATAAAAGCTGCGTCCCTGCCCCACAATACCGTAGGCGTACTGCTGCCCGGTGGTGCTGTGCACATGGATCATGCCGCCGTCTGTGCTGCGCGCTTTTAAGGCAGAAAGGGTGGGGTTTTCGTCCACAGTGGTATCCAGCAAAGAGGTATCGTTGCTGGCCACGATGCGGTCGCCCCGGGTCACCACGATAATGCCGTCCACAGCGGGGTTATAGCCCTGTACGCAGTTCTGATAGGACAGACTGTAATTGCGCACATATTCTGCCGTGGTGCGGTAGTACACCACGAGCACCCCGTCCCCATCTTTCCGGGCACAGGCTGCGGTGTCCACATAGGAGCTGTCCTCCTTTTCCGTCCGCCCGGCATAGACCTGCTGGGGGTGGTCGGCCACCTTCAGCACGATAGAACCGGCCAGTTCCTTTTCCATCTGTTCCCGGACCTGCGGGTCAGCCACCCGGCCATCCTGTGAGGCACCGCACAAAATTTTGCCCTCTGCCGAAAGCACAAGGATGCCGCTGAGGGTATAATCCTGCAAATATTCTTCCATAGCGGCATCGTCCAGCACCCGCCCGGGGTTCTCCTGCTGGTCCCGGGCGATCTCGCTGCACAGATGCTGCGCGTTTTCCATCACCCGCATCAGGCTTTTGGCCTCGGTGGCAAGGTTCAGGTTATCGTAGCTGGTGCACTGCTCCTTAACATAGCTGATGGTATCCTCAAACTGCTTTTCTGCATTTTGCAGGTCGCTGTGGGCCGAAAGCCCCAGCACACCGCCCAGTATCAGCAACCCAGCAAGCGCACAGATCAGAATGTGCTGCTTCCGGCTGATAACCAGTGACCCTTTTTCCATTCCGTCATGCATGGGCGCTGTCCTCCAGTCCATCCAGATAGTGCCCGGGGTCGTCCAGATAGCGGCTCACGATCTGCCGGACGGTGCCATCTGCCAGCATCTCCCGAAAAACCTCCGTCAGCTGCTGCGGCAGGTCATCGCCGCGCTCTTTGGCAAAGGCAACGCCCAGCCGCGCCGTCATCAGCGGCTCGTCCAGAATGCGGTATTCAACGCTGTAATCCTTCATGAACTGCCGGATGGCGCTTTCGTGGGCGGCTAAGGCGTCCGCGTAGCCTTTGAGCAGGGTGGTGTAGAGCAGATCCCGATTCTGCAGGGAATACAGCCTGCGCAGCCGGGGCAGACCATTCTGCTCCGCATTCAAAAACAGTTCCTCCGGCTTTGTGGTGGACTGCACCGCCACCACCTTACCGGCCAGATCCTGCAGAGTGCGAATGTCGCTATCGGAGCGCACCGCCACCACCTGACGGCTGTACAGATAAGGCCCTGCCCATTGGTATTCTTCCTCGCGGCCATCCATGGAAAAGCTGCCCCAGATGCAGTCGATGGTGTCGTTTTCCACCAGTTCCTTCTTCTTTTCCCAGTCGATGGTCACAAATTTCACCCGGTAGCCCAGCCGCCCGAACGCCTCAGTGGCCAGTTCCACGTCAATGCCGGTGGGCGCGCCGTCTGTGCCCATATAGTTGAAGGGCGGGTAGTTATCGCTGCCCACCACGATGACCGGCATCGCTGCCGTATAGCTGTCGGCTTTTCCGGGATGCAGGCAGCTGCAAAGCAGCACCGCACACGTTGCCAGTGCCAGCAGGCAGGCCGCCAGCCGCAGTCCTCTTCTGTATTTTTCCATGGTTCTTCCATCCTGTGTTTTTTGCTGTATTTTGCAGCAGATCGCTCCATGTTATCAGTATAATAAAATCTGTTCCAAAAGAAAAGCCAAAAATCACTTTTCCGGCAGTTTTTACGCTTTTCTGTAAAAAGAGCTCCCGGAGCGTTCGCAGACGTTCCGGGAGCTCAAAATCACCCTTTACTTGTGGTACTTCATGCCCGCATTGATAGTGCAGGCGCGGTAGATCTGCTCGGTGAGCACCAGCCGTGCCAGCTGATGGGGCATGGTGATGCGCCCCATGCTGAACTTGAGGGCAGCGGCCTTTTTCACCTCGTCGGACAGGCCGTGGGACGAGCCGATGACAAAGGCCACATCCCCTGCCCCGCTGCCGGCGCGCTGCGCCAGAAACTGCGCCAGTTCATCGGAGGAAATCTGCTTGCCCTCGATGCACATAGCCACGATAGCAGCCCCCTTGCGCACATTGGAAAGGATGGCTTTTCCCTCCTTGTCCAGCGCCTTTTTCACCACGGCGTCCGAGGCGTTTTTCTCCTCGATCTTTTCCTCCGGCAGCTCAAGGATGCGGAAGGCGGCAAAGGCCGCCAGACGCTTCTGGTACTCTGCCACGCCCTCGGCGAAATATTTGGCGTTCAGCTTACCCACACAGATCAGGTCGATATTTTGCATGACTGCTTCCTCTTTTCAGGATAAACGATTTAAAATTGTCTCCGCTACTGCTTGAACTCCCTCAGTCACGGCTTACGCCGTGCCAGCTCCCTCGGAGAGGGAGCCTCTGGCGAAACCGGATACTTTGCAATTCAAGCAAAAGCTTTCCCGCCATGCCAAAGGCCCCATCCTAGAGGGGGCTGTCGATCGAATGCGAGACTGGGGGAGTTTTTTACAGCATTGTCAGCTGCTCCCCCTCGTCCTCGGCGCGGATGAGAGCACCGGTGGCGGGCAGGCTGCGGACACGGTAGCGGTGGGGGTTGGCAAGCTCCAGCGTTTCCGCCGGGACGACAGATGCAATGGTCTGGTTCTTTTTCAGGGTCACAACAGCAACACCCTGGCTGTCGCGGGTGGTCTTGGCAGCGATCTGCGCCGTGTTGACCAGCAGCATCCGGCCTGCGCTGGTGCGGATGGCCAGCTCCGTGTCCTCGGGCAGGAAGAGCAGCTTTGCCAGCGGCTCCTTGTCGGAGTAGGCTTTGAGCAGCTTGCGGCGGTTCTGCTTGGTGGCGTAAGAGGCCAGCGGGATCTTTGCGCACTTGCCGCCCGCAAAGAAGAAGAGGACATAGCCGCTGTAATCGCCCGTGATGACCATAGCGAGGATATTCTCACCCTCATCCATTCCCAGACGACCCGGCAGGTAGATGCCCATCTGGGCCACCTTGCCGTCCTCCAGCTCGTTCAGGCGCACCTTGTACACCTGCTGTTTGTCGGTAAAGAAGAGCGCCTCCACGTTGTTCCGCGTCTCCACCTGATGGATGATCTCATCACCCTCTTTCAGCTTGTGGGCACCGGCGGTGCGCAGGCTCTGGGGCGGGATCTTTTTCAGGTAGCCCTCACGGGTGAAGAACACGGTAACAGGATAATCCGGGATGGATTCCTCTTCGGCACCGCTCTCTTCCTCGGGCAGATCATACAGGATCTCGCTGCGGCGGG
>ERZ779890.1873-NODE-1873-length-20818-cov-7.420122_pt1 | contig 20818 bp, 20 predicted proteins | sample MGYA00511553_ERZ779890 | MGnify/ENA primary metagenome ERZ779890 (study PRJEB29588, sample SAMEA2152064) | human gut metagenome | biome: human gut; feature: human-associated habitat; material: faeces | place: Denmark | collected 2008/2010 ... | reverse complement strand
TTATTCGCCGTAATCCGACTCGTCGGAATAGTCCGAGTCGTCATACGAATCGTCATAGCTGTCATCATACGAGTCATCGCCGCTGTCATCGTAGCTGCTGTCATCGTAGTACGTCGTATCGTCCGACGAGGTATCCGTGCTGTCCGAGGTGTCGGCGCTGTCCGTGGTATCGCTGCTGTCCGTGGTCGAGCTGTCCGTCGAGGTCTGCGCATTGTTCTTCTGAGAATCGGTCAGCCCGTTTTCGCCGTCCGGGTTCTGTGCGATGGTGTTCATCGCATCCGCCGCACCCGAAACGCTGCCCGAACGGCTGGAAGCCGGAACGCACAACGTCTGCGGCATTGCCGGTCTGCGTGAAGGCATCCGTTATATACGACGGAGGACAACGCAGCGCATTTATGCCGAAGAAGAGCGGCTTATGCGCCGCCTTGCCGCGCGACTGAACATTCTGCCGGAGCTGCGCGTCTATTATTCGGATAAGAATGACCAGACCGGCGTGCTCTCCGTCGTGCCGGAGAAGATGAGCTGTGATGCGCTCTCCGAACGGCTCGGCGCGGCGGGGATCGCCGTCCGGTCCGGGCTGCACTGCGCGCCGCTCGCGCATGATACGGCGGGCACGCTCCAAACCGGAACGGTCCGGCTGAGCGTTTCGCCGTTCAATACGCCGCGGGAGATTGACCGCGCGGCGGACGTTATCGAAAATATTTTAAAAAATAGCTACAAATTGTAACCAATTATTTGCTATAATCCGTTAAATCCAGTATAATGTAATTTACACAGCAAAAACCAAGGAAGGGACAGTCCTATGGATAATTTCTGGTCATCGCTGAGACAGGCGTTCGGTCATCTCGGCACGATCCGCGTGATGGATATCGTCGATATCCTTCTTGTCGCAGCGTTCTTCTATTTCCTGATCACGCTGGTCCGCCGCACGAAGACGAACAAGCTGTTTCAGGGTATCGTATATATACTCCTTGCGCTCTGGCTGTCCGGCGAGATGCAGCTCTACACTGTGAACTATATTCTCCGCAACGCCGTGCAGGTAGGCCTTCTCGCGCTGGTCGTGCTGTTCCAGCCGGAGATCCGCCGGTTTTTGGAAAAGCTCGGCACAGGGTCGATTTTCTCCCGACTTTTGGGCGCGCCGCACACACTGAATGCCGACGCCGCCATTACGCAGACGGTGCTTGCCTGCGTGGATATGTCCGCAACGCGTACCGGTGCGCTCATCATCTTTGAGCGCGATAACCGTCTCGACGACCAGATCCGCACCGGCACGATCCTCGACGCGGAAACGACGGCGGAGCTTCTGAAAAACATTTTCTATCCCAAAGCGCCTCTGCACGACGGCGCTGCGATCATCCGCAGCGGACGGATCCAGGCGGCCGGATGCATGCTTCCGCTCTCCAACAACCCCAACCTGAGCAAGGAACTCGGCATGCGCCACCGCGCCGGCATCGGCATGAGCGAAGCGTCAGACGCCGTTGTTGTGATCGTATCGGAAGAGACCGGCGCGATCTCCGTGGCGGTCAACGGAATGCTCAAGCGGCATCTTACAAAGGACACCTTTGAAAAGATCCTCCGCAATGAGCTGATTCCCGAAGTGAAAGAGGAACCGACGGGCGCATTCCGCTTCCTCCGCCGGAAAGAAAAGGACAAAGCCGATGAATAATTCAAACGAAACGAAAGAAAGGAAAAAGCTGGATCTCAAACGAATCACGGACAGCCGTGTTTTCTGGATGATCCTCTCGCTGCTTGCGGCGTCGCTTCTCTGGATGTATGTGACGACGACCGAGGGCGTTGAGGTGGAAAAAACGCTCACCGGCGTAAAGATCGAGTTTCTCGGCGCGGACGCGATGCGCGCGTCGAGCGATCTCATCGTCACCGAGCAGGACCGCACCACCGTTAACCTGACGCTCTCCGGCACGCGCCGCGTGCTCTCCAAGCTCACAAACTCCAACGTGACGGCAACGGTGAATCTCAGCAACGTTGCGGCGGACGGACGGTATTCGGTTTCTTACGATATCGCCTATCCCGCCGGCGTGAACGCGAACGAAATAACGCTCGTCCACACGTCATCGGACGTCGTGAATTTCTATGTGGACAAGCTAGCCCGCAAGACCATTGAGGTCAAGGGCGCGTTCACCGGCAACACGGCGGACGGATATCTTGCCGACGAGAGTATGGTGTTCGATCCCCTGGTCGTTGCCATCAGCGGGCCGAAGACGGTCATCTCCAAAGTCGACCATGCGTTTGTGGCCATTACGCGTGAGGACGTGGACCGCACGCTGAGCTATTCCACGACGTATTCTCTCGTCGATTCCGACGATAACCCGATCGAAGACTCTTCCATCCAGCGTGAAACGGAAGAAGTCACCGTGACGCTGAACGTGCTTTCCACGAAGGAAGTTCCTCTTGACGTAACGATCATCGACGGCGGCGGCGCAACGCGCGACGCCAACACCCGCATTGACATTGAACCGAAGACGATCATGCTCGCGGGAGATGCCTCTGCCATCGACAGCACGACGAAGCTCATTCTCGGCACGATCAATCTTTCGAGCTTCGCCACGGACTTCTCCGCCACCTACACCATCATCCCGCCGAACGGCACCGAGAATATGACCGGCGTTACCGAGGCAACGGTGAGAGTATCCATCACGGGCGTTGCTACGAAGTCCTTTTCCGTGAATCCGGAAAATATCGTCTGCATCAACGTTCCCGACGGCTACACCGCGGAGAACATCACGCAGGCGCTCAACGTTACGGTCCGCGCCCCGCAGGAGGTCCTTGACCAGATCAGCGAGGTGAATCTCCGCGCTGTGGCCGATCTCTCCAATCTCGGCACGAACGCCTCCGGCGTTTTCACCCCGACGGTCGAGATCAAGATCGACGGCTTCCCCGAAGCGGGCTGCGTCGGCGAATATAAGATCTATATCACGCTCAAGGAAAAGCATTAAGAGAGTATGTACGGCTACATTCGACCGGATATCGGCGAGCTTCGCATAAATGAATACCGCCGGTTCCGCTCGGCGTACTGCGGTCTCTGTGAGGCGCTCCGGCAGCGGTACGGGGTGTTGGCCCGCTTTCTCATCGGGTACGACATGACGTTTCTCGCTCTGCTCTCACTATCGCCGGAGACGGCGATCGAGCAGCGCCGCTGCGTAGTCCATCCGCTGCGAAAGCAGCCCTGCATCTGCGGCATGACGGAGCTTTTCGACGCCGCAGATTACACGGTCATCCTCGCTTATCAAAAAATGCAGGACGATGCCGCCGACGAAAAGAGCTTTCGGTCGATACGCGCCCGACTTGCTCTCCGTCTCCTGCGAAGCCGCTGCCGCAAAGCGGCGGCCCGACAGCCGAAATTTGCCGAGAACGTCCGGCAGTGCCTTTCTCAGCTCGCGGCAGTAGAGGAGCGCGGCAGCGCGTCTCTCGACGAGGCGGCGGACTGCTTCGCCCGTCTTATGGCGTTTCCGGCGGACCGGCTGGCGGACGAGATGCAGCGGCGGCTGCAAAGCGAGATACTTTATCATGTCGGACGCGCCGTATATATTCTGGACGCGGCGGACGATTACTCCGACGATCGGAAAAACGGCCGGTACAACCCGCTCTGCCTGCGCTTCGGCTCCGAAGTCATGACGGCGGAGGAAAAAGCGGAGATTCGCGCCACGCTGAATCTCTCCCTTTCCCGCGCGATGAGCGCCGCGGCGCTCCTGCCGGAGAGCGCGTGGACGCCCATCATCGAAAACATCCTATCCCGCGGTGTTCCGCATGTTGCCGATGCGGTGTTTGCCGGAACATGGAAGAAAAACAGAAAAAATACGGAGGATCTCTGATCCGTCCGACAGGGAGTAAGTGAATGACAGATCCTTACGTTGTTCTGGGTGTTTCCCGAACGGCATCCGATGAGGAGATAAAAAAGAAATACCGCGAGCTTGCCCGGAAATACCACCCGGACAACTACGCCAACAACCCCCTCGCCGATCTCGCGCAGGAGAAGATGAAGCAGATCAACGAGGCATACGACGCGATCACGAAGGAACGCGCAGGCGGTGGGGCGCAGTATAAGACCTATACGCAGCCCGGCAGCACATCCTCCGGCAGCGCGAGCGGCCCCTACCGGGATGTTCGCTCGGCGATCATGGCGGGCGATCTCGCCCGCGCGGAGATGATCCTCGGCTCGATTGTGGATCGGAATGCGGAATGGCATTTTCTTATGGGTGCGGTGGCATATCACCGCGGCTGGATGGACGAGGCGTCCAAATACTTCCGCCAGGCGGCGTCGATGGATCCCGGCAATGCGGAATACCGTCAGGCGGTCGCTCAGATGGAAAGTCAGGCGAACGGCCCGTTTGCGGGCGGAAGCGCCGTTGGAATGAACACGCTCGACTGCGGCGCGTTCTGCCCATGCATGGCGCTGATGGCCACCTCCGGCGGCTGCGCGCCGTTTATTTGCTGCTGTTGATAACATTTTGATTCACATATTTGGGGAGATGGGAAGAAATGGGAAAACTGCTCAGTATGACCGGTTACGGAAGCGCCAAGGGCTCCGTAGAGGGTCAGGAGATCACCGTTGAGCTGAAAAGCGTGAACAACCGCTATCTGGACTGTTCGGTCCGGCTGCCGCGTAATTTCCTTTTTGCCGAGGATACGGTAAAGCAGGCGGTCTCCGCCGGCGTTTCGCGCGGCAAGGTGGATGTTTTTGTATCGGCGCAGGCTTCGCAGGATTCCGGGACGGTCGTTTCGGTGAATGAGGAACTTGCCCGCGGCTACCGCGACGCGGTCGCGCGCATCGCCGAAACGCTCGGACTCGAAAGCGGACTCAATGCATTCAGCCTTGCCCGGTTCCCGGATGTGCTCACGGTCGAGCGGCGCGAGCTGGATAAAGACAAAGCCGCCGCGGCGCTCTCGGAGATCACGGCAAAAGCCGTGGAGGAATTCAACGCCATGCGCGAGCGCGAAGGCGAACGGCTGCGCCGGGACATGCTCGGAAAGCTCGAAACCATTGAGGAGCTTGTTTCCGTTGTGGAGGAGCGATCCCCGCAGACGGTGAAGGAATACCGCGAACGTCTCGAAGCGCGTCTGCGCGACATTCTGGCCGACCGCTCGCTCGATGAGCAGCGTGTCATCACCGAAGCTGCGATCTTCGCCGACCGTACCGCCGTGGACGAGGAGACGGTCCGGCTCCGCAGCCACATTGCGCAGTTCCGCACCATGCTGGAGGAAGGCTCTCCGATCGGCCGGAAGATGGACTTCCTTGTGCAGGAATTCAACCGCGAATCCAACACCATCGGCTCCAAGTGCAGCGACGCATCTCTCGCCAAGGTCGTGGTCGATCTCAAATCCGAGATCGAGAAGATCCGCGAGCAGCTGCAGAACGTGGAATGAGGTACGGATATGAAGCTTATTAACATCGGTTTCGGCAATCTCGTTTCCGCCTCGCGTCTGATCGCTATCGTCAGCCCGGAATCCGCGCCGATCAAGCGCATCGTTCAGGATGTCCGCGAGCGCGGCGAGCTGATCGACGCGACCTATGGCCGCCGCACGCGCGCGGTCATCATCATGGACAGCGGCCATGTGATCCTCTCGGCGCTCCAGCCCGAAACGGTCAGCGCCCGCATGATCGGCCGCAGCGAAGAGCCTTCGGCGGAAGAGAGTGACGAGGAATGAAACGCGGTAAGCTGCTGGTGATTTCCGGGCCGTCCGGCTGCGGAAAATCCACCGTGATCGGAAAGATGATGGCGGGGCGGGAGAATGTGGAGTTCTCCGTATCCGCCACAACACGCCGCCCGCGCCCCGGAGAGAGGGAGGGCGTCGATTACTTTTTCGTTTCCCGAGAGCGCTTTGAGGAAATGCTCCGAAATGACGAGCTGTTAGAGCATGCCGAGTTTGTCGGCAATTGCTACGGTACGCCGAAGTCGCAGGTCTGTGCGCGGCTGGAAAGCGGCGTGTCCGTGATTCTGGATATTGAGGTCCAGGGAGCGGCGCAGGTGAAGCGGAAGCTGCCCGAAGCCGTTACCGTGTTCCTTGCTCCTCCGGGGCTGGATGCGCTGGAACGCCGTCTCCGCGGCCGCGGGACGGAATCGGAAGAGACGATCCGCGCGCGGCTCGACACAGCACGGCGCGAGATGGCGCTGGCTCCAACCTATGATTATACTGTGATCAACGATGACCCGGACCGCGCATCCCGCGAGCTCGGAGCCATCCTCGACAAATAAATCGCATACAATGTTTTGCACCGGTAAACGCCGGATCAGAAAGGAATGGAATCTGTTATGATGCTTTATCCCCCGATGGCGAGCCTTGTTGATAAGGTCGGCAGCCGCTACCTTCTCGTGAACCTTGTTGCGCGCCGCGCCCGTCAGATCGCGAACGAAGCCGAGGAAAACGGCGAGATCCTTGATAAGAAGCCGGTCTCCATGGCGATCGACGAAGTGTATTCCGGCAAACTGACGCTGGAAAAGACGGATGACTGATTCGCCGGCAACGGCAAAAATCGCTGTCGCCGCCGCGACATACTGGGTAGACCGACCGTTTGACTACCGCATTCCGCCAGCGCTCGCAGATAAGGTCGTGCCGGGCGTGCGTGTCGTTGTCCCGTTCGGCGGCGGCAACCGCCGCACGGAGGGGATCGTTCTGTCTCTCGGTACGGCGCAGCCCGGTATGCGGCTGAAAAGCATTGCCTCGGTGCTGGACGCGTCGCCCGTGCTCTCTCTGGAGATGATCCGCTTGGCGGTCTGGCTGCGCGAGCGGTATTTCTGCACGGTATACGATGCCGTACATGCGATGCTGCCCGCCGGACTCTGGTACCAGATGGAGTCGGTATATACGCTCTGCGCCGGTTTTGACCGGGAGAGCGCGTATGCCGCAGCGGGAAAGTCTGCGCAGGAGCAGCTTGTTCTCGATGCCGTTTTTGCCCATGGCGGAAGCTGTCCGCTGGTCGATCTGGAGCGGCTTTTTGAGAATGTGAGCCCGGCACGGGCGCTGCAGTCGCTTGTGCGCAAGGGCGTTCTGGAAACGGACAGCCGCGAAAAGCGCCGCGTCGGCGATAAAAAGATCCGCATGGTCTCTCTGACTGTTTCGGCGGAGGACGCGCAGGTCGCGGCAGACCGCCGCGAGAAGCGCGCGCCGCTGCAAAGCGCGTGTCTGCGTCTTTTGTGTACGCTGGATCGGGTTTCCTTTTCGGAGCTCTGCTATTTCACAGGCGCTTCGTCCTCATCCGTCAATGCGCTGGTAAAAGCGGGACTGGCGGAGATCACGCAGGACGAGGTGTTCCGCCGCTCCGTTCTCCGCAGCGAGGAGCAATCCCCGCTGCCGGAGCTCAACGAGGAGCAGCGCGCGGCGTTTGAGGGAATCCTATCGCTGTACGACGGCGAGCATGCATCGGCGTCGCTCCTCTATGGCGTCACCGGAAGCGGCAAGACATCCGTGTACGTCCATCTGATCGACGCCATGCGCCGAAAAGGGAAGGCGTCCATCCTGCTCGTGCCGGAGATCGCGCTCACGCCGCAGATGATCCGCATTTTCTCCTCATACTTCGGAGATGACATCGCGGTTCTGCACAGCTCTCTCGCCGTTGGCGAGCGCTACGATGAGTGGAAGCGCATCAAGACCGGAAGAGCGCGCGTTGTGATCGGCACGAGAAGCGCCGTCTTCGCCCCGTGCAGCGATCTTGGGCTTATCATCATGGATGAGGAGCAGGAGTATACCTACAAATCCGAAAATTCCCCGCGCTACCACGCCCGCGACGCCGCCAAGTTCCGATGCGCATCCTCCAACGCGCTTCTGGTTCTCGGCAGCGCGACGCCGGATGTGGAAAGCCGCTACCGCGCCGAAAAGGGCGTGTATCATCTGTTTACCCTGAAAAACCGCTTCAACGCCCGTCAGCTGCCCTCCGTCCGCATCGTAGATATGCGGCAGGAGCTTCGCGGCGGAAACGGCAGCGAAGTAAGCGGTGTGCTGCTCCACGAGCTGCGGGAAAACATTTCCCGCGGCGAGCAGAGCATCCTGTTTTTGAACCGCCGCGGCGCGGCAAGCCTTGTTGCCTGCGGTGAGTGCGGCTATACCTACAGCTGTCCGCATTGCAGCGTGAATCTCACGTGGCACAGCGTCACCCGGCGGCTCGTCTGCCATCACTGCGGCTATACGCGAGCGCTCGACGATGCCTGTCCCGAATGCGGCGGCTTGCTCAACCAGTTCGGCACCGGCACGCAGAAGCTCGAGGAGCATCTGCGCGAGGCACTGCCGGATGTGGAGATACTGCGTATGGACGCGGATTCCGTTTCCCCTGCGGGTTCGCACGAGAAGATCCTCTCCCAGTTTCGGGAGAAGAAGGTGCCGATCCTCATCGGCACACAAATGGTCACAAAGGGTCTGGATTTTGAGAACGTGACGCTCGTCGGCGTTATTTCCGCCGACCAGCTCCTGTATTGCGGCGATTACCGCGGGGGAGAGCGCTGCTTTTCTCTGATTACGCAGGTCGTCGGTCGCTCGGGACGCGGCGCGAAGCCCGGACGGGCGATCATCCAGACGTTCACGCCGCAGAATCCCGTGATCGGCATGGCGTCCCGGCAGGACTACGAGGGCTTTTATGCCGAAGAGATCGAGCTGCGGCGGCTGCAGAACTGTCCGCCGTTTTCGGATATCGTGACCGTCACGGTGTCGGCGGAGGATGAATCTGCCGTCCTCCGGTGCTGCACCTACATCCGCGACCGGATAAGATCGGAGCTTCGCGGACGAAAGGACGCCGCTGTGCTCGGCCCCGCGCCACTGCCGGTCGTGCGCGTCAGCAACCGCTACCGCTACCGTGTAACGCTGCATTGCCGGTTTGACAAGGAGATCCGGACACTTGTATCCGGTCTTCTCATTCAATGCAATACCGCAAAAGAATACAAGGGTGTGTCGGTCTTTGCCGACTATAACCCAATGGAGTGAATACTATGGCGCTTAGAAATATTCTGACTGAGGAAAACCCTGCGCTGCGGAAGGTCTGCCGTCCGTATACGGCCTTCGACGAGCGGCTGCATCAGCTGCTGGACGATATGAAGGAGACACTTTCGCAGGCGAACGGTGTCGGCCTCGCCGCGCCGCAGGTCGGCATTATCCGCCGCGCCTGCATTGTGATGGAAACCAACGTTCCGGAAGGGGAGAACGAGTATTTTATCGAGCTCGTGAACCCCGAGATCATCGAACGGGACGGCGAGCAGGAGGGCGGCGAGGGCTGCTTGAGCCTGCCAGAACGGTACGGCGTTGTCAAGCGCCCGAACCACGTCAAGGTCCGCGCGCAGGATCGGAACGGCGACACGTTTGAGGTCGAAGGTACCGGTCTTACCGCCCGCTGCTTCTGCCACGAGATCGACCATCTCGACGGCGTTCTCTTTACCGACCGCGCGACGCATATGTACACAGACGAGGAAATGGAAGAGCTCTACGGCGGAGACGATAAAGAATGAGAATTGTTTTTATGGGTACGCCGGACTTTGCGGAAGAATCGCTGCGCGCGCTTCTCGAAGCCGGTGAGGACGTTGCCGCGGTTTTCACGCAGCCGGACAAGCCGCGGGGCCGCGGCATGCAGGAGAGCTTTTCTCCGGTGAAAACGCTGGCCGTGGAGCGCGGCATTCCCGTGTATCAGCCCGTCACCTTCAAGGACGGCGCGGCAACGGAGCTTCTGCGCACGCTCGCGCCGGAGCTTCTTGTGGTTGTGGCTTACGGCCGTATTCTGCCGCAGACGTTTCTTGATGTGGCAAAATACGGCAGCATCAATGTCCATGGCTCGCTCCTGCCGAAATACCGCGGCGCTGCGCCCATTCAATGGGCGGTGCTCAACGGGGACAAGACGACCGGCGTTTCCGTGCAGTACATGGCTGCGGCGATGGACGCCGGGGACGTGATCGCTTCGCGCGAAACGGAGATCGGCGAGTTTGAAACGTCCGGGGAGCTCTTTGACCGGCTCAAAACGCTCGGCGCAGAGCTTCTTGTGGAGACCGTGCGGAAGATCGCTTCCGGTGATGTTGTCCGCGTACCGCAGAACGAGGCGGACGCCACCTACACGAAAATGCTCCATAAGGAAATGTGTCCGATCGACTGGAACAAATCGCCGCGTGAGATCGTGAAGCACATCTGCGGTCTGGATCCGTGGCCGGTGGCCACGGCGGAGCTTGACGGCGTATCGTTTCGCGTGTTCGGCGCGGAATACACCCATACGAAAACGGCGCTTGCGCCCGGAAAGATCGTATCCGCCGGAAAAGTGGGCATTGAAGTCGCCTGCGGCGGCGGCCAGACTCTTCGCATCACCGAGATACAGGCGGCGGGGAAGAAGCGCATGAGCGCAGCGGCTTTTCTGCTCGGCCACCCGATGAAGGCCGATGGCTAACGGCACGGCGGGCGCCCGCGAGGCGGCGCTGTATGTCCTCGCCCGCTGCCGGAGGTTTGACGCCTGGTCGCAGCAGACGATCCAGACGGCGGCGGAAAAGTTTTCTCTGGATGAGCGCGACACGGCGCTCTGCACAAAGCTCTGTCTGGACGTGCTGCAGAACGCGGCGCTCTGTGATTATTACATCGGCTGCTATTCCAGCGTTCCTGCCGCAAAGCTCGAGCCGAACCTTCTGGATATTCTCCGGCTCGGTGTCTGCCAGCTTTTGTTTATGGATAAAATACCCGTGTCGGCGGCGGTCAACGAAGCGGTCGAACAGACGAAACGCTCCGGCTCCCGTGCCGCAGGTCTGGTGAATGCCGTGCTGCGCCGCATTGCGGAAAACCGGGAAAACCTCCCGGAGATCCCAAACATCGGAACAGCGCAGGAGCTCTCCGTCCGGTTCAGCCACCCGCTGTGGCTCTGTGAGCGGATGGTTTCCGAGCTTGGCTATGACGGGGCGCACGCCTTTTTCGCGGCAAACAACCGCGCGCCGCAGCTCACGGTCTCGGTGAACACCCGGTACGGCGACGCGCCGTCACTTGTGGAGCGTTTTTCCTCGGCGGGCGTTCGCGCGCATGTCAGCGAGCTTTCCTCTGTGTCCGTGTGCGTGGAGGACAAAGGAAACGCTACCGCGCTCCCCGGCTTTGCTGCGGGCGAGTTCTTTGTGCAGGATGCTGCCGCAGCGATGAGCGTTTTGTGCGCTGCGCCGAAAAAAGGGATGCGCGTACTGGATGCCTGCTCCGCGCCCGGCGGAAAGAGCCTTCTCTGCGCGTCGCTGATGGAAAACGAGGGCGAGATTCTCGCCTGCGATCTCCATGCGAAAAAGCTCCGGCTTGTAGAGGAAAACGCCGAGAGACTTGGTTTTTCCATCATCCGCACCGCGCCGATGGACGCTTCCAAGCCGTATGAAGCGCTCCGCGGGAGCTTCGATCTTGTCATTGCGGACGTTCCGTGCTCCGGCATGGGCGTTATCCGCAAAAAGCCGGAGATCCGCTATAAGGCCCCCAAAGCGCTTGCCGGTCTCCCGGCAATACAGAAGCGGATCGCGGATGGGCTTGCCGCGTGCGTCCGGCCGGGTGGGATTCTTCTTTATTCCACCTGCACCGTTTTCCATGAGGAAAACGAGGATGTTGCGGAACGATTTCTTCACGATCATCCGGACTTTGTCCGCGAGGAGCAGCGGCTCATATTGCCGCAGGAATATGATACGGACGGCTTTTTCTATTGCCGTATGAGACGAAATGGCTGAACTGACCGAAAAAATCGATATAAAATCCATGCTTCCGGAAGAGCTGGCGGAGTATCTCCGCTCGCTCGGACAGCCGGCGTATCGGGCAAAGCAGCTCTTTCGCTGGTTTTCCGCCGGCTGCGGCTCGTGGGATGAAATGACGAATCTCCCCCGTGCGCTCCGGCAGGAGCTTTCCGAGCGCTGCACTCTCTCCGCGCCGCGGGTGCTTAAAAAGCAGCAGTCCGCCGAGGACGGCACGATCAAGTTCCTCTGGGAGCTGCATGACGGAAACGCCGTGGAAACGGTCGTCATGCGGTATCACTACGGGAATACGGTCTGCATCTCCTCGCAGGTCGGCTGCCGGCAGGGATGTGCGTTCTGCGCTTCGACCATCGGCGGCCTTGTGCGGAATCTCACGCCGTCGGAAATGCTTGACGAGGTGCTGTTTTCCGAAAAGGAATCCGGTCTGCCGGTTTCTCACATCGTTCTGATGGGCATTGGCGAACCGCTGGATAATTTTGATACCGTCATGCGGTTTTTGGAGCTCATCAACCACCCGGAGGGACGCAACATCAGCATGCGTCATATATCGCTCTCCACCTGCGGGCTGACGGAGCGCTTCGACGATCTGGCGGAGCGCGATCTCCAGATTACGCTTTCCGTATCGCTGCACGCGCCGGACGACGAAACGCGCAGCCGCATCATGCCGGCCAACCGCGGCCGCGGCGTGGACGAGCTTTTCCGCAAATGCAAAGCCTATTATGACAAAACCGGACGGCGCATATCGTTTGAATATGCGATGATCGACGGCGTGAACGATTCCCCGGAGCAGGCGGAGCTGCTTGCCCGGCGGGTAAAGCCGCTCGCGGCGCATGTCAATCTCATTCCGCTCAACCGTGTGGATGAGCGCAGCTTTGAGCCATCTAAACCGGAGAATCTCAAACGGTTTGTGAATATACTTACGAAGAACGGAGTCAACACGACCATACGGCGGCGTCTCGGCAGCGATGTGGACGCATCCTGCGGACAGCTGCGCCGCAAAATGACGAGGGAAGCAAAATGAACGCTTTCGGCATTACCGACAAGGGAAAAGTACGTTCCGCCAATCAGGACGCCTACCGCCTGAGCCTTTCGCCGGATGGCGAATATGTTCTTGCCGCGCTGTGCGATGGCATGGGCGGCGTGCATGGCGGCGAGATCGCCTCGGCGGTCGCCGCGGACTCATTCATGCAGTATGCGGAAGATATGCTGCGCCGTGAACCGAAATCCGATGCGGCGCAGGTCCTGCGCGAAGCGGCGGCATATGCCAATCTGAAGGTATATGACCGCGCCTTCCGCGACGAGAGCTGCCGGGGTATGGGTACGACGCTTGTGGCTGCGCTTGTGCGTCCGGAAGATGCCGCCGTCGTCAACATTGGCGACAGCCGGTGCTACTGGCTGGCGGACGGCCAGCTCCAGCAGGTCACGCGGGATCATTCGCTCGTGCAGAGCATGGTCGACCGCGGGCTGATCACCGAGGATGAGGCCCGTTCCCATCCGCGAAAGAACGTGATCATGCGGGCCGTCGGATTGGAACAAACCATTCGCAGCGATATTTTCCGACTGGACATCCGTCCCGGCGACGCGCTGCTGCTCTGCTCCGACGGGCTCAGCAATCTTGTTGACGCCGGGGAGATGGAATCCCTTCTTCTGGCGTCCTCGGATGACGATGCGGTATGCCGCGAGCTTCTGCGCATGGCGCTCGACCGCGGCGCGCCGGACAACGTCACGCTGGCGCTCGTGCGCCGATGAACCTACGGGGGAATGATATGGATACGAAAAATCAGGATAAATACCGCGGCATGATGCTCGATGGCCGGTATGAGCTCGTAGAGCTGATCGGCAGCGGCGGCATGGCGGTCGTATATAAAGCGATGTGCCACCGGCTGAACCGCTATGTGGCGGTGAAGATCATGCGTCCGGAGCTTGCGAAGAACGAAAAGTTCCGCCGCCGCTTCCAGACGGAATCGCAGGCAATCGCAAAGCTCAGCCACCCGAACATCGTCGGCGTGTACGACGTGAGCCGCACCGATCATGTGGAATACATCGTTATGGAGCTCGTGGACGGCATCACGCTCAAACAGTATCTGCAGGACCACGGCCCGCTTGACGCGGTGCAGGCAGTGGATTTCTCGCTGCAGATCGCGCGGGCGCTCGCCCACGCGCACGGGAAAGGCATTGTCCACCGTGATATCAAGCCGCAGAACATTCTTGTCGTCAATGATGGCGTCATCAAGGTCGCGGACTTCGGCATCGCCAACCTTCAGTCCGAAGTGCCGGACGTGGAGAACGAAGCCATCGGCTCGGTGCATTATATCTCGCCGGAGCAGGCCAGGGGCCTTCCGGTGGACGGACGGAGCGATATCTATTCGCTTGGCATCGTCATGTACGAAATGCTCTCCGGAAAGCTGCCGTTTGATGGCGACGATGACCGGACGGTAGCGCTCAAGCACCTATCGGCGGTCCCGACGCCTCTGCGCGAGATCGCGCCGTCGGTGCCGGAAGCGCTCGAAAAGATCGTGATGAAGGCAATGGAAGCCTCGCTCGATAACCGCTATCAGACGGCGGACGCGCTTGCCGCCGATCTCGAGGCGCTGCAGAAATCGCTCACCGGCTCGCTTGACAGGATCGAGGGCAACGTTGCGCCTCTGAGCACGGCGGGCGAGCTTGGCAGGGAGGACTATATCCGCCGCCGCCGCCGCGCCCACCGCGTCAGCATGCTCTCCGGCTTTTTCGGCGTGATGGCCGCCATTTTGATCATTGCCGTCTTTCTCTGGAACTATTTTCTGAGCGATATATTCGTAGTTAACCAGCGTGTCGCCATCCCGAACTTTGTCGGCAGCAACTACGAGACCATCATCAACAGCAAAGAATTCAAGGGGAAATACAACTTTGATCTCATTTACGAGATCGACCCGAACGTCGAGCGCGGTATCATCATCGGCCAGTCGCCCGACGCGGGAAAGAGCTATATGCTGACTTCGGACGGCATCCATGTGACGCTTACGGTGAGCACTGGCGTTATGTTAACCGAAATCCCGAACCTTCTCAACTACGATTATCGCGAAGCGACGAGCGAGCTGGAAAAGCTCGGCTTTGTTGTAGACAAAACGTTTGCCGATTCCGACGATGTCGCGGCGGACTGTGTAATGCAGATCAGCCCGTCGCCGGGGGAGAAGCTCCCCGCGGGCGCGACGGTCTATCTCACGATCAGCCAGGGAGCCAAGACCGAAACGGTCATCATGCCGTATCTCGTCGGCAAAGACTATGCCACGGCGGAAGCAGAGCTTGCCGCGGCGCGGCTGACGCTCGTTTCCGTGAGCTACGTTTACAACAACACGATCCCCGTGGACTATGTTGTCAGCCAGACGGTCGAGGCCGGGACGGAGATCCCCGCGTACTCCAAGATCTATCTGCAGATCTCGCTCGGACCCGAAACGACGCCGACACCCTCGCCCTCGCCGGTTCCGACGCAGGATCCGAACGCCGAGTGACGCGCATGGAAGGACGGATCATCAAGGCGTTGAGCGGCTACTACTATGTCGATACCGGCGCGGAGCTCGTCACCTGCCGCGCCCGGGGAAAGCTCCGTCTCGACGGAACGAGCCCGCTCGTCGGCGACCGTGTGCGTCTGGATGTGTCATCGGACGGCACAGGCAGTGTGCGGGAGATTCTCCCGCGGCGGAATTATTTCATTCGTCCGGCTGTCGCCAACATCGATCTCATGGTGATGCTCGCTGCGGCGGTCAATCCGGTCACGGACCCGTTCCTCATCGACCGCGTATCCGCGCTCGCGGCACATCATTCCTGCGACTTTCTTCTCTGCATCAATAAGGCCGATCTCAATTCCGGCGACGAGCTTTTCTCCATTTACTCCGCCTCAGGCATCCCCGTGCTGCGGACGAGCGCCGTCACCGGCGAAGGGCTCCCGGAGCTTTCCGAGCGGCTTGCCGGAAGAGTCTGTGCATTTACGGGCAACTCCGGCGTCGGAAAATCCAGCCTTTTGAACGCGCTTTCGCCGGAGCTTTCCCTGCTTACCGGCGAGGTGAGCCAGAAGCTCGGCCGCGGCCGCCACACGACGCGTCACGTGGAGCTTTTTGCTCTGCCGAACGGCGGGTACGTCGCCGATACGCCGGGCTTTGGCTCCTTTGATATCGAGCAGATGGAATCCATCCGCCCGGCAGAGCTGCAATATTGCTTTCCGGAGTTTGAGCCGTATCTCGGGGCGTGCCGGTTCACGGACTGCACGCATCGGAACGAGCCCGACTGCGCCGTGAACGCCGCGGCGGACGAGGGGGCGATCCATCCCTCGCGGCTCGACTCCTACCGCCGTCTGTGGGAGCAGGCGAACCGGAAAAAGGACTGGGAAGTCCGCCAAACGGAATAAGAACATATGGTCCCCCGGTGCGTACTATGTAATAAACAAGGTGCGCATCGGGGGACTGTTTATGCGGCGCAGAAATCGGCGAAAAAAACCGGTAGGGTGGATCATCGTAACGGTGGGGGTCATCGTCCTGCTCTCACAGATCCTGCCGGAGGGTTTCTGGTGGTTTTTGCTCGGCGCGTGTCTGATCGGCGTCGGCATATGTATCAATCGAAATTGCTGTTGAGGAGGATCGTATATGTATATGAAGGTCATTTATATCCGGCTTCCGGGATTTTTGTATCGGATGCTTTCGAAGCTGTGACATATTTATCGGGCGTTCCTCATACGGTATATTGAAAACGGACAAGGAGAGGAATGTCTATGGAAGTCAATCTGAAACGGGAAGCCATTCAATACTGTACTCCTGTTTATTCCGATACACTTAGCCGCGAGGAGACGCTCGAAACGGTCGTTTCCGATACGCTGCCGGACGTTGCCCGTATTCTGGACGTGGATGCCGCGGTGTATCTGCGCTCCAAAACGCTGCAGCAGGGGAGCATCCGGATCGAGGGAAGCATCCGCGGAACGGTGCTCTATATCGGCGAGGATTCGGAGCGGCTGCAAAGGATCGAAGCGGAGCTTCCGGTCAGCTTTTCCGCGGAGGCAGACGGCACGGAGGATACCGATATACTTGCCGTGAATCTCTGCGTATCGTCGGCGGACGCCAGGCTTTTAAACCCGCGGAAGATCCAGTTTCGCGTCGGGGTCTGCGCCGCGGTCGCGGCGTATCGCAGCGTGACGGCGGAGCTCCCGACAGAGGCGGAGCCGACGCCGGGACTTTATACGCTGACCGACACAAAAACGGTCAGCTTTCTCTCCGGCATCGAGGAGAAGAGCTTTCTTGTATCCGACGAGGCAGAGCTTCCCGCCGGATGCCCGCCGATGGAAAAACTGCTCTGCTATTCGCATACGGAGACCGTGGAGGAGCTCAAGCAGGTCGGCGGAAAGATGATATTGCAGGGAACGGTTCGGCTCGATACGCTGTATCTGACGGCCGGAGACGATGCGCCGCAGCAGCAGAACTTTCGCATCCCATTCTCCCAGATCCTTGACATAGCGAACGGAAAAGCGGAGCTTTCCACCGTGATACTGACCTCCGGCGGGTGCTATCTCGAACCTCTCTCCGGCAGCGACGGCATAACCTCGCTGCATTTGGAGCTGCACCTGTGCGCGCAGACGCTCTGCCGCAGCGAGACGGAGATCCGGTATATCGCGGACGCCTACAGTCTCAAAAACGCCTGCCGACTGAAAACAGACGTCATCCGCACGCTGAATACGGCGCGAGCGTCGATCCTTCGGCAGTCGGTGCGTGAGACGCTGGAAGCACCGGATTCCCCGAAGGAGATCGTGTATACCCGCGTGACGGCGGCGTTTCCTGTCCGGACGGAGAACGGCGCTTCGGAAAACATCTGCGTCCGCGTGCTCTACCGCACCCAGCGCGGCAGTCTCTCGTCCATGAGCCGCGTTCTCACGCTCACGTTTGAGGGCGGCGGGACAACCGGGATGACGCTGCCGGAAACAGCACGCTTTGGCGAGGTGTACGCCGCCGCCGGAGACGGAGCTGTGGAGCTGCGCTGCCCGGTCGAACTCTCACTCGACGCGGCGGACGTTTCCGAGCTCACCTATGTGAGTCAAATGGAACTGGAGGAAGGGGAGACCGCGGACGAGACCGAGCGCCCGTCCCTGATCGTGATCCGGCTCGGCGAGGAATCGCTCTGGACGGTCGCAAAGAAATTCGGCTCTACGCGCGAGCTGATCGAATCGGCCAATCCCGGGCCGGTGAACCCGGGGGATCTGATCCTTATTCCGCACGGGAGATAAGGAACCCCCTTGTCATCCGGCAACGAAAGTGCTATAATTTCTTTAAACGTATTTTTGTTTGGGGGAATTACAGCATGTCCGGACATTCCAAGTGGCATAACATACAGAAAACCAAGGGCGCCCAGGACGCCAAGCGCGCACAGGCGTTCACCAAGATCGCCCGTGAAATGATCGTTGCCGTTAAGGAAGGCGGAAGCGGCGATCCGGCGAACAACTCCCGTCTCGCCGCGGTCATCGCCAAGGCGAAGGCGACCAATATGCCGAACGACAACATCAAGCGCACCATTGAAAAGGCGCTCGGCAGCGGTGCGACCGATAACTACGAAAGAGTTACCTACGAAGGCTACGGCCCCTCCGGCGTCGCCATCATCGTGGACGCCATGACCGATAACCGCAACCGCACCGCGTCCGATGTTCGCCATTACTTTGACAAGTACGGCGGAAACATGGGTGCCGCCGGCTGCGTTTCGTGGTCGTTCGATAAGAAGGGCGTCATCGTGATCGATAACGAGGACGAGGATCTTGACGAGGAAGCCGTTTTTGAATCGGCGCTGGAGGCCGGCGCGGACGATCTCGAAGCAGAAGAGGGCATCTTCACGGTCTATACCCAGCCGGACGATGTTGCCGCCGTCGCCGAGGCGCTCTCCGCCAAGTACCGTCTGCTCTCCGCGCAGGTGGAAATGGTTCCGCAGAACTACATCACCCTCACCGACGAAGGCGATATCAAGAACATGTCCAAGATGCTCGAGATGTTCGACGATAACGAGGATGTTCAGAACGTCTGGCACAACTGGGAGAACGAAGAGTAATTCCCGCCGTATAACAAAACCCCGACTGTCTGCGGACAGTCGGGGTTTTGGCTTATGTGTGCCGTTTCAGGTATTCTACGATCTCCGGATACCGGTCCGACTGGATGTGGATTCCGTCGCCGGAGTTGAAGCTGTTGAGAAAATATCCGGCCTTGTCGCACATCATGCGGAAAAGATCAATGTATTCCGTGTCATATTCACGGGAGAGCGTTTTGACGAGCTGGGAATAAAACACCGTACTGTCAGGATTGTAAAGCTCGTTCATTGGTGTGTAGCGCCCGACGGGAACGAGCGAGAGAAGATAGATCTTCGCGCCCGGCTGCGTTTCTTTTACAAGATCGAGGATCGTCCGCATGGGGTTCATGAACCGTTCCACACGGTCGTCACGCAGCGAACTGTCGTTGATACCGAGCATTATGTAAACTTTTCCGTAGGACTTGGCGTGCAGCGCGTCGCTGAGCGTGCCGTATCGTCCATCGGGCAGCTCATAGAATTCGTAATCTACAACGGCCTGTGCCGTGTGGCCGACGACGGCGTAGTAATCCGGACCGGATAGGCCGGAGTATTTCTGCATGCCGACGATCTGCGAATGGCCGATGAAGCACACATCGTTAAACCAATCGTCCGATACCGGCCCGCTCTCCGCAACGGTGGAGACGGGGAGGGCGGTCAGGATATCCCGCTGGGAGCCGAGAAAGCGGAGGATGATCTCCTCGCCATCGGCGAGCGGCACGGCGTCGCGATAGTGGAAGTATCCGTCCGTATCCTCTATCATCACACCGGCGCGCTGGATGGTGAAGGCGGCGGTCTGCGCCTCCGGTGTCATCAGCCCGCCGTCGAGGAACGAGTACCAGGCGTTGATCGCGGGGAGAGACACGCCGTAGGCGTTAGCGCAGCGGTAGAGCGTGATGAGAAACGCCTCGCGCGTGATCGGCATATCGGGGCTGAATGTACCGTTTCCGTCGTTCGGGATGATGTTTTTCTTCAGCGCCCACGCCGTTCCGGCGGCGTACCACTGGGAAGCGTCCACGTCCGAGGGGATCGTTTCCGCGTCCTCCGCGCTGCCGAAAATGTTATAGAGAATACCGGCGAGCATCGCGCGCGTCATGTCTCTGCCCATCCCGCCGCTTTCCGCGTCGCGGAAGAGCTCGCGATAGTCGGACATCGAGGCGGCCTCGCAGTATTCGGATACGCGCCGGCTGATTTCTTCCTCGCCGTCGGCATGGGCCGGCAGACACAGTGCGGAAAGAAGAACGGCGGTCAGCAGTAGGGATAATACTCGCTTCATGGGTACACTCGCTTTCGTAATCTAAAAAATCAGAGAAGCTGCAGGCTCTCCAAACAGTTTTGCAGTTTTGCGGCGTTCCCCTCCGCCATCGGGCAGAGCGGCAGACGAAGCCGGCCGGAATCCCAGCCGAGCATCTGCATCGCGGTTTTTACCGGGATGGGATTGACCTCGTAAAAGAGTGCGTCGAAAAGTCCGGCGTACGCCTCGTGGATGGCGCGGGCGGTGAAAAAATCACCGCTGAGCGCTGCGGCGCAGAGCGTCGCCATGACCTGCGGCACGATGTTTGACGCCACGGAGATCACGCCCTTTGCTCCAAGCGCGAGCATGGGCAGCGTCTGGTCGTCATTTCCGCTCCAGATGTTCAGCGCATCGCCGCAGAGATACCTCGTTCGGGAGAGAAGGGAAATGTCACCGGAGGCTTCCTTTACGCCGTTGATGCGCGGTATCTCCGCCAGACGCGCGTAGTGCTCCGGTGTACAGGATACGCCAGTCCGGCCGGGGACGTTGTAAACGATGAGCGGCAGCTCGGAATGCTCCGCGACGTAGGCAAAGTGCCGGACGATTCCTTCGGAGCTTGCTTTGTTGTAGTAAGGCGTTGTAAGCAGAAGCGCGTCCGCCCCGAGCCGTTCGGCGCGCCGCGCGGCGTTTGCCGCGGCGAGCGTGTCGTTCCCACCGATCCCGGCGATGACCTTCATGCGGGAACGGGTGTAAACCGCGGTGAACTCGATAATGGAAGCGCGTTCCGCCTCCGAAAGCGTCGCGGCCTCGCCGGTCGTGCCGCACACGACAACGGCGGCGG
>ERZ779890.1870-NODE-1870-length-20826-cov-4.034904_pt1 | contig 20826 bp, 20 predicted proteins | sample MGYA00511553_ERZ779890 | MGnify/ENA primary metagenome ERZ779890 (study PRJEB29588, sample SAMEA2152064) | human gut metagenome | biome: human gut; feature: human-associated habitat; material: faeces | place: Denmark | collected 2008/2010 ... | reverse complement strand
GTCCGCCCGCCAAAACGGATGACCCGCGCGACAATGGCCCGCTCTTCCGGCCTGAACACCTTATCCCGGCAATCGGAGTAGCCCAGCGCGGCCATTTCCATTTCCGTTTCGCCGCCGGGGATCGTGGTTCCGCCCAGCAGCTCCAAAACCGCTCTGGCGGCGGACTCACGCAATCCGCGCGTTGTGATCCTGTTCCTTCGGTTCCGTAGCGCCAGCTGGTTGAAGGCTTCCACAACAATCGAAAAACCGATGGCCGCGTAGAGGTATCCCTTGGGAATATGATAGCCCAGCCCTTCCAGAATAAGGCTCAGGCCGATCATCAGCAAGAAGCCGAGGCACAAAATGATGACCGTGGGATGCCTGTCCACAAACTCCGTCAACGGGCGCGAAGCCAACAGCATCGCCAGAACGGCGATGATGACGGCCAGCATCATGATGGAGAGTTCCTTCACCATGCCTACGGACGTGATGATTGAATCCAAAGAGAATATGGCGTCGAGCACCACGATCTGGGTGATGACCTGCCAAAACACGGCTTGGTGAACGGCTTTGTCTTCCGTGGGCTGAAACCCTTCCAGCCGCTCGTGGAGTTCCATAGTCCCTTTCAACAAAAGAAACAGGCCGCCGATAAGCAGGATAATGTCCCGGGCCGTAAACGAATAGCCAAAAAGGGAAAACCACGGTTTCGTGAGCCCGATCAACCATGCAACCGTGGAAAGCAATCCCAGACGCATAATCAGGGCAAGGGAAAGGCCAATGGTAAACGCGTGCCTGCGCTTATCTTCCGGTAACCGCGAAGACAAAATGGAAATAAAAACAAGGTTATCGATGCCGAGCACTACTTCAAGCAGGATAAGGGTGCCCAACCCGCCCCAAGCCGTGGGTTCTGCCACCCACGAAAAATCGAGAAACATATACGCTCCTTCCCCAGAATATGGAGAACGCCGTTGCGATTGAACAAAAAGGACTAGACCAGTCTGGACGTTCAAACCGCCGGAGGCGAACGGGGACAAGCGTGACAAGAAACCCATCCACGGGGGAGTATGGAAACGGCTGATAAAACGCTGCCTCGCCGCAGGAGTATTCCCGGGCAGAAACTGTTGCCCGACAACGCCACGAATGAGCTGAAGGCGTGCCCCCGTTCCAAACGGGACGTACCGGGGGTGGAACGTTCATAAGGAGTATATGCCGCCCTCCCCTGCTCCGGAAGGCTCCAGACCGCTTCCCCCCCGAAGGGAGCCTCCTCGGGCGACAAGGCGAGAGGAACCGGGCAAGGCTCTGGGGTGTTTTCCGTACACGGAAACACCGCGGCGGAATAAAACGAATCGGAGGAAAGAGAAGTTCCCTGCGACGGAAAAAAGAGAAAGCCCCCAGCCATGACAATGGCAAGGAGCAAAACGAGGCGTGTTCGTATGGGAATGTCCACCGGGTAATACTGCAATGCCATACCCGCTGATGTCAAGTGACCTGCCAAATCAGCATACCGGACGTGGCTCCGTACCCCCCTGCGCACTGCCTCCCTATACCCTCATGGACACAAGTTTTTAGGCCAGTATCTAATTATATAAAATAACACATAAAAATATTGTCAGAAAACTTTTTCTTCTGAAGTGCCTCTTTTTTTGTTGACAGTGAGGGGTGTTTTTACTAAACAGCTTTCTGCGCGTTGGGCTATCGTTCAATTGGCAGGACGACGGATTCTGGTCCCGTTAATCGTGGTTCAAGTCCACGTAGCCCAGCCAACACGCACCCAGACGTCCCCATCGTCTAGCCGGCCCAGGACAGCGGCCTTTCACGCCGTCAACAGCGGTTCAAATCCGCTTGGGGACGCCAACAGGAAATTGAAGGCGCATCACTTTACCCTGAAAATTAGGGTTTTGTGGTGTGTCTTTTGTATTATAAGCACCCCGCCCTTGTAAAGCCCTCCCCCAAGGCTTTCAAGCCGAGCCGTCCCCTCCATGTGCGCTACGGCCTAGCTCCTTCCGGGCGCTTCTATCTCCGCGCCTCATCCCTCAAGATTTCTCTTCCCTGCGAAGAAACCGACCGCAAGGCCGTACTCCTGGCACTCGTCATCGCGGCGCTGTGCATCTGTGGGCTGGCCTCTCCCCTACCCCCCTTTTCCATTCAAAAGGGAGGGCAGCCAGAGCCTACCCGAACCTCCATCCCCTCGTCGCCAGACACCTCGGCATCCGCATAATGTACTCGCCACCGCTGCGGCCTGTCCACAGCATGATCACGTCGATCCGCCCGCTGGTAATCCGCTGCACGCACAATTTCGCTGGAGCCATGCTGTACTGTTCGAGCCTACGCATGAGACTGAGACGACGCTGAACGCTGCACCGCTGATCTTCTGAACCGTCAGCTCAGAAAGCAATCCCCCTTTGAGGAATGCATTCCAGATGACGTCTGGCGGCGCATGAGCCGAGAAGACCGTGAGATACCCCGCGCTGCCGCACCAAATGGGTCTAGATCATTGATGACGCCTTGCCCTCCTACTGCCGGACCTACGCTAGCCATGAGTACACATGGAAGGTCGGCATCAACTACGTTGGCGAACGGCTCAACGGTGGCCACTGGATTGATGAGTAGCCACAAGGGACGGCGATGACTGACGAACAAATCAAAGAACTTTTTGATACAGTACCCGCCGTTGCCGATAGTTGTATCGAATCGCTACGTCCGGCACCCTTCCTCCGCTCAATAAGCCGTTGCTTGTCGGCTTCGGTAAATACCGGCCTGATCTATGGGACAGTCAATCCCAACTATCCCGGCATGACATGGAGGGAACTCCTCGATAAGGGCGAAAAGATGCGGAAAAACATCAGGCTGTTTACGGTGAATCCCGAATATTACCTGAACCTCGAACGATTCCGTGCCCCCTTCATGAGCTTCTGCTTTCATGAGGGCAAAGGCTACGTCGCGGAAGACGGATGCCACCGCGCCTGCATCGCAAAGTTCTTCCTCTATTCGCAACCCTCTCCATTTCTGTGCGGCGTTCATTTCACTGAGGTCCAGACGGACGCCCGCATGACGAACCTCTTTTACAGGCTCAAAAAACTTCTTCCCGTGTGGTGCGCGGCGTTCCCCAACTCACAGGAAGTCACCCGCAATGACGACGCCAAAGAATGGAGCATGTCTTTCTATAGGAACACCCTGCGCATTGAAAATCACCACAGGAAGGGCTTCAACGCCGACTTTCAGGCCGAAGAACTGGAAGAAGGCCTGCTCCCGGCCCTGCTGAATCCCTTCAAACGCCGCTTCGGAACGTATCGCAATCTTTTGAATTGAGAGGAATCCATGATCCAACGTCTCTTCATTGCCGAAAAACCGTCACTCGGCAAAGCCATTGCCGTTGAACTTGGCGTCACGCAGACTTGTCAGGGGTATATGATCTGTGGGAACGACATCGTGACCTGGTGCTTCGGGCATTTGCTGGAACAGTATGATCCCGATGATTATGATGAAGCATGGAAGCCGTGGCGCAGAAGCTCCCTGCCCATGATTCCCCGTGAGTGGCGGCTCAAGCCCAAGAAAGACGCTCTCACACAACTCCAGATCATCAATCATCTACTTAGTGAAGTGGCAACGGTTGTCAACGCCGGAGACCCGGATCGCGAGGGGCAACTGCTCGTTAACGAGGTGCTCGAACACTTCCGCTACACCGGCCCGGTTCAGCGAATTTGGCTTGCATCCATGGACTCCCGCTCGCTCCAAAAAGCTCTGGCAACGCTGAAGGACAACCGGGATTACGCCAACCTCAGAGATTCCGCCCGCGCCCGCTCACAGGCCGACTGGCTCATAGGCATGAACGCCACCCGCGCCATGACGCTCCGGGGCAGGGAGTCGGGACGGGATGGGGTGTTGTCGATGGGGCGCGTCCAGACGCCCACCCTTGCCCTTGTCGTCAATCGGGATCGGGAAATCGCAGCCTTCACCCCCATTGATTATCTCGTCCTTCAGGCAACGCTCCAGCACGATGCGGGGACGTTCTCAGCCATCTTCAAGCCTTCGGAAACCCAACCCGGGCTAGACAGCGAAGGCCGTCTCGTCGATGGAGCCACCGCCCAAGGCATCATGGATGCTGTGTGCGGCAAAAACGGCATCATCACCTCCGTCACACGCGAAAAGAAGAAAAAGCCAGTCCCCCCTGCCACATTGCCTTTCCTCGCTTCAGAAGGCCGCGTCCTCCAAGCTCGGCATGACCGCGCAGCAGATTCTGGATACCGCGCAGTCGCTCTATGAAAAGAAGCTGACGACGTATCCGCGTACCGACTGCCGCTATCTGCCCGAAGAGCAGTTCGGTGACACCGCCCGGATCATTACCGCCCTTTTCGGCCTTGAGGCCGTAACCGCTAAGGCCGATTCCGCATTGAGAGGCCCCGTCTGGGATACGAAGAAGATCACGGCCCACAACGCGATTATCCCTACCGGGGAAGAGCCTCGGAGCCTCACGGCACAGGAAAAGGAGCTGTACCTGATGATCGCCGTCCAGTACTTTCTCCAGTTCTATCCCCTATGCTCTACGAGGCCCAGAAGATTCTGGCCACCATCGTGGAAACGACATGGGAAGCCCGTGGCCGGATGATCATCGAGCCGGGCTGGACCGGTTTCGCGGCAGAAGAGGACGATGAGGACGCCAAAAAGAAAGAGGCAGAACAGTCGCTGCCGTCCGTCGGCAACAATGACGCCGTGCTCTGCGCCGACGTGGACGCACTCAAAAAGAAGACCACGCCGCCTTCCAGGTTTTCTGAAGGTTCACTGATCGAGGCGATGGCCAACGTCCACCGTTTCGTTTCCGACGCCAAGGCCAAGGCCGTTTTAAAGGAAAATGAAGGCATCGGGACGGAAGCGACACGGGCGAGTATCCTTGAAACCCTCAAGGGCCGTGGGTTCATCGCAGCCAGCGGTAAATCTCTTGTGTCCACGCCGCTCGGCCAGTCCCTCATCGACATGACCCCGGACACGCTCCGCGATCCGGTCACTACGGCCCAATGGGAACAACGCCTTGAAGCCATAACCCGTGGGGAAACCTCTCTGGAAGACTTCATGCGTGAACAGTATGCAGCTCTTCCTTTGCTTTTGGCCCCCGTCCTCTCCACCTCTGCCGCACTTCAGCCCGGTGCCTTCCCCTGCCCGAAGTGTGGCAAGGCGTTGCGCCGGCGCGAAGGGAAAAACGCCGGCGAATTTTTCTGGAGCTGCTCCGATGCCGATTGCAGGACGTTTTTGCCGGATGAGGACGGTAAACCCGGAAAACCGCGAGAAAGGGCCATACCCTCGGAGTATCCATGCCCCGTCTGCGGTCGCCCCCTTTACTCAGGGAAAAACGATAGGGGGACATATTGGGCTTGCTACAACAAACAAGGGCATCCGGACGGTAACAATGTCTTTCTGCCCGATGACAACGGCACCCCCGGCCAGCCCAAAGAAAAGTCTCCGCGAGTGGTGACGGAGTTTACCTGCCCCGATTGCGGTAAGGCGCTGCTCTACAGGCAAGGCACCAGCAAGGCGGGGAAACCCTATGAAGTCTTTTCCTGCTCCGGCTATCCAAACTGTAAAACGAGCTTTTGGGGGAAGGATGGAAAACCTGACTTTTATAGGAGGCCAAAATGATTTCTTTTTTCAAACTGCTTTTTAAAGAAGACAAGGAATCCATACTTAAAGCGGCCTACAATATACTTTCTATTTAGAGCTCAAAAAAGAAGAAAACAACAAATCCAGATAAATTCATAAGCAGGAGAACGCTATGACTCTTATAAAATCTTCCATTCCCTTGACCGTCTACCGCGCCGAATCCCCACTCCTCGCCAACATCACTGGCGACGCGATCAGGCGATTCGCCTTCCGTTCCATCGACAACGTGCCGGAAGAAAAGGCATGTGGATTTGTCAATTGTGATGACATGTTCGATACGGAATGGATCAACTCCATACCGGAAAAAGGGCATTATATGGCTTTTGGCTTCAGGGTGGACGTAAGGCGCATCGCTCCCGCCATTCTGAAAAAACATGTGGCCGCAAAGGTCCGTGAGGAAATCGAGAACTTGCAAACCCAAGAGAAGAAAGCCCTCAGCAAGGGAAGGAAAGGAGAAATCCGGGAGCATTGCAAGAACATGCTGCTTTCCAAAACGGAGCCCCGGCCTTCCATGTATGGTGTGGCCGTGAATATGTCCACTGGTCTTGTCTATGTCGCCAGCACCTCTAAGTCGGTGCTTGAACTTTTTGAAAAATGCATGGAATCGGCCTTTGGCGGAGAACTGGAACGCCTGTACCCGATTGCGCTCTCCGGGACTACTGGCGGCTCGGATCATCCCTTGGAAGACCTCATGAAGGACATTTACGCGGAAAGCATGACGCTTTCCCTCGATGAAAAGACCTACTCCATAGCTGAACAGGGAAAGGCTACGCTTTCCCGGACGGATGGGCCTTCAGTCTCAGTAACAGATGCGCCGGACAGCGCGAGAGCCGGACTGGAATCCGGGCTCTTGCTTACCAGCCTCAAAATCAGGCTTTCCTCAATGCCGGAAGATGAACTGGTGTCCATTTTTACTTTGAACGCGGATTTTAGCTTCAGCGGCCTGAAGACACCGCGCATCCGTAGACAGAAAGGAGAAGACGCCGATCCCGACACGGACTTCCTCCTGAAGATGGGCTTCATCGAAGAGACTGTGACTGCCATGCACTCGCTCTTCCGGCAACATGCAGGCAACTAGGGAGAACGTCATGAAAAGACTGCTCTTGCTCTTTCTTTTGTGTTTTGGGCTGGCCTTGCCAGGGGTGGCTGCTGATGGAACCAGCTTTAATCCTACAACAATTTCTGTCAAAAGCGTGGGGGCTTCGATCCCCGTTGGAACGGTGATTACTTGGCCTTCCAACTCATGGCCTTCTGACAGAGATAACTGGCTGGAATGTAACGGGCAATCCATATCCAGCGCAGTATATCCGGAACTGGTCGGGGTTATCGGCAGCCGGGTACCCGATTACCGGGGGATATTCCTGCGCGGCCAAGGTTCACAGACGAGTACACATTACGGCACCGTGACGCATTCCAGCGCGGCACTTGGCCAGCTTCAGGGAGATGGAATCAGGACGATTTGGGGAACCTTTGTAGGCGGTGATTGGTCTGGACACGATAACCAAGGGGGATCAAGTGGAGCGTTTTGGCCTGCCGGGAATGCAGGTGTACAAGAAGGCGATGACTATAACCAGATACGCTACAGTTTTGATGTGTCGCGTGTTACTCCTGTGGTCGGTGAAGTCCGCCCGGTGAACCGTGCTGTTCGGTATCTTATCAGAGCAAGATAACTTTGAAATACAGGTGGATAATAAAATAAGGCAACGCCAGGGAAGAATTTACTTTGGCGTTACCTTATCTTATATAAATATGTAATTATATAAATACGTATTTATGGTTTTGCGCGAATAAGACAGCGCACATAGATGTGATCAGGAGCTGTCTCTGCTCCTCCCGTATAATCGGTAGGGGTTCCCCCACCTGCACCGATACTTCCGCTTACACTTCCATTTCGAAGTGCCCCAGAAACGCTGCTGGCATTGGTCGTTCCGCTTACTGTGCCACTGGCCGTACCGGAAATGCTTCCGCCGCCTGTGCTGCCCCAGATCGAACCTCCTGAAGTCGTTGCGGCTACTGTGGAAGAAGCACCTACAGTGAACCCTGCAACACCCCCTCCGGATCTGGATTCATAGACACCGGGAGCAACCAAAGTATTTCTATCGCCAAAAGGACTAGTACCTTTTAGTGCTTCTTCAGTCGTTCGCGTAATAGAAACTCTGCCTCCAGCGATTCCTGAATCATTTCCAGTTTGGCTGATGGAAATCCATGTCCCCCCAGAGCCTTGCACTGTCTGATATGTTTGCCCACCCGCTCCTCCGCTCGTGATGGATTGTCCGGCAGCCCATCCACTGACTCCGAGATTTGCCGCAGAAGAGAAGGATTGCCCCGCCGCCGTGCCGCTCAGGGCCGTGCTGACGAGCTGTCCGGAGAAGCTGTGGGTATGCGTCGGCTGCGTATGGTTATGGCTCTTGATCGAGTTGGCCACGGTCTGTCCGACGCTATACCCGGCCTGGATACCGCGCAGAAAACGTCCCCGGTAATCGGGCACTCGGCTGCCGATAACCCCGACCAGTTCCGGATACACTGAATCTGTAATGGTAATAGCTCAAAATATAAGGACAACGCCGAAAGAATTTCTATCGGCGTTGTCCTGCAAGTTACTAAGTATAACTACATAAATATGTATTTACTGAAATACATATTTATGGTTTTGCTCGGATAAGACAGCGCACATAGATGTGATCAGGAGCTGTCTCTACCTCCCCCGTGTAATCGTGGGGGCTCCACCGCCAGCGCCAATGGTTCCGGTCACAGTCCCGTTCCGTAGATTCCCTGAAACTGTACTGGCATTCGCTATACCGGAGACTGTGCCCCTAGGCAGTGTCGTCACAAGATTTTGCACCATAGAGCGATGCAACGCACCTGGACTGCTGCGAGGAAAGAAGAGCTCCTTTTGGCATAACGCGTGGCAACAGCTCGCCACTGCTTGAGAGACAAAAAAGTATTCTCGATGATATGACGCGTATAAATATTTGTCGTATTCAATGAGAGAACGATTTCCTCGCTGAATGGGCGGTATTACGGCCTGCACATCGTTTTCCTTCAGCTGTTCACGAAATCTATGGGCGCTATAGGCCTTATCCGCAAGAACGAACCGGGCATCTATACCTTGAATGAGTGGGAAAGCCTGACCGATATCAGAACAGGAACCCGCTGTAATAATGATTCTGACCGGCATACCATGCGCATCCACGGCCAGATGTATTTTAGTGTTGAGCCCCTTTTGTGCGGCTTATGTCCTGATTACCGTCTTTTGCCCCTGCTGCATGGGCATGTACCTTGCAATAAGTGGAGTCAATCATCAGCCACTCGAAATCCGGCATATCCATCGGATTCGCAAGGACATGTTCCCATGTACCTTTATCACGCCAACGACAAAAACGACGATGAGTATTTTTCCAGCCACCATATTCCGGTGGAAGGTCTCGCTATGGAGCGCCTGTCCGTAAAATCCAAAAGATTGCATTGACAAAAAGGCGATTGTCTTTGGCTCGTCCACCCCAAGCGCCACGTCTTCCGGGCAAAAGCGGAGCTAACAAACTCCATACATGATCCGAAATATCATGACGATGCATTGCAGAATCCATAAGCTCTTCCATAGAGAAAAATATATGAATTCAATATGTTAATCAACTCATGACGACACTGCCCAGTTTTGTGAATGATAATGCCAAGAAAAATCGCTTGAGGTTATTTGTCGTTATGGCTTGGCTCGGATACCGAGCGCATATAAATGTGATCTGGGTTTGTTCGCACTCTCCGGCATAATCTGCCAGGGTTCCAGAGCAACGTTCTCGGCGTAATCCACAAATGTTCTCTACATGTCCGTTTAATCGTAACTCCTATTTTGACAGCCCTTCATCGTTGTTATAAAAACTGTTATAGATTTATAGATAGAGGAATAGCTTCGATGATCGGTTCAAGCACTGACTGGAAACTGACGACGACTGCCTATGCCCATCAACGGGCGGCGATAGAAAAGCTCTCGCAGCTCAAGGTCGGAGCCCTGTTTATGGATATGGGAACAGGAAAAACTCGTACGGCCCTTGAGCTCATCTGGCTTCGCAGGAAGCGTATTGTAAAATGTGTCTGGTGCTGTCCCGTATCCCTCATGGAGGAAACCAGAAGGGAAATCCTCCGGCACACGTCCTGCATCGATACAGATATTCACATGGTGGGTCCCCGGACACGAGAAGAGAACATACCGCAGGCCATGTGGTATCTTGTCGGCCTGGAAAGCCTCGGGAGGTCTCCCCGTGTGGCCTATGTCCTTGACAGGCTGATCGACGGTGGAACTTTTCTTGTGGTTGACGAGTCAACCTACATCAAAGGCCATCGGGCGAAACGGACACGGCGTCTTATAGGGTTCGGTACCCGGGCACCGTATCGGCTGATTCTTACCGGAACGCCGATCCAGCAGGGAATCGAAGACCTGTATACGCAGATGGAATTCCTTTCTCCATTGATTCTAGGGTATCCCTCAAGGCATGCCTTCCAGAGTGCTCTTGCTGTTTTTCAAGACCGAAAGCAGGCTTTTCCAGTTGAAGGCGTCAGCCTTGATGAAGTCTGCCGCGCCATAGCCCCCTATGTCTATCAGGTCAGCAAGGAAGATTGCCTGAAGTTGCCGCCGAAACTGTATCGTCGTATTTTGTGCAGTTTTTCTGAAGAGCAGACAAGCCTTTACCAGGCAGTAAAGACCCGTTTCCTGGACGAGATCAATCGCTATGGGCTATCCGATCTCAATATGGCGATTTTCCGTTTGTTCAGCGGACTGCACGCCGTTTCCTGTGGCGTTTTGCCATCCGGCTTTCTAGGCGTAAGGCGTCTGAGGAATCGGAGAATAGATACTTTGTTCAATGAACTCAGGCAATTCAGAACCAGCCATGTGATCATCTGGGCCAACTATCTCGAATCAATCGCTGCGCTGAATGAGGCGCTTCCCACGGCGTTTCCGCAGATACCGGTATATACTCTTCACGGCAGGGTTCCGGCGACGGAGCGAGCGGCGAAGATTGATCTCTGGAAAAAAAGAGGCGGCGTACTTGTGGCGACGCAGGGGACCGGAGGGTACGGGCTGACGCTGACGGAATCGCATCAAGTCTTTTTCTATTCCGAAAATTGGCGATATGCGCTCAGACTTCAGGCTGAAGACAGATGCCACCGAATAGGCCAGAAGGACAGCGTATGCTACGTGACCCTTCAGGGTGAAAGCCGGTTTGACGAACGCATTCGTTCGGCGCTTGCCCGAAAAGCCGATGCACTTGAGGAACTCAAGAGGGAAGTCAGGAGGCTGAACGGGAACCGGAACGCCATAAGGAAACTGATGGAGCATGCGGTATGAAGCGTTGGCTCGGCATGGATGTGTTCACTGCGGCACGCTCTCGGCTGGAGGAAGTCTTTGACGCTTTCGAGCGAGTATTTGTTTCTTTTTCTGGCGGAAAGGATTCCGGGGTCGTCGTCCAGCTCGCACTGGACATTGCCCGTGAAAAAGGCCGTCTTCCGCTTGACGTGCTGCACATTGATCTGGAGGCGTGGTACGCACATACCGATGCCTTCGTCACCCGCATCATGACCAGACCCGATGTCCGTCCGCACTGGATATGCCTGCCTATTCATCTAAGGAATTCCGTATCACAAATTCAACCGCACTGGCTATGCTGGGCCCCCGATGCAAGGGATTTGTGGGTTCGCAAACTTCCCACTCATCCCGGTGTCATCGCAGACGAAACATACTTTTCATGGTTCAGGCGGGGAATGGAATTCGAAGAGTTCGTCCCCCTATTTGCAGAGCATTTCGCGGAGGGGCGTTCCTGTGCCTCAGTAGTGGCCATCCGGTGCGACGAATCCCTGAATCGCTTTCGGACCATTGCCTCTACGACCAAACGCCGGTGGAACGGAAGAAGCTGGAGCACTGTAACTCCTTCCGGGGTCGTCAATGTTTATCCGATTTATGACTGGAAAACAGAAGACGTATGGACGGCCACAGGCCGGCAGGGATGGGACTACAACAAGATTTACGATCTTATGCACCTGGTCGGCGTGGGCATCCACCAAATGCGCCTCTGCCAGCCGTACGGTGACGATCAGCGCAAAGGGCTCTGGCTGTTCAAAATGCTGGAACCGGAAACATGGTCCAGAGTGGTCGGGCGTGTGCAGGGGGCCAATTTCGGCAATCGTTATGTGGAACTTTCCGGAAACGTGCTCGGCAACATCCGTATCCGCCTTCCGGAGGGGCACACATGGAGAAGTTATGCCGAGTTTCTGCTCGACACCATGCCTCCACCCACGGCGGAGCACTACAGAGAGAAAATCAACACCTTTTTGAAATGGTGGGCGAAGCACGGTTTCGAAGAAATTCCGCAGGAGGCCGATCCGAAACTGGAGTCCCGCCGCAAAGCCCCAAGTTGGCGGCGTATCTGCAAGACATTGCTGAAAAATGATTACTGGTGCAAAGGGTTGAGTTTTGGCCAGACGAAGCGCGATATGGAGCGGCAGGCGCAGACCATTATGAAATACATGGAGCTATGATGGAATTGCTGGAATTCAAGCATGAAAATGATCCGGCAAGGAACCGGGAACTCTTCGGGCTGCTGGGAGAATACGCGACAAATTCTGTTATTTGGGAAAAGTTGGGAGGGACCATCAGTTCCGAGCCGGGACGCCTCTGGTTCATCGCAACGGATGGGGAAACAAGGCACGTTGTGGCGTTCGGATCAATGCGCTTCGGACGGACACGGACCCGCATCCTCCATTTATACGCGCTTGAGGAGGGAGCAGACATTCCCGTGCTGGAACATTGCCTTGAGTGTGCCCGGAAAAACGGTACGGCACATCTGACAACCACGGATTATTGGACGAGAAAGGAACTGTATCTGCGATATGGTTTCGCCCCTGCCCGAAAAATCGGACGCTTCGTGCGCTTTGAGAAGGACCTTACGTGTGAACGTTGATGAACTATTGACCGAACTGGAGTGTGCCCTTAAGGCAGAAGAAAGCGATCTGGATAGACGCGTTGACGTGTACAATCGTATCGTTTCTCTGGCTGCGTCTTATCTTCATATTCCACATCCGGTGGTATGTCCGCAGCTCGTTCCGGTGGATGACGTCCGGGGAAATGACTACAATCCCAATAAAGTGGCACCTCCCGAAATGCGGCTGCTCAAGTTGTCAATCCACAAGGACGGTTTCACGATGCCCGTTGTGGTGGCCCGCGACGGCAAGGGGCATGTCGTGGTGGATGGTTTTCATCGGCGGCAGGTAGCGAAGACGGATGTACAGATACGGGAAAGCCTTGGCGGATATTTACCCGTGGTCAGGCTCGACAAGAGTATTGAGGATCGTATCACTTCCACTGTGAGGCACAATATGGCGCGGGGTACGCATCAAGTAGAGCTGACGGCGAGGCTCGTGACGCTACTCCGTAATCACAGTTGGACAAACGAAAGGATAGGCACAGAACTCGGTATGGAACCAGATGAAGTACTGCGGCTGAAGCAGATGCAAGGCCTTGCCGAAGCCTTTGCCGACCGGGAATTCTCGCGGGCATGGGATATGTGTTTTCAGGATACGGCAAAAGAGCAGGAATGAACTGTACGGTTCAGCCGTGTGCCGATAAAGGCCGCTGTGGGATTGCCGTTGCCGAGCGCTCAACTGATTGAAGGACGAATTTCTGGGTTAGAAAACAGCCTGCTGGACAGCCATTAACACTCTTCAGGGCTGTTTTCAACTTTAACAGTAGAAAAAAACACGCAATGCAAACGTACATTCTGTTTTTTCCCCGTATCGGGCGAAACCGCGAACTCAAGAAAGTCCTTGAGGGGTATTGGAAAGGAGAACTTTCCGAAGGACAGCTCCGCAACACGGTGGACGAGCTGAAAAACGGCATTGGAAGATTCAGCATGGCACAGGGCTTTCCTTCGTCACTGTGGGCGACTTTTCTTTCTGCGATTTTCTTGATCTGACTATTGCACTGGGAACCGTTACGTATATTTTTCGGAATGTGGGCTCCGCTTTCGACACCTACTTCGTCATGACGAGAGGCGATGGCAGCCGCAACATCCCGGTCATGGAAATGACGAAGTGGCTTAACACCAAGTACCATTACATCGTCCTCGAACTCTCCTCCAATCAGACCTTCCAGCCTTCTCTTGAGTGGCTGGAGAATGATGACGCCCTCGCAGGGCAACTTGGTTTTCATGCTAAGCCTGTTCTACCCGGTCCCATTACCAACTTGCCACTCTCCAAGGACAAAACAGAGGTTTCCTAGTGGGAAAGCCTACCGCAGCTTGGAAATCTACATCAGTTTTCTGGAACGGCTCACTCCACAGTGCGGCTGGATACAGGTAGATGAACCGATCCTGTGCACGGATATGGCGGATAGGCGCTGGGTTTTCCGTCCGGAAATGCGCGAGAAGCACAATTATCGCGGTGTACCAGATGGAATGCAGTGAAAAATTCGCAAAACGCCTTTCGAACTTCCGGCAGACTATAAGCAGCCATGATTTATCATTTTCTAAACTTACATTATCAATTTTTTATAGCTATCTGAGTTTACATAAATTTTATTTGCCTTTGCTTCATAAAAAATACGTTTTCACATTTTTCTATCATTAGAATATTTCTAAGTACAGTTTCTTAAAAAATGCTCCTTTTAGTCAATAAAAAGGAATAGAGCGACAAATGTCCTTTCTTCATAAAGCAGAGATATGTCTTCATATTCCACAGTTCCATAGTGTGTGCTCGTCTGGGAACCATGGCCACGTAAGAAAATTTCCCGGTAATCCTGCACTGTTGCCCCCCACGAGCGCGACCTCTTTCGGGTATACAGAGAGGAAGGCAAAAAGGGCTTGCCGTGCCTTGATTTCTGGGGAGTAGTCCGTAGGGTGACGAAGTCCCGTAAGGGACAATACGGGGCCTTGTATATTGCCATTCAAAGAAGTCTTTGTCATATGAGAAAACTCCACCTCTCCTCTAAGAGGAGGACCGAGCATGAGTGGTAGATCGATACGGGGCCTGAGTTCAAAGCTCGCAGAGAAGTCAAGGTCGCCACTCATTTCATGACAGTCCCGAACCGTTGCTTGGGCATAAAGCCCGTATTTACAAGGATGGGATGAACAATAAAAAGGCGATGTATTATTGGGATTGACGTTTCGAAGTATTCTCTTGATTGCTTTTACTATCCAGAAGAAACGATACATCAAGAGGTTAACACTAACAGGGGGATTGATACTCTTATAAGAAATCTGAAAAATATTTCTCCAGACATCATTATTGTGGAAGCAACAGGACAATATCATCGCCTGTTAGTTGAAAAGCTTCATCACTCGCTTCTTCCTGTGAAAGTTGTAAATCCACGTCAAGTAAGAGATTTTGCGCGTTCACTTAACAAGCTCTGCAAAACAGACGCAATTGATGCAAAAATTTTAGTCGAATTTGCACTATCTCGGTGCATCATTCCAGACACACCAAAATCTGAGCACGGAACAAAATTATCCGCACTACTTGTTCGCAGGGAGCAATTACAATTTTTAATTACGCAAGAAAAATGTCACATTGAATCGACTGAGGGGCAATACGCCCATTATATTGAAGCGATACTGGACACTCTCAAGGCTCAACTGAAAGAAATAGATGCCTCCATTTCTCAAGTTGTCAAAAAAGATGAAAAATTTGCTCAAGATAACAAAATAATCCAGAGCATTCCAGGAATAGGGCCAATTGTCTCAGCCACCATTCTGACAGAGTGCCCAGAGATAACACGAATAGGTAGAAAGCAACTTGCTTTTCTCGTTGGAGTGGCCCCATTTAATCGAGATAGTGGACGTTTCCGAGGGCAACGGCATATAGCTGCTGGACGAGCTAAAATACGAAAAGTACTTTATTGTGCTATGCGGCCATGTTTGCGCTGGAATTCAACAGTACGAAACTGGTTTGAACATTTTTTATCCTCAGGGAAACCTTATAAAGTTGCTGTGGTTGCGTGCATGCGAAAGCTATTAATGGTGTTACGTGCGATGCTAATTTCTCAACGCAGGTGGCATCCCTCTTTAAAAGAAGATGCAGAGACGATTTGAAATAACCTAGATGACTTTCTGTAGCTATAAGTGGGGAAAAGCTTTAAGTCTTGACTTGAGATACCGTTGCGCCTCTCCGCAGACAGGCAGGGATGGAAAGGAGGCAAGTTGCCAAGCAAACGGCGGATGTACCATCTGCTCAGGCTGGTGACGAAAGTGGCCCTGTGGGGCGCGTTCTCCCGTCTGGCAAGCTGGCTCATGGGTAAAATCCTGAGCTAAAAGCAAACCCGATGGAATGAAGCGACCCCCAACAGTGCCGTCAACACCGTTGGGGGTCGCTTCATTCCATCGGGTAAATAGGTCGAGAACCTTTTACCGGAGGGGAGGCCCTTAAAGAACCATCCCATGCCGGGGGTCAGAGTGCGTCAACACTCTGGCCCTTTCTATTTTGAAGGATAAGGAGTTCCGGGAAGTTTGGCAAGTCTCGGCTTGGATCGAATAAGGCAGCGAACTGCCCGGTTCATCGGGCGAATCTCATCAACAATCGGAGTTGAACGAGACACATAAAAGTTCATTGCACTTGATGGCACCTTACCCGCGTCATTCATCCATTGATTACGCCCTTCATTCCAAAAGGCCAGATTTCTTCGAATAAAAAGCGAAAGATAATTTATCTGGCTGGCTAGCTGGCTAATGGACGAGTTGAGCTAGAAGCAAATCAATAGAAAAAAACACTTTTGACAGAGGTTGAAACTGTTAGGGACTATCAGTTAAGAATACATCCCGGACGAGACTCCGCTTGATGGGACGGTGGTGTTGGCCGCACTTACTGTCCCTCTTTCCTTTGAAAATAAATCTATTCAGGGAGGCTAGCAAATCATTTTGCCCATTTATAAAACCATCCACCCTGTCAGTCTTGAAATAACTGCACAAGCATGAGTATGCCTACCGCGCCTGAAATATCCTGAGTTGATAGTGACGGGTTCAATCAATTAGGATCTAGGCAATTACATATGCCATATTTCACCTATTTCCATAGAAGGAATAAAAAACACAGGGATGTTTTTAGAAATATTGTTAATATATCATTAGAAAACGCATGCTGCAACAGAGTTATAATAATGGTATACTGCTTCACAATTATTACGATTTAGAAACTGCTTTCACTCATTAAAACTAGGAGATACAGCATAATGGGAAGAACTTATGGATACATTCGGGTATCCAGCAGTGATCAAAACGAAAGCCGACAGTATATGGCTATGTATGAACAAGGTATTGCTGAAAATCATCTCTTCATCGACAAATTATCGGGCAAAGATTTTCGTCGTCCTCAGTATAGAACTATGCTCAGACAACTGAAACCCGGAGACATACTCTGTGTCACAATCATCGATCGATTAGGGCGCAATTATGAAGAAATTCAACAGCAGTGGCGTATTATTACACGGGATATGAAAGTGGATATTTTAGTACTGGATATGCCACTACTCGACACCCGGCGCGACAAAGACCTCCTTGGGACGTTCATTTCAGATTTAGTCTTGCAGGTACTGTCATTCGTTGCCCAGAAAGAACGAGAAAACATTCGGAAACGACAAGCGGAAGGTATTGCGGCCGCAAAGATAAATGGAATCCGTTTTGGCCGCGAACCAAATCCACTTCCTTCCATGTTCGCACAAGTATATCGCCTGTGGAAAAAGGGAGAAATAACAACGGCAGAGGCTGCAAGACGCTGCGGTATGCCACGATCTACATTCCGTTATCGGGCTGTCATATTTGCAAAGAATGAAACATAACATGGCAAAAAAGTGTACTTTTTTGTCATGTTTTTTTTGGCGCTCGCTCTGGAAACAGAGTTAACAGAAAACCATTCCTATTTCCAGTAAAAAAAGCAGCCATCTTACCATCCCTTCCACGGTTTTCTCCCACAGGCGAAAAAGTACACTTTTTCGCCACATCTTTTTTTGTCGTCACCCCATCTACCCTATATCCCTGCAAGATGTTTTTTGCAGGAAGCTTCAATCGGTTTCTTGGGGGTCGCACGGTGTCAAATATTGTTGAAGGCGGGCTGGCTTGCGCTTCAGCTTTATGAAAGCTCTGCAACTCATACCGCTTATTTGGAAACTCAAATTTTTAGGAGCAAAGTTTATGATGTCGAAAGGCGCAATGGGGAATTTGATAAACAAATACCGTGCAGTATTAAAAAAATGCCACCTATTGAATGTATTTGGATCATTAGCTATGGCGGGAACTCTTGTTGCAACCGGGGCTATAGCTGCATCGGCTACGGAATATTCCGCAAGAATCACCGGAGAAGAAACAGAATATGATGCTATAAAAACGGGTGAAAATAAAACGTACATGTACACCTTTTCAAACGGTGACACCATTACCGTGGAAAGTGACTATACTAACGGTGGATTAAATGCCATAAATATGAAAGAAATTAAATCAATTACAATAAAAAATGATGTTAATATCAATACAATAGGAGGTAAACATACAACTGTAGAGGCAATACAATTTATGGGAAACAGCAATATTACAATGGATAATTTGGATCTCAACGTTATATCAAAAGATTCTACAATTTCTAACTACGCATCTGCTAGTGGCATAAGCATGTTTTGTGTAAATGATAACAGCTTCAAAGCAGGAAAAACAAATATTGAAATTGAGGTAAAAAATCCTCTGAAAGGCATACATGCCGTTGGCATAGATCTTACTGCTTCAAAAAACAATGTTGTCGCTCTTGACGATACAAAAATTATTATAAAAGGCAGTTCAGAGAATGAAAGATTTGACGTAACACACCGTGGTATTTATGCCACAGGAGAGAACAATACGATTACCACCGGTAAACTGGATATTGATCTGTCTGGTGAAGCTCGCGCCAACATGGATGCCTATGCGGTGACTGTGAAAGGCGACGGCAAGCTGTCCACTGCCACTCTGGGTGACGGCAATATATCGGCGTTCGCAAAATCCCCCAATGATGCTTTTTCTGTGGGGATTACTGTGCATGACGGAGCTGTGGTCTCCAAAGGCGATGGTTCTATCACGGCAATCGCCGAGGCTGGTCAGGGCACGGGATATGGGCTTGGCATTCGCGCCAAAGGCGAAGGGGCGAAGCTTGACGTGGGGCATGACGATGTGACGGTAAAAGTCACTGGCGGGCTTGATGATGGCGACAAGTTCATCCAGTCCATCGGTGCCATCGCAGATTCCGGCGGAAGCCTCAGCCTGGCGGGTGGCTCCATTACGGCCTCTGCCGACTCTGAAGATGCCTTCATTCGCGGCGCCCTGTCGACAGGCGGAAGCAGTATGACCCTGGGAACTGAAGAAGGCTCGCTGGCGGTCAAGGCATTCGGCAATGACAGCGCCGCCGCCCTTGACGTCAGAGACACTTCCACCATCGCCCTACAGGGCAATGTTTCCGTCGAGGCCCCCATTGCTCTCTATGGCAGCGGAACCATCACGAATTTCGGCAATCTGACCGTCACTTCCGGCACTGTCGCTGATTTCATCGGCACGTTTACCCAGGATGACGGAAATACCAACCTGAGCGGTCAGGACTTTTTCGGAGGCAACGTCAATGTGTTCAAAGGCGCACTCACCGTGGGCATGCCTGACCGCGGCGGCGTAAGCCTGCAAAACAATGAGGCTATGCTGGCGCTCGGTCAGAATGTGACGTTGGGCGAGCAGGCGAAACTGGTCGTTGGCGATGCCGCAAACAGCGGTGCCACCGTGGCTTTCGGCGACAACTCTCTTCTGGTCGTGGACGATGACAAGGCGGCCTCTTCTTTCATGATCAACGCGCCGGACGCTGCCCCGCGCTCCATCAGCGTATCCGACGGAGCCAACTTGTATATTGTCAACGTCAAAATAGGCGAATCCTATAAGATCACTGACGGTTTCGTCGCAATGGATGGAGACGTCGCTGGCTGGACCGGAGACAATCTTGTCACCGGGCGCATGATTAACGCTATCCGGAGCGACGGAACAGACGGAAAAGTCATCGTCACCACAGAGCTGAAGAGCGCGTCCGTCGTCTTCCCGGGCGTATCCATTCCCAATACCATTGATGAAATCTTCGTCTCCAACAAAAACGATGTGGATAGCGAGAACCCGGGCGTCGCATTCATCTCCCGTGCTCTGGAACCATTGTATCTTCCTGAATCGGACGTGGTGACCACGCTGGACAGTGCTGCCCAACTCTCATATGCGGGCGGCGTGCAGGCCTCGACCATCGCTGTGGCGCAAGCCCCAACGCGGGCTATTCAGGACCATCTGTCCCTTGCTACCAATGTAGCGCAGAGAGGCACATGCCTGCATGAAGATGGTTTTGACCTGTGGGCCAACGCCCTCTATGGGGCGAACCGCGCGCGACTTCAGTGCCGGAAGCCTTAACGCCGGATACAATTCCGACTTCGCGGGCGGCGTAATCGGCAGCGACTGGACGTTTGGTGCCGGTGTTGGAAAGGGCAGAATCGGCCTCGCCTTCAACGTGGGCACAGGTGATACTAAATCACGCGGAGACTTCAACAGCACCAAAAATGATTTTGACTTCTGGGGCGTGTCTCTCTACGGCGGCTGGAGCACAGATAATATCAATGTTGTTGCTGATTTTGGCTATTCCGCTTCCAAGAACGAGCTGAAACAAGATATCCCGGCCTCACTCGGCATGGGCGGTAAGCTCAAGGCGGACGTGGATTCCAGCGTGCTCACCACTGGAGTCAAGGCCGAGTACATGGTTAAAACTGACGTACTCGACGTAATGCCCCATGTCGGTGTCCGTTACATGGCCGTGAAGACGGATTCTTTTTCTACGAAGCTCGATCAGGGCGGCGATCTGTTCCATACCGACGGCGACCTTCAGCATGTCTGGCAGTTCCCTGTAGGCGTGAATCTGAGCAAGTCCTTCGAAACGGAATCCGGATGGAAGATCAGGCCACAGGCCGATCTCTCCGTCGTACCCGCCGCAGGCGACACTAAGGCGAAAATCGACGTGCGCACCCCCGGCGTGGACGCATCTGACTCCATGAAGCGCCGTGTTATGGATACGACATCGTTTGATGGCGTATTCGGCATTGAAGTGCAAAAAGACAACATATCGCTCGGCCTCGGCTACAACGTGCAGGCGTCCGAACACCAGACCGGACAGGGCGTGACTGCGTCC
>ERZ779890.1861-NODE-1861-length-20858-cov-6.906408_pt1 | contig 20858 bp, 12 predicted proteins | sample MGYA00511553_ERZ779890 | MGnify/ENA primary metagenome ERZ779890 (study PRJEB29588, sample SAMEA2152064) | human gut metagenome | biome: human gut; feature: human-associated habitat; material: faeces | place: Denmark | collected 2008/2010 ... | reverse complement strand
CGGGCGAATGCGGAGCCGCGCTCACGCCGCGGATGCTGCGCATCGCGCTGCCGCTCGCCTCGTCCGCCTATGCGCGGAGCGCGCTCAACACGTTCCGCCAGCTTCTCGTGCCGCGGGGTCTTCGCCTTTCGGGGCTGAGCAGTGAGAGCGCGCTCGCGGGCTACGGCGTCATCAACGGCATGGCGATGCCGGTTTTGCTTTTGCCGACATGCCTGCCGCTCTCGGTCGCGGAGCTGCTCGTCCCGGCGCTCACGGAGATGCAGGTCGCCGGAGAGCATAAGCGGGTGCGCCGGAGCGTGCGGGAGATGCTCGGGAAAACGTTTCTTCTCTCGCTCGGCGCGGCGGCCGCATTTTTCGTTTTCGCCCGCCCGCTCGGGATGCTGCTCTACGGCAGCGCGGAAGCCGCGCGCTTTCTCCGGCTGCTCGCGCCGATGGTGCCGTTCCTCTATACCGACATCGTGACCGACGGCTGTCTCAAGGGGCTGGGACAGATGATGGCGTCCATGGCGTTCAACATTGCCGAGGCCGCGCTGGGGCTTGTTCTCGTGTGGGCCCTTCTCCCCCGCTGGGCGCTCACGGGCTATCTTGTGACGCTCTACATCTGCGAGGTGTTCAACTTCACGCTGAGCCTTCTGCGGCTGCGGCAGATTATAAACGGGGACGGTTCTCATTGACGACCTTGTGTCAGAGAGAACCGTCCCCATGGATAACTTTATTCCTTTTTCGCATCGGCGAGATTCACGCCGATGCCGTTTACCTCCACGCCGCCGTCGGCGGGAATGAGGATGTATTTCCGCCCGTCGATCTCGCGCGTCTCGACGAGATACCCAAACTCGCCCGGCAGTGTGATCTTCACCTCCGGCGTTACGATCTCGAGCTTTTTGCTCTCAACGATGTTGTTCGGGTCGAGCGCGGCGTGCGTACCGTAGCGCTTTTCACATTCGCGCTCGAATTTTTCCGTCTTTTCAAGCGGCACACCGCTCGTGCGCAGCACGCTCACCACGTCGCGCGCCGTGATCTCCAGCGCATCCGGGTCTTTGGCTTCCTTGTGTTCTTCAATGCGGCTGCGCAGATTTTCGTGCACGGCCTGCACAACGTCGAACCGGCAGTCGGTATCGAGCGCCGCGGCGAGCGTTTCGGAGAACGTCTCCTTCTGCTCGGCAGCGGACATCGGCGGCGCGACACGGAACAGCCCGTCGATCAGTTCGGGGTGTATCTCCGCGGTATCATGGCTGTAGTAGAGCGCATCGTAAATGTTCGCGCGGCGGTCGTCAAACGCCGGGAACAGAAAGCCAAGCGCCGGGGCCGCGACGGTCTGGCCGGTGGACGTGCCGTGAAAGGCGCGTTCCTCCGAAAAATACCGCAGCGCCGCCGTCGCATCCTTCACGGGGCAGACCGTGCAGACGAAGAAGCGGAACACCTCGTCGCTCAGCTCGTCCTTCTCGCCGTCCGCGCCGCGGTGCGGCACGTCGTAGGCATCGCCCGCGAGGAGGATGAGGTAGTTTTCGCCCTGCATATCGAGCGAGGAGATGACGCGCGAATAGAGCTCATGCCGCGCGTTCTCGTCGGCGCACGCGCTCTCGCGCAGGGCCTGCAGCAGCCGGTGCTCGTCGCTCCCGGCGACCTGCTTCGTTTCAAACGGGATATCGATGAGATTGCGCCCGAGCGAGCCGGAGAGCATTTTGCGCAGGAGCGTCAGATACATCTCCTGCTCCTCCTTGCCGGACATGCCGAGAGACACGTCCGTTTCCGCGACGACCTCACGCATACCGTTTACAAAGCAGCCGTATACATGGGCAATGCCGCTCCGCTCCGGCCGGAACCGGCGGCGGAGCTCGTTGAGTTCCTTCTGATTCATTATGTACCTCTTAAAATGAGAAAATGGCCTGCGCACCGTAGGTGACGATCGAGACGATCACGCCGGCGATCACAACGCCGATGACGATGGCCGGGAACGCGCGCTTGAGCCGCATCTCCATCATCGCCGCGACGAGCGCGCCCGTCCATGCGCCCGTGCCGGGCAGCGGGATGGCCACGAGGACGGCAAGCCCCCAGAACGCATACTTTTCCACGGCGGCGCGGTTTTTCTCCGCCTTCTGCTCCATGCGCGTGACAAGCCCGTCGAGCTTCGGCATATGCGCGCGCATCCACGCGAAGATCTTGCGGATAAACAGAATGATGAACGGCACCGGCACGAGATTGCCGAGCACCGAGGCGATGATCGCCGTCCAGATGTTCAGCCCGCGCACGACGCCGAACGGGATCGCGCCGCGCAGCTCCACGACCGGAACCATCGCTACGAGAAACGTGAGTAAAATGTCTTTCATGGGCATGACGCCGTCTCCCCTGTCGGAACGGCCTGATCCTCCGTTTTATTACAGTTCTTTCGCCGCGCGGCGCGTCTCTTTCCGCCGCTGCACGAATGCGCTGAGTTTATCCAGCAGCTTGTACATCACATTCATCACCGGCCAGGCAAGCAGCGCGAACACCGCAAGCACGAGCGCGCTGAGAAAATCGAGCGTCACAAGGTTGAAAAGCGCCTTGAGGAACAGAAAGCTCCCCGCAAAGCCGAGCGCGAGCACGCAGATCATCGCGATGCGCAGCTTGTTGTACGGTTTCGCCGTCTGGTGCACCATCATGAGCCCCACAACGCCCATCACGCCGGCACAGATCGTGCTCATGGCGGTGTCCGGCAGATCGGCGGCCAGATAGAAGAGCATCACGCCGCCGACGAGCAGGATATCCGTGAGCGCCGCCGGGAGCGCGCGCCGCACCACGTTTTTGAGGAATTTGCCCTGCACGAGCGAGCGGTTCGGCTCCATGGCGAGGATGAACGCCGGAACGCCGATCGTCATGCAGTTCACAAGGCCGAGCTGCGCGGGGCTGAGCGGGTACGGCAGAGTGAAGATCAGACTGATGATCGCCATTGCGATCGAGAACATGTTCTTCACAAAATAAAGCGAGGCGGAGCGCTCGATGTTGTTGATGACGCGCCGCCCCTCGGCGACGACGTCCGGGAGCGAGGCAAAATTTGAGTCCGTGAGCACGATCTGCGATACCTGACAGGCAACGTCGCTTCCTGAGGCCACGGCGATGGAGCAGTCGGCTTCCTTGAGCGCGAGCACGTCGTTCACGCCGTCGCCGGTCATGGCGACCGTGTGCCCCTGTTTTTTGAGCGCAAGGACGAGCCGCCGCTTCATCTCCGGCGTTACGCGGCCGAATACGACGCATTCGCGCGCCGCCTTTTCGACCTGCTCGTCGGTTTCGAGCGTGCGGGCGTCCACCGCCCGATCCGCGTCCGGGATCCCCGCGCGGCGGGCAACCTCGGAAACCGTGAGCGGGTTGTCGCCGGAGATCACGCGCACGGAAACGCCCTCGCGCGCAAACCACGCGAACGTATCCGGCGCCTCGGCGCGGATCTTGTTGGAGAGCAATATGAGCGAGATGGGCAGTCGCTCGGCGGTGAGCGCTTCATCGGTGAGCTGCCCGTCGTAGAGTGCAAGGAGCAGCACGCGGCAGCCCTTCGCGCTGTAGTGATCGATCTTTTCCCGATAGGCGTCAAAATCGCCGCCGAGGATGACCTCCGGCGCGCCGAGAAGGTAGGTCTCATCCTCATGGAACGAAACGCCGCCGTATTTCTTCGCGCTCGTGAACGGGAGCGCGGCGATCGCGCGCTGATTCACCTCGCCGGTGAAGAATTTGCGCATGGCGGCCATGGTGTCGTTATCGCCGCGCATCGCCGCGCAGTAGTCCGCCATGATCATGTGAATATCCTCGGCGATGAACCGGTCGGGGCAGAGCGGGACGATATCGTCCACGATCATTTTGTTTTCCGTCACCGTGCCAGTCTTGTCCACGCAGAGCGTATCGACGCGCGCGAGCGTTTCGATGCAGTCCATCTCGCGGCACATCGTCTTTTTCTGCGCCAGACGCAGCACGCCCGCCACAAGCGCGAGGCTCGTGAGCAGATACACCCCCTCCGGGATCATGCCGACGAGCGCGCCTACCGTGGACGTGACGCCCGCGGGGATGCTCCGGCCGAGCCAGTGGACTTCCTTTACCACGAGCAGCACGCCCATCGGGATGATGCCGATGCCGATCCATTTGACGAGGTCGTTCAGCGCCTTCATCATACCCTTGGCCTGACGCTTTTTCTGCGCTTTCGCGTCGAGCGTCAGACGGCTGACGAACGAATCCGCGCCCACGGCGGTGAGCCGCGCGCGGCACATGCCGGAGACAAGAAAGCTGCCCGAGAGCAGCGTATCGCCCGGCGCTTTGCGGATCTCGTCCGCCTCGCCGGTGACGAGCGCCTCGTTGACAAGGCACGTCCCGTCCACCACGACGGCATCGGCGCAGACCTGCTCGCCGGTCGAAAAGAGGACGATATCGTCCCGCACGAGCGAGGACACGTCCACGCGCTTTTCGCGCCCCTCGCGCACAACGGCGCATTGCGGCGCGGTCAATATATTCAGCGCATCGAGCGCCTTTTTGCTGCGCAGCTCCTGCACGATGCCGATCACGGCGTTAATAATGACGACGATGACGAACGAAAGGTTCAAAACCGACGCCTTCCCCGCCACAAGGCACAGCGCGAGCACAAGAAACACGAGGTTAAAGTATGTGAGAAGATTCTCCCGCACGATCTGCCCCGTGGTGCGCGTGGGCGGTTCAACCGGGCGATTGTCCCAGCCCGCGGCGGCGCGCGCGGCGGCCTCGGCCTCGGTGAGCCCCTCGAAGGGCGCGGCCTCCTTCACGGCGATCTCCTGCCGGACGGCTTCCTCTTCTGTTTTTCTGCGGAACAGCTTCAAAGCGCCAAGCCCTCCCCCGAAAAAAGCGTTATGTATTAGTATACCATTTTTTCGCTCTTTTTCAATAAAGACCGTCTTAAAATTGCGTAAAGAACGCCTGCCTTCGGATGACAAAAGCAGGCGTTCGTTCATTTTATCGTTTTACTCGATGATCATGCGGCGGGCGCGCATAAGCGTAAGGCGGTTCCGCACAAGGGGCGAGCAGCGCAGGAGCTTATCCAGATCGGCAGACGAAACACCGATATCCTCCGGCGTTCGTTTTGCGTCCAGCCGTTCCAGAACACGAAAAAGCTCCTCCGGAGCAGGGATCGCGGCGATAATCTCCCGAAGCTGCTGCCAGCTTTCGCCCAGTCGTTCCGGCGTGACCTCCGCAAGGCAATCGCATCGGTTTTCCTCCTCGATAGACCGGCAAAGCCGCTCACCGAAAAAGGCCCGCATTTCTTCCGTCGGGAACGGGGTATAGCGTTGGACGGTAGGTGCAGCATCCCCGATTTCGGCAAGCCGCTTATATTCTCTCGCCGCCAGCAGCGTTCCGACGCCCGCCTTTTCGCCGTGCAGCGCCGGAAAGGCAACCGAAAGTTCCGCCGGATGCATTTCAATGAGATGCGCTATGTGGTGCTCCGCGCCGGATGCCGGGCGGGAATTGCCCATCATCTGCATGGCGATCCCGCTCAGCAAGAGCGCCTTTGTCACGTTCTCAAACGCTTCCGGCTCGCCGCGGAGAATGCCGTCCACGCTTTCCACCGCAGCGTCAGCCGCAGTATGCATCAAGTCGTGGATCTCGGGGCAGAAGTATTCCCCTGTCATCACATGCGCCATCCGCCAATCGGCAAGCGCGGTATATTTAGCGAGAATATCGCCGACACCGCTGCGCACCAGCTCGATGGGCGCTGCACGGAGGACGTCGGTATCGGCCGCAACGATTTCCGGCGCTACGGCGGGCAATGTCTTTTTATATCCGTGCCACGTCATAGCGGCCACTGTGCTGCAAAAGCCGTCTACACTTGCTGCCGTAGGGCAGGAAACATAACGGAGCCCGCGCTCGTGCGCGCAGTAGCGCGCGATATCATGGATCGTGCCGCTGCCGACGGCGATCAGCACCTTGGTATCTCCGTGCAGCTCGGCAAGCGTGCGTGCCACGGCTTTTTCGTCGGCGTGAAGGCCTTTGGAAGGGAGGATGATCTCCTGCTCCGCATACGGATGGCGTCCCGCTGTTGCTGCATAGGTCCGCTCGCCGTAAAGCGTACAGCGTTTCCCCTCTATGCCGTTTTCGTGCAGCGCATCTTCCAGCACAAGAAGTATGCCGGGCGCGATAAGTACCGAACGCGTCACCATCGTGTGATCTTTGCCGCAGCAGCATGATCCGCCAAATTGCCGCGCATCCAATGAGATCATGTGTTTTTCTCCATTTTTAGTGTTTCCACTGCGAGCCGTTCGAGCGGGAAGGCGGCTTTATAGCGCTCAAGGAACGATGTGAAGCCTGCGGCATCCACGCTGTCGGGCAATACCGTAGAGACCCCGGCATCGGCAAAGACCCGGTTATCCAGATACTCTTCCAATGATTCACCCTTCCTGCGCCAAAGCATATATGCGCAGAGCAGCGCCATGCCGTAAGGTCCGCCCTCACCCGCCATTTCCATTACGGATACCGGTGCGCCGACCGCGGCGGCAAGGATCCTCTGTCCCACCCCGGGCGTTTTAAAGAAGCCGCCGTGGGCGCATATGCGCTCTACATGGACATTCTCTTCGCGCCGCAGAATGTCCAGTCCGATGCGGAGCGTGGACAGTGCCGATAGAAGGTGCATCCGGCAGAAGTTCGCCAGTGTAAAGGCGCTCTCCGGGGTACGGACGAAGAGCGGTCTTCCTTCGTTCACGGCAGTCACGCCCTCGCCGGAAAAATAGTTATAGCTCAAAAGTCCGCCGGCGTCGGCATCACCCTCCAGCGCCTTGCGGAAGAAGATGGTATACAGCTCGCCGCGGTCAATGGGAAGTCCGGCAGCTTCGGCAAGCTCGGAAAAGAGACTGACCCAGCCGTTGATATCCGATGTGCAGTTGCTGCAATGCACCATCGCCACGGGAAGCCCCGTCGGTGTCGTCACCATATCCACCTCACGGTGAACGCCGAGAGGGTGATCTGCCACAAGCATGGCAAAGGCGCTTGTCCCGGCGGAGACATTGCCCGTACACGCCCGAACAGAATTTGTGGCGGTCATGCCGGTTCCTGCATCGCCCTCACAGGGCGCGACGGGGATCCCCGCCTGAAGCGTTCCTGTCGGGTCAAGGAATCTCGCGCCCGCCTCGGTCAGATATCCGGCGATCTCGCCCGCCGGGACGGGCTCCGGGAGAATATCGGCAAGACACCACGGATATTTTTTCGTTTCCTGCAGTGCTTCAAAGGCTTTCGTCATTTTTGCGTCATAGCCGAGCGTTTCGCTGTCGAGCGGGAAAATGCCGGAGGCTTCGCCGAATCCGACCTTCTTTTCGCCGGTCAGCCGCCAATGGACATAGCCCGCCAGCGTCGTGAGATAGCCGATGCGTGCCACATGTTCTTCGCCGCTGAGCATGGACTGATAAAGATGCGCGATCGTCCAGCGCTGCGGGATATGAAAGCGGAAGAGCTCCGTGAGCTTCTCGGACGCCTCACCGGTAACGGTGTTGCGCCATGTGCGAAACGGTGCGAGCGGCACGCCGGTCTTGTCCAGCGGCAGATATCCGTGCATCATGGCAGATACGCCGATGGCGCCGAATGTCGTCGGATCTTCTCCGGTTCTTTTCCGGATATCGGCGCGCAGATCGGCATAGCAGCTCTGCACGCCGCCGACGATATCCTCCAGAGAATATGTCCAGATACCGTTTTCCAGCCGGTTTTCCCATACATGGCTGCCGGAGGCAACAGGCGCATGGTTCTCGTCGAGCAGAACCGCTTTGATGCGCGTCGTCCCCAGCTCGATGCCGAGCACCGTTCGGGAAAAATTCAGCACAAAGCTCACCTCAGCTTCCAGACAAGATCTTTTATCAGCAGCTCCTCCTCGAGCTTTTCCGGAGTGCTGCCGTCGGTGATATGGACAAATTCAATATCCATGATGCGAGCCCAGTCACGCAGCTGTTCGGCGGTCACATCATACGAGAGCACCGAATGATGCGCTCCGCCCGCCGTGATCCAGCACGCAAGCCCCGTGGTCAGATCCGGCTTTGCTTTCCACATAACGCGAGCCACCGGAAGATTCGGCATCGGCATAATGGGCTTTACGGCCTCGATGTCCTGCACGATCAGGCGAAAACGCCCGCCCATATCGATGAGCGTCGCCACGACCGCCTTTCCCGGTTTTCCTTCAAACACAAGTCTTGCCGGCGGCTCACGGTCGCCGATGCCGAGAGGGTGTACCTCAATACGCGGTCTCTCTGCCGCAACGCTGGGGCAGACCTCCAGCATATGCGCACCCAGAGAATACTCCTGCCCCTCAACAAGATGGTAGGTATAGTCCTCCATAAAAGCGCTTGCGCCGTTGCCGTTTTCGCCCATGGCCTTGAGGATCGCCGTAAGTGCGGAGACCTTCCAGTCCCCTTCTCCGCCGTAGCCGTAGCCCTGCGCCATGAGATGCTGCGAGGCCAGCCCCGGCAGCTGCCGCATGCCATACAGATCCTGAAACGTGTTGGAGAAAGCCGCGCATCCCTCGCGGTCCATCATGCGCCGGATGGCGATCTCCTCCCGTGCCTGATAGCGCACGGTCTCGATATCGTCCGTAGCGAAATCATAGGAAGCGCGGTATTCGTCCATGAGCGCGTCAATATCCGGATCCGTAACGGCGTCCATCTCGTGCACAAGCTCGCCCACGGGCCAGGTATTGACCTGCCAGCCGAGCTTGATCTGTGCTTCGACCTTATCGCCCTCTGTGACGGCTACCTCCCGCATATTGTCGCCGAAGCGCATGACCTTCATGTCCTTCGAGACGGCAACACCGATGGCGGCCTTCATCCAGCTGCCGATGCGCGCCTGCACGTCCTCATCCTGCCAGTACCCGGCGATGATCTTGCGCGGCTTGCGAAGTCTCGCGCCGATGAAGCCGTGCTCGCGGTCGCCGTGCGCCGCCTGATTGAGATTCATGAAATCCATGTCGATCTCTTCGTTCGGGATCTCACGATTGTACTGCGTGGCAAAATGACACCATGGCTTCTGCAGCGAAGCGAGACCATTGATCCACATTTTCGACGGAGAGAACGTATGACACCACGTGATGATACCGGCGCATTCGTCGTGATAGTTAGCCTCTTTGATCGTATCAGCGATTTCCCCGGCGCTTTTGGCCGTCACTTTATATACGACGGGATACGGCAGAGCTTTGGAGAGCGTCTCCGCCATTTCCTTTGCGCGCGCATCTACTGTTGCAAGCACCTCCGGCCCATACAGGCACTGGCTGCCGACAATAAACCAGAATTCGTAGTTTTTCATATCATTTCTGTCTCCCTTATACATATTCCTTTTACACAAAAACTGCGCATCGCAGAAAAAGGGCATATTCGGCTTCAGGGTCTCCCGAGAAAGGAGACCCTGTTCCGTGTGTAAATCGAGCTAAAGCAAGGAATCTTTCATAAGTCTCATTCGTATTACAGTTTGCTGCATGAAGCATCGTACACTGACTATCGATGGGCCACTACCGCCGTTTCCGGTCTTTTGACCTCTTTAGTGCAGTAATTCAACCGAAGAAATTGGTAATCCAAGTCTGAGGCACATAGCTGCCGTTCGTTCCATGCATGCAGACAAGCGTCCAGCCGAGAATCAAACTGCTTACAAAAGTACCAAGCCAGACATTCTTAGTCAGCTGGTAAGCTTTTCTGTTCACGAAAGTCATGATTGGGAGGAACAGAATCGCACCGTAAGTGAGCATGAAAGAGGAGATGCTCTTTCCTGGGCTGAGAGCTGCATAGTCAACTATAATGCTGATACCGCACAGCAGCCACACACCCGCGACCGCCATTGCAACCGTTATGAGCACGTCAACCGCCGGTTTCTTGCCGGCCAAGGTGACATCCGAAAGATAGTTGGTGGTAATGCTGCTGATGAACATAAAGGGCAGTGCCAAAAGAGCATAGTGGAAAACCAACTGCCACTGATCCGCCGTAAGAGTTGCAAAGCTTACCTGCCAGATCCGATAGTCCTGCTCGGTAAGATACTGCACCAGTTCCAATGTTCCGTATGCTACAGCAACATATATCACAGCAGCCAAAAGCGTCTTGAGAACATTCACGAAGCCAACAGCAATGTTCTTTTTAGCAAAGTTCAAAATGCTCTTGTATCCCCCGGTAATGAGGACGTAACCGACGGCAATAACCAAACCAAAGATTGTAAGCCAAGAGAGGAACTGAATAGGAGACCAGGCAGTAATCATCAACGGGAAGAAACTGCTGGTTTTGAATGTAAACGGCGTTTTCCTCGCGTTAGTCAGATAAATAGCCAGCGTATTGAGAAGCACCGTGCCGACACCTGCGAAAATCGCGCCAATTTTCCGGTTCTTTTCCGGGAGCAGCGTCTCACCGGATACGCAGATAGTGCTGTATTTGGGGGTCATAGTCAGCAGTTTGACTACCGGAATCAGCAGTGCGAACATGGCAAGCAGCGCTGCAAAGTTCAGAAACTCTCTCCACGCGAAAACCATCCCGCCCTTGTCTGCATCCGCTATGGAAACATTGCCATGAAGAGCCTGATTCATATAGTCAATAACGAGACCTGATGTCTGGCTAGAGAAGGTTTCTTTGGAATGGGTCTCCTTGGTGAGAAGAACGGTGCGCAGGGTACGGTTCTCAATGGCGTTTGCAAGTGCAGGATCGGAAGAAACGGAATCCTCACGGAAGGTTCCAACGATGGTGTTAGCGCCCGCATTGTCGTCCAAACAGTAATACGCTCCCTGAACCACTTCATCGCTGCTTGGAATATACCAGGCATCTCTGACATCGTCACTGCTGTTGAATCCGACGTAACCATAGTCAAACATGCCGTTGATGATGCACAGGTTAACCTGGCAGTTTCTGGTCACTTCGATGCCGGCGACTTCAACCTGCTGCTTAGGGTTGACATACTGCGCTGTGGAACCGATCAGAACAGCAGCACGGATTCTCGTGTTATAATATTCTGTTTCCTGTGTCTTCAGAATTTCATACGCTTTGAGCGCATCTGCGGACAGGGTCTCCTCGGCGATCTCGTCTGCATTGCGCTCAATATCGTCAGCGGAAATTTCCACGCCGAATCCTTCATGAAGTACATTCAGCAGTCTGTCGTTCAGTGTGAAGTAGCCGCAGTCCATCAGCGCAGCATATCCAGAACGTCGGGACCCCTGAGAATGGCCCATAACAGCAATATTCTCTTTGTCCACAAATTCCAGTCCGCGCATGAAATTCACTGCATCCAGGCATCCCATAGGCGTGCCGAAAATATTGTATTCCAGAATTCCCTGATCGTTTTCATTGTAGACAGGTGTTTCGCTGGCTCCGCTGCCGTAAGCGTTGATGGAGAATACAACATATCCTCTATGCGCCAGTTCTTCGGCATAGCAACGAAGCATCTGATAGATATTGCCGGCACCGGGAACAATGACCACACCGGGATAAGAATCTTCGTCGGTTGTTCCGACAGGATAGTACAATTCGCCCTCTAGCGCTGCGCCGCGGGCATCAATGGTGATCTTTTCAACTTTAATACGACCTCCGTCGGTCGTGAGAAGCTGGGCACAAAGACTGAATAAAACGATCAATGCAATAAGCGTCAAAGCAAGGCGTTTGCATCCCTTTGCGGAATTCAGGTTGAAAAACTTCTTCATCTCGTTTTCCTCCTCATTATTTAATTATTTGTCCGGCTTAGAATTGCTGCCCTCCTTTCTTTTTAGTCATACCTAAAGCCTGCCGTACAGCACGTTTTAGTTGCGGACGTTTCATCTGCCATACGTCAGAAATTTGCGGTTTGAAAAGCAACGTCAACAATTCACATACCAAGCTGTCATTGCCCTAAAAAGCGACACCGTTCTCTGTTTTCAAGTATATAAGAATACAAAAGTGTGCATTTGTCAAGACAAGCAAACCACAATCATCGTTTCTTACGAGTCATTTGTATTTTTTATGTATAATTAATGTGCTTATTTGTATCGTGATTTTTCTTTCTATTGAATTTATTTAATTTATGCTGTATTATAAAAATACAAATGCAGTCAAGTAAAGGAACAAATTTATATGAAACATCCCGTTAAACAAACCGCCGTAATGACTCACATTATGGAGGACATTCAAAGCGGCCGATACGCCGACGGCAGCCGCATGCCGACGGAGGCGGAGTACTCCGAGCGTTTCCGCGTCAGCCGTCAGACCGTGCGCAAGGCGCTCGCTGCCCTCGAAGCGCAAGGCGTGATCCGCCGTGTTCAAGGCAGCGGATCCTATGTGAACCATCCGTCACAGCGCCGCAAAAAGACCGGACAGATCGCCGTTATCTGCACTTATATCAGTGAATACATCTTTCCGTCCATTCTGCGCGGGATCGAGCAGGTCACAAAGGAAAACGACTATCAGCTTCTCATGAATTCCACTAACAACAGCATTGCCTCAGAGCGTGCCATTCTCTCCAAGCTCCGGGACAACCCGCCCGACGGGATCATCGTGGAAGGCACGAAAACCGCGCTGCCGAATCCGAACCGGGAATTCTATCATTCGCTGGCAGAGAACGGAGTGCCGATCGTTTTCATCAACAGCTACTACCCGGACATTGTCGGCGATAACGTGATCCACATCGTGGCGGATGATTATTCCGGCGGCTTTACCGCCACGCAGGCGCTGATCCGCAACGGTCACCGGAACATCTGCGGTATTTTCAAAAGCGATGACACACAGGGCACCAACCGGTATTCCGGATACATGGACGCAATCGTACGGATGGGCGCATCCGTGCGGGATAATAACGTCATCTGGTTTTCCACGGAAACCAAAGAGCTTTTGCTCCGCAGCATCGGTGATTTTCTTATGGGTATTGACAGATCCTGCACCGCCGTCGTCTGCTACAACGATCAGATCGCCGCTACAGTGCTTCGGTTTTTTGAAACCAACGGGGACTATGCCGTCCGCGCCGTTGCAAGCTTTGACCGCGCGCTCCCCATCGACAGCAATATACTCTCCTTTGTCTCCTATCCGCACCCAAAGGAAAAGATGGGCCGTGTCGCCGCAGAGAAGCTCTTCCGCATGATCGCAGGATGCCGGGAAGAATCCCGCACGCTCGCTTGGGAATAAGAAGAAAAGAGGAACGGTTTCGCCGCGGCGAAACCGTTCCTTTAATTATGCTGTTCGTTTATCCCAGCAGCCGCACGCGCGTTACGCCGGGGATGGCGCGCATCTCCTCCGCCGCCGCTTCGTCCAGATGCTCGGTCGTATCGAAGATCGTATAGGCGATCTCGCCGCGCGCCTTGTTGAGCATGTGCTCCACGTTTACGTTGCCCGCGGCGATGATCTCGAGAAACCGGTTGAGCATGCCGGGCTGGTTGCGGTGGATGAGGCACAGGCGGCTCTTTCCGAGACGGTCGAGCGTCGCGTTCGGGAGATTGACGCTGTTGCGGATGTTGCCGTTGCGGAGATAGTCCACGATCTCGCGCGCGGCCATGATCGCGCACTTTTCCTCCGCCTCCGGCGTCGTGGCGCCGAGGTGCGGGAAGCAGACGACATTTTTCTTCCCGACGAGCTTTGCGTTCGGGAAGTCGGTCACATAGCGCGCGACCTGCCCGCTCTCAATGGCGGCAAGGAGCGCGTCGTCGTCCACGAGCTCGCCGCGGGCAAAGTTCAAAATGCGCATGCCGGGCTTCATCTTCGCAAACGTTTCGGCGTTCAGGTAGTGGAACGTCTCCGGTGTGGAGTGGATGTGCATGGTGAGATAGTCGCACGTGCGGAAGAGAACGTTGAGATCCGTGACGTGCTCTACCTTGCTCGACAGGTTCCACGCGGAATCAACCGAGAGATACGGATCGTATCCGCTCACCTCCATATCGAGCTTGAGCGCGGCGTTCGCCACACGCGAGCCGATCGCGCCGAGGCCGATGACGCCGAGGCGCTTGCCGGACACCTCCGGCCCGGCGAAGGCGTTCTTCCCCTTTTCCACGAGCGCAGGGATCTTATCGCCCTCCGGGGCGAGGGATTCCACCCACTCGACCGCGCCGACAATGTCGCGCGAGGCCATGGTGAGCGCGCAGAGCAGCAGTTCCTTGACCGAATCGGCATTTGCGCCGGGAGTGTTGAACACCGCGATGCCCTCCGCAGTGCAGCGCTCAATGGGGATGTTGTCCACGCCGATACCGGCGCGGCCGATGCACAGAAGCTCCTTATTGAATACGGCGTCGTGCAGCTTGGCCGAGCGGATAAGAAGCGCGTCGGGCGTGGTCTCGTCGGGGCTGACCGCGCAGTTTTCCGCTTTCAGCTCGTCAAGCCCCTTTTCCGCAATGGCATTCATGGTTTTTATATTAAACATGGTGTTTCGCCTCAAATTCTTTCATGGTCTCCACCAGACGGAGGACGCCCTCCTCCGGCATGGCATTATAAAGCGACGCGCGCATCCCGCCCGCGACGCGGTGGCCCTTGAGATTGCGCAGCCCCCGCTCGAGCGAGAACTTCACAAACTCGGCGTCCGTACCGGCGTCTCCCGTGCGGAACGTTACGTTCATGTCGCTGCGGCTCGCGCGCTCGGCGCAGCCATGGAAGAGCGCGCTCTCGTCCAGATAGTCATAGAGGAGCTTCGCCTTGGCGCTCTTGCGCTTTTCCATGCCCGCAACGCCGCCCTGCTTCTCGAGCCAGTCGAGCACGAGACCGAGCAGATAAATATTGTAGCACGGGGGCGTATTGTACATGGAATCCTTGTCGATCATGCGCTGATAGCTCATCATCAGCGGCGTAACGGCGCGCTCGTGTCCGGCGAGCGCGCGGTCGATGATCACGACCGTCAGCCCCGCGGGGGCCATGTTCTTCTGCGCCCCGGCATAGACGATGCCGAATTTCGACACGTCCACCGGGTGCGAGAGGATCTCCGAGGACATATCGCACACGATCGGCACGCCGCCGGTCTCCGGCACATACTTCCACGCCGTACCAAAGATCGTGTTGTTGGCGCAGTAATAAAAATACTTTGCCTCCGGCGAGAGAGAAAGCTCCTCCTGCGCCGGGATGCGGTCAAAGCCGGTAGCCTCGCTCGATGCCGCGATGTTCACGCGGCAGTACTTTCCCGCTTCCTTCGCGGCGATATTGGCAAAGTTGCCGGTCACGGCGTAATCGGCCGTGTCCCCCTCGGCGGTCAGATTGAGCGGGATCATCGAAAACTGGAGCGACGCGCCGCCCTGCAAAAACAGGATCTCGTGCGTGTCCGGCACGGAGAGCGCCTTTTTGAGCTTTGCTTTTGTCGCGGCAAATATATCCATAAATTCCCGGCTGCGGTGGCTCATCTCCATCACGGAGAGACCGCTGCCGTGATAGTTCAGCAGCTCGGCTGCCGCCGTTTGCAGCACCTCCGTCGGCAGCACGGACGGTCCGGCGGAGAAATTGAATACGTCCTCGCGGTTCATGGCTGGATTTCCTTTCCGGTTTTCCCCGGCTCGCGGGGTTATAGCGATTTAGTTTATTATATACCCAACGAATTAGTCTGTCAAAGTGCCGTACCGACAAGCATTTCACCGCGCACACCGGTGATTTTTACTTTTCTCACAACGCCGTGCGGCGTGTCGCCCGGCACGGCGACCTCGGTATAGTTCTCGGCGTGGCCGCGGCTCTCGCCGTCCGATTCCGTTTCAAAGATAACTTCGAGCGTTTTGCCGACGCAGGACGTGAGATATTCCCGCTGCATCCGCTCCGCAATATGCGCGGCTCTCGCGGCGCGCGCGGCCTTTTCGCTCTTTTCGATCTGGCCGGGCATACCCGCCGCCTTTGTGCCGGGGCGGATCGAATACGGGAACACGTGCATCTGCGCGAAGGCGCATTTTTCGATGAAGGCGAGCGTCTTGGAAAACTCTTCCTCCGTCTCGCCGGGAAAGCCGGTGATGAGATCGGTCGTGAGTGCGCAGCCGGGGAAGGCCGCGCGCAGCCGCTCCGTGACGGCGAAAAACTCCGCGGTCGTATACTTCCGGCGCATGCGCGCGAGCGTTTCGTCGCACCCGGACTGCATGGAGAGATGGAAGTGCGGGCAGACGTTGAGCTTTTTCAGGCGCTCAACGAATGAATCCGTCACGACCGTCGGCTCGAGCGAGCCGAGATGGATGCGCGCGCTACGCGCGCCCGCGGCGACGGCCTCGAGCGCGTCGATGAGCGTTTTGCCGTTTTTGAGATCCTTGCCCCACGAGGCGATCTCGATGCCGGTGACGACGATCTCCTTATAGCCCTGCGCGGCGAGCGACGCGGCCTCCGCCGCGCACCGGTCCTCCGGCAGAGAGAGGACGCGCCCGCGCGCGAACGGAATGATGCAGTAGGTGCAGAAATTGTCGCACCCGTCCTGGACTTTCAGGAATGACCTGGTGCGCTCCTCGCCGCTTGAATATGCAGCGAACGTGACGGCATCATTGACATCAGCATTGCCCCGGATGACATTGCGCCCGTCGATGAACTCCAGCGTGGTCTTTACCAGCGAATTCTTTTCATTGGCCCCGAACACGAGGCTCACACCTTCGAGCGATTCTACCTCGGCTCTTTTCAGTTGCGCGTAACAGCCTGTGACAATGACGGTTGCATCCGGAGCGGTGCGGTGGATCTTCCGTATGATATTGCGCGACTTGCGGTCGGCATGTTCTGTTACGGAACAGGTGTTGATGACGTACAGATCGGCCTTTTCCGACCATGGAACCGACTCGTAGCCCTCTTTCATGAAGCCACGTTCGTAAGTCGAAGTCTCAGCGTAATTGAGCTTGCAGCCCAGCGTTATGTAAGATGCTTTTTTAGTCATATCAATGTGCGAGAATGAGGAATACGCATGGGCGCTTCCCGATGAAATCCTTACGTCCGGCAATCTCCCGTTTCCATCCGTCTATCGTCCTGGTGCGGATATATGCGTCCGGCATGGTGATGTTCGCTGCAATGCATAACTCTGTGCTGCCCTGACAGTTGGCCAGGATATCAGCCAGCAGCGAGTCGTTCCTGTAAGGCGTCTCGATGAATATCTTCGTCTGCCTTTCCGATGCTGAATGACGTTCAATGCTTTTCAATGCCTGTCTGCGTTCATCCGTTTTGGCGGGTATGTAGCCGAGGAATGCAAATGACTGTCCGTTGAGTCCTGAAGCCATGAGCGCAAGCATCAGCGATGACGGCCCCGAACACGGCACTACCTCGATACCATGTTTATGGCACAGGCTTACCAGTTGCGCGCCTGGGTCGGCTACGGCCGGAAGTCCGGCTTCCGTTATGAGTCCTACATCGTTGCCGTCATTGAAAAGAGGCAGCAGCGCCTCCACTTCTTCCGGTTTGGTATGCTCGTTAAGCTCATGAAACTCAAGCTCTTGTATATGTCCTTTCAGTCCGGCTGCGGAAAGATACCGTCTGGCTGTCCTCGTCGCCTCCACTACGTATGTGTGAAGCTTCGGCAGCATTGACAATACTCCTTCCGGGATGACTTCTTTCGGGTCGTTTTCCCCGAGTGGCGAGGGAATCAGGAACAGCCTGCCCCGTCTATCTGCGTTTTCCATTTTTCTTTTCGTTTTTATCCGCATTGATCTTTATCCGCACTTTCCGTTCATTCATGAGAGCCTGCTGGCGCTCGGCCTCCAGCTCCTGTTTTTTGCGTCTGCTCCTGAAAAGGTTGCGTATGAATTCACCGATGCGGTCATATTCTTTCTGATAAGTGATACCGATGCCGTTTCTCTGGGAATTGTCCAGATAATTGGTGTACTGGTCTGCCGAATGCGAGAAAAGGTTCAGTCTCAATGCCCCCGGACGGTCCAGTTTTACGTCGATGTCCAGGTCTCCCACGACCTCGCTTCCTGACGTAGTGGAGTTGTACTGCCTGTTGCCGATGGTGCCGTTCACCACCACGCGGTTGTTGAACAAGGCGGTGGACAATGCTACGTCGAAGATATCCGTTCCGCCTGCACTTTGCTGATAATCAAGCCCGAAGTCGACTGGTATGTTCAGTTTCTGCAAGATGTTGTTAAGCTGCCCCGCCATGATTTCCGAAACATTGGAATACAGCATTGACGAAGACGTGTTGGTGATGCCGGACTGCTCGTCAGGCAGGAAACTGTTCGAAAGCAACAGGGCCAGAAGCTGTTTCTGAATCTTGTCCTGCGTGTTCAATGCACTTTCCACGCGGCTCTGCGTCGTCGGATCCAGGTCAGGGATGTTGATGGAGAAGTCCAGTCTCGGATTGCTCAGCTTGTCCGTGATGGCAATTCCGCATTCGACTGTCCTTCTGGCGGTGGATGTAGTGTCGGAAATCAGTGTCCCGACTGAAGCCTTGGTCTTGTATAATGCATTGATATCCAAGTTGCTGTCCATGATGTCTCCGTTGAACCTGATGGAACTTCCGTCCTGTATGGAGAAATCCCGTTTCGCTATTCCCAGCGCCACGAAATGGTAAGTTCCGTTGGAAATGATATAGTTGCCGTTGATGGTGAAGAGTCCGATGCCCGGTCTCACTTCCACGTCGATCAGACCGTTGCCGTTGCCGGTAAGCACGTTTCCTGCGGCCTTGTCGATTTCCAGGCTGGCGGTAATGTCCGGCGTGGCATTGATTCTCAGCTTGATGCCCAAGTCATTGGCCTTCTTTTCCTTCTCCTTCAGTTTCCGCATCATTTCGTCGTAAGGGTCAATGCGGATTTCCCTGTATGGCTTCTTGAATGTCAGCAAGTTGGACTTTCCGGCTGATGAAGCGGTGTTCATCGGTATGTGGAATTCTCCTCTCTTCGCCGTGCGTGCATCCGCTGACAGCAATATGGAATTCAGCTGTCCGGTGATGGTCAGGTCTCCCGTCGCGGAAACATTGCCATAGAAAACAGGATTGTCATTTTCTCCGAGATTCAGCACCTCCATCTGGCGGAACTTGATGTCCGTGTCGAAACTCATGTCACGGAAATGGTCCCACAAGATGCTGCCGCTCACCGTGCCCTTCTCATTGAACCTGTCGGTTATCGTGACATTTTCGAACCTCGCACCCTTGCTGTCGAGCGTCACGGGACCGTCTGCGGTATATTCCACGTTCGTGAAGTCCACCCGCAGCTTCGTACGGTTGAACCTCAGTTCCTTGCTGCTTATTTCAATGTTGTCCAGCGGTCCGTTGAATGCGATGTCTCCGGAAAGGCTGCCTTCAATGTTGCTGAACAATGATTTCAGGAACGGCAGGGCATAACCTGCATCCAGTCCGTTGAGCGACAGGTTGCCGTCCAATGTTTTCTGCTTGGGGAAGAAATGTCCCGAAGCATCCAGTGTCTGTACTCCGTCCAATGAATTGCGGCACAGGAAATTGAACTTCTTGCCCTCGTCATCCCATACGCAAGCGACCTTCACGGTGCCGGCCCGGTGGCCTCCGAACATGGTGGCGTCGCTCTGGAGACGCATGAGGACTCCTGCCTGGTCGTCCGTGCGTGATATCAGCATCGCCTGTCCGGTCATCCGGCCTTCCAGTCCCAATTCCTGATTCGAGAAAGCATTGGCCATGGAAATGTCGAATTTCTCCATGTTCAGCCTGAGGGTGTCGTTCTCTGTGGCGGAGTATCCGCCGTTCAGCCTTATCTCCTGGTCGTCTCCCGTGAGCCGCAGGTTCCCGATTTGTGCGCCACCGCTGTAGAAATCCATCTTGGACGATGTGATTTTCCACAGTCTGGATTTCAGATAGATATATGACGGGTCGAAATTGGTGCTTATTGCCAATGAATCATTGTCATCGCGATATATGCGTCCCCTGAGGATCAGGTCACCGCGGTTCTGGAGCTCGGTCGCATTGTCATAACTGAATCTGGCCCCGATGGAATCCTTCTTCGCGTAAACATTGACCTTGCCCGACTTCACGAGCATCGGCGCGAACTTCATCTCGTCCGCTTTCAATGTTCCTTCAATGCTGCCGTCAGGATTCCCAAGTTTCAGGTCAATGCCTTTCAAGTATTTGTCCTTGAAGGCAATACGTCCGGACGTCAGGCTCGCTTTAAGGTTTCCGTCACGCGCGATGCTGAGGTTCAATGCCGTGCTGTCGGCGATGTAGACGCCAGGTGCGAAGAACGACATGATGTCCTTGGTGTCATGGAAACGTATGGATGCATCGTATTTGTTCCTGTCCCAATTCCCGCTTCCCAGGCGCAATGAAGGCAGGGACCCGCTTGTAGCTACTGTCTTGATGTCATTGATGAAACTCTTGAAGAACCTGGTGCCGGAATATGTGCCGTCCGCGAATCCGGACTTGAATTTCACGCGGTTCAGGTCATTGTTCGCGTATGACGAAATCTCGATGTCGCCGACATTGTGCCTGCCGTGCTCGTCTTCGAGGACAATGCCGTTCACGTTGATGTTGCCCAGAATTTCTTCGCCGCTGACTTGCGTGAAGTTTGCCTGTGTCGTCAGACTGATTCTGGAAGTGCCTCGCTTGTCAATGTTCAGGGCATGCAGATCTGCGTATCCGAGATTTGCATAGAACTGATACAGAGCGTTTTGTGTCTTTGATGACAATGAAAATATTCCCTGGAAGAGGAAGTTCAGGTTCGGGTCGCTGCATACGATACGTCCGTTGAACGCATCCTGACTGAATGTTCCGGCGGCGGCAATTCCAGTATATCCGTAGTTCAGAACCTCCAGATGGTCCACCTTGAGGGAGTCGATGGTCATTTCCGGGCCGTTTTTGCCGAGCGTGGCGGAAAGACCGGAACGCATGGTGCATTTCCCTACGGGGATGTTGTCGACTATCTTGTTGATTTCCAGGCCTTCAGTGGAAATCTGTCCTCCGATTTCCATCGGTCTGTACTTGTCAATGATATTTCTGATTCCGATGTCGGCGGTAACTTTTCCGAAGCCGCTGTAAATGGAACCGCGTACCGAAAGCCTGTTCAGCGGTCCTCTCATGCGTCCGGTGAACGTGGC
>ERZ779890.1814-NODE-1814-length-21130-cov-3.377367_pt1 | contig 21130 bp, 18 predicted proteins | sample MGYA00511553_ERZ779890 | MGnify/ENA primary metagenome ERZ779890 (study PRJEB29588, sample SAMEA2152064) | human gut metagenome | biome: human gut; feature: human-associated habitat; material: faeces | place: Denmark | collected 2008/2010 ... | reverse complement strand
TGATTCCGGTTAAGGCACTGATTAAAGAAAAGAAACTGTTGCTGATTGATGATTCCATCGTGCGTGGCACACAGCTGCGGGAGACAACCGAATTTCTGTATCAGAGCGGGGCGAAGGAAGTACATGTCCGTCCGGCGTGCCCGCCGCTTCTTTATGGCTGCAAGTATCTGAATTTTTCGCGTTCAAAGTCAGATATGGATCTGATCACGAGACGTGTGATCCAGGAGCGGGAGACGAATGTGACGCAGGAGGTATTGGACGATTACGCGGATCCGTGCAGCAAACGGTATGAGGCGATGCTTGAGGCGATCCGTAAACAGCAGAATTTCACGACGCTGCGCTATCATCGTCTGGATGATCTGGAAAAATCGATCGGGATAGAGCCGTGTAAGCTCTGCACGTACTGTTTCAGCGGAAAAGAGTGACAGGAGACAGAATGAAAACAACAGATAAAAAAGGAAAAGGTGAGTCGACGGAAAATCTGGATGAAAAAAGAAAGCTTGCGCTTGAGATCATTGAAAAATTGAAACGGTACAATCTGGTATGTGTCACCATAATGGAAGATGTTGATTTCGCCACTACACATTATGCCAAGATTCGTTTTGATTCTAATTTCAAAGCATTCGAACGTGCTTATCCGTTGTTTTTGGGACAATATAAATTAGCCATGAAACAACTGCTGATCATGGGAAGAAAACCGGCGGATATTATTCTGCTGACAATTTACAACGAATTGTATTATTATATTACTTCCGGCCCGGTACTGTTAGACTATCTGTACAATCTGATGCCCAGTGAGGATGAACTCACCTATACCCAGGGACTGAATGCCGCTCTTCTGGCGGGGACCTTCGCTGACTGGCTGGGAATGAGCGAAGAAGAGAAAAATACCCTGATTCTCTGCGGTTTCTATTATGATATCGGCAAGCTGCAGCTGCCCTATGAACTGTTATGGAAGCCCGGCAAACTGACGGATGAAGAATTCAAAGTTATCAAGACTCATCCTGTAGTCGGTTATACCACCGTACGTAATCAGGATCTGAATGAGCATGTGAAAAATGCTGTGATCATGCATCACGAACGACTCGATGGCAGCGGCTATCCTTACCATATGTCCGGACAGAGAATTGATGTCTTCGCAAGGTATATTGCCATTATTGATGCCTATATTGCCATGGCGTCTCCCAGAACCTACCGTAATGCGTTGACACCGTTACAGATTCTTGGAAATTTCGAAAAGAGTCTGGATAAATATGACGTGGAATTATTGATGCCGATCATGAAACGTATTGCAGATGCCCAGATCGGAACCAGCGTGGAACTGAATGACGGAAGCATCTGGGAAGTACTGATCATTCATCCCAACAAATACTCCCGTCCCATTTTAAAAAATGATAAAAACGAATTTGTAGATCTCTTGCAGAGACCAGATCTGGAAATCGTCAAAAATGTTTAAAAATATTTCAGAAAAGCAGGAATAATCAATTTTTCCATTGATTATTCCTTTTTCTTTCCTGATAATCCGCATAGGCTTTTTCCAGAATCTGCTTTTCATTGGCAAATTTCAGAAGATGATATGCTTCATGATATTTGTAAAAGCCGGAATCCACAAAATACTCTTCTCTCTGGGGCTTGCTGTAATAGCTGTCCGTTCCCATCAGATACCAGTGGACTTCCTTCTCCACCACATCTTCCGGTACGGTAAAAGAATACTCGCTTCTGCCGATATAATCTACAATGTATGCCTTGGAACCGCTTTCCTCCAGCACTTCCCTGAGTGCGGTCTCCTCATGGGTCTCCCCGGCTTCGACGGTACCCTTCGGCAATACCCAGCCTTCATATTTATTCTTAATGTTCTTATACAGCAGCAGGATCTTCCCACGGAAGATCACAACGCCACCGCAACTGGTAGCCTCTATCATGATTCTTTTGACTCCTCCGATCACTCTTTCTGGTTGAAGTAAGCATCAAACAGACGTCTTGCAATGGGAACTGCGTAATCACCGCCACTTCCTGCACCCTCTACGATAATGGTGACACAGACTTCCGGGTCTTCTGCGGGAGCAAAACCGGTAAACCAGGCATGGCTGTCACCCTTGATATTATTGTATTCCGCAGAACCTGTCTTACCGGCAGCCGTATAGTTTAAACCTCTTAACTTGGAAGCAGTTCCCTCTTCCACAACATCGGTCATCAACTGTTTCAGAATCGCAGATTCGTCCTCTGTCATCAGACGGCCGTATTCCGATGCCTTAAAGCTTTTTACTACAGTACCTTCATCATTTTCCACATAATCAATGACATAGGGCTTCATCAGAACACCATCGTTGGCAATGGCACAGGTGATCATATTCAGATGCATCGGTGTGATCTGGGTCTTACCCTGACCGATGGAGGTCTGCATCATTTCCGCGGAAGGTGTACTTTCGGAGACGATAGCCGAGCTTTTGGCATAATTCAACGTAAGTGGCAGATCTTTATTGAACAAAAGGTCATTCAGTGTCTCCTGAAAAGCCTCTCTGTCCAGGCTCACTCCAATATTGGCAAAGGACGAGTTACAGGATTTTGCAAAGGACTTCTGAAAGCTGACCTGTCCGTGACTGGAACCGTGATAACAACTGATTTTGCTGTCTCCCACCCGGAAAGAACCATTACAGTTATAAGAATAATTCTGATACGTGGTGGGATTCTCCCGGATATATTCCAATGCCGTTACGATCTTGAAGGTGGATCCGGGCGGATAAAGTCCCTGGGTGGCGCGGTTCAACAGTACTGTACTGGAATCATTGTCGATCAGATCATCCCAGATCTCCGGAATGGTATTCGGATCAAAATCGGGATGCGACACCATTGCCAGAATCTTGCCGGTAGACACTTCCGTTACAATGATGGCACCACGGTAAATATCCAGCTGGTCGTTGGCCACCTGCTGGATATGGACATCCAGTGTGGTATATACATTATCTCCGGGATTCTTTTTCCCGGCAGTATCGTTTTTCACTTTATTGCTCAGGGAGGTATTGGTGTTGATCAGATAGTAATTGGCCAGAGCCTCCACTCCCATGCGTCCCTGGGTGGAATAACCTACGATATGAGAAAACAGATTCTTATACGGATAATTTCGAGTCTCCTCTTCATCCGCATCCAGTATCGTCTCTGCCAGAACATCCCCATCCCTGGAATAAATGGATCCGCGGTAATTGCGGGACAGCAGAATCTGCTGACGGGAATTATAACTGTTGTTGATCATATCCTGTTCGCTGGTTGCCACAAAATGACCCAGATAGACCAACAGGCACAAGAACAGGACACCGATGCTTCCGGCAGAAAGCCAGATTTCCCGCTGGTTGCCCATACGTTTTCTGTTCCGGGCGTCCTTTTTGCGGTCGGCATCTTTTTTCTGCGTATTTTTCTGCGTATTCTGCGCCTTATTTTCTGCCACCTCTGCGCTCTCCTTCCTTCTGCAGGCGAATATAGATTCCCTGTATAATGAAAAACATGATCATGGTCGTCATGACGGAACTTCCTCCATAGCTGATGAAAGGAAGTGTCACTCCGGTCAGCGGAATGAACTTGGTACCGCCGCCAATGGTCAGGAATATCTGGAAAATATACATAATACCGATGCCGTATACGATCAGCTGATAGAATCTGTCATGAATGCATACTGCCACCCGCATCATTTCCAGAAAACTGCTGACACAGATCAGGATCAGACATATTCCGAAGATCACGCCCAGCTCCTCGCAGATGGAAGAAAAGATAAAGTCCGCTTCCACATAAGGAATCGCTGTGGGATTACCTTTTAACAGTCCCATGCCGAACCAGCTTCCACTGCCGATGGCAAATAATGACTGGGTGATCTGATAGCCTTTATTGTCAATATATTTCCAGGGATCCTGCCAGGCCAGTACTCTGACCCGTACATGATCAAACAGCTGATAAGCCAGATAAGAAGCCGCACCTCCGCCGACAAGTCCTGCCAGAAGATACAGATAATTTCTTGTGGCAGCAAAAACCACAAAAACAAAGCCCACGAAAAAGATCAAAGCACTTCCCAGGTCCTTGGATACTACCAGGATCACCACATGGGCTCCCGCAATGATCGCCGTCAGAACGACTCTCTGGAAGGAGACATTTTCCCACAACGCTCCCGCCAGAAAGAACAGGAACAGGATCTTGACGAATTCCGAAGGCTGGAACGTGATTCCTCCCAGGGAAAATGAAATCTTGGAACCATGGGTCACCTCTCCCAGGATCAGCACCGTACTGAGCAGCGCAATTCCCAACGTGGCATACAGCCAGGTGATCTTCTTAAAAAAGTGGATCTTTCCCAGCAGATACGGAACCAGTAGGGAAAAGATCAGAGATACCAGTACGATCACATATTGCCGGATGGCCTTGTCAAAAGATAATCTCGATACGATGCAAAGACCGATTCCCAGAAGCATACACATATTATTCAGCAAAAGCCTGTTAATATTCTCGTAGATCAGCGATACCATCGTGATCGTAGCAAACAGAAAGATCAGTATAAATGCAAAGAAAAACAAATACTGAAAATCTCCGCTGACAAGGGACAGGTTCAGAAAACAGAGGACCTGCACCAGAAACATCAAAAGATCCTGTAAAATAAATACTCCACGATGCTTCTCTCCCACCGGATAACGAAAGGTATAAAAACAGCTTGCCGTATATAACACCATAAAAAAGGCGATAAAATATTTGGATAATTCAATCACATATTCCTGCATGGATCCAAAACCTTTCTGTCTATTCTACTCCACGTTTTTCATGACCGGTGGTATATTCCCCATAGGGCAATTCCTTACGGGTACCGGCAAAATACTCCAGGACTTCCAAAGTCTCGGTCTCATTTTCCGTGGTAAAATCCAGCCGTCCGGTCACCAGGCCGCTCCATTTACATAATTCCTTGTGCAAGGAAAGCGGAACACTGTTATAGATCACATTAAAACAGTGGGTACAATTCCGCTGAACCGGAAATCTTTTATGATAGCGGTCGATCAGATCCAATGCCTTCGGATTCTCCTGCGGCTGACACCGGTCAGTGGTCTTCTGCACGCAGTTGGCGGTGACCATCATAGGGATCCTGCCGTATATTACTTTTTCCGCAGGAAACGCAGGATCCAGAATGTCCCTCTGCTCTGCGGCATTCAGCTCCAACGGCAGACAATAGCCGTCTAAAAATGCCTTCCAGAAATCCCGGCTGGTCCGGTTCCAGAGATACAGACTATGATCCCCATAGATTTCTTTTCCGGTAAAATTCCATTGTTTTAATAACGCGATATGTTCCATGTTTGCTGCCTGAAAGCCATTTATATATGCCAGATTTTCCAGCAGCAATTTCCGTAATTTTTCAAGATACTGCCCATCCCGCAGGCGCAGGATCTTCGGCAGAGCGATCACAGATTGGATCTCTTTTTTAGTAAGGCTTCTCAAAATCTTCTCCGCAGCGGACGGATCCTGTAACAGGAAATCCGCATCCAGATAGAGTCTGAGTTGTCCGGCGGTTCTGACCGGATCTTTCCAGAAGGATGAACTGCAAAAGCCCTGCCATTGTTCCGGGGTCCGTATCGTGATAGCCCATTTTTCATCGGATTTTTGAGACTTTATACTATCGTTTTTCCGAAAATCACCATCGTCAGCCAGTGTCGGAGCTTTTTCGGAAGTTCTCTCATAAAGGAAGCCGTTTGCAAGGATCACTTGTTCTTCCAGCAGGGAAAGGCCCTTTCGGCGTAACTCGTTGATAGCTTTTAACGGGTAGAAAGCATTGTCACTTACCCGGATTCCGATGGAGTCCTCCAGATGGAAGTGACTGTCGCCAAGTTTCCCCAGCTGTTTTGCTATATTTTCCTGTGTGATGGGCTGTCGGGAAGCTTCTTCTACCACATTCCCTTCTACGGTGACGGCACTCTCTCCGGTCCACAAATACAATTTTGCGGTCTCCCCGGTCAGAAATTCAGCCTGCATGGATACCGGAAGGGTCAGCCTGTGTTCCAGATGCTTCTTCCGGATATTCTGAAGCAAAGTCTCATCACTACCGCTGTAAGCCGGGCTGTCCAGAGTCACCATCTCCCCGCCGTTGTGCTTGTGATAATAACCATCCTGTCTCTCACTGCGGATATAGAGGCAGGAAAGCGTATGCATATCTGCCGCAGAAATCTTCTGAGGAGCTTTGGAATCCGCATAATACCGGTCAATATATTTGCGATAAATTGCCGTAACTCCGGCGGCATATTCCGGCTTCTTCATACGGCCTTCGATCTTAAAGGAGTCGATCCCTGCCTCCAGAAGCTCCGGAATATATTCAATGGTACACATATCTTTCAGGCTTAAAGGATAACATTCCTTCGGATGTTTTCCAGTGGTATAGGGCAGGCGACAAGGCTGGGCACAACGTCCTCTGTTGCCACTTCTGCCCCCCAGAATACTGCTGAACAGGCACTGTCCGGAATAGCAATAACACATGGCTCCATGGATAAAGCATTCGATCTCAAGCCCAGTGACTTCCTTGATCTTGCGGATCTCCGCAAGGCTCAGCTCTCTGGCGGGAACTACACGACAGGCCCCCTGTTCCTTCAGAAAAGCTGCCCCATACTCCCCTGTAATGGTCATCTGAGTGCTTCCATGGAGTTCCATCCCTGGAAAATGTTCTCTGAGATATGCAAACACTCCCATGTCCTGGACAATCACCCCATCCAGTCCGGCCCGGTAATAGGGCAATACATATTCATACAGTCCGGAAAATTCCGATTCTTTAACCAGTGTGTTTACCGTCAGATATACTTTTCGCTGAAAAAGATGAGCATACCGGATGCAGGCAATCAGTTCTTCTTCCGAAAAATTTTCCGCATAAGCTCTGGCCCCGAAACGGCTGCCACCCAGATATATAGCATCTGCACCGGCATGGATAGCCCCGTAAAAGGCTTCCGCATTTCCGGCAGGTGCCAGTAATTCTACTTTTTTTGCTGCTTTCATAGATTTCAGATTTCCTCTATTGCATTCGATTCATATAAGCAAATAGCTGCCCGAAAACGGACAGCTATCAATTTATTTGTCTTTTAATTCTGTCTCCAGACGTACAATCTTCTTGGCGTCTTCATTTAACTGCTTTTGCAGTTCCTTCCCCTGCTTTTCTGCATTTTCCAGTTTGATCTGTGCTGAAATCAGTTCATGCTTCAGATCATAAAGCTCTTTTTCCTTGCCCTGCAGTTCTTCCTCCAGAATGGAGATCTGCTTCTTGGCTTTAAAATAATCATCTGCAATATTCAACTGGAGCAGAATGTTCTGCTTATCCAGAGGTTGTCTGCGAAAGCCGTCCAGCTTCCCGTATTCGGTAATCTTTCCATTGATGTAGGAAGCAATTTTCTGCATATAATCTTCACTTTCATAGCCGCTTAAAGTAAATACTTTTCCGCCTATGATCACTTCTGTATCTGTCTTAGGTGACATCTCCACACCCCTCTTAACACTCTTTTGAAAAACACAATATATGCCATTTACGCAAAAATATAATACAAGATTTATTATATATCAGAATGTATAGGGTGGCAAGTAAAATTTCGTAAGCTGCACGTATCAATTCAGTCCCAGATGATGATAGGTAAGATCTGTGACTACACGGCCTTTGGGTGTTCTGTTCAGAAATCCGTTCTTGATCAGATAGGGTTCGTAGACATCCTCTATCGTACCGGCATCTTCACCGATGGCAGCTGCCAGGGTATCCAGACCCACGGGACCTCCGTCGAATTTCTCAATGATCGTGACCAGAATATTGCGGTCGATATGGTCCAGTCCCATCTTATCGACATCCATCAGATCCAATGCCGTTCTGGCTACCTCCTCGGTAATGATCCCGTCGTATTTAACCTGTGCAAAGTCACGGACACGTTTTAAGATCCGGTTCGCCAATCTCGGTGTACCGCGGCTTCTTCTGGCCATTTCCTTTGCTCCGGCCGGTTCGATCTCCACGTCCAGGATCCGGGCGGAATGCATGATGATCTGCTGTAATTCCTCTATGGTATAAAATTCCAGATGATGGATCATGCCGAAACGATCCCGCAGAGGTGCAGTCAGAAGTCCGGCACGGGTGGTCGCTCCCACCAGAGTGAATTTCGGCAGCTCCAGACGCACAGATCTGGCACTGGAACCCTTTCCAATCATAATATCGATGCAGTAATCCTCCATGGCCGGGTACAGTACCTCTTCCACCTGACGGTTCAGCCGATGGATTTCATCCACGAATAACAGATCTCCCTCCTCCAGATTGTTCAGGATCGCCGCCATTTCACCGGGCTTTTCAATCGCAGGGCCACTGGTCACCTTCATATGCACACCCATTTCGTTGGCTATGATTCCTGCCAGCGTGGTCTTGCCCAGTCCGGGAGGTCCATAGAACAACACATGGTCCAGTGCATCTCCGCGCTGCTTGGCTGCGGTAATATACACCTTCAGGTTCTCTTTGATCTTGGACTGGCCGATATAGTCGTCCAGTGTCTGGGGCCGCAGAGAGCCTTCCAGTTTGATATCTTCTTCTGTGATATTTGTCTCTATCATTCTTCTAGGCATAATTTATCCGGTTCCTTAAAACAATTTTTTCAGGGCAGCTTTCAGAATCGCGCCGGAATCCATGGTCTCCACATCCTCAAGGGCATTGACAGCCTTGAGGCTCTCTGCTTGTCCGTATCCCAGTGCCACCAGTGCTTCTACGGCTTCCTTTTTCTTCTCACTGTCAATATGCAGGCTGCCGGCAGTCAGGATTCCCTGGGCTCCGCCTGCGGCGATCTCTCTGGAGATCAGTGTATCATCAATGGAGATCTTATCTTTTAATTCCAGAATCAGGCGCTGCGCCGTCCGGGCTCCCACTCCCGGGGCCCTGGAGATTGCCTTGGCATCCCCGGACATAATGGCAAACCGTAGAGCATCTGCATCCATGACCGATAATATTGCCAGCGCTCCCTTTGGACCGATTCCGCTGACTGTAATGCACAACTTGAACATTTCCAGATCACTTCGGGAGAGAAAACCATATAGTAAAAAGGCATCTTCCTTCACATAGGTATAAGTGTAAAGCCGAACTTCTTCTCCTATTCCCGGCAGCCTGGAGGCTGTATCCGCAGAAATCCTTACATTGATGCCAAATCCGTTGACATCGATCACAGCGTTATCTACCGTGGCATCTTCCAAAAAGCCATTCACATATGCAAACATGTATACTAAGTCCTCGTCTTTCCTGTCCTGCAAATAGTAACCTGTAAAAATCGGCTACGATATGTTTATCATACCATAGCCGAACATATGTTTCAAGCAACTTTTCTGTTTTCTGATTTCCATCAGCTCTGAATCTGTTTCAACTGATAAAATTCTCCCTGCAGAGCCATAAGTTCTTCATAAGTGCCGTACTCTGCGCAGCGACCGTCTGCAATGACCGCGATCCTGTCGGCATCCCGGATGGTGGACAGTCTGTGGGCCACGATAAAGGTGGTACGCCCTTCTGTCAGATTGTTCAGCGCCTGCTGGATCAGCTTTTCTGAAATACTGTCCAGAGCCGAGGTGGCTTCATCCAGTACGATCACCTTCGGATCCCGGATCAGTGCTCTGGCAATGGAGATACGCTGTCTCTGACCGCCGGACAGTTTGCCGCCGTGCTCTCCCACCATGGTATCCAGACCCTTAGGCAGTGATGCGATCAGATCCGACAGATTGGCAGCTTTGATCACTTTCTGCAGTTCTTCCTCCGACACATTTTCGCAACCGTAAGTGATATTGTCACGGATCGTTCCGGAGAACAGGATCGAGGTCTGGGGAACTACCGCCAGGTGCTTTCGGTAGGTGCGTAGATCGATCTTACTGATATCCTTGCCATCGATCAGGACTTTTCCGCTTTCCGCCTGATTAAAACCGATGACCAGATTCAGGATCGTAGACTTTCCGGCGCCGGATTCTCCCACCAGTGCAATAGTCTCTCCCGACTTCACATGAAGATTCAGATGGTTCAATACATTATGCTCGTTATTTTTATAATGGAAACATACGTCCTCAAAATCAAAAGTACCGGTCACCTGTTCCAGTTTTTCCTTGCCCTCATTATCTTCGATATCTTCAGATAACAATACTTCACCGATGGAATTGACGGATTCAATACCCTTGGCAATGGTAGGCAGCAGGGTGACGATGGAGGACACCTGATTGACTACCGTGGCAAAATAACTCTGGTACAATGTGATATCGCCTGCCTGAATTTTGCCGCCAATGGCCAGATATCCGGTAAATGCCAGACAGATCACCTGGAAGATCTGGAATACTGCCCAGCCCACCGAGCCAAACAATGCCTGGATCAGATCCAGTTTGTAGCCTTTTTCCGCCACAGCAAAAAGCTGGCCGCTCATTTTTGCCACTTCTTCGTCCTCCAGGGCATGTGCTCTGGTCACAGGCACAAGTTCCACCATTTCCATGACTCTGGCGGAAGTCTCTTCCATTTCCTTACGGAATTCAGTGTTCCGTTTTTTCATGATATTCCGGAAAGTGACCATGGTGATGGCTGCTACCGGTGTGGTCAAAAGGAAAAAGATAAATACGATCCGGCTCTTGCTGATGGTGACCACCAGCGCCACACCGATATTCAGCGCAATGTTCAGAATGCTTAAAAATAACTGTGTGGAAAGCCCCTCTACCGCTTCCACGTCACGCATGATCTTGGACTGCAATCGCCCGGACTGAGTCTCCACATGATAGGAAATGGATAACTGCTGAAGCTTTCGGATCAATGCTTTCCTCAGTCCCGTCTCCGCATAGCGGGTGGCCAGACTCTTGTAGGAAGTATACAGATAGTTCATCGGAATGTTCAGCAGGATCAGCCCTGCTTCCAGAATACTGTAAAAAATAATGTTCCGAAAAGTATCCGGGTTGTGGGATGTCACATCATTGATGATATTGGCCGTAATGATCGGCAGTACCCAGACGCAGGCATGCTTTGCAAAAAAGCAGATGACTGCCAGAACAAATTTATGATAATTTCCCTTGTACAGATGCACTAACGTCCGCAGAGGATGCCCCTGATTGTTCCGGTAGCATTCGATAAACCAGCTTTCGGTATCCATTTTCTGCCTGGGAGAGGTTTTTGCTTCAAAATCTTTCATACCGCTTTTCATGCCTTTCCGTGATCTGCGCATTTATGTCTTTTCCTGTCCGCAGATCTGTTTCATGTTTCAATGCCACGTTTCTATTTTCCGGGCTTACTTATTCATTTTATCGCAATTAATATGTATTTTCCAGTTTGTTTTTGCGGTTTTCCTTTGAAAACAACTGATTTTTTGTCAAAACAAGGCTGTGTCAGAACTTTTACATTCTTACACAGCCTTGTTGTCATAGCATTGGATTTTTTACAGTTGATTAGTTGTTGATCAGCTTATCACTCTCGTTGTTCCAGCTGTAAAGCTTACGGATCTCTTCGCCGACCTTCTCGGAAGGATGCTCAGCAGCAAGCTTTCTCATAGCCTTGAAGTGAACCTGCTTGCCTGCGGGAGACATATCTAACAGGAATTCCTTAGCAAAAGTACCATCCTGAATATCGGACAGGATCTTCTTCATGGTCTTCTTGGTCTCCTCGGTGATCAGCTTGGGGCCGGTGATGTAGTCACCATACTCAGCGGTGTTGGAGATAGAGTATCTCATGCCTGCGAAACCACTCTGGTAGATCAGATCTACGATCAGCTTCATCTCATGGATACACTCGAAGTATGCATTTCTGGGATCGTAACCAGCCTCAACCAGAGTCTCGAAACCAGCCTGCATCAGAGCACATACGCCGCCACACAGAACTGCCTGCTCACCGAACAGATCGGTCTCGGTCTCGGTTCTGAAAGTGGTCTCCAGAACGCCTGCTCTTGCGCCGCCGATACCCAGTGCATAAGCCAGTGCCAGATCCTGAGCCTTACCGGTTGCATCCTGCTCTACAGCGATCAGACAGGGAACACCCTTACCAGCCTGATACTCACTTCTTACGGTATGTCCGGGTCCCTTGGGAGCGATCATGGTAACATCAACGTTCTTGGGAGGTACGATACATCCGAAATGAATGTTGAAACCATGAGCGAACATCAGCATATTGCCCTCTTCCAGGTTGGGCTCGATGTCGTTCTTGTACAGATCAGCCTGCTTCTCATCATTGATCAGGATCATGATGATGTCAGCACGCTTTGCAGCTTCTGCAGCGGTGAATACTTCGAACCCCTGTGCCTCAGCCTTTGCCCAGGACTTGGAGCCCTCGTACAGACCGATGATAACATGACATCCGGAATCCTTCAGGTTCAGTGCATGTGCATGACCCTGGCTGCCGTAGCCGATAATTGCGATAGTCTTACCCTCTAATAAAGAGAGATTACAATCTTCCTGATAAAAAATCTTAGCCATTTTCTTCTCCTCCGTTATGAGACATAAAATTTATAACTGATAGGGATCTTCCCTAGAGCTAACATAAAGTGTGAGGTCTTACGCCTGTCAGTCCTCAATCTTCAATATAGGTAACATTCTCGATACCTCTTCCCAGACCTGTGATACCGGTTCTGGCAAGCTCCAGCACTTCGTACTCTTCCGTAAAACGCTGGATCAGCGCATTGACCTTGCTGTGATTACCGGTAAATTCAACGATCAGATTCTCCGCACCTACATCAATGATCTTCGCACGGAAATTGTTGGCAAGGAATTCTACCCCCTGGCGAATCTCCAGACGCTTTTCGGGATCTACTTTCACCTTGACCAGTACCAGTTCGCGGTACACGCTGTCATCCGGGTCCAGTTCCTTAATATCCCGGACATCCACAAGCTTTCCCACCTGCTTCTCGATCTGTTCCAGAATATCGTCATCTCCCGATGTCACAATGGTGATTCTGGTAAAACGGGGATCGGCGGGCACACCTGCCGTAATACTTTCGATGTTGTAACCGCGACGGGAAAACAATCCGGCAATACGGCTCAACACACCTGAAGTGTTGTCAACCAACAGCTGAAATACTTTTTTCTGCATGAATATCTACCATACCTTTCGTATTTCTACAGCCGTCCTCCCTGACGGAGCAGCAACTGTATTCTTAATATAGCAAGATGACTACAGAATGTCAATTAGTGAATTTAACATTATGATTGATGTATTTTAATCATCATTTTCCGTGCATTTTGATAATGCCAAGGTTCCTGTTCGAGCTACTTCCACAATACTGATGGTCTGAAGCATCTTGATCAGAGTGTCGATTTTCTCCGGAGCATCGCAAATCTGCAGCATCATAAAGTGTTTTGACATATCTACGATCTCTGTTTTCATAATGTCACAGATTTCTATAATATCCCTACGATTATTCTTGTTATATTTAACTTTTAATAACATTAATTCCCGGGTATAGCACTGTTCCTGGGACAAAGTCTTCACTTTGATGACATCCAGTTTCTTATTCAGCTGCTTTTCAATCTGCTCTAGGGTACGCTCATCACCGGAGCTTACAATGGTCATACAGGAAACTGCATGGTCATCAGTCTCTCCCACGGCAAGGCTGTCAATATTAAAACATCTTCTGGAGAACAGACCGGCTACCTTGCACAGAACACCGGAACGGTTCTCTACCAATACGGAATATATTCTCTTCATTTTAAGTACAGCTCCCTTCCGTTATTTTACCAGATCCATCGGATCGATCAGACATTCTAACAGCATGGTATTGTCTTCCGCCAGAAAAGCGTCCAGAATCTCATCCACGTGTTCCATGTTGTTCAATCGCAGATACGGAATATCATAGGCCGCAGATAATTTCTCCAGATCCGGGCTTCCGGACAGATCCACGACAGAATAATGATCTTTGTAGGTATAGTGCTGGTATTCCCTTACCATACCCAGATAATTGTTCTTTAGCACGATGATCTTTACCGGGATATTGTGCTGTCTGATCGTAGCCAGCTCCATCATGGACATCTGAAAGGAACCGTCACCGCATACCGCAATAACCTGCTTATCCATGGCCGCTGTCTTGGCTCCCATGGCTGCCGGAATAGAATAACCCATGGTTCCCATACCGCCGGAGGTCAGGAATTTGCCTTTTTTCACAATGTGATAGCCACAGGACCAGATCTGATTCTGTCCCACGTCCGCCACATAGACACCGTCCTCCTGCATCTTCTCGGAAAGTCTTGTGATAAATGCTGCAGGATCCACATAATCGGGATTGGGGGTTCTCTTCTTCTCCATGGTAGAACGATATTCATTCAATGTAGTGAGCCATTCCTCGTAGTTACAGTCAAATTCTTCTTTCTGAAAATCCTGGAAGATGTGTTTTGCATCACCTACCAGTGGAATGGAAGGACCCGCATTTTTGCCGATCTCCGCAGGATCCACGTCAATGTGCACCAGCACTTTGTTTCTTGTGATGAGATCCGGCTGACTGACCGCGCGATCTGCCACTCTGGCTCCCACCATGATCAGCAGATCCGATTCGTTCATGGCACGGTTGGCATAAGTCTTACCGTTATTGCCCACCATTCCATAATAAAGCGGATGTTCGGTAGGCATAACACCGATACCCATCATGGTGGACACCACGGGAATACCGTGTTCTTCCGCAAAGCTGCGCAGCTCCTCCTCGGCCTCACTGAGCAGGACTCCTCCTCCGGCACAGATAATGGGACGTTTCGCCCGCTCCAGCTCTTTGATAACCTTCTTGATCTGCACGGCATGTCCTTTGACGGTAGGCTTGTAGGTACGTAGATTCACTTCTTCCGGATAATGGAAATTTTTGATCGTTGCATTCTGGATATCAATGGGAATATCGATCAATACCGGCCCTTTTCTACCGGTATTGGCAATATAAAATGCTTCCTTGAACACTCTGGGAATATCATTTACATTTTTCACCAGATAGCTGTATTTTACAAAAGATTCCACGGCGCCGGTAATATCCGCCTCCTGGAACACATCACTGCCCAGCAGTTCACTGTTGACCTGACCGGTAATGCAGATCATGGGGATACTGTCAGCAAATGCCGTGGCAATACCGGTGATCACATTGGTGGCACCGGGGCCGGAGGTCACCGCACATACACCGGGTCTTCCGGTCATACGGGCAACACCGCTGGCCGCATGGGCCGCGTTCTGTTCTGTACGGATCAACACCGTTTTGATGTCAGAATCCAGAATGCTGTTGAAAAAAGGACATATGGCAACACCGGGATATCCGAAAACAGTACTTACCCCCTCTGCTTCCAGACATTTAATAATCGCATCTGCTCCAATCATTTTGCTTTGCTCCTTTATCTATACTCCATTATTTCTGTTGTTTCAGACTCTTTTACATCAGGCTTTTGGCCAGTTTCACGGCATCCGCCGCATCCTTGGAATAGCCGTCGGCACCGATCTCATCCGCATATTCCTGCGTAATGACAGCGCCGCCGATGATGATCTTGGCGGTGATGCCTTCTTCCTTTGCGGCTGCCACGATCTCCCGCATTCTCTGCATGGTGGTGGTCATCAGTGCTGACAGGGCAATAAATTCCGCATGATGTTCTTTCGCCGACTCCAGAATTTTCGCCTGCGGCACATCCTTGCCCAGATCGATCACATGGAATCCGTGGTTTTTTAACATCAGTGCCACCAGATTCTTGCCGATATCATGGATATCCCCCTCTACCGTTGCAATGACAAGCGTCGGCATCTCCTGTCCATCGTTCTTCTTCTCCAGCATCGGCTCGAGATAATCAATGGCAAGTTTCATGGTATTTGCACTGGCAATCAGCTGCGGCAGAAAATACTTGCCCTGATCAAAGAATTCACCTACCTGATTAATGGCAGGAAGCAGTACCTGATTCAATAGCTCCGCAGGTTTCTCTCCGCTTTCCAATGCTTCCTTCGTGATCTTTACAATGCCGTTACGGTTGCCTTTCAGTACCGCCGTCTTCAGCTTGTCCTGCATTTCATTGATCTGCGGACCGTTATCAGTAGTCGTTTCTTTGGCGGCATTGCCGGCAGTGCCTGTCTTGGCGGTTGTTCCCTGATTTTCCAGCAGTGCCAGTTTTTTTGCCAGTTCCGCTTCTTTCTCTTCTCTGCGCTCCCTGACGCCACCGGCGTACTCGATATAGCGAAGAGCGGCTTCTTGTTTGTTCAACAGCAGATCCGCAGCCAAAGCACAGCTCATCAGAAGTTCCTGGGAAGGATTGGCAATAGCCATGGTCAGTCCCGCCTGAATTGCCAGCGTCAGGAATGCGGTATTAACAAAACTTCTCTCCGGCATGGCGAAGGAAATGTTGGACAGACCGCAGATCGTGGCAAAACCGTTCTCTTTGCAATAGCGGATGGTCTCCAACGTTTCCAGTGCAGCTTTCGGATTGGCACCTACCGTTGCCACCAGACCGTCCACCACGATATCTTCTTTGCACATTCCCAGAGAAAGTGCCCGGTCATAAATCTTGTGAATAATCTCTTTCTTCTCTTCTATATCCTTGGGCAGTCCCGCATCCGACAAAGGAAGCAGGATAAACATAGCACCGTATTTGGCTACAATGGGAAGTAGTTTTTCAAATTTTTCCGTCTCCAGAGATACAGAATTGACCAGAGCACGTCCGGGATAATTACGCAGTGCAGCTTCTAAGACTTCCACGTAGCTGGAATCCAGGGAAAGAGGCAGGTTCGTGACACCGCTGACTTCCTCCAGAGCCCGAAGCATGCTGGCTTTCTCGTCGATACCGCTCATGCCCATATTGATATCCAGTACCTTGGCACCGCAGGCTTCCTGTTCTTCGGCAAACTGTATCACCTTTTCAAAGCTGCCCTCACGAAGCTGTGCCTGAAGTGCTTTCTTGCCGGTAGGATTGATACGTTCTCCCACAACAAAAAAGCCGTCATCCAGACCAAAGCTGTGGGTAATACGTTCGGAGGTCAGATACCGAATTCCATCCGGTCTTCGGGATGCTGCAACCTTCGCATCTGTACCAAATCGTTCATGGATCTGTCTTATGAATTCCGGAGTGGTACCACAACAGCCGCCAAGAATCGTAGCTCCGGCATTGACCAGTACTTCCATCTCTTCTGCAAACTCTTCTGCTTCCATGTTGTAGCAGGTAGTTCCGTTTTCATCCAGAAAAGGAAGTCCGGCATTGGGTTTTGCAATTACAGGAATTCTGGTATGGGATACCATCTCCGAAATAATGCTCTCCATCTGAGCCGGACCAGTGGAACAGTTGGCACCGATAGCACTGGCCCCCAGGCTTTCCAACACAATGGCCGCCGTTTTCGCATCCGTACCGAACAAAGTTCTTCCATCCGCTTCAAAGGTCAGTGTAGCGATTACCGGCAAATCACAGACTTCTTTCGCCGCGATCAGTGCCGCTCTGGTCTCCGCCAGGCTCATCATAGTCTCCACCACCAGAAGATCCGCCCCGGCATCCACCAGACAAAGAATCTGCTCTTTATAAATATCGATCAGTGTTTCCAGATCCATTTTTCCCATGGGCTTTAACTGTTCACCAGTCATTGTGAGATCACCGGCCACATAAACCGGATGTCCCGGAGTACTCTCTGCCGCTTTCTTCGAAATAGCCACCAGATCACGAATCATGGAAGTCATATTTTTTTCCAGATGATATTCTGCCAGTTTGACGCGATTGGCGGTAAAGGTAGGGGCATACAGGATATTGGTTCCCGCCTGCACGTAATCCTTCTGTAATTGCAGCATGACATCCTGATGCTCCAGGATCCACTGCTCCGGGCAGACGCCGGAAGGCATTCCTGCCTTCACCAGATTGGATCCTGTAGCGCCGTCCAGATATAAAATATGGTCTTTACTTAACGTAATAAATTCTTCTCTTGTCATAGTTCTCTTTTCCTGTATCTTGATTCTTTTAATCATACCACAATGTCCTTTTATTCGTAAAGGGGACGTTTTAACATTATAAGGTTGCGTAAAACTGCAGAATATGATAAATTTTTAGATGGATCAAATGATTTGGAGGATATAATTTTGAAGAAAAAAATACTTGCCCTTACGGCCGGACTGCTGACCGCACTTACGCTTACCGCCTGCGGAAAGGATCCTGCGCTGACACAGTTTAAGGAGGAAATAGATTCTTTTTGTACCGAGATCTCCGATATAGATACCGAGATCAACAACGTAGACGCGACATCCGAAAATGCCACCGATGAACTTCTCGGTTATCTGGATCAGCTGGACAGCGCTTTTCAGGATTTTGCAGCGTTGGATTTTCCTACTGAATTTGATTATCTGGAATCTCTTGCCGATGAAGCAAGCGAATATATGACCACTGCGGTAGAGAGTTACCACGATGCCTATGATAACGGTGGTTACAATCAGCTGACCGCAGACTATGCAAAGGAAAATTATGCCAGAGCTTACAAGCGGATCCAGATCATCATCACTTTCCTGCACGGTGAACAGCCCGAAGATGTAAATCTGACCACTGCAGAGGAAACAGCGGCTGCTTCTGCTGCAGAATAGTTACAATTTTTTAATAATCACAGAAACGTGCGCTGCCAGGCGCACCCATAAAAAGAATCCCCGATGTAATGAACACCGGGGATTCTTTTTATGACTTATTGTCATTTTTATTATTTTAAAATCTTGATCTGGCCGATCAGAGGAACTTCCTTCTCCTGCTCCTGGCAAGCATAAATCAGACCCATGATCCAGCATACAAACAGAAAGATGCTTAAGATAGTGCCAACAATACCACCTACATAAGGAATGTAGTTGATTACTGCTGCAACGATCTGGCCGATCAGAATAACCAGAGCCTGATTCAGATGGAACTTAGCACCCTCTTTGTCACCTGCGCAAAAAGCAACGATCCAGCCGATCCAGGTAATGTAAGCAATGATACCCGTAGTTTTTTTATTCATGTTTTCTCCCTCTGCACTTTTGTGCGATAAAATATTCTGTATATGTAAAAAATGCAAATACAGTCATAATGTAATGTGAAACTTCAGAAGCAAAATATTCTTCAGAATAAAGTTCCCTATCATGATCCCTACCGCCGCATACAGATGCCATTCATGAAAGCGCCAGCCTTTGATCCTGCCAATATGTAATCTGGCAAGGGTCTGACTTAGCATAAAACCTCCAAAGATAACAACAGTATACGTAACCAGTGGATGATACCAGGTGGCCAGTAGCGGATGTCCAGTAAGCAGTGCACTTACCGCTCTCGTTCCACCACAGCCGGGACAGTAAATCCCAAATAATCGATAGACCACGCAGGTATATCCCTGCAGTCTCGGAACGATTATATGAAGATACAGAAAGCTTCCGATGCTTCCGACCAGCAGAAATATCCATCCTGCAATATAAAGCTGATCTTCCAGGCTCCGCTGGTTTTTAGTAGTAGTTTGCAAGTTCACTCATAAATGCTACAGAAAATACAGCAGCTAAGATTGTAATGATAATTCCCAGTACAATACCAATGATAGAACAGATCAGTCCAGCCTTTGCCAGGCCGGTCTTGCCCTGCTTGTTGGCAAATACTGCGCAAATGATACCACCGATTCCAAACAGTGCGCCGATCCATCCGGTGCAGCATCCAAGTACGATGGAAAGGATACCCAGTACCAGGCTGACAATAGCCAGTACATTGGTTTCTTTGTTCTCCGGCTGCTGTACAGGAGCTGTTGCAGCTGCCTGAGGCTGTACATTTGCGGTATAATCCTGATAATTGTTCACAGGCTGTTCTGTTACCGGGGTCTCCTGTACAGTTTCTGCTGCGGAGCTTACTTCTGTTGCAGTAGTATCTACTGTAACATTGTTTTCATTTTCAAAATTCTGTCCGTCCATTTTCTCCTCTTTCTGGCCTGGAAAAGGCCTGATATTAATCTGCCAGGGGATTACCCTTGCCGTCTGTGTCGATCTTGCCGGTCAGGATCATGATACCTTCTACCAGTCCCCAGATACCTACACCCATAACAATGAATACGCCGACTACCACACAGCATAAAAGGATTCCCACGATGGAAAGTACCAATTGGGTAACTGCCTTACCGGTATAGCCAAGATAGAAATTATGTACGCCGAACGTACCAAGGAAAATTGCCAACAGACCGGCTACCAGTTTGGATTTTGCATCCGGTGCCGGTGCCTGCTTATTGGCTACGCCACAGTTTAAACATACTGCTGCATCCGGAGCTAAAGGCTTACCGCAGTTATGGCAGTAATTATTCCCCTGTCCCTTGGCCACACCGCACTTTACGCACATCACAGCTTCGTCTGTCATATAAGGCTCGCCGCAATTCTTACAAAAGTACATTTATTCTTCCTCCCTCTTTTTTGTTCCTGACTCATTTCTCAGTCATTACTGTACATTATACAGGATGTTTGTATATTTTACCAGTGTTATTTTCACATTATAGGCTCTCATAACGTGCAATTTCTACCGGAAAACGAAGTTATTTCCGCCTTTTGTCACAAAATATGAATAATTTCCGATACAATTCGTAATATCCAAAAACTGCCATGACAGAGAATACCGGAATGGTATTATATAGATATCTGGCTCTTGCCTCGAATAACATAACAAATAAAAACATACCGATAAATGTAACGATCATCACAGTAGAAAGACACAGCCGGTCAGACAGGTTCTCTTCTGTCCGGTATTTGGGTCTGCGGATTGTTGACACCGCCGTCCACAAAAGCATACCAGCCTCTGTTATGACTCCCAACAGTACAAAAAGCCATAATCCCTGGCTGATCGTCGTAAACCAGATATAATTGCTGCCGTCCTGCCAGTAAAAAGCCCTCAGAGGTTCTTTCCCGGAGCTCTCTATGTTCAACGGATATTCCCACGCCTGAAAATACCCTTCCTGATACCAGCTAAACGTCCCGTCGTTAAAATTCATGACCTGCTTACGCAGCCAGAACCGGATTGTACCCCAAATACCACGATCACCGATTCTTTTGCGGATTCCTTCCATCTCATATTGTATCCGGGTATTTTTATCCGTACCAGCAAAAGATCGTACGATCTCAAGTCCCTCTCCGGAACAGGCCCCGGTAGTATCCTCATTGAGGCCGTTATACATATAATTACTCCAACCGATTTCCAACTCCGGATTGTATCCGTAGTGTAA
>ERZ779890.1812-NODE-1812-length-21145-cov-10.177051_pt1 | contig 21145 bp, 20 predicted proteins | sample MGYA00511553_ERZ779890 | MGnify/ENA primary metagenome ERZ779890 (study PRJEB29588, sample SAMEA2152064) | human gut metagenome | biome: human gut; feature: human-associated habitat; material: faeces | place: Denmark | collected 2008/2010 ... | reverse complement strand
TGCTCGCGCGCGGGGTCCACGGCAACAAGGCGAACGTGGCCACGGCGCGCGAGCTCGCCTGCTGGGTATGGGCGGTCGGCCTCATGGCCGAGGAGGCGTAGGGGGGCGGTCCCCCGCACATAAGCCAGTCACCCCGGAAGCGGTTCGATCCGAAGCCGTTGAGGCGAACCTCAGGTCCCTTTTCTGCGAGCGCCCAGGGCGCCACACGCGTGCACAGACTGTCGGTTCGACGTAGAAGCCTCAGCCGTAGCAACGGATTGCCCAGCGAGAGATCGCCGCGGGCGGATATTAAACTGCAAAGACGAGCGTCGGTAAGACACGCCGAGGTCGCCGCGGACGGGCTGATATAGGGAGAGGGCCTGACCCCATATCGTTGGGGCCAGGCCCGATTTTGCCTCTTGACAATGTCCTGCTCATATTAAAAGGAACGTCCCCAAGTGCCAAGGGTGTCCCGTTTGACTAGTCATTTAAGAACGTCCCCAATGACTAGTTGGATGGGGTCGGGATTCGAGCTGGGGAGATAGCGAATTTCTAGTTCTATGCCGAGCTTTTGCAGCTCTTTGAAGGCGGCGACATCTTCGCCGTCTACGGCGACTGCGGGCGTTATGGGGTGCTTGCCCTCCCCTGCCTGCATATGGCCAATGCTGATCTTGGTGATCGGCACGCCACCCTTAACCAGCGCGAGTGCATCGGCGGGTGAGGCCACCATGATCAGAATCAATTGGCGCGGCGTTGCGGTATGAATGATGTCGATGGCCCTTTGCACCGAGAAAAACCTTGTCCAAACGCCTTCTGGCGCCGCCACCCTCATGGGTGCCCATTGGCGCGAATCCGCCGCGATCTCATCGTTGACGATTAGGACAAGGTTGGAACCAGTCGCCTCGTTCCACAGCTCAATGTCTTGCCCGCAAATAAACCGGTCGTCGATGCGTGTGAGAAGAATCTTGGGTTGAGCCATCGCCACCCCATTCTGTTTGAGACCCGTAAGAGCAAGACATCGCGTCTCCAATATTAGTGCATTTAAAGTGAGAAAAGCCGTCAGAACACTTGCGCGGATGTGCGATGTCCCGTATTATAGACAGCCGTTGACGCCTCAGTTGCGTCATCATATGGCCGCCAGCGTAGCTCAGTTGGTAGAGCACCGCTCTCGTAAAGCGGGGGTCACCGGTTCGAGCCCGGTCGCTGGCTCCATTGCACAAGATAGCCGCCTTTGGGCGGCTTTTTTGTTGTCGATTATGGGCGCGCGCCAATCCACGCATCGCCACGTCGATCGCTTCCTACTCAAAAACAGAAAACCCCACCAAACGTGATTTCCCTTAGGGAAACACGCTTGGCGGGGTCGTAGCGTGATTCCCCTAGGGGAATCACGCCATCAGACGAACAGCTCAACCGAGCAGCTCGTTACTCCTCCCAGTAAGCGTCGGCAAGCAGCTTACTCGGCGAACGCATTACCAAAGCTGTTGCCGCCCACCTACGTCTCGGCTAGGGTAAGGTCGGGATTGAACACGACAACGTCGGCGTCGTGCCCCGACATAATGCTATCGCACTTGTCGTCGACATGAGCTAGCAAGCGATGCCGGGACCGACGCCCAAGCCCTTACAGCTCGGTCACGACAACGCCGTTGTAGACCTCGTCCCAACGGTCCATGACCAGATGGCCAGTCATGGGATCCATGGCATTGAGCTTGCCGCAGGTGTTGGCGGTACGCAGCACCGTCTCGTCGTCTGCGCCAGCAGCAATGGCATGCGCGAAGCCAGCGATAGTGGAGTCACCAGAGCCCGTGGCGTTAACGGCAGGGATATCGGGCGTCTTTGCGCGGAACGCACGGCCATTGTGGAAGCCAACGGAGCCGGCAGCGCCCATGGACACGACGACCCAGGGGATATCGGAGAAGCGGGCATCAGAAGCGAGCGCGGCGCGGAGCTCGTCCACATCGTCGGTGGTAAAGCTCGTGCCCAGAAGGCCGTTGATCTCGGTCAGGTTAGGCTTGACCAGCTCGGGCTTAATTTCGGACTTAAGGGCGGCCTCGAGCGAAGCACCCGAGGTATCGAGCAGCACCTTGGCGCCGGCGTTCTCGGCAATGCCCGTGATCTTGGCATAGTAGTCTGCCTCGACACCGCGGGGCAGAGAACCCGAAATGGTGACGACGTCGGCCTTGCCCGCAAGCTCAGTAAACTTGGCGGTAAAGGCATCGAGTTCCTCGGGGGCAATTGTCGGGCCACTCTCGAGCAGCTCGGTCTGGTTGCCGGCGTGGAGGATGTTGAGGCAAATTCGAGTCTCGCCCTTGATGGGCACAAAGTCGTTGTTAATACCGTTGGCGTCCATGAGCTCAGCCATGTAGGCGCCCATGTGGCCGCCGAGCAGACCGGTTGCCACAACGTCGTCGCCCAGCTGACCCAGCACACGGGCCACGTTGAGGCCCTTGCCGCCGGCGGTCTTTTCGGGCGTCACGCGGTTGACGTCGTCGATAACGAGCTCGTCGAGCTGATAGCGCGTATCGACAGACGGGTTCATCGTAACGGTGAGGATCATTTTTAGCTCCTTATCTCGCAGGCTCCTTGTGCCTCGCGATACGAGTCGACAAAACGGAATTACAGAATCTCAATCGTGAACGAGCGAACGACGGTCTCCTTGGGCTTAGCGACAAGGCAGCCGCGCTTATGCTCAAGTACGTCGTCCTCATCGGAACAGGTCGAAAGACCGCCCCAAGGCTCAACCGCCACAAAATCGCCCTCGGGCTTGCTCCACACAATGAGATATGGGAAGTCCTCAAAGCTCAGGCGGACGCCCTTGTCCTCCCCCTTCTTAGAAAGCGTGACCTGGCGGCTCTCGAGCACGTCAAAGATGGTCTCCGCAAAATCGAAGAGCTCGTGCGACAGGGGCAGCGTCTTTCCCACCATGGGATTCTTGGAGCGATTGGTCACGTCAATCAAGCCAGTCGAGGGGACGGCAGTGCAAAGCTCCGCAGCCTCGTCCTTCTCAAAGCGCAACTCGTAGTCCGTATAGGCCTCGCCCTCATCGAGCGGACACCTAAAGCCGGGATGACCGCCGATAAAGAACGGCATGTCCTCGGTTCCCTCGTTGGTCACCTCATAGGAGACGCGCACGGCAGCGTCCTCGAGCGTATAGCGAGCGACAAGCTTAAACGGATACGGATAATCGCTCAGCAGCGCGGCGTTATTCTCCGAAGCCAGGCACATCACCAGCTCGTTTTCGCCTTGGCTCAGCAGCTTCCACTCCTGTTTGCGCGCAAACCCGTGGCGAGCGAGCTTTACATGATGCCCGGCAAACGTCATGGCGCTGTTGTCGCGCAAGCCTCCGCAAATCGGGAAGCAAATCGGTGCTTGGCCGGACCACACGGCGGGATCGCCCTGCCACAAGTACTCGCGACCTCCAGCCTCAATCGAGGTAAACGAACCACCAGCCGTGGACACCTTAATAGAAATCGAATCGTTGGAGAGAGCGTATTCCATTGCCCATCCTTTCGAACAACTGCTTTTGCTCGCAAGTACCTGTCTCGGCCCTGACCAAAGGACAAACCCGCACGTTCACCGATGCATCCGGTATCCCAGGCATGCAACGGGGCACCATATAGACATTGATGCAATTACAGCTGAAAGGCCTTCTTATGCGAACCATCATCCTCTATGCCTCGCCCCACCACGGCAATACGAAAAAGCTCGTGGACGCCATCGTCGAGGCGCACCCCGAAATCGATACCCTCGACGTCAAGGCGCTTGGCAAAAACGAGTACCCCGACCTGCACGAATACCATCTGATTGGCGTCGCCACGGGCATCTATTACTCCGAGATCGACAAGGACATGGCACGCGTGCTCACGAACGTGCTGCAGCCGCAGAACAAGGTGTTTGGCCTTATGACCTACGGTGGCAAAAACAAGTGGTACGGCAAGGATATCGATGGTATCTGCCGCATGAGGCAGGCCATCTTTATGGAGGTCTACGGCTGCCCCGGCTTTGATACGTGGGGGCCGTTCAAACTCACCGGCGGTGTCCAAAAGGGACACCCGACCGCTGAAGAAATTAAGGGCGCCGTCGACTTCTTCGACAAGATTGAAGACGAGTACGGCGACATCATCGTCGAAGAGTATGCCGAGCGCGAGAAGCGTCTAGCCTACGAGAAGGAGCATCCTGCAGGAGGCCTGGTGGCCGGCGTCAAGCGCACGGCAAAGAAGATCGCTAACAAGCTGTAACTGTAAAGGTGCTTTTGAGCGTTTAACCCATACGGCGGGTCCGAGCAGATTCGGGCCCGCCGTTTTTTCTATCGTTACTCGGTAAAGGCGTTGCCGACGCTCTGACCGCCAACATACGTCTCGACGAGGGTGAGCTCATGGTCGAACACGACAAAGTCGGCGTCGCGACCCGGCATGATGCTGCCGCACTTATCCTCGATGTGCGCAGAGCGAGCCGGCACCTCGGTTGCCATGCGAATGGCGATATCGGCGCTGGCGATGCCCCAGTCGACGATGTTCTTGACGCCCTGGGCAAGCGTGAGCACCGAGCCGGCAATGCTCTTGCCGTCGGCGAGCCAGCACAGGTTGTCCTTCATGATGACGTCCATGCCACCACTGGTGTAGCTGCCCTCGGGCATGCCGCCGCAACCCAGGCAGTCGGTAATGAGCACCGTGTGCTGCCAGCCCTTGGCCTGCAGCAGCGCCTTGATGGCAGCAGGGTTAACGTGCTTGCCGTCACAGATGATCTCGGCGTAGGTCTCGGGCGTGGACATGGCAGCGCCCACGACACCGGGCTCACGGTGATGCAGCCCGCGCTGGCCGTTATAGGTATGCGTAAAGCAGCTGGCACCGGCGTTGATGGCAGCGATGCACTCATCGTAGGTGGCGTCGGAGTGACCGATGCTGGTCACCACACCCTTGGCGTTCAGAGCAGCCGCATAAGCAGCGGCACCGTCGCGCTCGGCCGCCATGGCGCTCTTGACGATGCGACCGCCGGCGGCCTCCTGCCACTGATCGAAGATCTCCTCGGAGGGATCGATAAGATAAGCGGGGTTCTGCGCGCCCACGTGCTTCATGGTAAAGAAGGGGCCCTCCAGGTAGATGCCCTGAATGCGAGCACCGCAGAAGTCGGGGCCGCGACCCTCGTCCGCCTGAGCGATGGCGGCGCAGGCGTCCTTGATCTGCTCGACGCCATCGGTGAACGTCGTGGGCAGCCAGCTGGTGGTACCGCGACGGGCGAGCTCGGTCGAGCTGATATCGATGCCCACGGGATCATTATCGGTAGTTGAGTGGTTGTAGAAGCCATGGATGTGAGTATCGACCATACCCGGTGCGATCCACGACCCTGTGTAGTCCTTAATCTCGCAAGAGGGCTCGTCGGCCTGCCAGGCGCCAAAGACGCCATCCTCGACCATAAGATAGCCGCCCAGTTGCGGGCCTGCCGGCAAGAAGAACTTGTCAGCCTTAATTGCGTACGTGCTCATATGCACTCCTTGCTTTAAAGCAGTTGACTGTGGTGATGCTATACCCAGCTCAGGTAAAACAAAAAGCGCCCGCCCGCCGTTATGAGCGGACGGGCGCCCTTACAGAGGGACGCGACTAAGCGGTGAAGGGGTGAATCGTCACGCCCTTAACCACGCGGTTGACCGTACCGGTGGGGCTCGGCGTATCGGGCGTGTTGCCCACGCGCACGGAGTTGAGCAGGCTGATGGCCTGGGCAAACATCACGAACGGCAGAGCGAGGTAGCCCTCGGGAAGCGCTTCGTAGCCCTTAAAGGTGAAGGACTCACCCTCATAGACGGTGGCACCTTCCTGCTGAACGGCGATGGTGTGCTGAGCGATCTCGTCGCCACCGATCTCGTTGAGGATGTCGATGTCGTACTGACGGGTGTAGGCGTCGTTGTTGACGAACACGAAGACGAGCGTCTTATCGTCGACGAAGGACTTAGGTCCATGACGATAGCCCATGGAGGTGTCGTAGGAAGTAGCGACCAGACCGTGAGCCAGCTCGAGGATCTTGAGCTGGCTCTCCTGGGCAAGGCCACCGAAGGAGCCAGAACCCAAGTAGGTCACGCGGTTGAAGTCGCCAGCCAGGTAATCGGCGATCTCGGGCTCACGGGAGATGACCTCCTCGCCCATCTTGGCGATGGTCTCGACCCACTCGGCCTTCTGCTCGTCAGAGGCAGTGTCGAAAATAAGGGTGGAGAGCAGGGTCATGCAGGAATAAGAACCGGTCATGGCGAAGCCCTTGTCGTTGGCGCGCGGAATGAGCAGCGTCAGCGCGTTGGGATCATCGGCAGACTCGACAGCGAGCTTGCCCTCGGGAGCGCAGGTGATGTTGAGGAACTTGACGTTGTGGACGAGCTCCTTGGCAACGGCAACGGCGGCAAGGCTCTCGGGGCTGTTGCCAGAGCGGGCAAAGGAAACCACGAGCGTGGGATCCTCGGCGCGCAGGAAGTCGCGCGGGGCGCTCACGATGTCGGTCGTGGCGATGGGCTTAAAGTCGTAGAGATCAGTGTTGCCAGCGTGACGCAGGTACGGGGCGCAGGTATCGCCAACGTAGTCGGACGTACCGGCACCGGTGAAGACAACGGACAGACGACCCTCGCCCATGGCGCGAGCCTCGGCCAGGAAGGCCTCGATGGCCTCCTTGTTCTCGCGATAGATGTTGAGCGTATCACGCCAAAGCTCGGGCTGCTGAGCAATCTCGGCCGTGGTGATCTGGGCGCCGAGCTCAGTGAGCTCCTCGACACTCTTCTCGAACATTTCTAATACCTCTTTCTTTACTAAATTGTCTGATATATAAAGACTTAATCTGAAAAGTTAAATCGGGTAGTAGTCATAGGCTGTTTTTCTTTCGTTAACACTCGTATCCGATCACAGAGTATCTCGATAATGAGAAATCCTGTACTTAAACTTGTCCGCACGAGCCACCGAAAGCGTAAACTCGACAACATCATTTTGGGTGTTGTGAGTAGTTCGGACTATGTCCAGAACTGGCGCACCCTCACCAATACCTAGAAGCCGAGCGTCACATGGACGTGCTATACCCGCAGAGAACTCCTCATCCGCTACTCGAATTTTCTGCTGATAATCCTGCTCAATGACATCGTAAAGGGGCTTCTGTTCGAGTAGAGGACGCTTGAGTGAAATAAAGAGCCTTGCTGGAAGATAGCTACGCTCAACCATCATAGGAATACCATCTGCCATTCGTAAACGTTTGAGTTTTAATACCTTTTCACCCAAATGAATCCCCATTTGCATCGAGAGCGTTTTATCTGCTTCCATTTCACAGAACTCTAAGATGGTTGTTTCTGGCAGCCGGCCCATCGCTTTCATCTGTTCAGTAAAACTGTACGATTGGGTAAGATTTGTTGCTTGAGCTAGTCGATCGGCAACAAACGTACCGCGACCTTGTTTTCGCACAATCCGACCAAGATACTCAAGTTCCTGAATTGCAAGCCGGACAGTCGACCGCGAAAGCCCGAAACGTTCGGCAAGCTCACGTTCGGACGGAATCAAATCACCTGGCTGATATTCATGATCAATTTTTTCGATCAGAATATCTACGAGCTGGTCACATAGCGGTTGTCTGTGCCTCTTGCACGTCATGATATTCTCCACGTAATGAGCAATTGACCAATACTTCAGCCTTCAGGTAACGCACCAACATGTCCAATAAATGGGCTAATAGCGACACTACATCTCATCGTCTTCATCAATGTCAGCACTCTCGAGTTTCTTGAGATCGACTCCCTCACGACCAACGACCCGTGCGCGTTCGGCAAGTTCATCAAGCGTTGGGTCTCCAAACGCACGCGTCATAACGAGCTCCACCAACATAGGTAGATTTGTTCCGGTGACAACGGTCACGTTATCGAGCTCAGTCGTCATTGGGATAGCTTGATTGAACGGAGTACCGCCAAGCAAATCAACAAACACCAATACGCCATCACAAGCTTGACGCATCTTGGCAATGCAGGTTCGCAAATCATCACCAAAAGTAACCGCCTCCGAGCCCGCAAAAGGAACTACCTCAAAATTAGGCTGTTCGCCGGCGACCATATCCACAGCGCTTTTCAAACCAGGTGCAAACTGACCGTGACCAGTTAGTACAAATCCAATCATTCTATCTACCTTTCTACCGTTCGCTTTCTCTAGCCAAAGAACCCCTCAAAAGGGCTCTTACGACCACTGCATCATTAAAGTTTAGTGAGTATTTTGTTTTATCGCGGGAGGTCTGTGAGCGTCTCTAAGCTGCTTTTCAAGGTTGCGATATCTACGTGCTTCGCCCTTGTTCCCGCTGCTCTCATATTGATATGAAAGCAGCAGATAGAGCTTTCCGCGTAACCCAAGGTCGTTCGTATCCAGCATAGCTTCCATCTCATCGATCTTATCATGCCGACGGCAAAAGACTATGTCGTAGGTCAATTGACTGTCCGCCAAAATGCCCTTCGACACGATGGGGCGCATCTCTTCCAACATGGACGCCGCCCGCTTCCGGTCACCCGTCTTGATATAGAAATTAAAGGCGCGAACCGCAAGCTGTCGACGTTGTTTATCGCTGCACGACATCTCCAGCAAGTGGTCAAGCATTCGATCTGCATATGCGTCCATATCAGCAGCTTCATAGATCGTGAAACGCAGGTAATACTGCTTATACGTAGACATTACTATACGCGCAAGTTTGCGATCGAGCAGGTCTATGCAATCTTGGTATAAGCCCAAGTTAAACAATACCTGCAATTTCATATCGAAGTATTTTTTCGCTCCTTCGGTCACAGCGAAATAAGCCACTACAACACAAATGAACAGGACGATCCAAAATGGCATTGCACTATATTCCCTTCAAGGCAGCCTTAAGGAATTAATCGAACACGATGACTGCATAACCGCCTATGAACAACGGTGTCCGACAAAACAAAAGAGGCGCACACTCCAGGGGATATGGCGATAAAGTCGCCTTGGAGGTGTGCGCCACGTCTCAATTGAGGCTCAAATGCCGTGACAATATGGGGTATTTAGCCCTTGCAAATGATACCGAATGCACCCAAGGCAATGGACAGAACCAAGACGATAAAGATGGCCTTCGTCGAGGTCATGCCCTTCTTACCGAGGAGCCAGTATACGAAGCCGACGAGTGCGGCAGGAACCAGCTTGGGGCAAATCATATTGCAGATGTTCTGCAAGTCAACGGTAACGCCGCCGATAACAGGCTTCGCCGCAATAACGATACCGACATTGGTTGCGACCAGAGCACCGACCATAAAGACACCCATTACGGAGGCCGCGTCGGTCAACGCGTTCAGGCGATCGCTCATGGTGGTGACGAGCTTCATACCCTGCTCATAGGCCATGTGGGTCTGCTTGCAGCGGAACCAGTCAACAAGGATGTTCACGACGACCCAGATGAAGATACCCAAGGGGTTGCCGTTCATGGCCATATTGGCAGCCAGAGCGCCGAAAATGGTCGGGAGCAGCGAACCGAAGATGGAATCGCCGATGGAAGCCAGCGGTCCCATGAGACCAGTCTTGAGACCAGCAACAGCCTCGAGGCCCTCAATGCCCTCCTCTTCCTCGATCGCCAAATCGATACCGGTGATGATCGTGTTGAGGAAGTTTGAGGTGTTGAAGAACGGTGCGCACTGGGCGCGGCAGGCTTCCTTTAGCTCCGGCGTGCCGTCGCCGTACAGCTTGCGCAGTGTGGGCAGGATAATCCAGAGATAACCAGAGTGTTGCATGCGCTCGTAGTTCCAACCATCCTGGAAACCAAGCAGGTTACGACGGTTGATCTGCGCAAGGTCGTCCTTGGTAATCTTGTAGCCAGTGGTGCCATTGGCGAGTTTCTCATTAGAGCTCATCGTCGTCGTCTCCCTCCGCAGCGCCAGCAGCAGCGACGGGACGCTGGTTGTTCTTGTAGTACAGCAAAGACAGAGCAAAGCCAATAATAGCGATCGCCAGCATCGACATGTTATTGAACATACCGACCATATCCACGGCACCCTTACCAAGCGCGCCGTTCACAGCGACGATGTTGGCGTTGAGGTTCATGATGCTCGTGAAGGCCGTACCAAACAGGGCGGCAACTACAAAGCCGAGCAGCAGGTAGGCGACGTGCTTTTTGACCGGCAGGTAACGGAGCAGGATGGCGAAGCCAACAGCGGGCAAGGCACCGCCAGCAACAGACAGACCGTCACCCAGCCACTTCCAGTCGCCGTTAAGGGCGGTAGTGATGCCCTCGACCAAGCCCTGGCCAAATGCGAGAGCCAGGAAGACCGGAATCATGCGGGACAACATCCAGGAAACGGCACCGAGCAAGTAGTGTACGTTGTAGGCACCCCAGTTCATCTTCTCGATATCGGCATCGCACATGTGACCGAAGAACGTGTTGGCGAAACGGCCGGCGATATCGGTGTAAACGAGAATGGCAGCGACAGGTACGCCGATGGCGGCAAGAGCCGTCTCGGGATTCATGCCCGCACCCACGGCAAAGGCAGTGGCGACCAGAGTGCCGGAGTTGGCATCGATACGAGAGGCGCCGCCAAAGGTACCAACGCCCAGGACGGTGAGCTGCATGCTGCCGCCGATAAACAGGCCAGTCTGTAGGTCACCCATAATCAAACCGGTAATCATACCGGAGAAGACGGCTGAGCCGGCACAGGTGTACCAGTTCAGCTCATCCAGAATCTGATAACCCGCATACAGGGTTAACAGAAGAATCTGCCACCAAGCAATCATGGTAAACTCCTTATCTAAGGTGTAACAGTTTCTACAATACCAATACGCTTATATAAACCGTGCATCCCCCTTCACGGCCTAGCGTTAATTCGACTAGAGCGTGAGAGCCTCTGGGTTATCCTGCGGCGTCAGCTGAATGACAATAGGAAGATTATCGGCCTTGAGTTTGGCAAATGCGTCAAGGTCCCCCTGGTCGCAACTAATGTTGCGAGTCAGCTTCTTGACCGGCTCCATTGTCGTCATATTACCGACGATGAGCTGCTCAAGCTTAACACCTTGCTCCAAAAGTCGAACGTAGACCTCAGGCTTTTTCGCAACAATAAAGAGACGTTGCGCATCATATTTGCCAGCAGTGATGTTGGCAGCGGCCTTGTCGACAGGAAGCACGGACAACTTCACAGTTGCCGGGCAAGCCATGCGAAGAACCTGCTTTTGGGTAGCATCTTGCGATACCTCGTCGTCAACTACCATGAAGCGGCTTACCTGACGGGCGTTAGACCAGAGGTTTGCCACCTGTCCGTGAATCAAGCGAAAGTCGACTCGTGCGCCTACAATCATTTCTACTCAACTCCTTCTTGTTCAAGTGTACGGATAACGGGCTCAGAGCGAAGGGAGATTTTCGCATCATACACGCCCTCTGTTTCGAACATAACGAGCTCATTGGTACCAGGGTGCAATAAACCGTGCGGAACATAGAGCGTCATGATGGGACCCTTATCCCAAAAACGTCCGACATTCGTTCCGTTTACGAATGCCACACCCTTTCCAAAACCCGTAGTGTCGATAAAGGTATCAGCCGGCTCAGATATATCAAACTTTGCGCGGTAAAAGGAAGGTTGCCCCTCTACCCAGCCGGCGGAATAATCAAGATTATCGATGTTATCGAGTGGCAGACAACGCATCTCCCAACCGGTAACAAAGTGAAGATCAACGCAAACTCCTGTCCTAATGCCCTTATGCTGCGTATCGGCGAGCAATTTGTGACCATAATTGACGCGACCCATATCCTCGGTCAGAACATCCAGGCGGTTTTGTTCACAGGGAAGAACGCAGTGAATATCTTCCCCGATGTGCTCCTGATACTGCGTCGCCACTTTGTCACCGTTCACAAACACCTGCGCACGGTCGCGGGCGTCAATAACCCGAATACGCTCTTCATCTGCACGGTCACGCTCGACAGTCGTGGTATATAACGTATATCCATACGACTGACCCATCTCTTCCATGGGCATAGGATATTGGGCTTCAATCGGCTCCGAAAGAATATCGAGCACATTAAATAGACTTACGCGCTCACTCACCGAAATATCGGGCATGGAAAACGTCTTTTTTGTTAACGGCTTGCTTTGCGCGATATCGGGATACAGCTCGTGAACTGTCCTTTGAATTGCGAAGTATTTCTCGGTCGGGTTGCCCTGTTCGTCCAATGGAGCATCGTAGTCATATGATGTCACCTGGTGCAGGTCATGCGTATGGCGTGCAGAACATCCGTTCATAAATCCAAAGTTGGTGCCTCCATGAAACATGTAGAGGTTTAAAGACCCTCCAAGCTCGAGCACCTCGCGAACGCAAGAGGCAAGATCTTCGGGATCGCGTCTGATGACGTTCTCCCCATAGCGATTGAACCAGCCGTCCCACAACTCCATGCACATAAGAGGCCATTGTTTTCCATGCTCCTTGTGAAAAGCAGAAAGAGCCTCAAAGTTCTCCTTTGCATGAGAACCAAAGTTGCCGGTGCACAACACATCATCGTCAATGAGCGTACCGGCACGAAGGCACCCACGCCACGGGCCATCGGAAGTACAAAGGGGCACGGAAACCCCACGCTCGACCATAAGGCGACGAATCGCGCGAAGATAGTCCTTATCCTCGCAATATGATCCATACTCGTTTTCAACCTGCATCATGATGATGTTTCCGCCCTTGTCAATCTGACGCGAGACGAGTATCGGCATGAGATGGTCGTAGTAATGCGCAACGTGAGCAAGAAACTTGGGGTCGCTGCTACGCGGTCTCATATCATGTTGGCGCAGCAGCCATGCTGGCATGCCGCCAAATTCCCATTCTGCGCAAATAAACGGAGAAGGCCGAACAATTGCATACAGACCAAGCGACGCCGCCTCATCAAGAAATGCCGCTAAATCAATTGAACCAGAAAAATCGAAGACGCCAGGCTTTGGCTCATGAAGATTCCACGGTACATACGTTTCGACCGTATTAAACCCAAGAGCCTTAAGGTTATAGAGCGAGTGATGCCAGTCGCTCGGATGAACACGCATATAGTGAATCGCCCCCGACAAGATGGTGAACGGCTCATCATCGAGTAGGAATTGATTGGTGATCTTAAACGAATGCATGCTACTCCCGATCTTCGTGCTCTACGACGCCGATGCCGGTTCCTCGGCCCTCAGCTAAACGCCTTGCCTATTATGGACGCATTAACGCAATTATGTAGACAGAATCTGAAGTGGTCCGTAAACGGTAGCGAAATGACGATGAACGGCTTTAATGAACAAAATATAAACCCGCTGGTAAATTACTTTTTAACTATAGATTTCTAACGATTCTATAATTGAAAGGTGGTATGTACCAGCTATCCACTATTTCATACTAGTTACATTATGCTTCAATCGCATTTCTTCAAATGCTTATCTACTTTGTTGTTGCCGATTTGAGTGCGCGTGCGCCAACCCAAGCATCGTCACGGCTTCAGTTCCCCTATTCATAAACATAAAACCCCGCCAAACGTGATCCCCTAGGGAAAACACGCTTGGCGGGGTCGTAGCGTGATTTCCCTAGGGGAATCACGCCATCAGACAAACGGTTCAGCCGAGCAGTGCGCTACTCCTCCCAGTAAGCGTCTGCAAGCAGCTTAAAGCAGATCTTCTTGACCGGCTGTGCGCCATCGCCCGGGAACTCGAGCGTGGGCATGTGAGGCTCGCCGGCAACGAACAGCGCAAACTTGTCGTCGGCAAGATCGCCGGCGATCGAAGCGTCGGAATCGACCAGATCGTAGTCGTCCTTCTCGTCAAACTCCTGGACCAGCGTCAGGCTGCCCGTGGCAACCTTAAAGGCCTCGCGACCCTCGACGTCGATCTGCAGGTCGTGATAGCGCTGATGCGTCTCGTAGTGAGCCTCGGCCTCGGGACGCGTCGTGGGAGCCATGACGTTCGCATAGACCTTGTCGCCCAGAATCGGATGGCTGCCGACCTCGAGCTGCGCCGGATCGTTCTCCTCGAGCCAGTCGATCAGCACGTCGAGGCCCTTGAGCATTCCGCGATACTCTTCGATATCGCCCAATGCACCGTAAATCATCTAAATCCCCTCTCGGATCGTTTCTTTGGCAGCTACTCGGTAAACGCATTACCGACGCTGTTGCCACCCACATACGTCTCGACCAGGGTAAGGTCGGGATTGAACACGACAAAGTCGGCATCGCGGCCAGGCATAATGCTGCCACATTTATCCTCGACGTGAGCAGAACGCGCGGGCACCTCGGTCGCCATGCGAATGGCGATATCGGCGCTCGCAAGACCCCAGTCGACGATGTTCTTGACGCCCTGCGCGAGCGTGAGCACCGAACCGGCGATAGCAGAGCCATCGGCGAGCCAGCAAAGGTTGTCCTTCATAATGACATCCATGCCACCGCTAGTGTACTTGCCCTCGGGCATACCGCCGCAACCCAGACAGTCGGTGATCAGGACCGTGTGCTGCCAGCCCTTGGCCTGCAGCAGTGCCTTAATGGCAGCGGGGTTCACGTGTTTGCCGTCGCAAATGATCTCGGCATAGGTGTTGGGCGTGGTCATAGCGGCCCCGACGACACCGGGCTCACGGTGATGCAGACCGCGCTGGCCGTTGTAGGTATGCGTAAAGCAGCTGGCGCCAGCATTGATGGCTGCGGCGCACTCATCATAGGTGGCATCGGAGTGGCCAATGCAGGTCACGACGCCCTTTGCGCTCAGAGCCGCAGCATAAGCGGCAGCGCCATCGCGCTCGGCCGCCATAGCGCTCTTGACGATTCGACCGCCGGCGGCCTCCTGCCACTCGTCAAAAACTTCCTCGGACGGGTCGATCAGATAAGCAGGGTTCTGGGCACCCACATGCTTCATGGTAAAGAACGGACCCTCCAGGTAGATGCCCTGAATACGAGCACCGCAGAACTCAGGTCCGCGCTCTTCGTCCGCCTGTGCAATAGCGGCACAGGCGTCCTTGATCTGCTCCACGCCGTCGGTAAAGGTCGTAGGCAACCAGCTGGTGGTACCACGACGAGCAAGCTCGGTCGAGCTGATGTTGATACCCTCGGCATCGTTATCGGTCGTGGCATGGTTATAGAAACCATGGATATGGGTGTCCACCATACCCGGTGCAATCCATGTACCCGAATAATCTTTGATCTCACAAGCGGGCTCATCGGCCTGCCAAGCGCCAAAGACGCCGTCTTCGACCATGAGGTAGCCGCCCAGCTGCGGCCCCGCCGGCAAAAAGAACTTGTCGGCCTTGATAGCATACGTGCTCATCTATGCTCCCGTACCCGCAGTGCGTTTTAGGGCGGATCAAAAACCACTGCATTGTTAATTCGAGCGATTGTTCGTTGCCTTCTTGCGCTTGGCACATTTTGCACCCGCCGCAAAACACGCCAAGCCGTTTATACCCAATAACTCTAGACTGCGCGGTTGTGGTAGACCTTGTACTTAAACTGGTCGGCACGCGCAACCGAACGCGTATACTCGATAACCTCGTTGTTCATGTCATATGTGGTACGAATCAAATCCAGCACCGGCGCGCCTTCGGTAATCTCGAGCAGACGAGCGTCGGAATGGCGGGCGATACTCGCGTAGAATTCTTCCTCTGCCACGCGAACTTTCTCGTGAAAGTCCTGCTCAATCATGTCGTACAGCGATTTGTTCTCGATCATGGGGCGCTTAAGCGCAAAGAACTTGCGACTTGGCAGATATGTACACTCAATCATCAGCGGTACACCATCGGCTATACGCAGGCGCTTGATCTTGTACAGACGCTCGCCCAGGCGCGCGTTCATCTCTACGGCAATATTCTTGTCAGCCTCGACCTCGGTAAACTCAAGAATCGTCGTCTTGGGCACACGGCCGATCGCCTTCATTTGCTCGGTAAAGCTATAGGTCTGCGTGAGGTTTGCCGTTTGCAGAGAGCGGTCGCACACCATGGTTCCACGGCCACGCTGACGAACCACCAAGCCCAGGCGCTCAAGCTCCTGCAGGGCAAGGCGAACCGTCGTACGCGAGAGCCCGTAGCGCTCCGACAGGTCGCGCTCGGACGGCAAATAGTCGCCGGGCCGAAGTTCGTGATCGATTTTATCGGTCAACAGATCGACGAGCTGATCGTACAGGGGTTGTTTGCGCGCTCCCATTGCCATAATGATACCTGCCGGATAAATGACTCGAAATTGGTTGTAACCAGACACCACGTACTATAGCAGTTTTATTGGAATAACAGCAGGTCAACAAGCATATTTCAATATTGTTTGCCGGTTGATAGCCTGCGCACTGTAATACCAATTACAACGCTACATCAGGTATCGAGGTAGCAAAAAGGGCCGCCCCCGCGGAGCGGGACGACCCTTTGCAAGACAGATACGTCTTTAAGGCTTAGAGAAGCTTCTTGAGCTCCTCGGCAACAGCCTGGACCTGCGTGCCGATGATGACCTGGGTAGCACCCTTGTCCATCTTCATGACACCCAGAGCGCCGGCCTTCTTGCAGGCAGCCTCGTCGACCAGAGCGGAATCGCCGAGCTCGAAGCGCAGGCGAGTAGCGCAGCAGTCAACGGTCTTGACGTTCTCCTTGCCACCGACGGCAGCAAGAACAGCGGCGGCCAGAGCGGCGAACTTGTCGTCGCCAGCAGCGGCGGAAGTGGAGGTCTCCTCGACATCCTCATCCTCGCGACCAGGGGTCATGAGGTTGAACTTGGTGATGGCGAAGCGGAACACGAGGTAGAAGACCACGAAGGCAGCGATGCCCAGCGGGATGATCATCCAGGTGTTGGCGGCAGCCGGGAGGCTAGAGGAGAACAGGAGGTCGGTAGCACCAGCGGAGAAGCAGAAGCCGGCACGGAAACCAACATAGTAGGTGACGATGGTGAAGATGCCGTACAGGGCAGCGTACACGACGTAGAGCGGGAAGCACAGGAACATGAAGCCGAACTCGAAGGGCTCGGTGACGCCGCAGACGAAGGCGCAGATAGCAGCGGAGACAACCAGGCCGATAGCAGCCTTCTTGTTCTTAGCGGTCTGAACCATAGCCAGGGCAGCGCCCGGGATACCGAACATCATGCAGGGGAAGAAGCCGGACATGTACATACCGAGGCTCCACTTGACGTCAGCAGAGGTCTCGCCAGCCCAGAAGTGGGTCAGGTCGCCCAGGCCGATGGTGTCGAACCAGAACACGTTGTTCAGAGCGTGGTGCAGACCGGTCGGGATGAGCAGGCGGTTAAGGAAGGCGTAGATGCCAGCGCCGATACCACCCATGGCGGCGATACCCTCACCAAGAGCAACAAGAGCACCGAAGATGAGCGGCCAAGCAAAGAGCAGGACGACGGAGACGACGATGCAGATAACGGCGGTCATGATGGCGACGCAACGCTTGCCGGAGAAGAAGGCCAGCCAGTCGGGAAGACGGGTGTCCTTGAACTTGTTGTAGCAAGTGCCACCGATGACGGCGGACAGGATGCCGATGAAGGAGTTACCAGCGATCTTGGAGAACGCGATGCCCTCGGTCGTGGCAAGCCAAGCGGTCTGAGCATCGGCGTCCATACCACGAATGGTGCCAACAACAGCGGGGTTCAGGAGCTGCTGGATCATCAGGAAGGCGACGAGGCCAGCGGTGCCATCGTGATCGTCGGCAAGGCCGACAGCGGCGCCGACTGCGAACAGCCAGGCATGTTATCGATAAGAGCGCCGCCTGCCTTGATGAGCAGGAAACCGGCGGTATAGGCAAAACCGGTAGTGTCACCGGCAGCACCCATGACTGCGGGAGCGAGCAGGTAGCCCACACCCATAAGAATACCTGCGACGGGAAGCGCCGCGACGGGAAGCATCAGCGCTTTGCCGAGCTTCTGGAGGTACTTCATCATATTGGTATCTCCTCCAACCTTTCTTTCGTTGTTCACCAACGAGTTCCATGTCCGCGCCTTGTGCATACCGGCTTCTCCGCTTGCCGGCATTGATGCGCAAACTTAGACAACCCAGTCCCTATTTGGGGTTGCTGGTATGTACGGTAGCACACACTCAATTCAAACGTCCACCACATTTCGTTCAAATTACTATATCGTTGCCAAACGGTTATTTTTAGCCCGTAAACAGTAATTTCCGCAGGTAGACATGATGCATTTCTTTCGTTATCAAACTAATTCTTAGCAATTTCCATTCGATTTCGTCTCAAAATTGGTTACTACCAGATGAACAGTGGTACCACATTGTTACTACCAGTTTGGCCGAAATCGTTTTCACTTTACGTGAATAAAGTCTTCAAGAATTTGTATATAAACCCCTCCCCTACTACTCTCTTCCCCGCCCTTTCTTACAACGCAAAAGCCCGCTAGAACGGTGTTCGTTCTAGCGGGCTCAATCAGATATATCGGCTTCGTACTCGAAAGCTCAGGCGATCTTTATGCAAACAGACCGTAGATGCTGATGTTGGCCTTGGCGTAGAGGCCGTTGGCGTACTCGGTCCACTTGGAGCTGGCGCTCGAAGCCTGCGTGGAATACTGCTGGTAGGCAGTGTAATAGGCGGTCATGGCCTGCTTATAGGTCGCGCTATCGGCCGTAAAGGCATCGTCGGCGAACGCCTTAGCGTAGGTGCCATCGGCGTCCTTCCAAGTGCCTTTCTCGCTATCCCACTCGTCGCCGGCAAGGTTGATGATGTAATCGGCGTAGTCCTTGCTCGCGGTCTCCTCGTTGCCGTCAGAAGGCTCGGTCGGAGCGGTCGGCATGCTTGCGGAGCTATCGCCCACCTTCTTCTTGTAGAGCTTCTGCAGCGTCGCGGACTGGCGGACGATCTGCTTGGCCTGGTCCTTGGACACGCCATACTGCTTGGCCATGGTCTTGTAGTCCGAAGTGCCGATGGAATCCTCGGCGTACTTCTTCATCTCCTTAGAAGAGACGGTGATGCCCTCGTCCTCGGCAGCGTCGAGCAGGATCTTGTTGCGCACATAGGACAGGATGACGTCGGCAGAAGGAGCGGTGTAGTTGCCATCGCTATCCTTGACGGTATCAAGGCTGTACTGGCTCTCGATGGCCTCGCGCGCAGTGATGTCGCTCTTCTTGCCGTTGTAGCTATAGCTTGCCACGGTCGAATCGAGCTGATCCTCGGTGAGGGTCGCCGAGCCGACGCCCTTGCCGCCAAAACCACCGTTGCCGATAAAGAAGCCGACCACCGCAGCGATCACGATAGCGACCACGAAGGCGGCAATCATCGTCTTCTTGTGCTTGCAAGCGTGGTCGTCAACGTCGGAGTCATCGTCCTCGTCCTGCTCCTCGGGCATCAGATTCTCGTCAGCGGCATCCGCGGCAATCTGAGCCTCCAGACGGGCGTCCTCCTCCTCGGCCGTCGTGCCAGCGGCAATGTGCTCGGCAGACGTACCGGCGACCAGATCGATCTTCTCGTCCTCGTCACCGTCGGGGCCTTCGCCGCGCTCGATGATCTGGATGCCGTCGATCTCGTCCTTCTCGTCCTTCTTTTGAATCAGACCCATATCAGTTACTCCTTGTTAGGAAACATAGTCTTCAATAGAATACGCCCGACAGAGCGCCGGGCGTATTGATTCTTAGGTTATACGCAAACACTTAAGTACTATTTAGGCGTTTGCAGTGTGCATGCCTTAGGCCAGGTGCGCGATAACGGCATCGGCAAAGGCCTGTGTGCCCACCGCGCCCTCGACGGAACCGGTCTGGGCACGACGCACGTCACCGGTAACCTGCTCGCCCTCGTCGAGCGTGGCAGATACGGCGGCACGAATGCGACTGGCAGCACCGTTCTCGCCTAGGTGATCGAGCATCATCGCAGCAGAGAGGATCTCGGCCGTGGGGTTGGCGATATCCTGACCGGCAATATCGGGCGCGGAGCCGTGCGTAGCCTCGAAGATGGCGCAGTCGGCACCGATGTTGGAGCCGGGGGCCATGCCCAGACCGCCCACCAGGCCGGCGCACAGGTCGCTCACGATGTCGCCGTACAGGTTGGGCAGCACCAGAACATCGAAGTCGTTGGGGTTCTGGACCAGGCCCATGCAGGTGGCGTCGACAATCTTGTCGTTGAACTCGATATCGGGATAGTTGGCGGCCACCTCGCGCGCCACGCGCAGGAACAGGCCGTCGGTCGCCTTCATGATGTTAGCCTTGTGCACGGCCGTCACCTTTTTGCGGCCGCAGCGACGGGCATACTCAAAGGCATACTCCACAATGCGGCGGCTCTTGGCAATGGAGATGGGCTTAATCGAGATGGCGGAATCCGCGGCGAAGGTCTTCTGACCAGAACGCTCGACGAGCTGCGAGAGCTCCTCGACCTCGGCAGTACCCTCATCGAACTCGATGCCGGCGTAGAGGTCTTCAGTGTTCTCGCGCACGATGACCAGGTCGACATCACGGAAGCGCGAGCCGTCGCCCGGCTGCGACAGGCAGGGGCGCACGCAGGCGTACAGGTCGAAGTGCTTGCGCAGGGCCACGTTGACGCTGCGGAAGCCCGTGCCGACCGGTGTGGTGATGGGGCCCTTGATGGCAACCTTGGTCTCGGCGACCGCATCGAGCACGTGCTGGGGCAGCGGCGTGCCAAACTCGTCCATGACGCCGGCGCCGGCCTCCTGGACGTTCCAGTTGATCTGGACACCAGTGGCCTCGACCACGCGGCGCATGGCCTGCGTAATCTCGGGACCGATACCGTCACCGGGAATCAGGACTACATCGTGCGCCATAATCTGTTACTCCTCGTCCTCGGCGTCGTCAGATTTTTTAACGCTAGCACGCTTCTTCTTTTTGGAGAGATCCAGGCCAAAACGTTTAACAAGCATTTCGCAAATCTCGCTCGAACGGGCCTTGAGATAGCTGCCCTTGCCGTTCTCGGCATCGAACTTAAGGCGCAGCGCAAGCTTCTCGGCGACCTCGGCGTCGATCTCGCCCTGGCCAAACTCGTACAGGCAACCGAGCATGTCGCGATACTCGAGGTCGCCGTGGTAGCACTGGATAGCCTCGTCCAGGATGGGCCAAGCCTCGCGCGAACGCTCGACGCTCGTGGCGCCCCACACGCACAGCAGGCGGAAGGCGGCATAGCGCAGCGTGGAGGAAATCTCGTCGAACAGCGCGGTCTCGGCGCCCTCAAAGGCATCGCCCAGCTGCTCGGGGCAGGTAGTGGCGAGCGCCGCCAGGGCATCGAGGGCCTCCCAGCGGGTCTGAGCCTCGGGGCGGTCGAGC
>ERZ779890.1790-NODE-1790-length-21304-cov-10.290555_pt1 | contig 21304 bp, 35 predicted proteins | sample MGYA00511553_ERZ779890 | MGnify/ENA primary metagenome ERZ779890 (study PRJEB29588, sample SAMEA2152064) | human gut metagenome | biome: human gut; feature: human-associated habitat; material: faeces | place: Denmark | collected 2008/2010 ... | reverse complement strand
ATGACTTCTGAAGCCTCAGCAGGAAGCCCTTGAAAAGAACCAATGAACGTTCAAAAGTTTTGCGGTTGCGAAAGCAATGAATCGCCCCAGTGGGGCGTTCAAGCAAACAGAGCGGTCTTGCGAAAGCAAGATGGAGGGGTCTCACCCCGACAAGCTCACGGTTAGCACCGGGAAACTGCTGAACGATTTAAGTTCAGAAAACTTCAAAAGCTTCTGCTGAATTTGTAAAATAAACGCAAGAGAAATCCAAGTGGTTTCTCCTGCGTTTATTTTTTTGCGCATTTTTTCAGGAAGTGAGGGAAAAAGATGGCAAAACACATGACGCTGGAAGAACGCAAGGCGCTGGAAGTGCGGTACAATGCGGGCCAGAGCGTCCCTGGAATCGCCGATGCAATGGGATTTAGCTTCTCTACCATCTATAAGGAACTGAAGCGCGGCGATACCGGAGCGATGGATAAGAACGGCCGCGCGGGCTACAGCGCAGCGCTGGGGCAGCAGCGGCTTTACCATACTAAGCAGCGCTTACGGTATCAGGCGGATCACCCGGCGGAGTAAAAGAGATGGGAGAAGTATTTAAGCTGAACCACTGTTACAACGTGGACTGCGTACCGGCAATGGAACTGTTCCCGGACAATTATTTTGATCTGGCCGTTGTAGATCCTCCGTACTTCTCTGGTCCAGAGCGCCGGGGCTTTTATGGTTCCAAGGTAAGCAAGATAGGCGTACACCGGGACTATCCGATTTCACCGGCATGGATCAGGCCGGGACCGGAGTATTTCAGAGAACTGCTCCGCGTTTCCAGACACTACATCGTGTGGGGCTGCAACTATTTTGATTATAAGTTTGCAACCGGGCGGATCGTGTGGGACAAGTGCAATGGAAGTTCCAGCTTTTCAGACTGCGAGATAGCGGCGACCGATCTATTTACATCGGTGCGACTGTTCCGCTATATGTGGTCCGGCATGATGCAAGGAAAGAGCATTGCAGAAGGCGGCACCATGCAGGGAAACAAATCCCTGAACGAAAAGAGGATCCACCCGACCCAAAAGCCGGTTGCCTTGTACGACTGGATATTCAAAAACTATGCAGAGCCGGGGCAAAAAGTGCTCGATACTCACCTTGGAAGCGGAAGCAGCCGCATAGCAGCCTATGAAGCAGGACTTGATTTTATCGGCTTTGAAATTGACCCGTTCTATTTCCAACTGGAAGAAGAACGGTTTGCAGAGCACACGAACCAAACCAGCCTGTTTCACATGGAGAAGAAAGAATGAGTACGGATATTTTCACAGAGTGCTATGGAGTAAGCGAAAAAGAAATCTGGGAGCATTACGGCTACGACATGGACGAGATCCGCGCAGCCGGAAATAACGGAACTGGAATTTGGGCGCGAGAGAAAGCATTTGAAAATCTGGGACACATTGGGAACTTTATAAGGTTCATGGATGACAAGAAGAAAGCCCGGATCGTGTTCAAATACGACCCGGACTATCCGGTGGCGGTGATTGTCACAACCGCCACATTGAACGTGTAGGGCTACCCGTTGAGATCAATACATCTGCAGCCTTTGGGGAAGCAAGGCGAAGATACAAAATTCTCCGGGCTGGTCCAAGCGACCTTGACGCTGTGCGGAAACGATGGTTCGGCAGCGTCAAATACTTCCCAAGATGACTGCTTCAGCAGGTCAAGTGCTGACTGGCGTTGGGAAACTGGGAGATCATCAAGGCGAACCAAATAGAGCTTCAATGCAATACACCTCCTTTCCGTGCTCATTGTACTACAGGAAAGGCTAAATGCAAAGAGAGGGCAAAATGGTGTTTGAAAAACTTCACAGAGCAATCAACAACTTCAACAAGGCGTTCAACTGGCGGCGGTTCCGCCGCGATGCGCTGCATCTGGGCGAAAGCCTGCTGGTGTTCGGCATACTGTACGGCATTTTCTCAACTCTGATCTGGGGCATTTGCTGGATCTCCAAAATCAATTACGACCCGGATCTTGTTGCTGTTGCTTGGGCGGTGCCGGTGCTGCTGGACACCCTGGTCAACAAGGCATACGACTGGAACAACGAAGTCCGGGACTGGGACTGACAGAACCGGAAGGGCATGGGCAGACCTACCCGCCCACCATGCGGTCAATCTGGGGCGCAGACAGACCGCCCGGCTACCGCAAGGCCGGGGCCTTACCTGCTGGGGGCAGAAAGAACACAGCGGGGCGGCCCGCAGGGCAGGAGCGGTTCAGCTGTCCGACACCGCTCCTTTGATATGGTGCAGCTTGGTGCAGGTGGGGACTTTTCACCCCCGCCGCCTGGTTCGATTCCGGGATGTACCACCATTGACCGAACATTCACACGGTACAGAAAGGACAAACAACATGGGCGAAGATTACAAGGCAAAAATCGAAGCGCTGCTGAACAATGAGGGTCATGTGGATATGTGCCTGAACGGCGACACCACCACCCTGCAGAACCTGGCAATCAGCGTGCTGGCACAGACCATCGCACTGGGCATGGACAGCTGGGAAGCGGCAAAGAAGCGGCTGACGGATATTACCGTTGCCCTCCCGCTGGCGCTGGAAGAGGCATGGAAGGACAAAGAAACGGACAATGCAGCCGCCGACAAGAGCACGGCTGCTGATGCCGCCCAGAACACTATGCAGGAAGCGTAAAGGAGAACGACCATGGACAAGGCACTCCTGAAAGAAGAGTACAAACGGCTTCTGCGGCAGGCTGTCGGTGACAGGACGGGCAGCATGGCGCTGATGATGGTGCTGGAAGAAGTGGACTTCTACAACTGCCCTGCCAGTGCGAAGCATCATCTGAATGTTCCTGGCGGCCTGCTGCTGCACTCGCTCAACGTGGCAAGAACTGCACTGGAACTGTGCGAGAAGATGCCGCAGTTTGCAAAGTGTGACACGAATGCGGTCCTGACCGCTGCTCTGCTCCATGACGTTTGCAAGACCGGGAAGTACATCAAGAAGCCGGATGGTGGCTATCAGTACAGAGATACCGAACTGCTGGGCCACGGCGAAGAATCCGTCATCCGCATCCAGCAATGGATTCATCTGACGGACAAAGAAATCCTCGCTATCCGGTGGCACATGGGTGCCTATACAGGTGAGCGGGACTGGAACACTCTTAGCAAAGTGTATGACCGGTGCCCGGAAGCCCTGTGCCTGCACATGGCTGACATGATCGCCACGCACATCATGGAGGTAGAAAAGTGAGCGGGTACACCGCCTACTGCGACCTTCCGAATGGCGAGCGAATAGAACAGCCAGCAAGTATGCCGGATGTTGAGAAAACAGATGGACCTCTATGCGATGGAAAATTTGAACTGCCGGAAGCAGTGAAAGAAATGTTCAAGTGGATGGATGAAACATTCGGAACATGGGAAAGTGAATTTCACTGCTTCGGAAGCTGGATGAAGTTGCGGAAAAACTTCAATCCACCGGAACACCGGGAAGCGGTGCAGGATAAGCGCTGCAATCCAAAACCTTTGGGACGGAACACCTATTTATATAAAGCGAGGAAGATCCACAGTTTGGCAAGAAGCACACATACCCACGCTGCCCTGCACAAGGGCACAAAGAAAAATGAACAGTGCAAGCACACGTTCAAAATCACCGATGCCCGGTGCGCGCCTTGCAGCGGTTACAACGTGGAGTGCAAGCACTACGAGAAAAACAATGCTGCTGATACAAAGCATAGTTCTTCTCTGGCGTAAGATAAGCAGCCCTGCACCGCAGAAGCGGGGCTGCTTTTTATATGGCGCAGGGCAACCTTTTAGGCATGGGGCTGCTGTAAGCGGGGCCGGACCTCGTCTGTGCCGGGGACTTTCATGAAAGTTGGCAGGTATGAAACCAGCCGGAAGCCAACATAGCAGGATGGTGCTGTACAGCAGGGCAACTCCCCTGGTTAAGCCGGTGCAAGACCGTGCTGCCATCCTGCGAAAGCCGTACCCGCATGAAAGTCAGCGGTCACGGGTGCGCCGCAGCATGAGCGCAGAAATGCCCTGTTCAATCCGCCCAGGAACAAAAGCGGTAGGCCGTTGCCGCGGCCGCCCCGTCCGGCACTCTCTTGCCGGGCGGGTTTGATATGCGGACGCATAGAGGATGATCCTGCTTCTGACTATCCCCCATGAGCAGGAAAGCCGGTTCGATGCCGACCGTCCGTGCAAGAAAAGAAATGAGGTCAACATGATTCATCTGGGCGACATAACCAAGATTCACGGCAATGAAATAGAACCGGTGGACTGCATCACGTTTGGAAGCCCCTGCCAGGACTTGTCCATTGCCGGGCGCAGAGCGGGCCTTGCAGGTGAACGGTCTGGGCTTTTTATGGAAGCTGTTCGGATCATAAAAGAAATGAGGTCAAGCACAAATGGACTGCATCCAACTTTCGCTATTTGGGAGAACGTGCCCGGAGCCTTTTCCAGCAACAACGGAGAGGACTTCCGGGCAGTGCTGGAAGAACTTGCCCGCATTGGACAAGCAGACGCTGTTGTTCCTGGACCTCCGAGGGGGGGGCAGATGGAGCAAAGCCGGAGCAATCGCAGGAAACGGATGGTCTTTGGCGTGGCGACAGCTGGACAGTCAATATTTCGGAGTGGCCCAGCGTAGAAAGCGTATCGCTCTTATCCTCGACCTTAGAGGTCAACGCGCCGGAGAGATACTATTTGAGCGCACGAGCCTGTCAAGGCATCCTGACCCGTGCATCCAAGCGTGGAAAGAAGTTGCCGGACTTACTGCAAACTGCCCTGTTAGAGATGATCGAGTGGTGGGAGAACGGAGCTTCTGCATCGGTGGGAACACAGTCGATAGAGCAACAAAACAAAACGGGATGGGTGTAGGAGAAAATATTTCTTTTACAATAGACACGGTCAACCGCCACGCGGTAGCATACAACGTTCAAGAAGAAAGCCCGGCACAACCGGTGGTTCTGGAAAGCAACCAGATTCATGCGACAGTTACGCAAAACGGAATCTGCCCAACGCTTCCGGCGAGCATGGGACTTGGCGGTGGGTACGTTCCGATGGTTACAGATCGCCCGGCGGATAGACCGGTAGTATTTGAAAACCATGCACAAGACGCACGGTACAAGGAAGCCCCCACCTGTTCCCCAACGGGCTACGACCGTTGGGGAACAGGTGGGGGGAATACGCCGCTCGTGGCCATGCCGGAGCGGGTCACAAGCTACGGCATCGGGAACGGGCAGGCGCACGCCTATGCCAGCAAGGAAAAATCCGGGACACTGGACACCATGCACGATGCGCAAGCTGTGGCAATCGAATATTCCGGCTGCCTGAATCCGTGGGACACACAGGCCCGGCGCGTATACGGTGAGGAGGGAACATTCCCTGCATTACCATCCAGAGAAACAGCGGGCGGAAACCAACAAGCGGTGCTGGCCGAGCAAAGAACAAGGTGGATCGTGCGCAGGCTGACACCAACAGAGTGCGAACGGCTACAGGGCTACCCGGATGGGTGGACGGACATTGGAGAGTGGACGGACACCAAAGGAAAGAAACACAAGCCGGCGGACAGCCCACGGTACAAGGCACTGGGAAATAGCATTGCTCTTCCGCAGTGGTTCTGGATTGCCCAGAAAATGAAACCGTACATGGGCGATGGGGCAAAGTTGGGAAGCTTGTTTGACGGAATCGGCGGTTTCCCGCTGGTTTGGGAAACTACATACGGCACCGGAACCGCCCGGTGGGCATCGGAAATTGAAGAATTTCCCATTGCTGTCACGAAGAAGCACTTCCCGGAAAGGAAAGCACATGAAAATTGACGTAGGAAAAATCGCCCTAGTGGCGGTTATGATCGCCGGTATACAGACCAGCGCACTTTACCATCGGATCAATGATCTGGAATGCCAGCGGGATATTTACAAGTCCAGGTATGAGGACTGGGAGGGCGTATCGAAAGAAGTTGCAGAGTACGCCGACACCCTGCGGGATTCGCTGAAAGCAAGGGACCGGCTGGATGGAAAACTGCTGGTGGAGGACGCTGGCGATTTTCTCTGCACGGCCTACTGTACAGAAAAGCGGGAGCACATCTGCGGCACCGGCACGGGAATCACCGCCAGCGGCGCACCGGTGGAAGCTGATGTGACGGTGGCTGCTGACCCGGATGTGTTCCCGTTCGGAACTGTCCTCTATATTGAGGACGTGGGAGTGAGAATTGTTCAGGACACCGGTGCCGACATTCAGGGCAAGCGCCTGGATGTGGCTGTTTCTGGGAGCCATGCTGATGCGCTCCACTGGGATGGCTACGGCCAGCACCGGGTTTGGATTATCCAGGAGGCGGAATGAAATGCAGAAAGCAATCGCCATTGATTTTGATGGGTGCTTGTGCGTGAACAAGTACCCGGAAATCGGAGAACCAATCCTCCACGTCATTGATGAAGCCAAGAAGCAGCAGGATGCCGGTGCCGGGCTGATTCTCTGGACTTGCAGACAGGGCAAGGAACTGGAAGAAGCTATTGCGGCCTGCGAAAAGTGGGGGCTGCACTTTGATGCAGTCAACGAGAACTTGCCCTCCTGGAAAGAGTTCTTCAAGAACGACACCAGGAAAGTAGGAGCCAACGAATACTGGGATGATCGAGCAGTAATTGCGGATCAGACCTATATTCTGCGTAGTGATAAGTGCTTCAAGGAGAACCAGAAATGAATCTGCCAGATAAAAAATACGCTGTTATTTACGCGGATCCACCATGGAGTTACCACCAGCACGGGACGGGGCCGAAGAGCCGAGGAAATGCAGCGAAGCATTATCACACGATGACCGTTGAGGACATTTGCGCGCTGCCGGTTCGCCAGCTTGCGGGGGGGGGCAGGGATGTGCACTGTTCATGTGGGCGACATTCCCGACCATCCCGGACGCGCTAAAAGTTATGGAAGCATGGGGCTTTACATACAAAACGGCAGCATTTGTCTGGATCAAAAAATATAAATCGGGCGGAAACTTTTATGGCATGGGCGCGTACACTCGCGCAAATGCAGAGGTTTGCTTGCTTGGAGTAACGCCTGGATTTAAGGCAAAAGAGTTGGTCAAAAGCCATGCGGTGCATCAAGTAATCGAATCTCCGATACAGGCTCACAGCGTAAAGCCGGACGAGGCCCGCCGCCGGATCGTTGAACTGTTGGGCGATGTGCCCCGAATTGAATTGTTTGCACGTCAACGCGCACCCGGATGGGATGCGTGGGGCGATGAATTGAAATAAACGGAGGAAAGAAAAATGGATGGACTGGTAAAGACGCTGGGGATCCTGTTGCTGTTGCTGGGATTGGCACTGTGGGTGGCGGTAATATTTCTGGTTCCTGCTGCGCTGGTCAAGTTCTGCTGGCTGTATCTGTTCGTGTAATGACAGCAAAAGAACTGCTGACTGCAAGGAACAGGCTTTGCGGCAAGACACGGAACAAAAGAATCTTCCTGCCATGCAAGGGCTGCCCGCTGGACAAACTCCGGGAACCTGGAATGACCTGCCGGGATAGCGTGCTGAAACACCAAGCAGAAGCGGAAGAACTTCTGAAAACGGAATAGCGACACTCCACTATATAGGCCGCCCACTGCGGCGGCCTTTTTTCATGAGCATGGGAACAGGCCCAACCCGGTTCAACTCCGGGATTGCCCAAAATCAAAAGGAGGATGTGCCGGTGCAGAGATATTATATCCTGCTGAAAGCGTCTGGCGGATACAGCTTGCCGGAATGGTTGCCGTACAGGTTGGATGCTGTCAGCGCAGAAGAAGCCATCAAGAAAGCAAAGAAGCTGGCCGAAACTCACTATCTGGAATACACGGATTTTGAAGTTCAGCTGATTGAGAACGAAGGGAGAAGCAAATGAAGCTGGCAGCAATCGCAAAACTTATCAAGGCTGACGAGTATTGCAAACTCTACAAGGTGATCTATGACGTGGGTTCTAACTACGACTTGTACATCGGCACCAAAACGGCAATCTTCCCGCTGACTGGTTTCCCGAAAGCACAGAATGAAAGCGAACTGGCAACGCTGCTGGGAATCAGCAAGAAAGAGTGGGCGGATATTCAGTTCGGTGCTGATTATTGCCCGAACGGCATCAATGACATCGAGGGCATGAGCCTGGAAGATACGGCGGACGGAGAGATGGACTGCGTAACAGGCAGAATCAGCATCCGGTACTGTGGGTGCGAACTGCTCCCTATGATTGAGCCGACTTCTGGGACGGTCGGGTTTGTGGATGCAAAGCAGATCATGCCGGTGGCAGATGAAATCCGCAAGAGCGGATATTTCAAATACTGTGTGCGGAAGATGGCGAGCGGTGGCCGCTATTACGTCATTAAAGATGGCATGGTGGTACGCGGCGCAATGCTCCCTGTGAAACTGGAACCCGCGGCAAAGCAGGAAATGCGCGCCCTTACCGACATGGTGATGAAAACCAAGGACTTTGCAGATGTTGAGGACTTGAGCGAGCGAGAGAACGAAAACGATGGCTGACAAGTACATCAATGCGACAAAGCTGATTGAGCGACTTAAAGAGGAAAGGACACATAGCCTAGCATCGGAAGCATGGAATCCAGCGCTTGTCGGAACAATGCTGGAACTTAAAACCAAGCACATCCTGGGCGAGATTATTTCCGTCTTGGAGGAAGAACCTGCAGCGGATGTGGTGCCGTGTCCGGCCCCGAACTGACCGATTTGTCAGAACTGCGGTAAGCCGATGGTGTACTGCGGAGAGGAAAAGACCGGGGATATTGTCTGGAAGCGGTATAGCTGCAAGGATTGCTATAACCAAAATGTTGCAAGAAGGGTGACAAACAACGATGCGTAAAGTTTTGAAACTGCTGGCCTTGACCGCCTGCGCTGCTGCGCTGTGCGGAACGATGACAGGATGCGAAGAAGTCAAGGACGTAGTGACCAGCGAAGAACCGGTCAGGACGGTATATGTTTACCTGCCGGACGGAACCTTACTGGACAAAGGACGGGCAGACAAAGTGAGTTCATTTGTGCACAATGATCGTATTGTGAAAGTCACAATTGACGGGAAAACGTATGAAACCAGCTGGGCCAATGTGGTTTTGGTGGAGGAATAACATGGACGCTGTGAAGAATGACGTGAAGCGGCTGGTCAAAATTGAACTGGCCGCAGCCAACAAGAAGTTTCGGATGTTTGCCGGGCCGCATGAGGGCGTGGCGGTCATCCAGGAAGAAGCGGTGGAAGCTGCACAGGAAATGGATGGTCTGCGCCGGGAACTTAATGCTATGTGGATGGGCGTTTACTCCAATAATCCGCAGATCTCAACGAAAGGCGTATATGACCGGGCTGTTGCTCTGGCCGTGGAAGCCATCCAGGTGGCAGCAATGGCCAGGAAGTTCGACCGCAGCCAGCGCCGCCATTGGCCGGGAGCAAAGGAGCCGCACTATGGCGAAGAAGAGTGATGCGCCGGCAGAAATCAAAACCATCACGCTGACCATGAGCCGCCCGGTGGCGGAAGCTGTACAGGCTGCCTGCGAGTGGTACTTGCGCCTGCACATGGGACAGTTCTGGGACGTGGCCGATGATCTGTGCATGGCGAAGTTTTACTCTGACTTGGAAAATAACGCTTTTCAGAGCAAAGAGCAGCGGGAAAATGCTTTTGACGTTGCAATCGACCGCAGGGACACTATGCGGGAAGGAATGGAGAGGCTATATAACCGATGCGTCCTTTCCGCTCCTATCTCGGATGTGATGAAAGTACCGTACCGGGCAGAAATTGTCTGGTTGGTTATCCGGCACGCACTGGCCTGGCACGATAACCCAGAAGGTATGCCGGGCTGCGTCAGCTATTACGACCCGATGAACCGCAGCGACCAGCCGCAACCGAAAATCGAGTTGAAGCCGAGCGCAGAAAAAGACGGGCCTACCCACGATGGTAAGTACGAGGATCGCTAAATATGACAGAAAAACAACTGTATGATGCCACTGAAGTGGAGAAAGTGCTTAGAACGCTAGAGAAAAATTTCATGGGCGTTTCTCCACGCGGAAAAGAACAGGCAAATGTAGTGGCATTTGTAAGAAAACATATCTCAGCCATTCCGAAAGTAACCCCGGAGAATCTGCAACTGCTGACATACAACGAGGATGTGGAATATCAAAGCATAGATTCGTTCGCTTGTCACAACTGTGGAACGTGGATAGAAAATTGGAACAAAGTTGAAGAAGATTCCGGCGGGTGCAGGCACAATGCGGGATGGTATGTGCCAAAGTGTTGCCCGGAGTGTGGAGCAAAAATCATTTCGCATAAAAGCTGCGCATTTTGCAGGTGGCACTTGCAAGATGGAACCTGCTTCAACAAACTGGAAAAGAGATCAACGACAGGCCCGGAGGATTCCTGCTGGATCTGGGAGGAACGCGAGTAATGGAAAATGCCGGCTGCACCTGCCGCTGGCACGAGGGCTACACCTGGATCTGCTTCAACGGTGAATCTCCGAACTGTGCCGACATGACAGACCCGGAGAATACCTGCGAGTGCTGGGAAGCCAGAACGGAAGAAAACGGTATCGGTGACTACGAAGTGAATTAAGCAAGCCCGTCATAAAATTGCCGCCCTGACGAGGCGGCAAGGGGCTTGTATGTGTAACTTAATCTAGCGACCACGGAAGAACACGCCGGGGAAAGCGGGGGTCAAGGGGGAGAAAACGAGGGCGGGTCTGTAGGGCTTGACGGAATGGGAAACTTAGAAAGACCTGCCCGGCGTTGTATCCCCCTTGTCCTGCGAAGCCGTGTGTGCTTGGTCCACAGAAAAGAAAATCCCAGTAGAACTTTGCGGAAGGAGGAAGTGAACGGTGCGGGCATGGTACATTCGGGAGCAGAAACACATTCTCGGAACATCCGATTATGCAGAAGTGGATCTCTTTGAAACAACAGACAAGGAACACACCGCGAGCGCCCGCCGTAAAAGAGAACTGGCGACCTCCATTGCGCAGCAGAAGTATAACGACATGATAGCAAGGCGGTATTTCTGCCAGCTGGCCTATACGAATTTCGGGGAAAGCGACTGGGCGGTCACGTTTACATACGACCAAGACCACCAGCCAGCGCCCGGAGATTTTGACCAGGTAGACCGGGACTGGACGAACTTCACCCGCCGCTTGAAGCGCTTCTGCAAAAAGACGGGGCGGGAAGCATCCAAGTGGATGCAAGTTGCAGAATACAGCGTGGTGGACGAGGACGGGAAAGTTACCGGCAGACACCACCATCATGTGATCCTGCAAGGCAATCTGACATGGCAGGAAATCAAGGACTTGTGGCGGGACAGCACCGGGCGGCCGATGGGGCTTGTGAAAATTGAGCCTATCGACCTGACCTGTTCCAGCTTTGAGCGTTTGACGACCTACATGACGAAAGCCCGCGCCCGTATCCGGCGCTGGCGGCAGAGCCAAGGACTACAAAAGCCGAAAACCCCGCGACCGAATGATACCAGATGGAGCCGCAAGCGCTTTGACGAAGCGTTTGCCCTGCCGGATGATCGTGAATACTGGGAGAAAAAATACCCCGGCTATACCCTGCGCGAGTGCGAACAGCACATCACGGGGAACAACACCAAGCACCTGATCGTGAAACTGAAAAAGAAGCCGGACACCCGGCGAAAGAACAGGAGGAACCAGCCATGAGCACTAGGCTAGAACTGGATGACCTGCCGCCGAAGTACCGCGCGCAGGCAGAAGCACAGATCGCGGCCCGCTACCGGGGAAAGTGTACCTCTACGCAGCCTATGGCCGATGCTGCCCGCGCTGCAGGAAAGCTGAGCAAAGCCTTTGATTCCTACGGCGAGTATGTGTACTATGTGGGAACCATCCTGCCCGGCATCCAGTCCGGCAAGATCGTGTCGGCAGAGCCGCACCCGCGCTGGACGCTGCTGCCGGAGGAAGAGTATTGCTGCATCAAACTCCCGGCGGCACGCTATACGGCGGACTACAAGATCACCTATGCGGATGGCCGGGTGGATATTGTGGAGATCAAGAGCAAATTTACCCGGAAAATGCAGCGGGACTATATCTACCGCCGCAGGCTTTTTATCGACCTCATAGCCAAGCCGAAAGGCTGGGGCTTTGTTGAGATCATCAACCCGGACACCAAGGCAGAAGTGAAAGAATGGAAGCGCCTGGCCGAACAGGCGGGAAAGGATTCATCATGGGCAAAAGCAGAGCAAGAGTGCCGGTCTTCTACCGGCAGAGCATCCAGAACGCGGTAAACCAGCAGATCAATATTGGCAAGTCGAAGCACCGCACGATGCTGAACCGTGAGGCAATCGGGCAGGTGGTTTCCTACTGCACCATCGCGGCCGCGCATGATCTTTTGGACTGGGGCGAGAAAGAATCTACCATCCTGACCCTGAAAATGAACAATGCTGCATCCCGGTACATTCTGGATCTCGACAAGTACGGGACACCGGAAGCCCGGAAGCGGTTAAGAGAGCGCACCGCCCACCTGATGCCGGAAGAGTTCTGGCTCCCGGCGGGTGATCTGGTAGGCTCTGAAAAAAAGTTGCGCATTCTGGCGGAGCGCCGCGATGCCGCAAAAATGATTATCCGCTTTATGGCGGAATCGCTGGAAGAAATGGGATACACCCCTGAACAAATCGAGGCTGTGAAGAAAGAAGCCAAGGCGAACTATGCCCAGTTCCTTGAATGGAGCAAGGACGGAGAAGAGGTGGCCTATGACCGTCTGCGCCGCGTCATTGAGGACATCTACGGCGTAGGTGCCATGGTGGAGCGCGTGGAGGGAGAAGATCCTATTTTCGGTAAGCCCCTTTTCAAGAAAGATTTTTGAATTTTGGGAGGATTGAGCAGTGAAGGTACACGAGGCGGAAGTAATCTTGAAGTATTATGCAGACATCCCGCAGCGGATAGAGATCATCCGCCGCCAGTGTGCCGCGCTGAACGATGAAATAGACCCTATGCGGGGCATGGGCACCGATGGGATGCCCCACGGCGGGGCACCTGGGGACAGCACCGCAGCAATGGCCTGCAGGATGGAAGAACTGGGCATCGGTGAACAGCTGCGCCAGCTGGAACAGCAGCGGGCGGTTTTGCTGGAAGATCAGAACATCATCCGGGAACAAATGAACCGGCTGGACAGTGGCCACAATCTGATTCTGACCAAGTTCTACATCGGCCACAAAAAATGGCACGAAGTACAGCAGCAGGTGCCGTACAGCGTGCAGCACTTGAAGTATCTGCGGAACGTGGCTCTTGCGCAGCTGGGCCGGGGTCTGGAACGGCTCCCGGGGTGTGCCGCTCTATTATCGCGTGCGTTAAACACGCGCGAGGACAAGCCGCGGGCGGATGCATGGGCGGAGGGCGATATTCTCTTATAGGCAAGGCGGCCTATGGAACCTCATGCGCAGGCGCTTCCGCAAAATCATGTCCACCATCCGCAGAAAAACAAACACGACTACCACGAAAATCTGAAAACAGGCATAGAAATAACCCGGCGGACAGTTGGCCTACCGGGTTTCGTGCAAAGGAGGACAAAGCTATGGGAAAGAAGCATAAAAACAAGGTTCGGGTGCTGCCCGGAAGGATGTATAGGCTGGTACGGAGTGACAGGAGCGTATACTGCGACGCAGAGAATGCGCTCAAAACCTGCTTTATCAGAGAAATCAAAGAGCAGCAGGCCGCACGGGAAGAGGGCGAACTGTGCCGGTTCGTGAGGATGGCACCGGATGGTGGCGTTGAATTGATTTCAAACGCAGGTGCCGTAGTCCGCTTCAAGAACACAGGAGATCTTGTGAAAACACTGCGTTTCGCAAAAGATGTGCTGAGAATTACGGAGGTCTTGAAAAATGGGAATCAAAATTGAACTGACCGATGATGAAATTATTGAACCGTCTGGCGGAATAGCAATGTTTGACCTTCCGGGCAGAGAATTTCCGGGGAACGAGGATGCGCTGTTTGATCTGCGCTGGTCTGTGATTCCGCGGAGAGAGGGCGGAATTGAAGTCTTTGGCGGAAATGATGGCAAAATAGTCCTGGAATCGGAAGAAGAGGTAAAGGATCTGTGCGAAGCTATGATACGCCAAATTAGGGCAAAACCGATATTCTCGGATTCAGGAGAGCCGCTGCTGGACTGCCAATCTGAAAGGCGGGCAGCTGAACCGGATTTACGCGAAGGAGGACAAAGTGAAGATCAAAATTGAGATTGACAGCGGCATGATAAGCCCGCGAGAATATGCCGTTAGAACCATCGCAAAGGAAATCGTGAAAACTGGAATCAAAGAAAAGCAGATCTGGTACAACGAAGCGGCAATCCAAACCGAATTGGAAAATGCAGAGGTAGGAAGGCTCGTCAGGTGTTGGTTAAAAAATGTTTGGCCGCTTCCACAGCTACGTTCTTTGCGATCTCGATTATCACATCTGTGCTGAAAGAGCCGGCCTTTTTGGCAACGCTTTTGACCTTTTCCCAGTTCGTATCAGACCGAATGTTTTCAAGAAATCTATGCCCATCAGGCGTAATGCGGGAAATGGGAATGCGATAAGTGTCTTTCGAGAAAAGCGTTTCAACAAACCCGGATTTGACGCAATACTCAACGGCGTAAAAGAGATCGTCGTTGTCGTAGGTCTTTTCAAGTTCAAGCTGGTAGGCTGGCGGCGTTTCCGGGTCATCCAGCAGGAAGTTGTTCACATTGTTTTTCTGGTAAGAAATGAAATAGCAATAGTGGTTATAGTCTGTGTACTCTTCTGCGCAAAGCATAACGGCGCGGACGCAATCCATGTTTAACTTCATACAAACCATCCTTTCAACACCATAAGCCCGTCAGGTCATCGACCCGGCGGGCTTTTTTGGATTTTGTGATTTACTTTTCGTGCGGCTGGTCATCCGGCGGAGCGTTGCGCTTGATGATGATCTGCGCCTCGTTGGGATCACGGCCCTCCTCTGTGTTGGCCTGGGCAATCTGTTCAGCCAGACCTACCGGCAGACCGTTTTCGTCCAGCGGCCCAGTGTAGCCGTCGTAGTCCACGATGTTGATGCAGGGCGGTGGCGGGACGGTCTTGTAATACCTGCCGTCCTCATAGTTCTGATCCGTGACCCGGTTCCAGTAACCAATGTCGCCGTGCTCTTCCTGGGCGGCTTCCATTGCGTCTCTGGCCTGTTCTTCCGTCAGGCCATCGAACAGCAGGCGGGAGCCGTCCGCAAAAGCAGCGACCAAACGCCACGGGGCAAAAAATTCAATTTCGTCCATGAATATGCTCCATTTCGTGCCGTTTTAGTGAATGAGTTGAAGTTTTGATAACGAAAAAGTTCAATTCAATCACAAAAAAGTGAATTTCGTGGTTAAAAAGCTGCTTTTCGTGGCTAAGACCGGATTTTTGCAGATAAATTGCAAATTTCGTGGTCAAAAAGTAAGATTTCGTGAAGTAAGATTCTTTACTCCGGGATGTAACCATTCAGGCAGCGATTAAAACCGCGTTTCGTGAGGGCATCGGTAACTCTGTCCTCTGGGAAGTAGTAAGTAGACCCGTCTGCCGCAGGAACAGCCCCGGCGGGATACTCTGCGCCGGTGTACCAGTCCGTTTCCGTGTCGTACTTGCGGTGCAGGTACTTGTAAACGTCACGCTGGGCTTTGTCGAACACCTCCACGAAAGAGAAGGACGCACAAGGCGGCAGCTCTTTTGCCAGCATGGGCGCGTTCTGTGCCAGCCATGCAGCCATTACGGTTTTAGCTGCATTTCGTTTCGGCTTGCCTTCACGGTGCACAAGATCCAGCAGCTGCACAACAAGGGGCTTTGGAAGATCGTTCAGCACTTCTTCCAGCGGGTAAGGGTTTTCGTGCAGGAGCGGCGAGGTGCGCAGTTCCGGCACAAGATCCAGATCGTGGCAGGTGATGGGCTTCTGCCGGTCATCCACACGCTCACTGGTGTGGGAAAGCATTTCCTTGATTTCGTTCTGTGCTGCATCGGAAAGCTGCTCCACCAGGTCGAGGCAGTCTGCAAAACTAAGCTGCGCTTCGTTCCGTTCGCCGGTGCTGCGGCCGGTCTTATAGGCTGCGTCAATGATACCCAGTTCCATAGCAAGGCGGAAAACGTGCTTGCAGGGCTTTTTTCGGCGCACAAAATCGTTGCAGGTGCAGCTTGCAAGGCTGGTCTGATACGGTTCTTTGCCGGACCCGTAGAAAACACCGGTTTCGTGTTCCTTGTCAATGCTGATGGGGCTGGTTTTGCTCTGCTGGGCGCTGGCAAGGCGCTTCTCTTCGTCCGCGTCTGCTGCGTGCTCTGTCCAGGGGCCAAATGCAGGGATCATAGTCATAAGTGGGAACCTCCTTGTCAAATTTCGTTACATCAATGATAGATTAAAACGCAAACAAAAGCAATAAAAATACAAGAAGATTTCGTGACGGAATACGAGAATAACCCCGGCGGGCTGCCGGGGCAGGCTGTCAGAACGGCAGGCCGGTATAGTTGCGCATGGGCAGAGCATCGGCGGCGGGAACCAGCATATTAAGCAGCTGCCGGTATAAGGCCGGGTTTGCCGCACGCTGGGCGCGGAAGTCCTCCAGAAACTGTGCCTGCGCTGCCAGATCGGCCAGGTTTTCGTCATCCACGTTATAGCACTGGCACTGATCCGGCCCGGCGGAGTATATCCAACATCGAACCATGAAAACACCTCCTTCCTATTTCGTGATATGCCCGGCGGGATGCTGGGCTGTGGGGCTGGGCCGCTTTATCCGGTGCGGACCCTGCCAGGGTTTCCGGTTTCGTGTCAGGCGTGGAGCTGCAGGAACGTGCTCTGTGTGGGGATCAGGTGGCGGGAAAGGGTGTCGGTGTAGCTGGCCTCTCCCTCGTAGCTGTCCACCACCCGGCGGTCTGCGGCGGCCATGTCGTGGTAACTCTTTTTGCCGTAGGTGGGCGGCAGCCAGCCCTTGCGCTGCCCGGCGTAGAGGTTGAAGGACTTCAAAACATCCGTGTTCGTAAACTCAATGTGGCAGGTGCCTTTCTTGTAAAACGTGGCGGTGAAATAGTGCAGCTGGATCTTCTGGGTCTGGCCGCTCTTTTCGGCGGCATCCAGGGCGGCGCGGAGTTCGTCCCCGTTGTAGGGCTTGCCGTTCGTGTCCAGGAAGTGCAGCACCCGCTCGATCTGGGCCATCTTTTCGTTGACATTCCAGCGGGGATAGAAACGGCCATCGTATGTATCAAAGGCGTTGCAGTGGAAAATCACCTTGCGGTTGATCTTGTAGGCGGAGTTCGTGCACCAGCCGTTGTAGTAATGCACATTTTGGGAATACTCTGCGTTATAGTGCAGGTTCGTCCAGTCGTCGAACAGCTTTATAATTTCGTGGTCGATGCTGGAAAGAAGATTTCGTGAAATTTCTTCCCGGACGGTCAGAATGTTGTACGCGCTGAAGTCGTAGCCTTCAAGCTCTTTGATTCGCTTCTGATAATCCTGCTGCATTTCGTAGGTCATCGCATCGAACAGCTGTGGCATTTCAAACAGCTGCTTCCAGTACATCCCGCGCAGTTCCCGGATAGCGTCGTTATAAGATTTCGTGAAAGCCATCACGGGGTTTTCTTTCTTACCAGCACCGGCAGAGGAAAACAACGACTTGATTCCGTTGTACTCTTCATAGATCCGGCGCACACCCTCTGCGGCGGCGTTGTACCGCTCAATGGCTGCCGTGATGGGGTCCGATGATACCAGAGCGGCAAACTCTGGGTTATCCTTTAGCCGTTCCGTGGTTTCGTGTTGGAGTTCCAGCCGGATCCGGCTCACCGGCTCCCGGTCGGGAATATCCACCGACACAAGCGCAACCTCTACGCGGGCAGCGCGGCGGGCGTTCTTGAACGCATCCGGGATATATTTCACCGTGGCGTGCAGCTCTTCCAACTTTGCGGCCAGCTCTTTCCGTTCGTTGGTGCAGGGGTTGCGCAGGGTTTCGGCGTTGAGCAGACAGCGGATCTTGCCACCGTCCTGCATAACGTCCAGCGCTTTGAGCAGGTGCGCGGCACCGGCGGAGAAAGGCGGATTCATGACGATTGCAGCGTATTTCGTGGTGGGGCGGAAAGTCAGAAAGTTATCATGCACCACCCGAAAACCGTCTTTCTTCAGCTTTGCGCGGAAGTCGCTGGAAAGTTCGATGCAGTCAAGCTCTGCGCTTCGTGCCTTTTCCTTGTCGTAGCGGTCAACCTCGCCGGTCTTATAGTCGTGGTGGACGTTGAACGCCAGAGCGTGGACCTGACGCGCAAGCGCTCCATCTCCGGCGGACGGTTCAAGGATGGGTTTCGGGTAGGTAGTGAACCCGGATTTTACTTCCCGCAGGGAGAAAACCATATCAAAGGCCAGGCTGTCCGGCGTGGGATAGAAGTCCAGGGAATCGTTTGGGGTGGTCATCGTGTAAACCTCTTTTCGTGTTTCGTGTCATGCACCCGGCGGGCTGCCGGGGCTGTGGGGCTGGGCCGCTTTATCCGGTGCGGACCCTGCCAGGGCATCCGGTGCAGGTCATGCAAACAGGCGGTTGCAAACCTGCTGTATTTCGTCATTCGCTTTCATGGGAGCCAGCAGCACGGCCACGGCGGCGCGTTTCGGATCTACCGTGTCGGTTGCCAGGATGGGAGCAAATGGGCTGTTGCTGCCGTGGTAAACAAATTCGTGATGATCCACAAAAGCGTCATACTCCGAATTTATCATGATGGGCCGGGACCCGTTGCGGAACATTCGGAACGTGCCCCAGATCTTGCCCTTCATTTCGACTTCCTGCAAAAGTGAAGTGCGCTTGACCTCTTCTTTGCAGTCGCTCAACTTCTGGAACATCTGCGCGGCGGTCAGCTGGTACGGATCGTTGACCACAAACCCGTCATCACTGGAAACGATGGTCACACCATCGGCGGGGGCCGCCTGCATGGTCACGGGCTGGATCACTTCCGGGTAAAGGACGGCGGGCAGCTTGAACGCTGCATAGCCGGTGAAGATGTACACGCTGCCGCCCTGGCAGGTGACGCGCACGGCGTTGTTGTTCTTGGCCTGGCCTTTCAGATAGGCGGTGATCCTCTTCACGTTCAGGCCGGCGGGGGCGTTGCTGGATGCTCTTTTCATATTGCAAAAACTCCTTTTCGTGTTTCGTTCTGCTTTTCGTGCCCGGTGCGCTGCCGGGGTAGTGGGGCGGGGCCGCTTTGGCCGGTGCGGCTCTGCCAGGGTTTCCGGTTTCGTGTCAGGCGGTGAGCAGGTAGCCACGGCGGGCACAGATGAGGGCCAGACGGGCGGCGGTGATCCGCTGCTGCACCTCTTCGGGGCGGCCGGTGCACTGGGCTTCCCGGCGTAGGGCCTGCAGTGTCCACTGCTGGCGCAGAACTTCGTTCACCTGGTCAATGATGTTGTCAAACTTCTTCATGGTTCAAACTTCCTTTCGTGTTTCGTTTTGTGGTGATCCTCCCGGCGGGGTGCCGGTGGGAAGTGGGGCGGGGTTGCTTTGCCCGGTGCAGCCCTGCTAAAGTTTCCGGTTTCGTGGTGGTGGATCATGCCAGCAGCCCGGCGGCGATGCTCTCAAAGTCCAGCTGTTTCACCGGCGCTTCATCCAGCACGGCCACGGCGGCGGGGGTCTGCTTTGCGCCCTCTACGGCCTTCCGGGTCTTGCGCCAGGCGTCCAGCGCGGCGGCCTGACCCTTGCGGTCGGTGTCGGGAACGGCCAGGAAAGCGGCCTTTGCTTCCCGCTCTGCCTTGCGGAGCACATCCGGGGCGGGCTTTTTCGTGGCGGCGGGCTTGCTGGCCTTTTTCGTGGGCAGCGGATCGACGTGCACCAGCTCCGGCAATTCGTGGTGCTCTTCGGTGATGATGGGGGCCGGGGTGCTGGCGGTCTGCTCTGCTGCTGCCTTTGCGGCCTTGCGTTCTGCGGCCAGCTTTTTGTTATACTCCATAATGGCGGCGACAGATCCGAAGCGGCCGGCGGGGGCCTGCTTTGCGTCGTGTACCTGCAAGCAGCTGAACAGGTGCGATTTCGTGGGGTAGAAATGCGGCGCGGGGGCTGCTTCCTTGCCTTCGGCTTCAGCGGCTTCCCGCTGGGCCTTGCTGGGGCGGGTGGTGTACTTCCACAGGTAGCATTCAATCAAATGCGTTTCGCCCTTCTTGACGCTCTTGCCTTCTTTCTTCCAGTGATCGAAGGTGTGCAGCTCTGCCGCTGCAAGGATGATTTCAACGTCTGCGATGGTGGCGGGCTGTTCGTTGCCGTTCTCGTCGGTGGTGACTGCGTTTGCAGCCATTGCGGCGATCTGCTCCGGGGTGTGGTGCGCGGTGGCGATGGCGTGCAGGGTGGCGGGGTCCAGCTTCGCGGCTTCGTTCATGATGATCTGATTGTTGGTCATGCCTTTCATGGTTCGTTCTCCTTTGTTCGTGGGTTGATGTTCGGGATGATCTCCCGGCGGCTGCCGGGGTAGTGGGGCGGGGTCGCTTTGCGGTGCGGCCCTGCTAAGGTGTCCGGGGCGTTCAGCCCAAAAGAGCGGCGGCGGCATCCTGCCAGGTGGGGAAGGCGTAGAACGTGCGGCGTTCGTCGTTGGTGTTCCAAGTATCTGCCATCATCAGCACGACCTTTCCTTAGGTTTGAGCACAGTATAATGCGTGAATGTGTCTTTTCGTTGAACTTGCGTCACATATTTATTGAACACTGCCGGTCGGCTTTTGCTCCGGATCCGGATCGGCGGCAGGCAGCCAGAATGCGAACTCGGTATACTCTCCTTCCACCGACCGGACGGTGATCTGCCCGTGGTGCAGGTCGATCACCGTTTTGACGATGTACAGGCCAAGACCGAGGCCGTTCTTATCAAGGCTGCGGGAGCGGTCGCTCTTATAGAACCGATCGAACAGCTGCGGCATCTCCTCGGCCGGGATGCCCGCGCCGGTGTTGCGGATGCGGCACTGCACGCGCCCGGCCGTCTGGAACAGTCGGATCTCGATCGTACCGCCCTCGTTCGTGAATTTGACGGCGTTATCGATCAGGTTGTAGACGACCTGCTCGATCTTGCTCATGTCCGCGCGCACAAAGAGCGTCTGCCCGGTCAGGATCAGTTCAAAGGAGAGATGCTTTTCCTTGCAGCGCCCCTCGAACGTCATGGCAGTCATCTTGATCACATGGTTGATATCGAAATTTCCGGTGTCCGTCAGGTTCAGCCGCACGGCGGTCATCTTCAGCTGTCCGCTGTCGATCCGCGACAGGTCGAGCATCGAGCGCACAAGGCGCGACAGACGCTTGACCTCATCGGCCACGATCTTCATATAATGGGACTGCTGATCCGGCGGGATCGTTCCGTCGAGCATCCCGTCGACGAACCCGGCGATCGTGGTCATCGGCGTTTTCAGCTCGTGCG
>ERZ779890.1782-NODE-1782-length-21349-cov-39.717291_pt1 | contig 21349 bp, 12 predicted proteins | sample MGYA00511553_ERZ779890 | MGnify/ENA primary metagenome ERZ779890 (study PRJEB29588, sample SAMEA2152064) | human gut metagenome | biome: human gut; feature: human-associated habitat; material: faeces | place: Denmark | collected 2008/2010 ... | reverse complement strand
CGGCGGACGGCACACAGCTTACCGACTATTACGACCGCATTGTAAAAAGCGGAAAACTGCTTGTTGTTTGCAAAGGCACAGATGATGACAGTAAGCTGTATAAGGCAAAGCTGCTTAAAGCCGATACGCTTGAACAGGTCGGCGGAGAGTATCTGTGCGACGCTGATATAAAGTCTTATGACAGCGGTGCGGTACTGCTTAAAAGAGATGATAAGGGATTTATAAGAGAAGTCCTGCTTGACGATAACGACAATGAAATTTTCATGTCATATGACGGCTCGCATATCGTAAGCGGATTTGATATGAGCGGTTATGCGTGTGTTTACGAAAAGGGAAAATACTGCGGATATGCCGCAAGCGGAAAGCAGTTTGAGAGCAATTATCAGTTCGGCTCGTTCAACTGCGGACTTGCACCGTTTTACGACAATGCGAAAATAGGATATATCAATACGGCAGGCGAAAAGGTGACAGACGCTAAGTTTGACGGGGCGAGCGGATATTATGCGGACGGCTATGCCTATGTAAAAAGCGGCACTGAGTATTCCGTTATAGATATGAGCGGAAACACCGTGATAGGAAGACTTAGCTATGCGTCCGACAAGCTGATGTTTGCGGATACGGTGCACCGCTGGTATGATCCTGCGGACTTTGAGGGGTTTGACGGGGAAAATATGTTTATCGGAGAATACTATTTTGCCGATCTAGTAAGCAATATAGAAAGCAATAAAACGTATGACGATATATACAGCGATATGACGCTTGTGACCAAGGACAAAAAGATACCGGGCGGAACATACAGAAAGCTGAATAAGGATTATTACATAGATGACGGGTATTTCCTTGTCTATAATATATCCGGGCAAAACAGGAGAATTATTACGCCGGACAGCGACTGTTCCGAATATGATGAGATAAAAGACAAAATAACAAACGCGTCGGTAATTGATACCGATGGTGCAAGGCTTGTAAGATATTCCGGCGAAAACAACACGATGGCGGAGGATATTTTCTGCAACCGTTATATACTCGGAGGTACATCAAAAAAGGCTACAATGTCGCAATATACAGCTTGCAATCTGACCGGTACGGAGTGGCAGAACCAGATAATGATATATGACAACAGGCTGGATCCCGTGCTTACGGTTTCTTCGTGCGAAAACTTCGGCGTAAGCGAATATGGAGATATGCTGTATGTTTCATCATATAAATCGGAAATGCAGACAGACCGAAAAATTAAATACTATGTGCTTACCGACAAGAACAACGGACACGTTTTTATGTCTGATAACAAGGCACCGACTATGGTCGGCAATGATTTTTACAGTGTGAAGTCTTCGGGCATTCTGTCAGACTACTACACGGCTTACGGAAAGAAGATCGGCAAATTTATATATGCAAGAGCATACGGCGACAGACTGATGTGCTTTGACTATAACAAGTATTATATCTACGACAAGTACGGTCAGCTCCTTGCAGAGTATGAAAACAAGCCGAGAATAAGCGAAAACAGCGGCAGTGTGGTTGTAAGAAACGCGGACGGAAGCTTCACCTGTTATGACAGGGATTTTAATGTTATCCTCAAAACAAAGTATGACATACAGCCGCTTGAAAACGGATATATGGCTTATTGTGATGCTCAGAACGGCAAGATCGGCTTTATTGATGAAAAGGGAGATGTTGCGATTGAGGCAAAGTACGAATTTGTCAGCGCAATGTCGCCGGACGGATATTTTGTGACAAAGATCCGCAGGGATTTTGACGAAATATATTTGGAAGTATACGCAAGAGGTCTTATTGATGTAATGATATATGACCGAAACGGCAATGCGGCAACAGAAAATATGGGCGGAATGTACAACGCGGGAAACAGCGCAACGGACGGATATGCACCGCTTGATTTCTATGCGGGAGCAAAGTACTATGAGAATACACCCGTTATACGGGATAATATACAGTATTACATAGCGCTTGATCTGAGCGGCAAAAAAGACTGCTATATAGACATATACGGCAATTATCACTATGAGGAGTACGCAGTAAGCGATATCGGCGATTCTTATATGTGTGCAAGTACAATTGGCGATACATCTGCGACGCTGAGTGTACTTATGTATGACGAAACGGGCAGAAACTCACGGTCGGTAAGCTATTATCTGAACCTTGACGGCACGCCTTTTATAAAGGGCGACAGGACGCTTACCCGACTGTCAGGCTTTATCGCAGGAGAAAACGCAGACGGCAATTATAATATTTACGGCGAGCGTGCAAAAGTGCTGCTCAGCAATATAAAAATAGAGAAAAGCAAATATACGGATTATTGGCAAAATGAAATATATATTGAAAAAGCAGGCAACAGTATGTACCTTAGTGATGAAAACGGAGCAAGGGTGTTTGACTTGACAACTCAGAAACTGCTGTTTGAAGATCCGTACAGAGATGTTTACATGATAGCGGGAAATCTTATTTATTATATAATAAACGACGAGTATACGAATGAAACGGTTTACAGAAATCTTGACAACGGCAAAGAGTATCACACTAATATGTATTCAATAGATTTTATCGGCGTTGATTATGAAAAGCCGCAGGAAAGAATAGAATTTCCGTTGAAATATGTAAAGTGCGGAGAGATCGTATACGGCGGAGCCACTGCTTATGAAACAGGATATGATTCTATAAGCGTGTATCAGATAGACGCAAATATGGAAGAGAGCCTTGCGCATACCTATACGGCGGGTGAGGGTGAGTGTATCTTTGACCTTTACGGCGAAAGAGTGACGGAAGTGTACGGACTGAGAAGTAACTATGATGAAGAGAACGAAACCGCAACCTGGACGGTTTTCAACGTAAAGAACGATAAAAGCGTAACAGTGGATAATGTAATTGAAATAGAACGCTTGCGTGAAAACAAGATGTCGATATCCGCATGGAACGCCGAGCATGAGATAGTAAGATACCACCTTGGAACAGACGATATGATACTTACGGAAGAAGATTCGGGAGAACAGTGATATGAGCAAAATGTGTCCGAAATGTAAACGTGAAATAGACGAGAATATAAAATTCTGTCCGTTCTGTGCGGCGTTTACAGGGGATAAAAACGATGAAAAGAAGAAAAGCCGCATAGGCGTTATTGTCGGCAGTATTGCGGGAGCGGCTGTGATCTGCGGTGCGGCTGTCGCGGTGTTTGCGTTTGATATTTTCGGAATATTTGAGAATGAGTCGGAGACGCTTTACGGAAGCGGCGAGAAGCTGTTTAATATATCGCTGTCGCCTGCAAAGAGCGGGGATAAGTGGGGATATATCGGCAAGGACGGAAAGTTTAAGATAGAGCCGCAGTTTGACTGTGCATATCCGTTTGACGAAAATGTAAACGGAAATGCCGCAGTAAGTAATGAAAGCGGCTACGGCTTTATAAACAACAAGGGCGAGTTTACAGTCGAGCCGCAATTTAAGCTTGCGTCATATTACAGCGACAACGGATTGTCGGTCGTTACCGCCGGGGACGGATATATGCTGTATGTTGACGCCAAGGGCAGAACGGCATATGATAACAAGCATTTCACATATGCTCACCCCTTTGAAAGCGGAGCGCCGTATACCTTTGCATATACCGTTATGACGCAGGACGCTAAAGATGATAAAGGCGAAACGGTCGGCGATATCACAGATGAATATTATCTTCTGTCGACGGACGGAAAGACGGTGACCGTGCTTTCTGACAGAATGGGCATAGACTGCGTGTTCGGAGAATATTATGTCGGGTTTACAAAGAATGTCAACGAGGGCAGCAACGACTTTACCAAAAGAAGCTATGCTGTTTTCTCGGCAGATGGTGAGCAGAAGAGCGAATGGTATGACAGGATATTTGTAACGGATGAGTTTGTGCTGATGTGCAAAACGGACAATGAAACACGGATATACAAGGCGGCAGTATACGACAGAGAGCTGAATAAGTTAAGCGATGAATATTACTGTGACAGAAACCCTGAATTTGCCGACAGCGGACTTGTGCTGATAAAGCGTGACGGAGAGCGCTTCAGGAAAGTGCTCGTGAACAGAAACGGCAGTAAACTTGACGAGGTTTACGCTGCGGCGGACGGCACGGACGTGATAAGTGCGTTCGACAGGAGCGGCATTGCCTGCGTATATGAAAAGGGCAAGTACTGCGGGTATACGGTCGGCGGCAAGGTCTTTGAGTGCGACTATGCGTTTACGGCTTTCAACAGCGGGCTTGCGCCGTATTATGACAACGGAAAGATCGGATATATAAACGCAGGCGGCGAGGTTGTGATAAATGCGCAGTATGATGCGGCATCGGAGTTCTATGCGGACGGATATGCGTATGTGTTTGCAAACGGCGGATACAGCATTATCGATACTACCGGTAAGGCTGTAGCGGAAAATCTCAGCTTTGCTCCGACAAAGCTTGTAAATAGCGGTATAAACCACGGTTGGTATACGCCGAAAGATTTTGACGGAGCTGAGTATTATAAAAATGTAATAAATTACGGCACATTGGCTGTAAAGACGGACAGCGGTAATGCCGATTATTTTGACAAGAAATATGTCAATAAGCTTGTATATGCGACTGACGGAAATGAGGTAAAGGAAAATTCCGAATTGCTGAAAGGCTACGGCGAGTTTGAGGACGGATATGCCATATTGGATAAGAACGGATATTATCTTGTCGACAGCAAGGTAAATGTAATACCGATACCGTCGGACGGAACGGATAAGCTGTATACGACAAAAAATGCAGACGAATATTTTTACGGCGTTGTGGGCAGCGGCAGTAAAGCCCCGCTTGCTATGACCGATGTCAACAAAAACACGATAACGCTTTCCGACTATGACGGACTGTACAGCGGCAATGACTGCCTGTTCTTAAGCAACAGCAACAGTGAAAACCTGTATCACAACCGATACAGAGTGTATAACGGCAAACTATATCAACCGCTGACGATAGAAACAAACAATTATCTCGGATTTTACGAGAACACTGAGCATACAGCGTTGCTGTCCTGTACATATTACGGCTCTGTTGATATGAATAGCGAGATCCGGCGTGTTATTGACAGCGAAACCGGAGAATGTCTGCTGAGCTATAAGCAGGACGGCGGCTCGCTCGAATATATGAATGAATATTTTATCTGTATCAGCCGTGACGGAATGTCGGACTACAGTGATGCTGACGGCAATTCATATCTTGAAAAGAGCGGAAATGAGTATTATACGGTGTACGGAAAAAGAATAGGTGTGTTTATTTCGGCTTCTGCCTGTGATGATAAGCTGCTGGCTGTAACAGACAACGGAAATTTCAGAGTGTACAGCAGATACGGCGAGCTGCTTGGGGAATACGGCTATGCGTGCATGAACGAAAAGTCGCAGTATATTGTTATTGAGCGGGAGGGAAAGTATATCTGCCTTGACAGGAGAATGAACGAGGTATTTGACAGCAAGTACCCATTCGATCCGCCTGTAAACGGATATGCGGCTTATGCGGATATCAAAAGCGGTAAGATAGGATATCTCAATATGACGGGCGAGGTAGTGATACCTGCGTTTACGGAGGTCGCGGCGGACTTTTCGGCTGACGGATATGCAAGGGTCGCAGAATACAGGACACCGGACGAGTCGGAAGAGGCAGGACGGTTTACCGATGAAGTGCTGATAGACACAAGCGGCAAAACAGCTTATGAAAGCAAAAATACAGCGGTCGGGGCTAACGGCTTTGTTTATGACGGCGAGTACTTCAAGACATTATATTCGTTTGCCGGAGGCTATGAGTACTTTATAAGCTACTGCAAGGAGAACAAAGAACAGCTTAAGCTAAACAGCTATAGCGACATACTGCAGTATAGTCATCTGAAAAACGACGGCAGTATTACCGACTATGCGGGTAATGAGCCGTATCAACTTGTGATAATGAATAAGAAGTCACAATATTCCGCCGATATGGACAAAATGTATGACGGAACGCCGGTCTTTTATATTTACCGCTCAAGGACGAATAATGAAGTGACGAGTTCATATTACGGACTGGACGGAAAAGAGATAACGTTTGACAGATACGGTGACAGCGATATTTTCCTTGACGGATATTTCTGGCAGGAGATTCAGGACGAAGAAACAGGCAGGAAAAAGCTGTATATCTATGATACTGACGGCAGTGAAAAGTTCAATGTGACTGCACCGGAGTATTACCATTATGCCAGTGCAAAGGAAGACGGCGGGTATTTATTCGCATTCAGATATCGTTATGATCCTGATACGGAGCTTCCGCCCAAGGTGTACAATAATCTTGTTGCAGACGCATATTCTTCTGACGGGAAGCTTATTGCACAGTGTGAAAACGCTTCGCCGCTTGCTACCGGCGCTGTTGAGGGAAACAAGGACGAGATACGCTTTGTCTGCCGGACGGAAGATGAAAAGTATGAGGAGAGAATATACTCCGTATCGAAAGGTGAATTTATCAGCACAAAGCAGGTCGAAATAGGCGATTATGTTTATGCATAGAAATGAGCGGCGGCTGATCTGAAATTGCATACTATGCGACGAAAACCGCTCGCCGGATATAGGCGTTGTGATACGCTTACAATAGTTAAGTATTATCCGTGGGCGATATACATTTGTGGTTATGACAGTGATGTGCGCTGTATGCGCAGACAGAAAACGAAGAGGTGATACGGTAAATTTATTCCGGCGGTAAAGCAAATAAAATGCGATTTTAACATAAAAACGCTTGACAAAGGGAAAATTTGATTGTATAATCAGTGTGTATGATATTTAAAGGCTGTGACGAGGACAGTAGTGCGGATATAAAGCCAAAGCGAGCCGACGACGGTGAGAGGTCGGTGCAGAGTTACCGTATGAATATCACCTCCAAGCTGCCCGCCGAAATTGCCGTTTAAGGCAAGAGTAGAACGGGACGTTTTTCCAACGTTAAAAGGAACGCATTTGACGGAATGACGAAACGGTGGTTATAAAGACTGTTATGAAATTATAGTCCTTATCCTTTTCGGAGGATAAGGACTTTTTTATTTTCCGCAAACGCAAAGAATTAATAATATGCAATGGGCAGACCTTCGCCCCAAACCCCATATAGCTTTTGGCTTTTGCCGAAGAGATCTATATGGCAGGGTAAATTGCAAAACAGGAGGAGAAAAGATGTCACTTTACGAAAAAGTACCGACCTCGGTAAATTTTGTCGAGAGAGAAAAGCAGACAGAGAGGTTCTGGCATGACAACGACATATTCCGCAAGAGTATGGAGCAGAGAAAGGGCGACAAGACCTACACATTCTATGACGGTCCGCCTACGGCTAACGGTAAGCCGCATATCGGTCACGTTCTTACCCGTGTTATCAAGGATATGATTCCGAGATACCGCACAATGAAGGGCTATGACGTTCCCCGTAAGGCAGGCTGGGACACACACGGACTGCCTGTTGAGCTTGAAGTTGAGAAGATGCTCGGCCTTGACGGCAAGGATCAGATTGAAAAGTACGGACTTGACCCGTTCATTACAAAGTGTAAGGAAAGCGTATGGAAGTACAAGGGTATGTGGGAGAATTTCTCACGCACTGTCGGCTTCTGGGCTGATATGGACGATCCGTATGTAACATACGACAACAACTTTATCGAGTCCGAGTGGTGGGCATTAAAGCAGATATGGGAAAAGGGTCTATTATACAAGGGCTTCAAGATAGTTCCCTACTGCCCCCGTTGCGGAACTCCGCTTTCAAGCCACGAGGTGGCTCAGGGCTATAAGGACGTTAAGGAACGTTCTGCGGTCGTTCGCTTCAAGGTAAAGGACGAGGACGCTTATATCCTCGCATGGACAACAACTCCCTGGACGCTTCCCTCAAACGTTGCACTCTGCGTAAACCCCGATGAAACATATGTAAAGGTAAAGACGGCAGACGGCTACACATATTATCTTGCAGAGGCTCTGTGCGATAAAATTCTCGGCGGCGACAAGCCCACAGCCCCCTATGAGGTAGTTGAAAAGTATATCGGTAAAGATCTTGAGGGCAAGGAATACGAGCCTTTATTCGACTGTGCCGTTGAGATATGTGAAAAGCAGCACAAGAAGGGCTATTATGTAGTATGCGACAACTATGTAACGCTGACAGACGGTACAGGTGTCGTTCATATCGCTCCCGCATTCGGTGAAGATGACGCTAAGGTCGGCAGAAAGTATGACCTGCCTTTCGTACAGCTTGTTGACGGCAAAGGCAATATGACCGCCGAAACACCTTACGCAGGCGTATTCGTAAAAAAAGCCGATCCTATGGTGCTTAAGGATCTTGATGAAAAGGGCTTGCTGTTTGACGCACCCAAGTTTGAGCATAGCTATCCGCACTGCTGGAGATGCGACACTCCTCTGCTGTACTATGCAAGAGAATCGTGGTTCATCAAGATGACCGCTGTCAAGGACGACCTTATCAGAAACAACGAAACGATAAACTGGATACCCGAAAGCGTCGGCAAGAACCGTTTCGGCGACTGGCTCGAAAACGTTCAGGACTGGGGTCTTTCAAGAAACAGATACTGGGGTACTCCTCTTAATATATGGGAGTGCGAGTGCGGTCACAAGCACGCTATAGGCAGTATCGAAGAGCTTAAGTCAATGTCTGACAACTGCCCCGACGATATAGAGCTTCACCGTCCTTATATTGATGCGGTTACGATAAAATGCCCGCACTGCGGCAAGCAGATGAAACGTGTTCCCGAGGTTATCGACTGCTGGTTCGACAGCGGTTCTATGCCCTTCGCACAGCATCACTATCCCTTTGAGAATAAGGAAAAGTTTGAACAGCAGTTCCCCGCTGACTTTATCTCCGAGGCAGTTGACCAGACAAGAGGCTGGTTCTACTCACTGCTCGCTATCTCAACGCTTTTATTCAACAAGGCTCCTTACAAGAACGTTATAGTTCTCGGTCTTGTACTCGATAAAGACGGTCAGAAGATGTCAAAGTCAAAGGGCAACGCAGTAGACCCGTTCGAGTCACTGGCTGAACACGGCGCAGACGCTATACGCTGGTACTTCTACACGAACTCTGCTCCGTGGCTTCCCAACAGATTCCACGCAAAAGCAGTAAACGAAGGTCAGAGAAAGTACATCTCTACCCTGTGGAACACCTACGCATTCTACGTTCTGTACGCTAATATAGACAATTTCGACGCTACTAAGTACACGCTTGACGTTGACAAGCTCGGCGTTATGGACAAGTGGCTGTTATCAAGACTTAACACCGTTGTAGGTGCGGTTGACGATAACCTTGCAAATTACCGGATCCCCGAAGCCGCAAGAGCATTACAGGATTTCGTAGACGAGATGAGTAACTGGTATGTCCGCCGCAGCAGAGAGCGCTTCTGGTCAAAGGAGCTTACACAGGATAAGATAAACGCATATATGACGCTGTACACAGCGCTTGTAACCATTGCAAAGACATCTGCTCCGATGACTCCTTTTGTATGCGACGATATTTACAGAAACCTTGTCTGCTCGCTTGACAAAAACGCACCCATAAGCGTACATCTTTGCGACTTCCCCACAGTAGACGAAAAGCTTATCGACAAGCATCTTGAGGAAGAAATGGACACAGTTCTGACCGTTGTAACGCTCGGACGTGCCGCAAGAAATGCCGCTAACATCAAGAACAGACAGCCTATATCAAAGATAATGGTAAAGGGCGACAAGACGCTTGAGCCTATGTATGCGGATATCGTAAAGGACGAGCTGAACATCAAGGAAATCAGCTTTATAGATAACACCGACCACTTCACAAGCTACACCTTCAAGCCCCAGCTCAAGACGCTCGGCGCTCGTTTCGGCAAGCAGATAGGCGAGGTCAGAACAAAGCTCGCTGAGGTTGACGGTCAGAAGGCTATGAACGAGATCCGTGAAACGGGCGCTATGACGCTTACGCTTTCAACAGGCGATGTTCAGATTGCAAAGGACGACCTGCTTATAGACGAGCATCAGAAGGAAGGCTATGCGGTAGTGACCGACAGAGGCTACACGGTAGTTCTCGATACAACTCTTACACCCGAGCTTATCGAAGAAGGTAATGTAAGAGAGATTGTAAGCAAGATTCAGACGATGCGTAAGGACGCAGGCTTTGAGGTTATGGATCATATCGTTATCTACTGCGACGGCAGTGACAAGGTAGCCGAGATACTGACACGCAACAAGGACAGCATCTCAGAGGATACTCTTGCTGACGATATAGTAACCGGCAAAACTGACGGATTTACAAAGGAACAGGATATAAACGGTGAGAACGTAACTTTCGGTGTAAAGAAAGTATGAGTTTCAAGCAGACACTGACAAATCTTTTCGGACATAATGCCGTTAAAAAGGCGCTCATATGGGTGCTGGTCGTGGCTGTTGCGGTTATAGTCGTGGTTACGCAGTTTGCTTTTCCCGTAAAAGCGCAATATGCGTACACACGGCTGTACAGCTACAGCGGACAGAGCTTTGACAATATGATAAAAAACGTATACGATAAGCTGAAGGACGGCACTCACCTTGACAGTGGGTCTACAAGCAAGCTGCTCAGCGACACGGATTTTGATATGACAAAGCCCGGGAACTATCTGCGGTTTGAAATGGTGTTTGATTTTACGAACATAGGTATGTACAAGATAAGCAATATACAGTTTTCGATTGACGATATACCGTATGACAAGCAGGCTTTTGTACTTAAAGAAACCAATGTTGCGTCAATCGACCGTTTCAACAGCAGTAAGGTTTCGCTCGTGTTCGTTATAGACAGATCGGAACTTACCGACGAAGAGATAACAAAGGCTGTAAGCTCGCTTAAAATCAGCTATAAGTTTGACAGACCTGAACTTTTTTCGTCCGGCGGGGAGATTACACTGCCTGAAACAGTAATACTGCCGTTTGACGATGTTACAACAGGTGAATAAAATGGCGGGGATTTTAAATAAAATACCGCAGAAGCAGAAAGGCGTGCTGTGTATTATCAGCTCCGCCTTTTGCTTTGCGTTTATGGGAGCGTTTGTAAGACTGGCGGGCGATCTGCCGTCGGTGCAAAAGAGCTTTTTCAGAAATCTTGTCGCTTTCATATTTGCGGCAGTGATACTGATAAGGCAGAAAGGCTCTTTTCTGCCGCAGAAAAAAAGCAACATCGGCGCACTGCTGATACGCTCGGTATGCGGAACAATCGGCATACTCTGTAATTTCTATGCGGTGGATCATTTAGCGCTATCGGACGCAGCTATGCTGAACAAAATGTCGCCGTTCTTCGTTATCGTATTTTCGGCACTGTTTCTTCGGGAGCGGACGAATTTAGTGCAGACGCTCGGCGTAATAGTCGCATTTGCGGGAAGTCTGCTTATAATAAAGCCAAGCTTTGCAAACCTTGATCTTGTGCCGTCACTGCTGGGATTTCTCGGCGGTATGGGCGCAGGTGCGGCTTATACGGCTGTAAGGTGGCTAGGAATAAGGGGCGAGAAAGGACCGTATATCGTGTTCTTCTTCTCGGGCTTCTCCTGCCTTGTAACACTGCCGTTCCTGCTGTTCGATTTTCACGCTATGACATGGCAGCAGTGGCTCGTCCTGCTCGGCGCAGGACTTGCGGCGGCAGGTGGACAATTCAGCATCACGGCGGCATATAAATTCGCTCCTGCAAAGGAAATATCGGTATATGATTATTCGCAGATTATATTCTCGGCGCTGCTCGGATTTATAATGTTCTCGCAATTGCCTGATATATGGAGCTTGCTCGGATATGTGATAATATGCGGCGTAGGCGTAGCGATGTTCATATACAACAACCGCAGGGATGAAAATCCTTGACGGAAAATTAAGAACTGTTAACAGAAAATATTGACACCGGTGTACTGATGTGGTATACTGACAAAAGATACACAAGTAAGGAAAGTGTGTCACTTATTGAAAAAAGAGGTATGTTATTATGAAAACAGCAGCACAGGTATTTATAATCATCGGTATGGTTTTTGGATGCTGGATGATACTTCCGCTTATTTTCGGCGGTATTGCATTAAGCTAGATGAGCAAGGGTCAGAGACCTTCAACAGGTATGAGCGTATGCGTTCTTTTATTCTGCAATATGATAGGCGGTATTCTCCTGCTTTGCGCAAAGGACGAAGATTTTTACAAGCCCAATATGATGAACAACGGCTACAATCCTAACATGAACAACGGTTACAACCCCAACATGAACAACGGTTATAACCCCAATATGAACAACGGCTACAATCCTAACGTGAACAACGGCGGCTATAACAACGCCAATTATGCCGCTCCAAACAACCACAACAACAATAACTACGCTACGCCTGATAACAATAACTTCAATAATAACAATAACGGCGTTCAGCAGTAAAAGGTACATAGTATTTAAACAGAAAACGGCAGAGCTTATGCTCTGCCGTTTTTGCATAACAAAAGCCGCTTTTTTATCACTGCGGCTTTTTTCTTCTTATTTTACTGTCAGTTCGTTTATTATCTCATACAGCTTTACAAGCTCGCCCATCGTAAGCTGTTCTGCTCTTGCCGTCGCAGGTATGCCGCTTTCGGTCATCTTTTCCGCAAGCACCGCTTTCGGTATCTTGAAATATGCTGAAACTGGATTGGCAAGCTGTTTTCTGCGCTGAGCAAAAGCCTGCTTTATCACCTCAAAGAAAAGCGGCTCGTTATCGACCTTGTACGGCGGTTGTTCATACCGTTCAAGACTTATGACCGCACTGTCAACATTGGGTGCGGGCATGAACGATCCCCTGTTTACCCGAAACAGCTTCTTCGGCTTTGCGTAATAGTTTATAGACGCTGTGATTGCACCGCACTCACGGCTTCCTACTGCGGCACATATCCTGTCTGCCGCCTCAAGCTGTACCATTACGGTTATCGCTTTTATAGGCAGCTTTTCCTCCAGCAGCTTCATTATTACGGGCGAGGTTATATAGTAGGGCAGATTTGCACAAACTATCACGTCCATATCGGGAAACTTCTCGGCTATCAGCTTATTAAGATCGGTTTCCATAACATCGGCAAAAATAACCTCAACGTTGTCGTATTCTTCGAGTGTTTCGTCAAGAATGGGCTTCAGTCCCGTATCTATTTCAATAGCTACGACCTTTTCACAACGCTCGGCAAGCTCCCTTGTCAGAACGCCGATACCCGTGCCTATTTCTATAGCGCCGACATTTTTCCCTGCACCGCCCATTTCGGCGATTTTCGGGCAGACGGTCGGATTTATCAGAAAGTTCTGTCCGAGCGACTTTGTGAAAGAAAAGCCGTGCTTTTCAAAAAGCTGTCTTATTGTTGAAATGTCGGTAAGTTTCATTCTTTGTTTCCTTCGCTTTCTTTTGTGAACATCTCAAGCACCTTGAACGCCTGCTGAAGATTTGCCACGCCGTATATGCTTATTCCGTAGTTTTCGCTCTTGTCAAGATTTTTAAGCGAGGATTTCGGCACAATGCACTTTGAAAATCCCATTCGCGCCGCCTCACGCACACGTTCTCTTATATGCGACACCGCTCTTATTTCTCCTCCAAGACCGACCTCGCCGAACATCGCAACATCATCGCCTATCGGAATATCACGAAGTCCCGAATAAAGAGCAAGAGCAATCGCAAGGTCGCTTGCAGGCTCGTCTATTTTAAGTCCGCCTATAACATTTATATATACATCATATCCGCCGAAGTTGTAGCCTGTCCTCTTTTCAAGCACGGCGAGCAGAACGCACAGCCTGCTGTAGTCGAAGCCTGTCGTCATTCTGCGCGGAGCGGAGAACGAGGTCTTACTGACAAGTGCCTGCACCTCTGCCAGTATAGGTCGTGTACCCTCAACGGTACAAAGCACGGTTATACCGCTTACCCCTGCGGGTCTGCCGAGAAGAAGCATTGCAGACGGATTTTCGACCTGTTCAAGCCCCTTGTCCTGCATTTCAAATACGCCTATTTCGTTGGTCGAGCCGAAACGATTCTTTGCGGCTCTTAATATCCTGTAGCTTAGCTGTTTGTCGCCCTCAAAGTACAGTACCGTGTCAACTATATGCTCAAGCACCTTAGGACCTGCTATACCGCCGTCCTTGTTTACATGACCTACAAGAAACACGGCTACCTCGAGGCTCTTTGCCATCTGCATAAACGCCGAGGTACATTCTCTTACCTGCACAAGACTGCCGGGAACGGACTGAAGCTCTGTCAACTGCATTGTCTGTATCGAATCGATTATCACAACATCGGGCTTATTCTCACGCACGCCCTCTATTATAGTATCGCAGTCGGTGCAGGCGCTGATATAAAGCCCGTCGCTTGCAACTCCCAGCCTGTCTGCACGGAGCTTTATCTGACGTTCGCTTTCCTCACCGGATATGTACAGCACGGTCTTATCCTGCGCAAGACAGCCGCATATCTGTAAAAGAAGCGTCGATTTGCCGATACCCGGGTCGCCGCCGAGCAGAACAAGCGAACCTTTGACAAGTCCTCCGCCGAGTACCCTGTCAAGCTCCGACATTCCTGTTTTGTATCTTGTTTCATCGCTGAACGAAAGGTTGTTTATACTTGAAAGCGGAAGCCTGCCGCCGCCCGTGCTTTTTGCAAGACCGTGGGATTTTGGCTGTACAAGCGTTTCTTCAAGCGTGTTCCACGCTCCGCAGGCATTACAGCGTCCGCTCCATTTCGGATATTCCTGACCGCACTCACTGCATATATATACTGATTTTGATTTTGCCATTTTTTCGTCCTTTCCGATGAATTACCGTCCGGAGCTTGTAATATCACCGCTGTTTTCGGGAATACTGCTCGTTGAAATTTCCGTCCGACCTGCATTGTCCGCAGGCTTTGAGGTGAGATATGTAAGTATCCCGTTGTATATAGTATAGGCTACCTTACGCTGATAGCCGGTATCTGACAAATTTGCCGCATCGTCCGGATTTGAGAGAAATCCGCATTCTATCAGCACGGCAGGTATCTTTGTGTTCTTGAAAAGATACAGCTCGTCGCCCTCCTGCTTTATCTGCCTGTCGTTGCCCGGCTGTATCGTCTTGAAATTATCCTGCATTATCTGCGCTATCATACGGTTATCAGGGTTATTTGACGTGTAGAAGATCTGTGCACCGAAATATTCAGGCTCGGTGAACTTGTTCTGATGGATAGACAGGAACAGGCAGTCGCCGTACTTGTTTATAATATCAAGACGGTTCTTCATATCGGAAACCTTCTGCTCCCGTGTGCCTTTTACGCCTTCATCGTGTATCGAAATATCGCTGTCACGGGTCAGCACTACGTTAAATCCCGATAATGTCAGCATATCGTCAAGGTCACGCACTATAGCAAGATTGATATTCTTTTCAAGCTCTCCGTTTATGCCGACCGCACCGCTGTCTGTTCCGCCGTGTCCTGCGTCAAGTACGATGGTTTTCTTATTTGCAACGTGCGATGTTGACGCTCTCACGCTCATCTGCGAATAATCGGCAGTTGCCGCTATAACAGTGAAACAGCCGAGCAGGACTATAAGTGCGGGTACTCTTGTTTTAAGCCGTTTGAATTCAAAGCGTTTCATGTTCAGTTTCATATTGTCCGACCTTTCGGTAAATTTTTGTACATTATATGAAACGAGCAGTGAAATAATGACAGGCTATGCCTGTCACAGCTTGTAGAAAAACCTACATAACTTTTAAAAATGGGGTTTGGGGCGTAGCCCCAAGCGGGGTGAGGGCGGCAGCCCCACATTCAGCCCCTTTCCCAGGGAAAGGGGTTTGGGGATAGGGATTGAGAACAAGCACTTTTTTGAAAAAACAGACTTTTTACGAAAATTATAAATTAATTATACCACACTTCCCCCACACCCGCAACTTTATCTCCTTTATTTTTAATGAATAGCCGAGAATTTTTGAGTTATCATATTTACGAGCGAATTTAACGGCGTTTAAAAACAACTAAAAACAGTGTGAAATATATGTAACCTAACGTAAATTAATTTTAGTTAAACAAAATTTGTAAGCGTGAAAACAGGTTACACCGATACTTACTTAATAAAATTGTGTAACGCTGTTAAGTTAGTGTGAATTTTGTTTTTAATGCACATAATAAGCAATTATTATTTATGTGTTTTAGCTGAATTTCCTATAGCCTTATTGACTTTTAGCTAAAACATTGTATAATCTTAAGTGAACTAAGCAAGCGGAAACAGCTTAATAAACATAAGCTAAATTCATCAATTATCAACTAAGGAACGGTGGCTAAGCACCGTCCGACCAGAAAGGAAATTATCACATGAAAGCAAAGAAGATACTCGCAGGTATCCTTGCAGCAAGCACAGTAGTATCGCTGGCAGCCTGCAACAGTAACAACACAACATCATCAACAGGCGACGCATCATCTACATCGTCAAAGGCCGATGAGAGCAAGAACGATTCTACAACAGCAGACAACGCTTCTTCAACGGCTCCCTCCGGCGACAAGATCACTCTTAAGGTTCTGACACACCGTACAGACCGCAAGGATGACGGCTCGCTTGACAAAATGACAGACGCTTTTGAAGAAAAGTACAACTGCACGGTTGAATATCAGTCATTCAAGGACTATGCCGGTGATGTTTCTACAATGATGAGCACAAAGGAATACGGCGACGTTCTGATGATCCCCGATACAGTAAAGCTCGCAGATCTTCCAAACTTCTTTGAACCTCTCGGCAAGTACGATGAGCTTAAGGATAAGTACAAGTGGGCAGATCAGAAGATGTATGAAGGTACAGTTTACGGCCTTGCACACTTAGGCACAGTAAGCGGCGGTATCTGCTACAACAAGAAGGTATGGACAGAAGCAGGCATTACAGAAATGCCCAAGACAGCCGATGAATTTATCGCTGACTTAAAGAAGATCAAGGAAAAGTTCCCCGAGGTTATTCCTTATTATACAAACTTCAAGGAAGCAAGCTGGACGGCTGCACAGTGGTCAAGCCTTGTTGTTCCTTCATCAGGTGATCCTGATTTTGAAACAAACCTCATCGTAAACAAGGAGGACTTCTTCAAGGAGGGTCAGCCTTACTACAACGTATTCAAGCTGATGTATGATATATATTCAGATTCTTCTCTTATTGAGGGCGACCCGATGAGTTCTGACTGGGAAGGTTCAAAGCTTATGATCGCTAACGGCGAAGTTGCTACAATGACAATGGGCTCATGGGCAGTTTCACAGTTACAGCAGGTTGCTAAGGACAACGGTCTTGATCCCGAAAACATCGGTTATATGCCCGCTCCCTTCTCTAAGGACGGCAAGCAGTACGCACAGTACGCAGCAGACTACTGCATGGGCATAAACAAGAACACTTCCGACGACAAGAAGGAACTCGGCAAGAAGTATATCGAATGGTTCATCGCTGAATCAGGCTTCTCAGAGGCTGAAGGCGGTATCAATACTCTTGACGGCAGCAAGCTCCCCGACTACCTCTCAGCATTTGACGGTTGCGAATTCTTCACAGCAAATGCAGCTCCCGATGGTCTGACAGGCGTATTCAACGCTATCGACAAGGATTCGGAAATAGGTATCTGGGACGGCGACTCAGCTAACTTCAAGCTCCAGCTCGCAGAAGCAGCATTCGCAGGCAAGGGTGATGACGGCTTTAAGGCTATCGCAGACTCCGTTAATCAGAAATGGGCAGCTACAAGAGATGCAAATGAAGAGCTCGCTGCTTATATCAAGAATAACGGCTAATTAACGCTATCGTATTTTCTTCATAGATACTCCAAACACACAAACCTGTACGGAAAGGCGAAAGTCTTTCCGTATAGGTTTATATGGGAGTAATTAAATTTTTTACTAAAATTAGAAATTATTTCTTGAAAGGACAGAATTATGGCTACTCAAGGCGTTACCGCAGTTCAGAAACGACGTACACTCGGACAGTGGCTGAAAGGCTACACCGGTCAGAAATATATGACAACTGTACTGTTTCTGGCATTACCCGTTGCACTGCTGATACTTTTCACTGTCATTCCCGCAGTGAACATGGTAATATTCAGCTTCCAGCAGCGTGACCAGCTCGGCGTAAATGTACAGTGGGTTGGATTTAACAACTATAAGACGCTGTTCACCGATATGTCGTACTTATCAACACTGATAAACAGCTTGTACTACTTTGTCGGATCGTTTATACAGCTCGGACTTGCACTTTTCATTGCAACTCTGTTATGCTCGAAAATCAAGCTCGCAGGACTGTTCAAGGGAGTTATCTTTTTCCCTTATCTTATGAACGGCGTTGCAGTTGCGCTTATCTTCCAGAGGTTTTTCAGAGGCGATGACGGCGGTACACTCAACACCATAATCTCACTTTTCGGAGCAGATCCCGTAAAGTGGCTGTCAAACGGTGCTATCAATAACTGGTGTCTGGTTTTTGCGTCGGTATGGCGTTATATCGGATTTGATATTCTGATGTTCATCGGTGCTATCCAGTCGATTTCTCCGGATATCTATGAGGCGGCTGACCTTGACGGCGCTAACGCATGGCAGAAGTTCTGGCACATAATTTTCCCGAGTATCAGAACGATTATCGCATTACAGCTTATCCTTGCCATCAAGGGTGCGGCTTCCGTATTTGAGATTCCGTATATCATCACAGGCGGTAAGATGGGAACTACAACATTTGTTATCAAGACTATCGAAACCGGCTTCCAGTATCAGAAGATCGGACTTGCGTCCGCAATGGCTATCGTGCTTCTGTTTATCATAATAGTTATCACGATAATCCAGAAGATATTCTTCAAAGAAGAAAAGTAGGTGAACTCATGACTGACAATATCAAAACAAACGAAGTCGCAGAGCAGACCTCGTTCAATATGGAAAAGTACCGTTTCAAGGAAACACCGCACGGCGTCAGAATTTTTATAAACGTACTGAAATATGTTGTTCTGGTTGTAGCGTGCCTTATGGTTCTTGTGCCGCTGGTAGTTGTACTGCTGGGTTCGCTGAAAAGCCACCAGGACTTCCTTAAAAGCGGAGCTTTCGAGCTTCCTAAAGTAGTGGAACTTGAAAACTTCAAGACAGCTTTCATTCAGGGCAATGTAATGAGAGGCTTTATAAATACGGCTATAATACTTGTATTCTCATGTGCAGGTACGATAATAACCGGTACAATGACAGCCTTTGTTGTACAGCGTTTTACAATGGTGTTCACAAAACTTATAAAGAATGTATTCCTTATTGCCGCACTCCTGCCCAATATCTCAATGCAGGTCACAGTATTCCAGGTAGTGCACGCACTCGGTCTTTATGACACCCTCGCCGCACCGATCATACTTTATATCGGTACGGATATAGTTTCAATCTATATCTTCATACAGTTCCTCAACAATATATCGGTATCTCTTGACGAGAGTGCGATACTTGACGGCTGTTCATATCCGAGGGTTTACTGGAGCATCATCCTCCCCATGCTTCGCCCCGCAATAGCGACCGTACTTGTAATCAAGTTTGTAAGCATATACAACGACTTCTATACAGCAAACCTGTATATGCCCAGTGACGGACTTCAGGTCGTATCTACGGCGCTGTATAAGTTCATCGGTCCTTACGGCTCGCAGTGGGAGATCATCTTCGCAGGTGTTATCATCTGTATAATACCGACGTTGGTAATCTTCCTTTCAATGCAGAAGTTCATTTACAGCAATCTTGTTTCAGGTTCTGTAAAGGAATAACCAAAAACATTTCTCCTTATAAATGTAAAGCAGCAGCGCCCTGTCGGAAAGCAGGGCGCTGTTGCCTTTTTTATTCTGTTGTCAACGCTTTGTCGGGAATAATCGCTGTTATCTTAGTCAGCGGTATGCCCTGTACCACAATGTTTTTAGGATTACCGAATCCGAATTTGCCATAAAGACGTTTTGCACCGTCAGACTGCGGGTGATCATCCCTGAATGTGACTATTGACAGTTCATCTCCGATATCAAACTGCGCCATAGCGGTTACCATAAGCCTTGAGGCTATGCCTGAGTTTCTGTAATCGGAGCTGACCGCAATATAGTCAAGCGTCTTATTTTTCTTTGAAAAAATAACAAATCCTACTGTTTTATCTTTGTGCGATATGATGTATATTTCTCCGAGCTGCATCTTTTTCTTTATAAGACGTTTCATGCGTTCGCTGTCGTAGTCTGCAAAGCAATCTCTGCAATATTCCGCCAGAGCCGTTATGCCGTCGGTTTCTCCCTCGCAAGGTAAGCGAGGAAGAGTAAGCGATACGTTTTCAAGATCCAGTCCGAACATAAGCGCGGTTACTTTCATACTCTCGCTATGAGTGCCGGCAAGCCAGCTTTTTTCATCACGCAAAAACAGATTGCCTATGCCATATGTCATGATTATCGCAAGCTCATCAGTGCTTATAAGCGGCTTTGCGCCGTAACTTATCAGCACTTCTATTATGCGCTTTATATATGGGACCGATATCTCAAGCGAGCGGTCGCGTATATCTCTCAGAGTGCTCTCACGCATTTTTTCCATATATTCTGTACGGAACCTGTCGGCTTCTGCGGTGAAAAGCCCGAATGCGTCGGTAAGTGCGGTATACGGCGCTCTGACTGCGTTTTGGGTCATAGCGGTTATTTTCTGTTTGTAGTCAGTGAAAAGCGATTCTATAAAGGCGCTGTATATATCGTCCTTTGACTTGAAATAGTAGTAGAACAGACCGACCTCAGCACCTGCTTCATCCATTATCCTGCGAATCGAGGTGCCCTCAAAACCGTCGGCGATAAAGCACTTTGACGCAGCTTTGAGTATATCATTTTTACGGGCGTTATCCTTTACGGCTTTCTTTTGCATTTCAACACCTTCTTCCAAAAATTCCTACAAGAATTATACCATTGATATTCATAAAAATCAATAGGAATATATACAAACCGTATATTAATATTTTTGCCGGGGTGATATTGCGGATATAAGCAAAAGAAAGGTGGAAAAGTGAAAAATACAAGGCTGTTTCCGGTGAAATTTTCAGGCAGTAAGAGATCATTACGATGAGCTTTGCGGCAGATTGGCGCAGAAATAATCCTCCTCCTTTAATTATCCGTCAATTGACTTTTAACCTTACAGGTGATATAATTATGTAGAATTTTAACGGATTTTGTCGAAAGACGGAGGTAGAATCATGGGAGCTTTAACAGACGCATTGAAAAATTTCGGACCATTCGTGTCGCCGCTTATATTTGCCTTGTTCCCGGTGTGTCTTACCCTTCTTATCATATCGGTGGTGTGGTCAAAAAAAATACTGAAAAGCATGAGCGTAAATAACGAGATCGACTATAAAAACACCTCGTTCAACTGGATAAACTTCTGCTACTCTGCTTTTATTGCGCTTGTAT
>ERZ779890.1756-NODE-1756-length-21601-cov-12.108651_pt1 | contig 21601 bp, 18 predicted proteins | sample MGYA00511553_ERZ779890 | MGnify/ENA primary metagenome ERZ779890 (study PRJEB29588, sample SAMEA2152064) | human gut metagenome | biome: human gut; feature: human-associated habitat; material: faeces | place: Denmark | collected 2008/2010 ... | reverse complement strand
TTGACCCCGCAAGGGAGTTCCTCCCTTGACCCTTTCGCGCGATTGAGTTGGTGACGACTGCATACAGTGCCCGCGTGTTTATCCTTTTGGCGCTGCGACTTAGTCCTTTTCCCCTTCCCCTTTAATCCCCATGAATCGTTAAGCAGCCCGCGGGCACAAAGCCGCGTGTCGTCTGTCCATCCACCGTCGTCTCAATATAATCCCATGCAGATTTATTGAAAAAGCTCGTCAAATATGTCACCTGCGTCCCCGCGCGCAGCTGTGCAATCGTCGTTTTCCGCATTGCCGGATCATCCGTCAGCGCCGTGCCGGCATTCAGCGTGGCTGTTGCATAGGAAAACGTCAGCGACGTATCCATCGGCACGCCGCCGCGGATATCGTCCCCGCTGACGTAACCGACACGCACCGAGCCGCTGTTTGTTTCGTACATCACCAGCAGCCAGCCTTTTTCCCATCCAGCGCTGTAAATTGCGCCATTTGTGCCGACGGAAGCCTTGCCGTTCGCGCCGCGCCACGAATTGCGGCTGGGTGCGGAATACACCGGGAGGTTCTGCCCCGTGCGCAGCTGCACATAGTCAAATCCGCCGAGGGTATCGAATCCGCCGGAGAAATACGTCCACATGGATTCGCCGCTGTCACCGTTTTCAGCCTTGTAGCCGCGCACTTCCTTTATCAGCTCGTAGTTTGCCCATTCTGTCGCGTTAAGGTAGGGATAAACGGCGCGCTGATTGTTGGTATCACGGTTGGGCGTATACCACGGCTGGCAGGAGAAGTAATTGTCGTACTTTTCGCCGGGATGAAAGACGTAGCCGTGGCGGGCGAAAATCTCGTTGAACGCGTAGCCCAGCGTTTCGTAGTCCCAGCGGGCGACCTCATCCCATGTCAATTCGCGCGAATTGCTGTCCGGCAGAATGTAGTTCAACTCCGCCGAAGCAATGCCGATGCTCAGCAGCAGCGCCGCCAGCACCATCAGCATCCACCGTACCTGTTTCAAACTTCCCACTCCTTCCAATTTCTATCATATAGTATAATATTCGACCCGGCAATTGTCAAGCAGAATCCACCTCTTGCGAAAAGTTCGCGCAAATGGTACAATAGAAGCGAATCCACAGGAGGCGATTGACCGATGATGAACATCGTGCTGTTCAACCCGGAAATCCCGCAGAACACGGGCAATATCGCGCGCACCTGCGCCGCGACAGGCGCAACGCTGCATTTGATTGAGCCGCTGGGCTTTTCGCTGAGCGACAAATACCTGAAGCGCGCCGGGCTGGACTATTGGAATCTGATGACCTACCACACCTACCCGGACTTCGGCGAATTTCTCCGCCAGCATCCGGATGCAAGGATGCACTTTGCGAGCACAAAGGCGCCGCGCGGCTATCACGAGGCGACGTATCAAGATGGTGATTTTCTCATCTTTGGCTGCGAGACGCGCGGCCTGCCGGAAAACCTGCTGGAGCAGGTCTACGACCGCTGCATCCGCATCCCGATGCGCCCGGAAGCGCGAAGCCTGAATCTGTCAAACTCCGTCGCTATCGTTCTCTACGAAGCGCTGCGGCAGACGGATTTCCCCGGTCTGAGCAGTCAGGGGCACCTGACCGGGCGCGACGAAGAACCCGCGCCGTGGCTGGATTACGTTTGATGATACGGTTTTCGGATTTACCTGTGCCGTGAATTTTCATCAGGAAATCGCAGCCCATCCAATCATAGAACGCGGCATATGGATGTTTTTATCCCGCTGAATCGTTCTATGGTCGAAATTCTTCTCAACAGGAGGCCATCATGCCTGAACTCAAACGCCGTCGCCGCGCCGCGTCCGAGCCGGACGCTGATTCCGCAGATGCCACGCAGGAATATTCGCCCTATGTCCCGACATTCCAGTCCGCGCGCCCCGAAGACCCGAATGCTCAGCCGACTTTCACCAACGAAAGCACATGGCAGCCGGACTACGCGGATGATGATGCGGATATTCCCGCCCCGACTGCCGAAGAGGTTTTCGCGGACGAAGCCCTCGAAGATCCGGATTTATACCTGACTGAAGAGGAACAGGCGGAACTGCGGCAGAATCACTGGCGCTTGTTATCCGGCTTCGGCGATTTCATCAGCATTATCGCAGGCTGCGCGGTGATTCTGGTGCTGATTACGATGCTGGTCAGCCTGCTGAATTGGCTTCATTCCGACATTCTGCAATCCATTTCGCTCTTCCAGACGATGATTTAAGAAGGTGAACGCGCCATGCCCGACCTCTCTTGGGAACTCTTCGAGCGTCAAGTCGCGCAGTGCCAAATGTGCGGCCTGTGCCAGAACATCCACCACAAAGTCCCCGGACAGGGCGACCGCCACAGCCCGCTTATGCTCATCGGTGAAGGGCCGGGACAGGTTGAGGACGAGGAAGGGCTTGCGTTTGTCGGCCCAGCGGGGCAGCTGTTAACCAAAATGCTCGCTGCTATTTCGCTCCCGCGCGACCGCGTTTATATCTGCAATGTCGTCAAGTGCCGCCCGCCGCAGAACCGCGTCCCCACTGATGAGGAAGCCGCCGCCTGCAAGCTCCACCTCCGCATCCAAACCGCCCTCATCCGCCCGAAAGTCATCGTCCTGCTCGGCTCAACCGCCGCGAAAAACATTATTGGGGCGGACATCCGCATCACTCGCGACCGCGGCAAGTGGTTCGAGCGCAAAGGCATCTGGATGATGGCGACGTATCACCCGTCGGCGCTCCTGCGCGACCCGTCGAAGAAGCGCGACGCATGGGAGGACATGCAGTCCCTGCGTGATCGGCTGATGGATTTGGGACTGTACAACGACATTTATCAGGAGCAGACACCATGAGCGAAACCATCAAGCCCGGACGCTACCGTCACTTCAAGGGCAAAGAGTATGAAGTCCTCTATATCGCCACGCACAGCGAGACGCGCGAGGAAATGGTGGTCTACCGCGCGCTGTATGGTGAACGCGGCGTGTGGGTGCGCCCCGCAAGCATGTGGAATGAGGTCATCGAGCGCGACGGAAAGACGTATCGACGTTTCACCTACATCGGCGAGGGCGACGCGTGACGCTTGACAAGCGCATCGAAATATGCTATGCTGTTTTTGTTTCCATGAAGGAAGCCATCGGACGAGAATGCCCGGCTTTCTTCATGGTATTTTTCTTTTTGGAGGTTTTTTCTCATGGCAATGAACCGAAAGAGCGGTTTGTACTCCCTGCTGGTAACAGCGATTCTGCTGGCTGTTGGCATTGTATTGCCCTTCTTAACGGGCAATGTGCAGGTGCTGGGACAGGCCATCAGTCCGCTGCATATTCCGGTGCTGATTTGCGGCCTGACGTGCGGCTGGTGCTGGGGCATGGGGCTTGGCATTGTGCTGCCGCTGCTGCGGAGCGTGCTGTTCGGTATGCCGCCGCTGGTGCCAGTCGCAATTCCGATGGCATTCGAAATGGCAGCGTACGGCGCGCTGTGCGGGCTGCTCTATCCGATGCTGTGCAAGAAGATGAGCAAGACCTGCTGGGCAATGCTGATTGCCATGGTAATTGCCATGCTTGCGGGTCGGCTTGTTGGCGGCGCGGCGAAGGCGGTCGTGATGGGCATTCAGGGGAATGCGTACACATTCCCAGCGTTCGTGACGGCGTATTTCGTGAATACGGCCGTTGGCGCGGTGATTCACCTGATCGTTGTGCCGCTGGTGGTGACGGCGCTGGAGAAAGCGCGGCTATCGCCGTTGGGCTTGAAGGCAAAAGCGGCTGTGTGAGCCAAAATAAACGGGTCAAGGGGCATCAAAAAAACGCCTCTTGACCCGTTTTTGCGTAACTGCTGTGTGCAGATTATCTGCGTCATACTATTTCCAAATGAGAATGCGCCAAGATGCGAAGCGAATTTTTCGCGCTGGCTAACGCGAATGAAACGCAGCGTAGCAGCGCTACGCTAAGTGGAATGAGCGGACGCAAGCGCGGAAAAGGCGCGAGCAGATGGCGCAGGTGAATTTGGAAATAGTATCAAAGCCCATTACAGCAGCTCATGATACTTGCGGATATACAGCTTCTTCATCAGCGTTGCCAAGACCATGTAGCCCAGCACAATCAGCGCCAGATAGGCGAAGTAGACAGGCGGCAGTGCACACAGCCCCAGCGGCGCGGCGAGGGGCGTGAATGGCAGCAGCGTCACGACGGCAATGCCGAGCATCGTCAGCAGCATCACCGGCAGGGACGCGTGGCTCTGGATGAACGGCAGCTTCTTCGTGCGAATCATGTGCATGACGAGCGTCTGCGTCCACATGGATTCGATGAACCAGCCGGTCTGGAACAACGCGGCGAACTTGTCCTGCATCGCGGGGTTGGTCAGCTGCGCGAAGGTCATGCCGCCGCACGCCATCGGCGCAATCACGAAATACAGCAGCAGGTACGTCGCAATGTCGAACAGCGAACTGACCGGACCCATCCAGAGCATGAAGCGGCTGATGCCCGACGCATCCCACGTCCGCGGCACTTTGAGGTACTCCGCGTCCACGTTGTCCCACGGAATTGCGGTGCAGGAAATATCGTAGATGAGGTTCAGCAGAATCAGGTGCAGGGACGCCATCGGCAGGAAGGGCAGGAACGCGCTGGCAGCAAGGACGGAGAACATGTTGCCGAAGTTCGACGCAGCCGTCATCTTGATGTACTTCATCATGTTCGCGTAGATTTTCCGACCCTCGATAACGCCCTTTTCCAGCACCATCAGGTCTTTTTCCAGCAGGACGACGGACGCGCTTTCCTTGGCGATGTCCACCGCGGTATCTACGCTGATGCCCACGTCCGCCGCCTTCATCGCGGCTGCATCATTGATGCCGTCGCCCATATAGCCCACGGAATGCCCCTTCTGGCGCAGGACGGTGACGACGCGTGCTTTCTGGGCGGGCGCGAGCTTCGCAAAGACGGTATTTTCCTCCGCCGCCTGCGCAAGCGCTTCATCATCCATCGCGTCAATGTCTGCGCCGAGCAGCACGCGCTCAGCATTCAGCCCAACCTGACGGCAAATGGCGCAGGTGACTTTCTCGTTGTCACCGGTGAGAATCTTCACACCGACGCCGTATTCCCGCAGGGCGTGAATCGCGTCGCGGGTCGTTTCCTTCGGCGGATCAAGGAAAGCAAGGAAGCCGATGAGCACCATGTCCTTCTCATCCGCTGTGGAGAACTGCCCTTCCGGCGCGGGATTTGTCTTTTGCGCAACGGCAATCACGCGCATACCGCCGCCGTTGAGCTCATCTGCCTTGCGCAGGACGTAGGCGCGCACCTTGTCCGTCAGCGGAACGATTTTGCCCTTGCTTTCCGCATGGGTGCAGCACGCCAGCATCTCCTCCACCGCGCCCTTGGTAACCAGCTGGGTCTTGCCCTTGCGGTCGCGCACAACGACGCTCATGCGGCGGCGCTCGAAGTCAAACGGGATTTCGTCCACCTTCTCGAAGCGGGCAATCAGCTCATCCGCGCCAAGCTGACGCTGTTTGTCGATGACGGCGATGTCAATCAGGTTCTTGAGGCCCGTCTGGAAGTAGCTGTTCAGGAACGCGTGGCGAAGTACGCGGTCGTCCGGATCGCCGTCTACGTTCAGGTGATATTCCAGTACCACCTTGTCCTGCGTGAGCGTGCCGGTCTTGTCCGTGCAGAGGATGTCCATTGCGCCAAGGTTCTGAATCGCGTTCAAGTCCTTGATGATGACCTTCTCGCGGCTCATGGTCATGGCGCCCTTCGCCAGCGAGGTGGTCACAATCATCGGCAGCATTTCCGGCGTCAGACCGACGGCAATCGAAATGGCGAACAGCCCCGCCTGAATCCAGTCGCCGTCGCTCAGACCGTTGATGAGCAGCACAATCGGCACCATCAGCAGCATAAAGCGAATCAGCACCCACGAAACGCTGTTGACACCCTTCTCAAAGGTGGTCTTCGGCGGCTTGACGTTCAGCGCCTTTGCCATTGCGCCGAGCATCGTGTCATGCCCGACGGCGAGGACGACCGCTGTTGCGCTGCCGCTGACGACCGTGCTGCCCATGAACGCCAGATTGCCGCATTCGGTCAGGCTGCCGACCGTCTGGCAGACCGCGCCGGACTTCTCCACCGGCTCGCTCTCGCCCGTCAGGCTGGATTGGCTGAGGAACAAGTCCTTCGCGCGGAGGATGCGCACGTCCGCCGGGAGCATGTCGCCCGCAGACAGCGACACGATGTCGCCCACGACGATTTCTTCCAGCGGGATTTCCTTCTTCTCACCCTCGCGCGTCACGCAGACTGTCGTGTGAATCATCTCGGAGAGCTTCGCCGCGACATTGCCGCTGCGGGTCTCCTGCACGAAGCGGAGAATGCCGGAAATCAGCACCATGATGGTGATGATAATGACCGTCGCCCAGCTTTCGTCGCCCGGATCGACCATCGCGACATTCGTCAGTGCGCTGAAAATCGCCAGCAGCACCAGCACGACGGTGAACGGATTGATGAACGCGGCGGCAAGACGCTTGTACAGCGGCGTGCGCTGGCTCGTCGGCAGCACATTGCGGCCGTAGCGGTCGCGGGCTTCTTCCGCCATTTCTTCCGTGAGGCCATTTTCCGGCACGTTCAGCGCCGTGCGGAGATTCATTTCGTCGGTTTGCGCCGCCCACGTCAGGCGGTCGGCGGTCGCGCGGTTGTTTTCCGCCAGCATCTGCGAGGCAGTCAGGGCAACTTTCTTCTTCAGGTTCAGCGTCATGGCGTTTTTCCTCCTGTTCATCGGTCAAAGGAGCGCCACGAAAGCCAACGTTTTACAGAATCTGGCTGATGCAGAGACGCATGGGTCGCCGCATTTCATGGCTGCTCCGGGAAAGGGCAAAGCATAATGGATAACCGCCCGCGTCCATGCGTCTCACATCCTTCCATCATCATCAAATCAAATTTTGCGCACGAAAAAACCACCGCCCTGCACAAACACGCAAAACGGTGGAAAAAAGCGTACACAAACACACCTGTTGTGCTGTCAGCCGAAATTCACCCCTTTATTCATACAAAAGGGCATAAAAACGGCGACCTGAAAACAGGCAATGTCAGTCCGCGAACGGCGAGTGTCCGCGGAGCATGGCGCAATCCAACGTTTTGCTGCGTCTACTGTGACTTATGTCCACGCACAATCGCCTTCCTTTCGCTGCAAATTCTTTCGGGGCGGCCGCATGGGCTTTTCCCGGTTCGCCGTCATTATAACAGACGTTTTTTGTTGTGTCAACCCCTGAAAACAAAAAATTGTTAAAATTCAAGAGCATTTTTTTGAAATCTAATACTATTTCCAAATGAGAATGCGCCAAGATGCGCCGCGAATTATTCGTTCTGGCTAACGGGAGTGAAATGCAGCGTAGCAGTGCTACGCTAAATGGAACGACCGGACGCCAGAGCGGAAAAGGCGCAAGCAAGATGGCGCAGGTGAATTTGGAAATAGTATAAAGTGCCCGAAATTCCCCGCTTTCAGGGCATTTCGGGCACGGTGATATTTTGACCAAATCAGCTGATGCTGCACGTCGCCGTATGCGTGCCGCTCGCCAGTATTTGGCTCGTGCCATCCGGCAATGTCAGTTCGCAGCGCGTGCCGACCGGGACGCATACCGTCACGGTGAAGGTGTCCGCCGCCGTTTTCCACTGCACGCTTGCGTCGCCGTAAGGGGTGCGTACCTTCGCGGCGGCGCTCGTCAGCCCGCCGCCCAGAATCGGCTTGACCCGGAAAGTCTTGTAGCCGGCTTCTGTCGGCTCAATGCCCGCAATTCGGCGGTACAGGAAGTTGCCGACCGCGCCGGATGCGTAGTGGTTGTAGGAAATCATCTTGTCCGTGCCGTCGTCACCAATCGGGCAGACGCCGTTCTCGTCCAAGCCGTCCCAGCGTTCCCAAATCGTCGTCGCGCCTGCCTTGACTTCGTAGAGCCACGAGGGGCATTTCGTGTTCAGCAGCATATGGTATGCGGCATCCACCTGCCCGTTGTCGCACAGCGCGAAGAGGATGTACGGCGTGCCGGGGAAGCCCGTGCCGATGCACCAGTCGTTGCGCTTTGCCAGCGCGGCGAGGTTCGCAGCGGCTTTTTCCCGAATCTGCTGCGTGGGGAACATATTCAGGTAGATGGGCAGGACGTAAGCGGTCTGGAACTCCTCCAGCAGCTTGCCGTTGCCGTCCGTGAGCAGCGAACAGTACGCATCCGCCGTCTTTTCGGACAATGCCCGGTAGTGCTTCGCGTCCTGCGTTTCGCCCAGAATATCCGCGATTTTCGCCAGCAGCGCGCTTGTGTTGCACAGCGACGCCGTGCCTGTCCACTTAATGCGTCCCTGCCACTGGCTCATTTGCGGCACGTCCGGCGCAACCCAGTCGCCGAAGCCCAGTATGCCGGGCATTTCCCAGAGATAACGGTGCTTGCCGAAGCCGAAGCCGCACCAGAAGCGGCAGGCGTTGACGTACTTCTTCATCGTCGGATACATCCGGCGCAGCACGCCCACATCGCCCCGCGCCATATACTGCGCCCACGGCACGAGGACGCATGCATCCCCCCACCAAGCGACCGCCATTTTCGGCATCGTCGCGGGGAAGCCGTAGCCCTGCACAGGCACCGTGTTCGGCAGACCGCCCGTCGGCAGCTGCTCCGCCTGCACGTCCAGAAGCCACTTGTCCAAGAAGCGGTTCATGTCGAAATTGAACGCCGCCGTCGGCGCGAACACGGCAATATCGCCCGTCCAGCCCATGCGCTCGTCGCGCTGCGGGCAGTCGGTGGGGATGTCCATGAAGTTCGACTTCGCACTGCGGACGATGTTCTCCTGCAGGCGGTTGAGCATCTCGTTCGAGCAGCGGAACGAACCCGTCTGCTGAATGTCGGAGTACAGCATGACGCCCGTCACCTGCACGTCTTCTTCCCGCACGCCCTCGACGCTGATGTAGCGGAAGCCCATGTACGTCAGCCGCGGCGACCACGTCTGCTTGCCGTCCTTGCAGATGTACGTCGCCGTCGCTTTCGCCGTGCGCAGGAACGCCGTGTTCAGCGTACCGTCAGGGTTCAGCACTTCGCTGTGGCGGATGGTAATCTTCTGCCCGCGTTTTCCCGTGACCGTCAGGCGCACCACACCTGCGAAATTCTGCCCGAAATCGTAAATCAGCGCATTGCCCAGTTTCTTGCAGCTTACGGGAGCGAACGTCTCGTGTTCCTTCACGTCTGCGCCGTAATCCGCCATCAGCTTCGGCTTCACGCGCAGACGTTCCTGTACGGCGCTCCGCCAAGCCGCCTTGTCCAGTGATACGGTTGCGTCATACGTTTCGCCGTCGTAGAAATCCGCCATGCGGACAGGACCGTCCTCTGTCACCTGCCAGCTTTCGTCTGTGCCGATGACCTCCGTCCTGCCGTCGCGGTAGGTAATCCGCAGCTCCGCCAGCAGCGCCTGACGGTCTGCCGTCACGCGATTGACGCGCGTGAACACGAACGACCCGACCGCCCAGCCGCCCGCGACCGTCGCGGTAATGCAGCTGCCTGAATGCAGCATGTCCGTCACATCATACGTTTGGTACATCAGCTGATGCGCATAGGACGTGAAACCGGGCGCGAAATACCGTTCACCGACTTTCTGCCCGTCGATGTTCAGCTCGTAGATGCCCATTGCCGTGGCGTACAGCTTCGCCTGCGCGATTTCGCCCCGAAGCGGCAGCGCCTTGCGGAACACCATCGGCACGGGTGAAACCTTCTTTTCCTTGAACACATACGCGCCGTCGGTAATCCACTTGCCCTGCCACGGCGTATCCATGCGTCCCGTCTCGAAGGTCAGGCGGGCAGTATCTGTTTCGCCGCTGTCTGACGTGACGGTAAGCGTCGCGGTATACGTTGTGAAAGGCTTGAGCGGCTGCCCGGCATAGCGCGTTCCGCATTGGTCGGGATTGCGGATTGTCCAGCCGTTTACCGTCAGTTCAGCGGACTGAACGGATGCGCCCGCGCGGTCGGATGAGACGAAATAGGCAAACGTCGGGGCGGCGCAGTCGGTCACCAGATGGTCGCGCAAGCCCTCGCAAGTAAACGATTGAATCTGAAACATGTTTACCACCTGCCGAATGAGATTGAAAACGGCGGTCAAGAGAATCGTCGAGATTCCCCTGACCGTCGCAAGTTCGATTACTTCTTCAGGGTGAAGAACGCGCTGACGATACCGGCGATGCTGGAAACGGCCAGCAGCACCAGATTCACAATCGCGCAGGTGGCGGAGGACATATTCGCCGCCGTCTGCACTTCAAGCAGCACATCCGCGTTGGAGAAGTAAATGAAGGCGAACCCTTCGACGCGAGCAGACACCAGATTGATGAAGGCAAGCGCCAGCAGCGCGGGAGCCGCAATCTGGCACAGACCCGTCAGCAGGTCTACAACCTTCTTCGCGCCCTTGACCATGCTCAAGACGACCGCAGCCGCCTCCAGCACAGCCGCGCCCACCACCATCAGCACAAGGTTCGACACCGTGGCATTCTGGAAGTAGCCGACAGCGGACGTGTTAATCAGATACGCAACCAGCGCGGCAAGGCTCAGGACACAAGTGACGATGGAGAGCCAAGCGCCGGCAGAGAGTTTTTTCGTGGCGTTCATGTTTATTCCTCCTTGTCCTCAACGCTTGTTCTCAACGCGCACAACGACAGGCTTCTTTTCCGGCAGGAGCGTCAGCACAACCCACGCGAGGAAGAACAGGACAGCCAGAATGCTGCTGGCGTAGGTGGTGACGGTCAGCGCGGTATCCCACCAGGTGTTCACGCGCTGGGTGGAGATGTTCAGAATCGCGCTGTTGGCGAAGATGTAGAGCTGGTACTTCAGGTTTTCACGCGCCTGCTCAACGAGGTTCGAGTCCTTCGACACCGTTTCGAGGGAGATGTGCGGCCAAACCGCGTCCACGCCGCCTTCGCCAAGGTTGATGTGGCTGTTGTCCGCCGCGAAGTCAGCAACCTGCGTGATGCCTGCCATGACCATGGATTCGGCGTTGAAGTACAGGTAGTTGTTCATCATGTCGGTGGAAATCAGACCCTTGAAGCCCCATTCACCGCGGACAATCTTCTGAATCATGCCCACATGGTGGGAAGCGTTCGTTGCGCCGATGCGGTTGAAGGCAATCATGACGCCCATGCCGAACGCATCGCTCAGCGCGCCCTCGAAGCCGCGCAGGTCGGTTTCACGGAACTTCTGCTCGGTCATGTACGCGGAGATGCCGGCACGGTTGTGTTCCTGATCGTTGAAGCCCATGTGCTTCGGGCCGTTGATGATGCCCTTGTCGGAGCAGCCCTGAATCACTTCACGGCCGATGACGTTGGTCAGCATCGGGTCTTCGGAGATGTACTCGTAGTTGCGGCCGTTGTACGGCGTGCGGTTCAGCGTCAGACCGCTGCCCCACAGGTCGTAGCGTTCAACCCACAGGCAGGAGTTGCCCTCAACCAAGCCCCACTGATACGCCAGTTCCGGGTTGAAGGAGCAGCCCAGCAGCGTCTGGGAGTTGACATTGAACTTGTAGGTCTTGCCAGTCGCCTCGTCGGTGTAGCCAGCGCTGATGCCGGTCGGGCCTTCGTTCTGGATGACGACGGGGTTGTCGATGTTGGTCAGGGTATCGGAGCGGCTGCCGCCGTGGATAACTGCGCCGACCGCTTCGTCGATGGTGATAGCATGAACCAGCTTGTCCCAGTACGGGTCATTGATGTTGTTCAGCTGTTCCGCGCCGATTTCGGATGCCGCGAATTTCGGGCCGGGGACAGCTTCCGCCGCCGCGCCCGTGTCGGAGATGGTGTAGGTTTCGCCGCGCATTTCGGCAATCCACTGATCCTTCTTCGGGCTGTCAGCAATCTTGAGGTTCAGCTTGTTGTAGTTAATCGGGAAGGTGTTCCAGTCCTGACGGGTCAGGTAAGTGACCGTGCCGGGCAGCCAGTAGTTCAGGTCAGCGTCGTCCGCCACGTTGGTAACGGTCGTGTTGTTGGCAATGGCAAAGGTGGTGTTGTCCAGCTGATCGAGCTTCCAGCTCACGACAGCCTTGCTGCCCGCCGCGTCCATGCCGTCAGCAACGGTTTTGCCCTGCGCCGCCAGAATGTTGTTGACCGCCTCATGCGCGCCGGCTGCCGCCGTGAAGTAGTAGTCGCCCGCATCGAGGATGTAGGTCTTGGCGTTGTTCGCGTCGTAGCTTGCCAGATACTTGGTGGGAATAGTAATGGTAACTTCCTTGCTCTTGCCGGCGGCGACGTCCACCTTGGCAGAGTTCAGGAACATGACCGCGGACTTTTCAACCAGATTCGTGCGGTCATAGTCGGTGTAGGGCTGCTGCACATACAGCTGGGTGAGGAATTTGCCGTCCTGATTGGAGTTGTTCTTCACTTCAACGACGGCGGTGATGTTGCCGTTCACGCTGCGGTCAACCGTCACGCTCTTGATGGTCTGGGTGTAATCAAGGTAGCTCAGGCCATGACCGAAGGTGTAGAGCATTTCGTCGCCGTAATTCCACGCGCTGCCCTGCGTTGCGCCGGCCGCGCTGTTGGCGTTGCCCTGACCCATGACGGCGTCAAAGTAACGGGTTTCGTAGTACTTGTAGCCGACGTAGATACCCTCCGCCTCGACGATGTACATGCCGCCGTTGTAGGTGGTAGCACCGCCGAAGGAACCGGCGCCGACGTTCTGGATTTCCACGCCGGGATAACGCGGGTCGGCATTGTTTGCGGCGATTTCGTAGTCCGCGAAGTAGTCGCCGCCAACGTTCTGCACTGCCGGGATGGACTGGTGGTCACGCACAAAAGCGTTCGCCAGCGCACCCGTCGCGTTGACCTTGCCGGTCAGCACGTTCGCGATGCCGATGGTCTGGTAGTCGTTCGGGCAGCCGATGTAGCAGATGCCGTCCACCTCGTGCGAGCCGCCCTCGGCGATATCGGCAATCATCATGTTGTTGCCGGTGTTCAGGAGCACGATGACCTTGGAGCAGGTTTCCTGCGCTGCCGCGACGACCGCCAGCTCATCGGCGGAGAGCTTCAGCGGATCTTCGCCGGTTGCTTCGCCCGCGTAGTTCAGCGCAGAACCGGGCTGGTAGGTGCTGCCCTCGCCAGCGCCGCGCGCAAACACGCAGATGCCGATGCTGTCCTTGGCGATAGCTTCCTTCCAGTTTGCCGGAACGCCCAGCGCCTCGAACTCCGTCGGCGGAACTTCCGCAATCTGGTAGGTCGTCCAGTCACCCGGCGCGCTGACGTACATGTGGTCATACACCGTGGTCGGAACTTCCTGACCCGTCCAGCGGTTGGCGCGCATCTCGGTGTGCATGTTGATGATGTTGGTCATGTAGTAGTCCTTCAGCGTCTCATTGACGTTGAGGCCTGCACCGGCCAGCGCATCCGCCAGCGATGCCGCGTCCGCGTTGCCGCCCTTCGGCCCATAGACATTATACGCCGCCAGACCGAACAAGGCAACGTTCGCGTTCGCTTTCAGCGGAAGAACGCCGTTGTCGTTCTTCATGACGACCGTACCTTCTTCGCCTTCACGGATGGCGATGTCGCGCGCCGCCGCCGCCATGTCTTCGATGGTCGCGTAGTCGGTCTTGAAGCGCGCCGCGCTGTCGTCATTGATGGTCACATAGCTTTCCGTACCCAAGGTATCGTCCAGTGCGCCGCGGTAGGTGTTCGCCACACCCGTGCCGACGATGGAGAGAACCATCAGGCAGGTCATGAGTGCCGCAAGGCCTCTCATTGCAGGGGTAAATTTCTTCGCCTTCATGTGTTTCCTTCCTTTCACCAAGGCTTGAGATTGATTTTAGTATAGCAGAAAATAATCACGCAGCACATTTTCGGCGCAAACTGTCTTTATTTTGGCGTGTGTGGATTTTATACAGTAATTCTCCCAGATTTCGCAGACTGGTTTTGTGCATATCCACAATGTGCAAAACATTATAGGCATTTCGCCTGCTTTTTCCGTGCGAAAAGGCTTCCTTTTGCGCAAGAGATTTGCTATACTATTGGAAACCAAGCTGTTTGCAAAGGAGGTCGGCCCGATGATTCGCGTAGCACTGGTGGAAGACGAGGAAAGCAGTCAGCGCACACTGACAGAATATCTGGAACGGTTTTCGCAGGAGATTAACGAGAAGATTCACGTCTCCATCTTTCCGGACGGCGCGGAAATCGTCGAGGACTACCGCGGCAATTACGATATCATCCTCATGGACATCCTGATGCGCTACATGGACGGCATGGAAGCTGCCAGCGAGATTCGCAAGGTGGACAAGGAGGTCGTCATCCTCTTTATTACCAGCACGCCGCAGTACGTCATGAAGGGCTACACGGTGGATGCGCTGGATTATGTGCTCAAGCCCGTGAGTTACTTCGCTTTTTCGCAGCGGATGCAGCGCGCCTTGGAGCGCATGAAGCACCGCACGCGCAAATTCATCTCCGTTCCCTTCCAAGGCGGAATGCGCAAGCTGGATATCTCCCAGATTCGCTATATCGAGGTCGTCAATCACAGTTTGATTTACCATCTGGACGGCGAAACGCTGGAGGCAAAGGGCGTTCTGTCTGAACTGGAGGAAGCGCTGACAGCATACCACTTTTTCCGCTGCAACAAGTGCTATCTGGTCAATCTGGAACACGTCAACGGCGTGAACGAAAACTGCGCGGACGTGGACGGCGATCAGATTCAGGTCAGCCGCCCGAAGAAAAAGGCGTTTCTGGACGCCCTGAACAACTACATCAACGAGGTAGGCAAATGATGCACGTCGATTTGTCGCATACGCCGGGTCTGCTCTATGCGCTGGCGTACTGGCTGAGCAGTACCTTCTACATTCAATTATATGGCAGCCCATTCAGCAAGGGCAGGAAATTCGGCATCAGCGCTGGATTTCTTGCCCTGATTGCCGGTTTCATGACGCTGACGGACGGTGTTTCCGCGATTGGCTTTTTCCCCTGCATGGGCGTGACAGTCGCGCTGATTTTTTTCTATATTCGCATTGCAACGCACATGCCATGGGCGAACGCGGGCTACTATTGCGCCCGCGCATTCATCTTGGGCGAATTTTCCGCGTCGCTGGCGTGGTATCTGTTCTATTTCTTCGTGACGGTGCCGGGGCTGCCGCTCACGGTTTGGACAACGATACTCGTTTTTGCCGCTGTCCACGCCATCATCCTCTACACCATGTTCCTGCTGGAACGGAAATACCGCGACGGCTCAAAGCTCATCAAAATTACCGCGCGGGAACTGTTCACCGCTGCCGTCCTTGCCATTGCCGTCTTTTCCGTCAGCAACATCAGCTTTGCCTTCACCGGAACGCCCTTTTCCAGCCAGTTCACGGCGGAAGTCTTCATCATCCGCACCACCGTTGACCTCGGCGGCGTCGCGATGCTGTTCGCCTATCACGTCGTCATTCTGGAAATCAGCACAGAGCGTGAAATGGAGCATTTGCAGGCGCTGCTGCACATGCAGTACGAGAGCTACCGCATTTCAGAAGAATCCATTGCCTTGGTCAACCAAAAGTATCATGACCTGAAGCACCATATTCAGCTGCTGCGCGCCGCCTCCGCCGCCGAGCGCACGGAGTACCTCGACCAGATGGAGCAGCAGATTCGCACCTACGAGGCGCAGAACAAGACCGGCAATCGCGTGCTGGACACGATTCTGACCGCAAAGACCATCCAATGCCAGAGCGAAGGCATCAGCCTAACCTGCGTCGCCGACGGACAGGCGCTGGATTTCATGAACCCGATGGACATCAGCGCCCTGTTTGGCAATGCGCTGGACAACGCAATCGAAAGCGTGAAGAAACTCCCGAACCCGGAGCAGCGCCTGATTCACGTTTCCGCCATGCGCCAGAAGGACTTTCTGCGCATCCGCGTGGAGAACTGTTACAGCGGCGAGCTGCGCTTTGTGGACGGTATGCCGACGACAACCAAGCGAGACGCGCGCTACCACGGCTATGGGCTGAAGAGCATCCAGAGCATTGCTAACAGCTACGGCGGGTCGGCGACAATTGATACGAAGGATGGATGGTTTGAATTGCGGCTGCTGCTCCCCGTGCCGAAGGAGAAAAAGGGAGAAACGGCAGAAAAGCGTGATGAAAGAACAAAAGCATAAAAAGGAAGGAACCCTGCAGGACAAGCGCAGGAAAGCATTGCTCCGCCCCTCTACAGGGCGAAATTTCGCCGGGAAAGCCATTGACAAAGGGGCTGAAGTTTGTTACAATAACCGATAACCTACGGCAAACTGAGGCTGGAAGATTCCAGTTTCGGCAAAAAAAGACGCATTACGAGGAGGATTTTCGCCCATGCTGCAAAAGGTTGTTCGGGAAGGTCTTACGTTCGATGATGTGCTGCTGGTTCCGGCCCGCAGTGAAGTGCTGCCCAAGGAAGTCGATCTTTCGATTCAGCTCACCCCTGTGATTAAGCTGAACATTCCGCTGATGTCTGCCGCAATGGACACGGTAACGGATTCCCGCATGGCCATTGCAATGGCGCGCGAAGGCGGTTTGGGCATCATCCACAAGAACATGTCCATTGCAGAACAGGCAGCGCAGGTTGATAAGGTGAAGCGCTCTGAGCACGGCGTTATCACCGACCCCTTCTTCCTCTCTCCCGATCACCTGATTCAGGACGCGGAAAACCTGATGGCGCGCTATCGCATCAGCGGCGTGCCGATTACCCGCGACGGCAAACTTGTCGGCATCCTGACCAACCGCGACCTTCGCTTTGAAACGGATTACAGCCGCAAAATCAGCGAAGTCATGACCAGCGAAAACCTCATCACCGCGCCCGTCGGCACGTCGCTTGAGCAGGCGAAGCAGATTCTGGCGAAGCACCGCATCGAGAAGCTGCCGATTGTGGATGAAAACGGTATGCTGCGCGGGCTGATTACCATCAAGGACATTGAGAAGTCCACGAAGTACCCGAATTCCGCCAAGGATGCCAAGGGTCGTCTGCTCTGCGGCGCGGCGGTCGGCGTGACGCACGATGTGTTCGATCGCATCGAAGCGTTGCTGGACGCGAAGGTGGACGTGATTTCCATCGATACGGCGCATGGCCATTCCGTCGGCGTGCTGCGTCAGGTGGAAGCTATCCGCAAGCGTTTCCCGGATATTCAGCTGTTCGCGGGCAATGTGGCGACGGCGGCGGCAACCCACGACCTGATCTCCGCAGGCGTTGACTGCGTGAAGGTCGGCATTGGGCCGGGCTCTATCTGCACGACCCGTGTTGTGGCAGGCATCGGCGTGCCGCAGGTGACGGCGGTGGCGGACTGCGCGGAAGAGGCTGATAAGCACGGCATCCGCGTCATTGCTGACGGCGGCATCAAGTATTCCGGCGATATCGTGAAGGCACTGGCGGCAGGCGGCTCCTGCGTCATGCTCGGCAGTATGCTCGCGGGCACGGACGAAGCTCCCGGCGCGACCGAAATCTATCAGGGCCGTTCCTACAAGGTGTACCGCGGCATGGGTTCTCTGGGCGCAATGGAGCACGGCTCGAAAGACCGCTACTTCCAGGAGGACGCGAAGAAGCTCGTGCCCGAAGGTGTTGAAGGCCGCGTGCCGTATAAGGGAATTCTGGCGGACACCATCTTCCAGATGGTTGGCGGCATCCGCTCCGGCATGGGCTACTGCGGTGCGAAGAACATCGACGACCTGCGCAAGAACAGCGAGTTCATCAAGATTACCGGCGCGGGTCTGGCGGAAAGCCATCCGCACGACATCTCCATCACCAAGGAAGCCCCGAACTACTCCCGCAATTCTTAAGTCTCAGTATAACAAGCGCGGCATGGAGCAATTACGTTCCATGCCGCGTTTTTTTGTGGGGGTGATTAGCCGTTTTCCGCCGGGAACGCGTCGAACACAATGTCCTGAATGCGCATGATTTCCGCCGTGCCGTCCAGCGCTTCGTAGATGTACACCAGCGTGTAGGACACCGGCGCATCGGGCGTGACAACGGTGGTCTTGCAGAGCAGGCAGTAGTTCATGCCGGAAACGACCTGCGAACCCAGAATCGCAATCGGCTCATAGGTGCAGCCGACCAGACCTTCCATTGCCTTCTCGAACGCCGCCTTCACGTCATCGGGGATTTCCAGCGGGTTGCCTGTCCAGCTTTCCCATGCACCGACGAGGAAATCGGGGTCAATATCGGGGTCAAATGCCATATCGGGGTCTTGGACATCCTCCGCCAGCGCGGGGATTGCAAGGATTGCCAGCATCAGGGCGAGGATAAGGGAAATCAGCTTCTTCATGGGGATGTACCTGCCTTTCAAAAAGTCGTTTTTTGATTCGCAATTGCGTTTTGTGTCGGGGGTTTTTCCTCCCTACATGATGAGAAACGATGAGGGGTGGGGTGTTGTTCCCAACGGGGGGAAATTTTTTTGCAAGGGATTGCATCCATGCAGGGGATTTCGCGCCTGCGGGCGCGACAAGGGGGCAATGGAAACGAACGAAGTTCGCGGTCGCCCCCTTGACCCCTTCGCGCTTCGCACCACCATGCTGCTTGGCTTGTATTGCTGCTTTATTGCAAGCAAAATTGCGCTATCTTACAGAAATGTCACACAGAGCGGGCAAAATGTCACCCGATTCGATGGCGGGGCGGTCGGGCGCGTGGTAGAATAGACGTGTCAAAAGGAAATTCACCCGCGGAAATAGCGCGGCTTTTGAGGAGGAAGAATCATGGCATTGCTGGAAGCAAAGAATATTCGCAAGGTGTATGCGACGCGGTTCGGGGGCAATCAGGTGCAGGCGCTGACGGATGTGTCCTTCACGGTGGATGAGGGCGAGTATGTCGCCATTATGGGCGAATCGGGGTCGGGCAAAACGACGCTGCTGAACATACTGGCGGCACTTGACCGCCCGACGAGCGGCACGGTGCTGCTGGATGGCAAGGATATCAGCGCGATTCGTGAAAATCAGCTGGCGGCGTTCCGGCGCGATCAGCTGGGGTTCGTGTTTCAGGACTTCAACCTGCTGGACACCTTTTCGCTCAAGGACAATATTCTCCTGCCGCTGGTGCTGCAAGGCATGAACTGGCGCGAGATGGAGGCGAATCTGCTGCCGATTGCCAATCAGCTGCGGATTGCGAACCTGCTGGAAAAGTACCCTTATGAAGTCTCCGGCGGGCAGAAGCAGCGCGCCGCCGTGTGTCGGGCGCTGATTACGCATCCGCGCTTGATTCTGGCAGACGAACCAACCGGCGCGCTGGATTCCCGCGCAACGGACGCGCTGCTGGACGTCTTCCAGCAAATCAACCAGACTGGGCAGACGCTGCTGATGGTGACGCACTCGCTCAAGGCGGCAAGCCGCGCGGGGCGCATCCTCTTCATCCGTGACGGACAGGTGTATCACCAGCTTTACCGCGGCGAAATGACGAACGAACAGTTCTACGAGAAAATCAGCGACGCGCTGACCGTGATGACGCGCAAGGACGCAATGGACGGTGAAATGGCATGAAGAAACCGCTGCTTTATCCCAAGCTGGCGTGGCAGGGCATCCGCAAAAACGCGGAAACATATCTGCCATATCTGCTGATGGGCATCCTGATGGTGGGCGTGTCCTATACATGAACTACCTGACGCGGCCGGCGCTGATGGGCGCGCTCAGCATGGGCGGCACGACGCTGATGGTGCTGCAAATGGGCAAAATCGTCATCAGCGTGTTCTCGGTGATTTTCCTCTACTACTGCAATTCATTCCTGATTCGGCGGCGCATGAAGGAGTTCGGGCTGTACAATATCCTCGGCATGGGCAAAGGAAATATCGCCCGCGTGATGCTGTGGGAAACGCTGCTGACGGCGCTGCTGGTATTTGCTGGCGGTTTGCTGCTGGGGCTGAGCCTCTCTCGGCTGGTCGAAATGGCGCTGATTAACCTGCTGCACGCGGATTACACCGTGCCGATGGAGCTGTTCTATCCGGATGGCGTGACGTGGGTGCTGCTGCTGTTCGGCGGCATCTATGTGCTGATTCTGCTGGCGAACCTGTTGCGGATGCGCCTGAGCAACCCTGTGGCGCTGCTCAAGAGCGAAAACACAGGGGAAAAGCCGCCGAAAGCGAACTGGTTCTTTGGGCTGATTGGGCTGTTGATTCTCCTAAGCGCGTATTATGTGGCGGCAGTCAGCCAATCGCCTCTCGAAGCGCTGATATTCTTTTTCATCGCGGTGCTGATGGTGATTGTGGCGACATACCTGCTGCTTGTGTCCGGGTCGGTAACGCTGTGCCGAATGCTGCGCAGGAACAAACGCTACTATTATCAGACGCGCCACTTCATCAGCGTATCCGCCATGGCGTACCGCATGAAGCGCAACGGCGCGGGCATGGCGACCATCTGCATTCTCTGCACGATGGTGCTGGTCATTTTGACTTCGACGGTTTGCCTGTATGGTGGAACGGACAGCATGGTGGACGCCATCTGCCCGCAGGACATCAACCTGACGATAGGGTTGGAGGCGCGCGACGGCGAGGAGAACTGGAAACGACTGGACGCTATGCAGCAGATGGCGCTGGACGTGACAGAGGAAATGGGCTTGACGCCGGAAAACATCACATCCCAGCGCGCATTGGTAGCAACGGGAAAGGTGCAAAACGGCGATTACGGCATTATCACGGATGCAGATTCGCTCAAGGCGAACGTTTTGGAACTGACCGTATATCCGCTGTCTGTTTATGAGCAGGCGACGGGCGAAACGGTGACGCTGGCAGACAGAGAATTGCTGTACGCATCGTTCAAGACCAACGAAACGTTTTCCAGCATGTCCTTTTACGGCTCTGCGCCGTACCGCATGATTCATGCGGAAAAGGAGCTGCCGAAGCGGCTGCTCAGCGCGGATTACCGAAGCGCATGGGGCTGCCTGGTCGTTTTCACCAACGATGCGGAAGCGTTCCGCAGCGAAATAATGGCGCTGGTCGGAGAGAAGAGCGGCAAGGCAATGATGATGGATCGTCTGGCGCTGCATTTCGACTTGGATTCGGAGGCGGACACGGACACGCAGGAGAAATTGGTCAAGACGCTCCGCAGCCGAAGCTGGGAAGCAATGAAGTCGACGGGAAAAGAATTTTACGGCATGTCCTCCCTGAATGTGGATACGCGTGCGCTTTGCCGCAGGGACTACCTTTCTTTCTTCGGCGGTCTCTTCTTCCTTGGCATGGTTCTGGGCCCGCTGTTCTCCATTGCGGCAGTGCTGATTATGTACTACAAGCAGATCTGCGAGGGCTATGAGGATGCGGAGCGCTTTGCCGTGATGCGGAAAGTGGGGTTGACGGATGCGGAAATCCGCCGGAGCGTCAATTCGCAGGTGCTGACGGTGTTCTTTGCGCCGCTGCTGATGGCGGGGCTGCATATGCTGTTTGCGATGCCGATGATTCGGCTGATTTTAGGGGCATTTGGATTGCATAATGACTCGCTGTTTTATGGAATCGGGATTGGATGCTATGTGGTGTTTGCGGTGATTTATGCACTGATGTATTTGCTGACATCGAGGCGGTATTATCGGATAGTAAGGTAAGGTGAAGTTGGAAAAGGACTAAGTCGCAGCGCCAAAAGGATAAACACGCGGGCAAAGCATGGAGGAGAAGCCAACTCAATCGCGCGAAGGGGTCAAGGGGGGCTGGTAGATTGTCAAGCAAGTGCAACACCGAAAAAGACCTCAAAAGGGGTGCGCCAG